>Ga0209169_10001920_pt1 | contig 12673 bp, 11 predicted proteins | sample HubBroMetageWRM4_FD_188346 | JGI IMG/M metagenome (GOLD analysis project Ga0209169, IMG submission 188346) | Warmed soil microbial communities from the Hubbard Brook experimental Forest, New Hampshire - Hubbard Brook CCASE Soil Metagenome WRM 4... | ecosystem: Environmental > Terrestrial > Soil...
ACGAGTCCGGCTTGGTGCGCTGCTTCGCTTACCTGCCGTCGACCAGCGAGCAGTGGCCCGCGATGCCGTCAGTCGAGGACTGGCGCCGCCGCGGCACCGGCGAAACACCAGCTGAGCCGGAACCCGGGCCCGAGCCGCCAGACCATGCGCTGCTCAAGCTGAGCGATCTCACGGTCCACTTCGGCGGCGCCAGCCGCTGGCGTCCCGGCAAGGCGAAGCCGCCGGTGCGGGCCGTGGACGGCGTCTCTATCGCGCTTGATCGCGGCCGCATCCTCGGCATCGTCGGCGAGTCCGGCTCGGGCAAAACCACCCTTGGCGAAGCGGTGGTGAAACTGCTCCCGCCAACCAGCGGGTCGATCACTTTCGCAGGCCAGGACGTCACCCGCATGTCGTCACGGGAGACATTCGCATTTCGCCGCCGCGCTCAGATGATCTTCCAGAACCCTTATTCGAGCCTGTCGCCCCGGATACAGGTCGACTCCCTGCTGACAGAGCCATACGAGATCCACAAGCTTCCCCGGGACCAGCGGCAGAGCGCCGAGCAGCTGCTCGCCGCGGTCGGCCTGCCGTACACGCTCTGCTCTGCCTACCCGAGCCAGCTGTCCGGCGGGCAGGCACGCCGGGTCGGCATCGCACGCGCCCTGGCGCTCGAGCCGGATCTGGTGGTCGCGGACGAGCCGACGGCGGGCCTCGATGCCTCCGCCGCCGCCGCGACCATAAACCTCCTGACGGAGCTGCGCAGGCGCATGGGCCTGACCGTCGTGCTCATCAGCCACAATCTCTCTCTCGTCACCACCTCCGCGGACGAGGTGTGCGTGATGTACCTCGGCCAGATCGTCGAGCACGGCGACACCGCAGCCGTCACCTCCGCGCCCGCGCACCCGTACACCAAGGCGCTGCTCGCCCTCGCACCGGACCCGGAGCACTCCGCACGCCTTGAGCGCAGGCGGCTGCTGGTTCCCGGAGAAATCCCCAGCGCGGACGCCCCGCCCGCCGGCTGCCGGTTCCACCCGCGATGCGCGTACAGCCAGGACATCTGCCGCCAGGTCGAGCCCGCCCTGGCGCAGGCCGAAGGCACCGTTGGCAGCAGGCACGTGGCGGCATGCCACTTCTCCGCAGAGATCCAGCGCGGTGTGCTTCCCGGCGCAAGCGTGACAGCCATCAACGACGGGCCAGAACGGAAGGGAGCCGCCGACTATGGCCACGACGACCGGACGGGAACGGCGCAACGCCGCACCACTCTCGAGTGAGGGCCGCGTCGAAGTAGAACGCGGGTACCAGATCGCGTACCGCATCTTCGGCACGGGAAGCCGAACCCTTCTCGGCCTGCACGGCGGCCCCGGTGTGAGCAGCCGCTACCTCGATCGCCTCAGCGAGGTTGCCGGAGGCGACGTCAAACTCGTCCTCTACGACCAGCTCGGCGGTGGCGACTCCGACCGGCCCGACGACCCTTCCCTCTGGCAGATCCCGCGGTTCATTCAGGAAGTGGAGACCGTCCGGACGGCACTCGATCTCGGCGTCGTGACGCTGTACGGACAGTCGTGGGGCGGCATGCTGGCCCTCGCCTACACCCTGGACTACCCCCAGAACGTCAACGCCCTGGTGCTTTCGAATACGTACGCGAGCGGGAAACACTACCTGCTCGATGTCTCTGAGCACCGCATGGCGCTCGGCGCCGACACGCACGCGCTGATGCTCCGCCGGGAGTTCGAGGACAACCTGGACGCCGCCGACTACCAGGACGCCGTGCTCGAACTGAACTCGCGACATCTGCGGCGGTCGAGCCCGTACGACCCTGCCACGTCACGCCAAGAGTTCGAAACGATCGCCATGCCGGTCCTTGGCGACACCGGCCCGGCCTACGCGCTGTGGGGACCTCACGAGTTCCGGGGCACTGGGCCAGAGGCTTACTTCGACATCTCCGGCCGGCTGGGCGAGATCGGTGTACCGGCGCTCATCCTGTGCGGCTGGTACGACGAACTGTCACCGAAGCGGTGCAGCCGCCCGCTGGCCGACGGCATCCCGGACAATGAATACGTCATATTCGGGAACTCCAGCCATCTGACGATTCTCGAGAAGGAGGCCGACCTCTACCTGGCGGTAATCCGTGACTTTCTTGGGCGCCGGCTGAAATGACATGCAAACCGTGGCGGTGAGCCGGGGTACGCCGGCACCTGCCGCCCGGCAGCTCACCAGAGGCCGCCGAGCGCCACCGTCAGTGCCTCCCCGTTGACGCCGCTCGCCTCTTCCGAGGAGAGGAAGGCGATCGTGGCCGCCACCTCGGCGGGCGTGACGACCCGGTCGGCCGGATACGATCTGGCGCGCTCGGCCCAGATCTCTTCGGCCGGCACGCCCGTCTCGGCCGACTCACGCTCTGCCGAGCGCTCCGCCATCTCCGTCCGCACCCATCCGGGCAGGACCGCGTTGCAGGTGATCTGATGCCGGCCGAGATCGACCGCCGTCGCCCGCATCAGCCCAAGCAGGCCATGCTTCGCGGCGCAGTAAGCCACCATCCCGGCCCCGCCGACCTGTCCGGCCGTGGAGCTCACCATGATGATGCGTCCCCATTTCGAGCGTGTCATGTCAGCGGCGGCCAGCTTCGTGAGCAGAAATGGGATGTCCAGGTCGAGGTTCAGCGCCCGGCGCCAGGCATCCCACTCCACGTCGAGTACCGAGCCGTCCTCCCCCGCTCCCAGGGCCGCGTTGTTGACGAGGATCTCGATCGGCCCGAGCTGTGAACGCGTCGCCTCGATAGCCTGCTCACAGCCATCCCGGGTTTCAAGGGAACACGCGACGTAAGACGCACCCGTCTCGTCGGCCAGCTGCGCCAGCAGATGCTCGCGGCGGGCCACCGCCATCACCCTGACACCCCGGCGGCGGAGCTCGACAACCGTCGCGCGCCCGATCCCGCTGCTCGCTCCGGTAACCAGGGCCACCCGTCCGGGCATCGCGCACTCCAGAGATTCCGTTCACCGTTGTGTCCTGCATTCTGCCGCACTCCGAGTCCAGATCGTGGTGATCATCAGCCCTCGTGCCGGGACGGCCAGACATCGAGCTGCATCATGTCGGCGGGGGTTTCACGGCGGATCACGGTGGTGGCCTGCCCGCCTGAGGCGAAGATGACGGCAGGACGGCCCAGGCGGTTGTACGAGCTGGCCATGGAATATCCGTAGGCGCCGGTGACCAGGCTGCACACGATGTCGCCAGGCGCGAGATCCTCCGGCAGCATGACGTCGGCCGCGAGAACGTCGCCCGATTCGCAGTGCTTGCCGACCAAGGTGACCGGATGGGCCGGGCCGCGTGGCCGTCCCGGCGCGAGAACCTCATACTCGGCGCCATAGAGGGCCACCCGCATGTTGTCGGTCATGCCTCCGTCGACCGCCACGATCATCGCGCCGTCGGGCAAGCGCTTGACGGTCCCGACGGTATAGAGCGTGACCGCGGCCGACGCGACGATCCAGCGACCGAGTTCACAGGTCAGCCTGACAGCGGGCAGCGTGTCGCTGCAGGCCTGGCGGACGGTCTGGGCGAAGCTGGTTACGGTCGGTGTCGGCTCCTTGCCCGTGTAGGCGACAGCCAGGCCGCCGCCAACGCATAGCTCGGGAAGGTTCCAGGCGCGTAGATAGGGCGCGGTCTTGCGCACTGCCTCGTCGTAGACTCGCAGGTCGCGGATCTGTGAGCCGAGATGTGTGTGGATTCCGCGCAGCCGGACTGACCGGCTCGCGAGCATCCGCTCGATGAGCTGGTCGGTGGCGGCCGCTCCCGCGGGCAGCCCGAACTTGGAGCGGCTGTGCCCGGTGGCGATGCTGGGATGGGTGTCTGCGGTCACGCCTGGGCTGATGCGCAGCCAGGCGTCGATCGCCGCGTGCCCGGCCCCCGTCAGTGCGGTTATCCGGTCGAATTCGTCGGCGGAGTCGATGACGAGGCGGTGCACGCCTTGGTCGAGCGCCAGCTGGAGTTCGGCCTCGGACTTGTTATTGCCGTGCACCACCAGCCGGTCCGCGGGGACGCCCGCCGAACGCGCGACTAGGAACTCGCCCGCCGACGCCACGTCCAGGGTGAGTCCCTCGGCGTGTGCCAGGGCGGCCATGGCCCGGCAACTGAAGGCCTTGGTGGCGTAGCTCACCCCGGCCGGGAAAGCAGCGAGGGCATCGCGGCAGCGCTGTCGCAGGTGTTCTTCGTCGTAAACGATGAGCGGTGTGCCGAACCGGGCGGCGAGATCAAACGCATCGCATCCGCCGATTGCCAGCCGCCCAGGCTCGACGGTTGCGGTGTCGGGCAGGATGGGCGAGCCCGGCGTGACCGTGATCACTACGACGTCTCGTCGATCGCGCCCAGGATCCGCCAGTTGTCTTCCAGCCGGTCCAGCCTGTCAGCCGCCGGCGTCGCCAGCAGCGCGGCGACCGCGGCGACGAAGGCATAACCGAGAGCCAGGGAGGCCACCTGGCTATCAAACGGCCCCGGGCCGCGCGCGCTGACACTGAAGGCGGCCGAAGAGGCCTCGGCCAGCGGCGAGAGCGGGCTGTCGGACAAGCTAATGATGTAAGCGCCGGAGTCCGCTACCAGGCGGAGTGCGTTCAGCACCCAGCGGTCATAACGACGCTGATCGATCACCAGCGCGGTGTCGTCGGGCCCGGCCGAAGCCAGCAGCTTCCCTACGTGCAGGTCATTTCCGCCTACCTTGATGACGTTGTCCCGCAGCATCGCCAGCTGGTCGCCCAGCAAGTCCCCTACGCCAGCCGCGCACTCGGCGGCGATGATCAGCACCCGGCCCCGGCATTCCGCCATGCGCTTGGCGGCCTCGTCGAAACTGACCTTGTCGACCCGGCCGAATGTGTCCTGAAGGTTGTCCAGTTCGAAAGACAACGCCCGCGCCACCACATCGCCCGGGTTCGGCTCGCGGATCCGCTGCCGCGCGGGCCGCAGCTGAGTGGCGAGATCCTCTTGCGCCAGTGCCTGCAGCTGCCCGAACCCGTCCAGTCCGAGCTTCGCGGCAAGCCGGATGATCGTCGTGCCGCTGGTGCCGATCGACTCCGCCACCGAGGCCAGCGTGCCGAACGCGACCGCCTGCGGATCCCTCAGCACTCCAGCCGCGACACGCCGTTCGGCACGCGTCAGCCGGTCTTTGCGCTCGTCAATGAGGCTTGCAAGGCTCACGGTGTAAATGCTACCGTCTGCTTCACTCTGAAGTAAACACTCCGGAGCGAGCTGTAGCGAGCTGGGAGCATGCATCATGAGACGACTCATCGCAGCAGCCACCCTGATCATGCTGACCGGTTGTGCTACGGCGGCCTGCGCAAGTGCAGCCGGAACAACCACCTCCCAGAGCTCATCACCGGTGGCGCCCGCGTTGCGGGGCTTCCGGCCGGCCACACCTGGCGTGCTCACAGTGGCGACGAACTTGCCAGGTCCCGGCTTCTGGGACGGCAACAGCCCATCGACGATGACCGGCGGCTTCGAGTACGGCATGGCGCAATACATGGCCAAGGCCCTGCACCTGCGGCTGAAGGTCATTAACGTCGGCTGGGACGGGCTGGTCGCGGGCGAAGTCAAGGGGTTCGACCTGGCCTTGTCCACCATCAACATCACCCCAGCCCGGCAGAAGGTCGCGCTGTTCTCGAACCCCTACTTCGCGTCCAACCAGGGAGTGCTCGTCCGGACCGGAACGAAGGTAACTAGTGCCAACGCGCGCTCGTTGCGCTGGGGCGTTGAACAGTCGAGCACCAGTTACACATATCTCGCCGGGACCCTGAAACCGCTCCAGCAGCCGCGTGTCTACCAGGATCAGCCCTCGATGTTCGCGGCACTCGCCGCGCACCAGATCGACGCCGTGCTCCTAGACACCGTCGAGGTGCTGGCCGAGGCCAAGCAGGCGGGCGGGGCGCTGCAAGTCGTCGGACAGTACCGGACCGGCGGCGTGTACGGGGCGCTGCTGCCCAAGGGGTCACCCAACCTGGGGATCGTCAACACGCTGATCAGGCAGATGAAGTCGAACGGGACACTGACACACCTTGACAAGCAGTACCTCGTACCCGAGTTCGGCCAAGATCCAGCTGCCATCCCTTACCTGCAGCCGTGACCGTGACGAAAGCCGGCCACGGCGACCGGCCACAGCCTGCCCCGGGCCCTGCGGCACAACCAGCTTCCCCAGTCTCATCAGCGGGCCTGCCGGGTAGGGAACCGTGGCCCTACCTGGCCCTGCTGATACCGCCCACCGGCATCCCCGCCGTGCGCAAGCACCTCGCTGCCCGGCGAGCAGCTCGCAGCGGCGACAAGTTCACGGCGCGAGCGCTGGCAGCCGAGGCGGCCACCTGGAGCTGGTACTCGGCGGCGCTTGCTTTCATCGTGCTGCTCGCCGCTTTCGCGGTCCTGTTCCTCACCGCCAACAACCACGCAGTCATTGAGAAGTTCTTCAACCCCGGCGTGCTCAGGTCATCTGCGCCGGAGGTCCTGCGCGGGTTCCTGGTCAACGTGGAACTGTTCGTGATCGCCGAGGTGCTTGTGCTGCCGTGGGCGCTGTTCGTCGCGTGCCTGCGGATGCTGCCGGGGCCCGCCGCCAGGCCTATCAAGCTCCTGGCCATCGGGTACGTGGACCTTTTCCGGGGGCTTCCCGCTGTCGTCGCCATCTACCTGATCGCGTTCGGCTTCCCGATAGCCGGGCTCCCCGTCCTTGGCAGCATGACCGGCTTCGAGCTGTGCGTTCTGGCCCTCGTCCTGATCTACGGCGCCTATGTCTCCGAGGTGTTCCGCGCCGGGCTGCAGAGTGTGCACTGGAGCCAGGCCGCAGCGTCTCGCTCGCTCGGGCTCTCCTACGTGCAGACGCTGCGCCACGTAATCGCCCCGCAAGCAATCCGAAGGATGATCCCGCCGCTGCTGAACGACTTCATTGGGCTGCAGAAGGACACCGCGCTGGTCAGCTTTGTCGGCCTGCTCGACGCGTTCAATCAATCGAGGATCGTGGCGAGCAACGAATTCAACCTCTCGGCAGTCACCGGCGTGGGCATCGCCTTCGTGCTGATCACCATTCCTACCGCGCGCCTGGTCGACCGGCTCACCGCACGCGATGCCCGACGGCAAGGCTCCCAGGCATGACCGCGCTGCTCGCGCTCGACCAGGTGGGCAAGCGGTTCGGTTCCACCGAGGTACTGCGCTCGGTCACCCTGGAGCTCAAAGAGCACCAGGTGATGAGCCTGATCGGCCCATCCGGGTGCGGCAAATCCACCCTGCTCAGATGCGTCAACGCCCTGGAGTCCATTGACGCGGGCGTGATCCGCATTGGCGGTGAGCGGGTATCCGGGCCTGGCGTCGACCTCAACCGGCTCCGGCGTGATGTGGGCATCGTCTTCCAGAGCTACAACCTCTTCCCGCACATGACCGTGCTTGACAACGTGACCCTGGCCCCGCGCCGGGTGCTCGGAGTGCCGCGGGCCGAGGCCGAGGCCGCGGCCGAGCACCTGCTGAGCCGCATCGGCCTATGGGAGAAGGCACGTGAGTATCCGGAACGGCTCTCAGGCGGCCAGCAGCAGCGAGTGGCCATCGCCAGAGCGCTCGCAATGGGACCCCGGCTGCTGCTGCTCGACGAGATCACCAGCGCGCTCGACCCCGAGCTCGTCGGAGAGGTGCTCGGCATCGTCCGTGAACTGGCCGCCGATGGCATGACCATGGTGCTCGCCACACACGAGATGACCTTCGCCCGGGATGTCTCGGACGTTGTCTGCTTCCTCGCCGACGGCACCATCTGTGAGTCCGGACCGCCCGGCATCGTCCTCAGCAACCCGGAGCAGCAGCGCACCCAGGCCTTCCTGCGCCGGATTCTCCAAGCGCAACGCATCTAACCCGACGGCTACCGCCGTCACGGCCGACTAGGGACGGAGCCACCGTGGACTTCGCGAAACTGTATGTTGACGGCAGGTGGGTTGACCCGCTCGGCGACAGTCGAATACACGTGCTGAATCCCGCGACCGAGGCAGTCGTCGCCAGCGTGCCGCGAGGCACATCAGGTGACGTCGACCGCGCGGTGGCCGCCGCTGCGCGCGCGTTCCCTGCCTGGAGCATGACGCCGGTCCCCGACAGGCAGCGCCACTTGAACGCCCTGGCGCACGAACTGCGGAACCAGGCGGCTGCGATAGCGGACACGATCGTTGCCGAGCTTGGCATGCCTATGGACGCGGCACTCGACGTTCAGACCCTCGGTGCGGCGGAGATCCTGCAGAACTACGCCGACGAGATGGACACGGTCACCTGGGAGCACAAGCTCGGGAACTCGCTGGTCGTCAAGGAACCGATTGGGGTGGTCGGGGCGATCACGCCGTGGAACTACCCCCTTTATCAGATCGCGTCCAAAGCCGGCGCCGCACTCGCGGCCGGCAGCACGGTAGTGGTCAAGCCAAGCGAGCTGACCCCTCTCAACGCCTACCACCTGGCTGCGGCCGCAGATGCAGCAGGCCTGCCCTCCGGAGTGCTCAACGTGGTGCCCGGGACCGGGACCGAGACTGGCGAAGCGCTAGCAGCACACCCAGGCATCGACATGATCAGCCTGACCGGATCCACGAGATCCGGACGGCGGGTGGCCGCGCTGGCCGCGCCGGGGATCAAGCGGGTCGGCCTCGAACTCGGGGGCAAGTCAGCCGGGATCGTCCTCGATGACGCCGATCTGGAGACCGCAGTCCGCGGCGTGGTCCGCAACTGCTGCCGCAACTCAGGACAGTCCTGTTCATCCCAGACTCGCCTGCTTGTCCCCCGCCGTCTGCTGACGCAGGCGGCCGAGATCGCCGCAGCGGCCGCCCATGCCCTGCAGCTCGGTGATCCAACGGAGCACGGCGACCACCTCGGTCCACTCATCTCCGCCGGGCAGCGCGAGCGCGTGCGGGCATTCATCGACCAGGCCATCGCCGAAGGCTGCACCCTGGTGGCGGGTGGTTCAGCCGCCCCGGCAGGCTTCTGCGTCGGCTACTACGTCGAGCCCACAGTTTTTACCGACGTCGACCCCGGCGCCACCATCGCCCAAGCTGAGGTGTTCGGCCCGGTGCTGTGCCTGATCGGCTATCAGTCGGCCGACGACGCGATCGCGATCGCGAACAACAGCAGCTACGGACTGTCTGGAGGAGTGTGGTCAAGTAGCAGCGACCGCGCCATGACCGTGGCGCGCTCACTGCGGACCGGCGAGGTCCAGATCAACGGAGCGCCGTTCAACGTCCGCGCACCGTTCGGCGGGTACAAGCAGTCGGGATACGGCCGCGAACTCGGACCTTACGGGATCGAGGAATATCTGCAGACCAAGGCCATTCACCTGTGAGCCAAGCATCGGCCGGGCCGTCCCAGACCTACGACGCCATTGTGATCGGCGCAGGCATCATCGGCTGTGCGGTCTCCCTGGAACTCGGCCGGGCGGGCCGACGGGTGCTGTGCGTGGACGCCGGGCCGGCCGCCGGCTCGGGTTCCACCGGTGCCTCATCCGCGATTGTCCGCTTCCACTATTCCGACGCCGTAGCCACCACCGTCGCATGGGATTCCTACTTCGACTGGACCGCCTGGCCCGATTACGTTGACCTTCCCGGCAACGAGCCGCTCGCGAAGTACGTGACGACGGGAGCCCTCGTCCTAGATGCGCCCGGCAGCGCTCGCCAGGCGACCCTTGGCCACTTCGACACGCTGGGCATTCCCTACCAGGAACTCACCGCCGCCGACATCCGGCGCGAATTTCCCGAGATATGCACCGAATCGTTCTGGCCGCCCAAAACCCCGGACGACCGCGCTTTCTGGGATCCCGGCCACGGCGAACTCGGCGGTTACCTCACACCCATGGCCGGCTACGTCGACGACCCGCAGCTCGCAACCCGCAACCTCATGCTGGCGGCCACCAGGGCAGGCGCAACGTTCCAGTTCCGTCGGCAGGTCCGGCAAGTGATCGTGACCGCCGACAAGGTCTCGGGGGTCGAACTCGACGGCACCGGGGCCGTGTCAGCTCCTGTCGTGGTCAACGCCTGCGGCCCAGCCAGCGACCGCCTCAACCAACTGGCCGGCGTCACCGCCGACATGGCCGTACGCGGCCGCCCGCTGCGCACCGAAACCCACGAGGTGCCAGCACCACCAGGTTTTCGCACGGGCCGCGGCGGCGTCTTCGTAACCGACGCCGACCTCGGCGTCGCGTTCCGGCCGCACGGCCAGGACCGGCTGCACATCAGCAGCATGGAGCCCGCGTGCGACCAACTGGAATGGATCAACGATCCATGGTCCTACCGCAGCCAGCCGACCCAGGACTTCTACGACCGGCAGACGCTCCGGGTCTCCCGGAGACTGCCGGGCCTGCGCATCCCCTCGCGTCCCAGCGGCATCGGCGCACTGTACGACGTCACGCCGGACTGGCGGGCCATCTTCGACCGCAGCGCGCTGCCCGGCTACTACCTGGCCTGCGGGACCAGCGGGAACAGCTTCAAAATCGGCCCCATGGCCGGGCGCATGGTCGCTGCGCTCATCGACGCGTGCGAAGCAGGTCACGATCACGACCGGGAGCCCGTCATCTTCACCACCCCGCACCGCAGCAGGCCGCTCAGCCTGAGGTACTACTCGCGGCTAAGGGAAATTGCGCCAGACGCACCGCACAACGCCATCGCGTAAGGAGCAATCCGGGGGTTAACCACAATTGGGTTTACTGATTGTGCAGTTAGGCGGATCCCCGGCTGGCGCACCGGGCAGTGCTCAGGCGTTGCGCGATGCGAAGTGGTGGGCCGCCGCCGGGGTGCGTGCCAGCTGCAGTAGCTCATCGAGGGACCAGTGGTCGCTGGCGTGCCGGCCGTATTTGGCGGCCCGAAGCCGTCCGTCTGGCTCGATGAGGAAGTCCGCGGGCAGGCCGAGGGCGGTGTCCCCATGCCGGGGGGCAGGCGATCCGCCGGCCCGGATGCCCCGCAGGATGATGGGGTAGACCCGCGGATTCAGCGGCGCGGTCCAGGCCTTCGGGTGCAGCACCGCCCGCGGTGAGGCGGTCACGCCGAATTCGTCGTATAGCTTCCTGCCGGGGTCGGCGACCGCGGCGAACGGAAGCTGGCCCTGGTAGGGCAGCATGTCCGCGGCGGCGGAGTGAAACACTACGATCTCCTGGATTCCCGCGGCGGCGATTTCACCGTGGTGGCGTGCCATCGAGTGCAGGTGCAGGTTGCAGATGGGACAGCCGGCGTAGCGCCGGAACTGCAGGTGGGTGAGGATGCCGGGAGCCGGCAGGAGGATGCGCTGCGACTGGATCGTCGTCAGTTCGCGGGCGGTGATGGTGTCGCCCGGCGCCATGCGGCCTGCGCTGCCGGGACTGTCGGAGGTGCGCTTCTTGGTCATTGTTTCCTGCCTTCGCTGGGGCCTTTGCATCCTGAGAGCACCTGGCGGCCCGGAGTGTGACACCGGCCCCGCCGGTGTCACACTCCAGGGCTGGTGATGGCTCTCCGCTCTGGAAGCCGCGCCCGCGGCCAGAGGAGGAATGCGCGATGTGCGATATCCCGGCCGGAGCGCCAGGGACAGACCCGGCGCAGACGGCGACGCAGGTCTTCGTCGATCACCGCGAGCTGCTGTTCTCCGTCGTCTACAACATGCTGGGCAGCGTCGCCGACACCGAGGACGTGCTGCAGGAGACCTGGCTGGCGTGGGTGGCCCGGGCACAGGCGGCCTCTGGCGAGCAGATCACCAGCCCGCGCGCCTACCTGGTGCGGATCGCGGTCAACCGCGCACTGGCCCGTCAGGCGAGCATCAGCCGCCGCCGGGAGAACTACACCGGCCCCTGGCTTCCCGAGCCGCTCATCACCGAGGACCAGGCGGGCGATAGCGCCGAGACAGTAGTGCGGGCCGAATCAGTGTCCATAGCGCTGCTGGTAGTGCTGGAAACCCTCACCCCACTGGAACGCGCGGTATTCGTGCTGCATGAAGTGTTCGGCTACGCGCACACCGAGATCGCCGTCATCCTGGACCGCAGCCCGTCGGCGATCCGCCAGCTCGCTCACCGCGCACGCGAGCACGTGCAAGCCCGCCGTCCCCGCTACCCGACCGATCCGCAGGTAAGCCAGCGGGTCACCGAACGGTTCCTCGCCGCCGTCATGGGCGGTGACCTCAATGCCCTCATGCAGGCCCTCGCGCCGGACGTGACCGTGTGGGCCGATGGCGGCGGCATGGCACGCGCGGCGGGCACTCATCCGGTACACGGCCGGGACAAAGTCGCCCGCCTCATCATCGGCGACGCCTTCCGGCACCCCATCCCCGATCTCAACATCCGCTACCGCCGCGTCAACGGCGAACCCGCAGCACTGCTGCTGTCGGGCAGCACCCCCTACATGCTCGTATCCCTCGACCTCATCCCCGACGGTGACCAGGTACGCGGCATATACGTCGTCACCAACCCCGACAAGCTGTCCCGCCTCGGCTGAGCACCGAAGATGCAGGCGGGCTACCGATCACGGCCCCGCCCGGTGACAGGATTCCGGTCACCGGCCTGTTCAAGATGCTCCGTCGTCGAGATCAGCCGCTCGCTGCCCGCGGGAGCCCTGAGCGGGCGGGAGGGCTGCGGTGCTGCCGCTGGATCAGGCCCGTGAGGCGCTGGCGCGGGTCGCGGGCGGGCACACCCGCGGCAAGATCACGCTGCAAATAGGGCCTTAGCAACGGCCCACCTGGGGCTGACCAGCACGCGCCGGTCAGCGAC
>Ga0209169_10001921_pt1 | contig 12671 bp, 8 predicted proteins | sample HubBroMetageWRM4_FD_188346 | JGI IMG/M metagenome (GOLD analysis project Ga0209169, IMG submission 188346) | Warmed soil microbial communities from the Hubbard Brook experimental Forest, New Hampshire - Hubbard Brook CCASE Soil Metagenome WRM 4... | ecosystem: Environmental > Terrestrial > Soil...
CGATGGGTGGTGCCGCGGAGCAACCCAAAAGGTCTTCGGACAGCGGTGTACCTGCACCCGCCTCCGAAGCTTTGGAGCAGATGCTGGACAGCCTGCCGCCGGATCACTTCACCCTGAAGTGGCTGTCAGGCTACCTGCAACGACGTTCGTTCGGCTTGATCGTCCTGGTTCTCGCCTTGATCGCGATGATCCCGGGCGTTTCCTACATCGCTGGGTTACTGCTGTTCGCCCCCGCGATTGAAATGATCATGGGGAAAAGCGCGCCCGTTTTTCCCAACCGCATTGCCAACTATCCGCTTCCAACGCGCGCCCTCAACGCTGCCGTGCGCCGCACGCTGCCCGCGCTGATCTATCTTGAAAGGATCATACGACCGCGCTGGAAATTGCCGCTGGCGACGACCAAGCGCCTGGTGGGGATAGCCGTGTTCCTCTTGACGGCGCTGCTGCTGCTGACACCGCTGCCATTCATCCAGGTCGTGCCCGGCATTATCATTATCGTTCTATCGGTCGCGTACCTTGAAGACGACGGCCTTCTGCTTTTGCTCGGACTTTTTGCGACGCTGGCGCTACTGGCGGCTTCAGCGGGAGCGGTGTGGGGAATGATTGTTGCTCTGAGCTGACGGATCAATAAAGGCGCGCACGCGCGGCGAATTCCAGGTCAGTCTTCCACTTTGATATTCGCTGCCTTGATGATCGGCCACCATTTCTCGATTTCAGCCTTTTGGAATGCGGCAAGCGCCTCCGGGGTCTGCTGCTCGCGCGGGAAAATCTCCAGCCCCAGATCGGTAAGGCGATTTCGCACAATCGGATCGGCCAGGGCGGTCTCGACGGCGGCATTCAGCTTGTCGATGACCGGTCGCGGCGTGCCCTTCGGCGCCCAAAGGGCGAACCACTGCGAACCGTAGAAGCCGGGCAGCCCCGCTTCGTCGACGGTCGGGATATCGGGCGCCTGGGTCAGGCGGCTTTTCGCCGTAACGGCATAAGCCTTGATGGTTCCTGCCCTGACCTGCGGCAAGGCCGTGATGGGGCTATCAACAATGATGTCGATGCGCCCGGCGACCAGATCCTGCGTCGCAGGCGCCGCGCTGCGATAAGGTATCAACTGGATACGGGAGCTGATTGTGCTTTCAAGAAAAGCCGCGAACACGTGCTGCGGACAACCATTGCAAATCCCCGCAGTCGCCTTGTCCGGATTGGCTTTCAACCAATCGACGAGTTCCTTGAGATTATTCGCGGGCAGGCTTTTTCTGGCGACAATGATATAGGGATTGCTTGAAATCAGCGAGATCGGCTCGAAATCTTTCAATACGTCGTACGATAGCTCGTAGATCGCACCGTTGACCACGTGCGTATTCCAGCCGCCAATGCTGACGGTGTATCCGTCCGGCGCAGCGCGCGCGACCTGACCAACACCGATGGTGCCGGCTGCACCATTCACATTCTCAACAATGACCGGCTGCCCGAGCGGGCCGCGCATGCCTTCTGCCATTGTCTGCCCGGCCGCTGGCACCAGATGGCCGTGATGTTGAGCGCGGCGAGCGTGCTCGACTGGGTGGCGCAGCTCACCGGGCAATACGATCTGCCACGACTCGTCGAAAGCGCCAAGGCGCAGGGCCTGAATCGTCAGTCGCCTTTTTTCCTGCCGTATCTATCGGGCGAGCGGACGCCTTACAACGATCCGAACGCCCGGGGCGTTTTCTTCGGCATCCGACCCGACACGACCGCGGCGGACCTAACCGGCGCGGTGTTGGAGGGAGTGGCGCTCGCCTTCGCGGACGGACTGGATGTGTTGGTCGAAAAAGGCGGCACCGTCGGCGACATCACGGTCACCGGTGGCGGCGCTCGTTTGCCTTACTGGGGTGAGCTTCTAGCCGCGGCACTGAACCGTCCGATGACTTATAGGTCGGGTGGCGAAGTGGGCGCGGCGCTGGGCGCGGCGCGCCTTGCGCGACTTGCTCTCGGTACGGAGCGACCGGAGGACGTTTGCGTGGCGCCTCCCGTCGAGCGTGTGGTTCAGCCCGAGGCCGGCCTGGCTTCGCTGCTGGCCGTTCGCCGCCGCACCTTCGTGCGGCTGTATGAGGATCTCAAGAGCACTTTTGTGGAGTATTCAGCATGAGCCTGTTTTCAAGCGTTGAGCCCGTTCGTTTCGCAGGTCCCGACGCCGAGAGCGAGTTTTCCTATCGCGTCTATGACAAGGATCGGATGGTGCTCGGCAAGTCCCTGGCGCAGTGGCTGAAGCCTGCCGTGTGCTATTGGCACTCGTTCAATTGGCCCGGCGCCGATATTTTCGGCGGTGGAACGCTGACCCGTCCGTGGCTCGGGGCGAACGTTACGCAGGCCATGGCCGACATGAAGCTCGAGGCCGCGTTCGATTTTTTCTCGCGGCTCGGCGTGCCGTATTTCACTTTCCACGATGTGGACGCGATGGCCTCGGCCGCCACGCTCAAAGAGCATGCCCGGAACTTGCGGGAAATCGAAGCCGGCATGGCAGCGAAGATGGCGCAGACCGGTTTGAAGCTGTTGTGGGGCACCGCCAATCTCTTCAGTCACCCGCGCTACGCCGGCGGCGCGGCCACCAGCCCTGACCCGCAGGTTTATGCGTGGGCGGCGGCACAGGTACGCTACTGTCTGGAGGCGACTCACCGCCTGGGGGGCGAGAATTACGTTCTCTGGGGCGGCCGGGAGGGCTACGACTCACTGTTGAATACGGACTTGCGGCAGGAGCTCGATCAGTACGGCCGATTCCTGTCCATGGTGGTGGAGCACAAACACCGCATCGGCTTCAAAGGCGCGATTCTCATCGAGCCCAAGCCGTTCGAGCCCACCAAGCACCAGTACGATCACGACGTATCGTCCGTATTCGCTTTCCTGCAGCGCTATGGGCTGACGAAAGAGGTGAAGGTCAACATCGAGGTGAATCACGCTACGCTGGCGGGGTTCGACTTCGAGCATGAGATCGCCGCCGCCCGCGCCTACGGCATCTTCGGCTCCATCGACATCAATCGCGGCGACCCGCGTAACGGCTGGGACACGGACCAGTTTCCCAACAACGCGCAGGAGCTCGTGCCGGCCCTCGTGCAACTGGTCCAGGACCAGGGCTTCGCCACCGGTGGTTTCAACTTCGATGCGAAGTTGCGCCGGCAATCGGTCGATCCTTCGGATCTCTACGTCGCCCACATCGGGGGCATCGACACTATCGCCCGGGCGTTGCTGGCTGCGGCTGACGTCGTGACTGAGGGTAAGTTGGAGCGTCTCAAGAAAGAACGCTACCAGGGCTGGAGCGGCGAACTGGGCAAGAAGATCACCGCCGGCGGCTTCGATCTCGCCAGCCTGTCAGACCTGGCCACCGAGCAGGGATTCAACCCCGCGCCGCGTTCGGGACGACAGGAGTTGGCCGAGAGCATCATCGCCCGGCACTCGAAGTATTGAGTTACTGCTTCGGCGTCAGCAACTGCAGAATCGGCTCCCGCAGATGTCGCGGGAGCTGCTTCGCGAGCGACCTGATCAACTGCGCTCGCATAAAGCCTCGGAGCTCTGGGAATAGGGGACCTAATATCCCGCGACGCGCGGGCGCCAGGTAAGGGGCCGGGTCGCCGTTGGTTCGGAACACGTAGTGGTCGAACATCTGGCGCCACAGCTCGCGGTGTTCGGCCGGCAGGGGGGCGACCGCCAACAATCCATGCACCAGCGCCCCGAAGGGTTCCGCGCCACCTCTGGCTCCCTCGAACCACCAGTAATTCATCGAAAGATTCAGCGGCTCGAGTGACTCCACGTTGTGCCACCACCACTTCGGGATAAAGACCGCATCTCCCGGCTCAACGTCCACCGTTTCTGCGGCACTCAAAGCTGCAGCGAACCGGGGGTAGCGCTCCAGGTCGGGTGCCGCGACTTTGACCAGGCTGATGGGCTGCCCGGCGGGCGCAAGCTCCAGCGGCCCGATATAAAGGTTCGGGAGTTGGTCCGGCGGAAAAAACGTGAAGCGCTTAGCTCCGGCGACGATACAGTTGATACCATCCAGGTTGTCATAGTGCGTCGCCATGGTGATCGCATTGCCGAGCCACAGGTACGTCTTGGCCGGTGGTTGGTCCAGCCGATGTTGGTCCATGAGGTCGAGCGTGTTTTCCTGACCGATCTGCGGGAAGTTCTCCTCCACCGAGATCGCACCCGTATAAATCGCCGCCGGGTTTGACTGGCTCCTGTTGGCCAGAACGGTTCCGAGGGTGCTGTGGAACGTCCGGCTGGCGAACTCGAAGTTCAAGCCCGTCATGTCGTCGCGATAGAAGTAAAGACCCTGGATATCCGGCTGCCCGACCATGACTTTGATCGGTCGGCTCAAGTCGCGATCACGGACGTAGTCGTGGAGGGCCTCGGGCGACTGGGCGCTGGCGCGGACCATCGGCCAATGATCGAGCAGTCCTTTCAGGACGGCCGGCCGGTTGCGGGGGATGATCTCCTCGCGCAGCATCTTTACATCGACGTTATGCCATTCCTGTGTTTTGGCAAGCGCGGCTCGCCCCAGGAGGTTAGACGTTTCCATTCAGCAGTGGCTCCTGCAACGTTTCCTATAACTTCTGTTCGCCTACAGCCGCAGCAGACGCAGGATGCGCGCGCGGATTTTCGAGTAGTTATCCGACTTGAGCGGCCCCAACAGTCCATGCTGTTCCGGAGGGAGGTGCGCGAGCGGATGTCCGTTGCTGCGAAATACGTAGTGATCGAAGAATGCCTTCCACGCCTGCCGCTCGGCGGGCGGCCGCTCGGCAATGGTGATCATGGCAAGCAGCAGGCTCGTGTAAGGCGCGTCCGGGCCAGAACTGAAGGCATCCCACCAGTAGTTCACCAGGCCGTTAAAGGCAGCCGTCGACTCGACCTGGTGCCACCAAAGCTTCGGGAGGTATAACGCATCCCCCGGTTCGAGCTCGGCCGTCAGAGCCTGGTCGCGAATCTCCTCGAACAATGGGAAGGAGCCTGCGCTGCCCTCGGGAGCTGACGCCGCAAGACTCACTGGCGGCCCGGACATGGTGTTGTCCAGGGGCCCTATATAGAGTTTGCCGATGAGCTCAGGAGCATAGAGGGTGAAGCGCCGCCGCCCGGCGATCACACAGGCGAGGTTGTCGAAGGTATCGTAGTGGCTCGAGATGTTGGCCGCCGTTCCGAGCCAGATCCGCGGGCCCGGCCCGGCAGCGAGCGGCATCGGGTTCCCGGCGGCGAAGCCCGGCAGGCAATCGCCCGTGGGTACAGACCCAACATAGAGGGAGCGCGCGTTGCGCTGCTCTGGTGGCTGCAACATGTAGCCCACGGCATCCATGAGCTTCATGGTGCGCCGCTCGAAGTTGAATCCCTGCAATCCGGGGTTGTAATAGTATTTTCCGCGGATCGCCGGGTCGCCGACGAAGACCTCGACGTTCGTGCCGTTGTCGAACTGAGCGAAATAGTCCTGCAGCGTGCCAGGCGAGCCGCTTGCCGCCTTCACGACCGGCCAGTCTGCCACCAGGCCGCGAATCACCACCGGGCGTGCGCCTTCGAGAAATTTACGGAAGTGCTCGGGACTGGAGAGTTCCCGTCCGGCGATCTCTTGAGGCGAGTGAGTCATGAGACCTTGAGGAGGTCGTCGGCCGCGCGACGCTCAGCTCGTGAAGTCTCCGGCCAATCCGCGCGTGGCCTCGAGGAGGCGCCCATTCTTTTTCCGGGCGAGGACCGGGAACTGCTTGAGGGATGCAATCATCAGGTGAATGAGTCGCAAATAGCCCCGGCGGAACAACTCCACGACCACTTCGTCCGGTAAGCGGCTCAAGGTCTCCTGGTTCACGGTGTAGAGACCGAGGCACTTATGGGTCGAGCCGTCGTCGAACTCCACATCGACGTCAACCGGCTCGATGAGATTCAGCTCCAGCAGCCGGGTGACAAAGAACTTGCTCGTCTCGATGCCGGGCTTCAAGTCCTGAAACGCCCAGATGATGCTCTGTAGATACCGGGTCGGCTGCCCGTAATCGGTGAAGAGTGGCTTACCGTTTTCGGCACCGACCCGCGGGTGATCCAGGTCGATGGCGAGCTCCGGTCCCTGGGCATAGAACGGCCCACGCTGCAGAATGAGCGGACGATAAAACTCCCGCTCCTCCCATTCCCGCAAGAAAAGGTTCTCGCCCTCCTTGAAGCCGAGCATGACACCGCAGTAGAGCCCGCCAGTGTTGGGGTCTTTGGAGAAGAAGAGGGGATAGTGCACGACCAACAAGGGAAACTCGTTGACGGTGACCTGTACGAAGTGACGATCGTCGCCGTAAGCGGCCGACGCACGCCCGTCCACTTTGAGCGACCGATGGGTCTCCTTGCTGAGCAGGACTATCTGGGTCATGGCAACATCCTGAGGACTGTCAGACGGGCTGGAGCCCGTACTCGAAGATCTTGTTGAGCAGCTCACGGTTCTTCGGCAGCCGCGTACGCATCTCGCCGGTCATCCGCTCGTTCTGGGTGACCAGCCGCGAGGCTAGCGCCGTGGTATCCGCCGTGTCCATGGGAGCTACCTCGGTCCGGAATCCCATTCCATACAGGACATACTGGTAACTGGCCGCCGGGAACACCTCCTCGAGGCGATCGAACTCGTCGAAGAACCAGGGAGACTGGTATTTCCACAGCGTCAGAAGCTCTTTCAGGCGCTCCGGCACGCCTGCGGGATCGACATTATCGCGCCAGAATGCGGAATCGGTACGCTGGGTGAGCACGTAGTGGAGCTTGAGAAAGTCGATGATGCGGCCCCAACGGTAGTGTGTCACCTCGTTGAAGCGCTTCGCGATCAGGTCCATGACTTCGCGGCAAGCCGGCAGTTGGTCCGCAATGTACTTGGCCGAAAGCTCGCCCAGCACGATGGCCGAGGACTCGAGCGGCTCGAGGAACCCGGCGGCCAATCCAACGGCGATGCAGTTGTTCTTCCAGAAAGTCTCCCGGTGGCCTGAGCGGATCGGGATCTTACGGACCGGTAGCTCCCGGTGCCGTTCCCCAATGTAGCGTAGGAGAGTCTCGCGGGCTGCCTCCTCGCTGGTATGGCGGCTCGAATAGACATAGCCGACGCCACGCCGGGTGGGTAAGCCGATATCCCAGATCCAGCCCGCATCTTGCGCCGTCGCGATGGTCTGCGAGGCCAGCGGAGCGTCGGGGCGGTCGAAAGGCACCTGGACAGCGAGCGCCGTATCGCAGAAGAGGGTATCGCTACAGCTGCGGAACCCGACCCCGAGAGTCTTGCCGATCAGCAGCGCGGAAAACCCACTGCAATCGATGAAGAGATCCCCCGAGATCTCCCCAGCCTGCGGCGTGAGCACGCTCTCGATGTCGCCCGACTCGCCCTGCTGAACGGACACGACATCGGCCAACACGTGGCGGACGCCAAGTTTTTCCGCACTATGCTTTGCGAGGAAGGGCGCGAACTTGCCTGCGTCCAGGTGATAAGCGTAGTTCGCGACAGCCCGGTATTCCCCGTCGGTGATGGTCTTGGGGGCCAGCCCTTCGTCACAAAGCTGTCCCTGCGGGGTCACGAAGTCACAAAAGCTCCGCTGCCGACCCTCGAGAAGCCAGTGCGGCACGAGGTTCACCTGCGAGAAGCCTTGCGGAAGCATCAGGGGGTGATAGTAGGCGTCGTTCTCGGCCCCCGTCGTCCACCGGGCGAACTTTCCTCCCTGCTTGAAAGAGGCATCGCATTGCCGGAAGAGGGCAGTTTCGGACACGCCCATCCTTTCCAACGATGCACGCATCGTCGGCCAAGTGCCCTCGCCGACGCCGATAATCCGGATGTCCGGCGATTCGATCAGCGTCACCGAAAGGCCGCCCGCCTTCATCCGGGACTGATGGCGAGCGGCAATGATTCCCGCGGTGAGCCACCCGGCGGTTCCTCCGCCGACGATGACTACCGCTTTGACTTGCTGTACCACCTTTACAGTTTAGCGCGGACTCCGAATGTGAACGAGCGACCGTAGTCGATCACGTTCAAGGTCTGGTTATCGAAGCGTCCCACCGTGTGGTAGACGTTGTCGCTGAGGTTGAGCGCCTCGAAGAACACGCTCATGTGCGTGCCGATGTCGTAGCTGCTGCTGAAGTCCACCTCTGTGTTGGCTTCCAGGTAGGTGGGCTCGTTGCCGAATGCTCCGCCGTTCTGCTCCTGCCCGAGCTGCAGCAATTGTTTGGCCTGAAACTGCACGGCGAGCCGGGCGTGGAACCCGTGCGACTCATAGAAGGTGATGAGGTTGGCGGAGTTGCCGATACCCGGCAGCGCGAACTGGTTGGTCACCGTGCTGTAGGGGTTGAAGTTGGCGTTGCTATGGACATAGGTTCCGTTGACCTGGAATCCGAAGCCATACCCCAGCATCTGCTGCCAGGTTAACTCTACGCCCGTCACGTTGGCTGCAAGGCCGTTGACGTATTCGATCTGCGCGAACTGCGCTGGGTTGCCGATGTTCGGCCCCGTCGTGTCGTTCACGCCGGGCACGGTGACCGTCGAGACACTCGCGACCGGGAATTGCGTGACATGCTTGAAGAAACCATCTACGGACAGGTAGTCGTTCTGAGCGTAGTACCATTCCGCGCCCAGGTCGAAGTTGTCCGACAGGTAGGGCAGCAGCCCCGGGTTGTTGGTCGTGGAGCTCAGTGCGCTCACCCGGCCGGTGTACGAGGTGCTCGGTATGATCTGGTTGTTGTTCGGCTGAGTCTCGGTGCGTGAGGCATCCAGTCTCACCTTCAGATCCGGCCGGACCAGGAGATTGAGGTCCAGGGACGGCAGGACGTAGCCATACGAGATGTGATTCAACGTATACAGCGACGGGCCAAGGTTGAAGGTATAAGCGGTCTTGTCTCCGGCGTTCGGAATCAATCCTAACAGCGGCGCGTTGAGCCCGGCGATCGTGGCGTCCGTCCTCTCGTAGCGCAGTGCCACGTTGGCCTTGAGGCTCATGTCGCCGATCGGGAAGGTTTCCTGCCCGGTGAGAAAGGGCGCATAGTTCTTGCGCTGCACGTGTTGCGACAGGCTCGGGTTCAGCACCGCTGTCGGGCTGCCGCCGGTGTAGTTCCCGCCCATTCCCGGAGCATAGTCCGCGTTGATGGGCTGCGTCTCCAGGTAGTTGAGCACCGAGTACGGGTTGAACAGGAGCAATGACTGGGGCAAGTTGCCGTTGTTCTTATAGCCAGGAATAAAGTTCGAGACTGACACGGGTGTAAACAGCGCCGGTGGCAACGCAACGCCATGCACCACCGGGATCGCGCCCGCCCCCGGGTTGGTCTGACTGGCGCATTTCGTGCCGATGGCCCCGCAATAGTACACAACGTTGTTCGAGGCCGGACCATAGCCCGACCAGAGCTGCCACTCGTTGTTGGTGAGAGTGTCGTACTCGTTCGAGTCCCAGGTGTCCTCGACGAACTGCGCTCCGAAGTGCACCAGCAAGGCGTCCTTGTGCCAGGTTCCATCGAGCTTTATCTGGTTCACTTTGTCCGTGTTCACCTGTTCCTGGATCGGGAGTACGTGTGAGCCAATGATGAACGGGTTGAGCCCCAGGTAGTTCGGTGAGGTTGTGGTGCCGTTACCGGTCGCGACGGTGTTCGGACCGACGGCGCCCCAGTAGGGCAGCGAATTCCCACTGCCTGTGACGACATCGCCGCCCGTGTAGCCGTTCGTCCCGAGCGCTGTGTTCGGACCGTAGCCGACGTCGGCGTCGATGTGGTTCCAGGTGTGGTTCGGATTGAATTTCGCCATCGATTGACTGGCGTCGAATGCAGCGGACCATTGATCGTTGACGTCCCACTTCACGTTGACGCCCGGGGTGTTGGTCACGATGTAAGTCTCGTCCTGCACCGCGTTGAGGTCGGTGGGGCCGCCGGCGTACGTGAAGTTGGTGATCGTGCCGTTGCCGTCCTGAGAGACGTTCGAGCAGCCGGCCGGGAAACATCCGAACCACGTGCTGTACTGCCAGCGTTGGGTCTTCTCGTCGTCCGACGAGTAGTTGTCATCGAGAGTGACAAGCACGTTATCGGCCGGGTGCCACTGCACGGCCAGCCGTCCATCCATGCGTCGCGAGTCGGTGCGCTCGAGGTACATGGCTTGGTCCTGGGGGTACCAGCTCGGCGCGGCGCTGAAGCCGTCCCCCCCTGCGCCGCCCGGGCAACCGGAGCCCGCGGGAGCGGCGGCGAAAGCCGTACAGGGCATATAACCCGGCAGAGTTTTGGCGGGGTTGTTGGGGTCGGAGGGACTCGGCACCCCTTTCCAGCCCACGATGTCGAAATGGTCGCCATCGATGTGCTTGGTCGTATAGTCACCGGCGACCAGAAAGCCTACGGTGTCATCGGCGAAGGTGTCACTGAACAAACCGCCGAAGGCGGGCGTGACGCCCCCGTCTTTCTGGTAGTCGTTACCGGATGCGAAAGCGCGCGCCTGCATCCCGGGGTTATCGAAGGGATTCGGCGACTTGATGTCAATCGAGGCGCCGATGGCTCCGGTGGAGAGGGCAAAGTCTGGAGTCTTGTGAACGTCGACTTCGCCGACGTACTCCGCACCCAGGGCGCTGAAGTCGAAGTTCTGGCCGTTGCCCGAGGCGATGGGGCGCCCGTTCGAGAGCAACTCATTGAACTGGTCTCCGAAGCCGCGAACGGTGACCCCGGTGACCTGGCCGGTGGATGTCGGCGCGCCGGCCGAACCCATGCTGTTGATCGAGCCGCGGTTCACCGTGACGCCCGGAATGCGAGCTATGGCCTCGCCGATCGAGGCATCGGGAAACTGACCGATATCTTCGGCGGAGATGGCATCCTCGACGCCGACCGCCTGTTGCTTGACGTCCAGGCTTTTCTGCAGGGAGGCCCGGATGCCCGTGACCACCACTTCCTGGAGGGTGTTGTCGTTGTTGTTGTCCGCGGCGGGAGCGGTGGGGCCGGCATCTGCGTCGGCCGCAAAGAGTGGCCGGGTGAGGGCGATGGCGCCCATGGCGAGACCCGAGATACCAACTGCGGAACAGGTCGGGCGCGTGGCGGTCGCGCTCAGCTGTTTGGCGATCTTCTTCGACGCATTCCGCCGTGTCTTTCGGCTCATTTTTAATCCCCCCTCAGAGATTGAACATGTTGCAAATACGCAACCGCTGGCTGCGCCTGGTTAGGGCGGTGAGCCGGACGGCATAAATTTGTGGAAGCCGGTGGCCCGGCCCTTGCGCCCGGTTCGCCTTACTCTGCAATGAGACATGCTGAGTACCCCCTTCAGATCAAGCCAACGGGTCCGTGTGGGACGACCGCCAGCGACATGTGGACGCCATCATGACAGCGCTGTCGGGAAACGTACGCCCGCATGACAGCGCTGTCAATGGATTGATGGTGGACGGTGTCGGGACTACTGGTGTATGGGCGCCGGACGTCGCGACCACTCGTATGCGAGCGCGGGCAGCCGCGACTCGGGTGCGATTTTCGGGTGCGTGCGCTGGTGCGGATACACGTCCGGCTTGGGGAGGCAGCAGCGTATCCGGCGCGCTCATGAGACAGCGCGCCGCTGTGATCGGCTAACTCTGTACAGCACGTCGGCACTTTTCTTGCCCCCCTCGTGTGCGGTCTGACTGGGGCGGCGAGGCCCCTTGCATCGATAGCTACGACGGTCTAAATGGTAGCGCTATCTTGGTGACCGGAGTATAAGCACAGTTGCAATTGCATAGCAACTTCGTTCGCTGAGTCCAAATCGCAACATCGCCTGCTTTGCTATCCGGGGGGCGTGAAGGGATGAGCTTTGAGTGTGGAAAACGCGCTGCGTGCTTTGCTGGGGGAACGAGCGAGCTGGTGTTGGTGTTTGCCGCTCGGTTCGCGTAGCGGAAAGCGCGAATCGGGCGTGGGGGTTGGAGCCAGGGGAAGCGCTGCGGCGACGGGCATTGCTGGAGCGACGGGACATGCTGCGGCGGTGGGCATTGCCGTAGTGACAGGAAATGCTGCGGCGAGAGGCCGTGCTGTAGCGCGGGCGCGCTGCATTTTGTCAGTGTTGGGCTTGCCTGCGACGGTTGTGACCGCGCTGTTGGTTGGCATGCAGGCCCAGGCGCAGGTCGGCCCGCAGGCCCAGCCCGACACGCAGGCGCAGACGTCGCTTGCGTTCGGTAGCCTGTTTCAGGATCACGCGGTTTTACAGCGGGACAGGCCCATTGTGGTGTGGGGACGCGCCGCGAGCGGTGAAGGAGTGTCCGTTTCGCTCGGAGCGGCGACGGCAACCACTCGAGCCGACCCTTCCGGACAATGGAGCGTGCAGTTGCCGGCGATGAGTGCCGGTGGCCCGTTTGTTTTGAGCGCACAGGGCAGTGCGGGTGTCCAACAAGCGGTGCGCGACGTCCTGGTGGGCGACGTGTTCCTTTGCTCGGGGCAATCGAACATGGAATTACCCGTGCGGCGCGCGGGCGATACCGACAGCGAAATTCGCGATTCCAGGAATGACACGATTCGCATGCTCACTGTGGAGCATGCGAGCAGTTTGACCGTCCAGACGGAGTTCACCGGGCCCCTTGCGTGGCAGAGTGCCGCGCCCGAGACGGTGCCAGCCTGGTCTGCGGCCTGTTTTTTCTTCGGCCGGGAGCTGCAGAAGACGGTTCACGTACCGATCGGACTCGTGAATGCCTCGTGGGGCGGGGCGAACATCCGACCCTGGATGAGTACCGCGGCGTTGCATGCGAGTGGTGGATATGAGT
>Ga0209169_10001922_pt1 | contig 12671 bp, 9 predicted proteins | sample HubBroMetageWRM4_FD_188346 | JGI IMG/M metagenome (GOLD analysis project Ga0209169, IMG submission 188346) | Warmed soil microbial communities from the Hubbard Brook experimental Forest, New Hampshire - Hubbard Brook CCASE Soil Metagenome WRM 4... | ecosystem: Environmental > Terrestrial > Soil...
GGCCCAGCAGACTGCCGCGATGGCAGCAGTAGCGGGCTGACCGGGCGCACCTGCTGCCAGCGGGGGGCTTGCCGATGTCGCTACCGATCCAGGACTACGGGCTGATCGGCGACCTGCACACGGCGGCGCTGGTGGGTAAGGACGGATCGATCGACTGGCTCTGCCTGCCCAGGTTCGACTCCGAGGCCTGCTTCGCTGGGCTGCTGGGGGAGGACCGGCACGGCCACTGGCGGATCGCGCCGGCCGGCGGCAACACCCGGGTAGAGCGCCGCTACCGGCCGGACACGCTGGTTCTCGAGACCGAGTTCACCGTGGACTCGGGCACCGCCCGCCTGATCGACTGCATGCCGCCGCGGGAGTCCGACCCCGTGCTGGTCCGGATGATCGAAGGCGTCAGCGGCACCGTGGACCTTCGGATGACGCTCACCGCTGCGTTTGAGTACGGTTCTGCGGAACCCCGGGTGCTGCGGCACTCGGGGGCCCACCGCATCGTCGCAGGATCGGAGACCCTGTGGCTGTTCGGCCCGGCGCACGTGCGCCGGGCCAGGGGCACCGCGACCGCCGAGCTCACGGTCAGCCAGGGCGACAAGGTGCCGTTTGCGGTGGTCTGGCGCAGTTCCCGGGACGACCCACCGGACCCGCCGCTGGTCCCCGCGGTGATCGACCAGACCGAGCGCTGGTGGCGGGACTGGGTGGCGGGCCTGACCTACGAGGGCGAGTGGCGCGAGGCGGTGGTCCGGTCCCTGATCACGGTCAAGGCCCTCACCTACGCGCCGACCGGCGGGGTCGTGGCCGCGCCCACCACCTCGCTGCCACAGCAGGCATCCGGCTCCCGGAACTGGGACTACCGCTACTGCTGGCTGCGGGACGCCGCCGCGGCGATCCGGGTGCTGCTGCGCGCCGGTGCGCTCGGCGAGGCGGTCGGCCTGCTCGACTGGATGAGCCACGCGGTGGCCGGCAAGCCGTCCTGCGTGCAGGAGCTCTACGGCCCGGCCGGAGAGCGCCGGCTGCCCGAGATCGAGCTCGGCTGGCTGCCCGGCTACGACGGCGCGCAGCCGGTCCGGATCGGCAACGCGGCGACCGCCATCCCGCCGCCCGACGTCTTCGCCGAGGTGCTCACCGCTCGGCTGGCGATCCGGATGGCCGGCCTGAACGGGGCGCACGACCCCTGGGACGCCGACGAGCTGCTCGCCCACCTGGAGGCGACGTGGCGCCAGCCGGACGCCGGGATCTGGGAGGTGCGCGGCCCGGCGCGCCAGTTCGTGCACTCCAAGGCCATGGTCTGGGCTGCCGCCGACGCCGCTGTCAAGATGATCGAGCGGTTCGGCGACCCCGGGCCGGCGGACCGGTGGCGTGGGCTGCGCGCCGCGGTCAGGGCCGACGTGCTCGAGCGTGGCTACGACACCCGCGCCGCGACGTTCGTTCAGGCCTATGAACACCCTGGGGCGGACGCCAGCTTGCTCCGCCTCGGACTGCTCGGATTCCTGCCGCCCAGTGACGAGCGGCTGCGCGGCACGGTTTCCGCGATCGAGCGCACGCTGGACCGCGGCGGCGTGCTGCTGCGGTACGAGCGGGATCCGGGGGACAGCCTGGACGGGATGCCGCCGGCGGACGGCGGCTACCTGCCCGCCACGTTCTGGCTGGCGCAGTGCGCGGCGATGATGGGGCGCGGCGCACAGGCGCGCCAGGCGTTCACCCGCCTGCTCGAGCTGCGCAACGACGTCGGCCTGCTGGCCGAGGAGTACGACCCGCTGCGCGCCCGGCTGGCCGGCAACTACCCGCTGACTGCCAGCCACGTCGCACTGGCCGAGGCGGCCGCGGCCCTTGACGCGATGAGCGCGAGGCAGCTCACCGCCAGCTGACCGGCGAGCTCCGGCGAGCTCCGGCGAGACCCGGCGAGCTCCGGCGAGCCCAGGCATGGCGAGGCCCCGGCCGAGATGACCGGGGCCTCGCGCGGTATCGCTCTCCGTCAGGCGACTCGATGCCTGCCCATCGTCGCCAGCGCCCAGATGATGAACACGTTCAGGGCGATCAGGATCAGGGACCAGAACGGGTACCACGGCAGGAACAAGAAGCTCGCGACGCCGTAGAGCACGGCGATCACGATGCCTACCGCCCTGGCCCACGCCATGCCGAGGAGCAGACAGGCGCCTGCCGCGAAGATCACAGCGCCCAGGATCAGCTGCGTGAGCCCCCTGCCCCACGAGCCGACGGTGAAGATGTAGTTCGGGTGCACTGTGTAGAAGGAACCGTGGATGAGCCCGACGAGTCCCTGGAAGAACCCCACGAGGCCCGTGAAGATCATCAGGACGGCGGCCAGGGTTGCGCCGCCAAGCGAGGCCGCGGCCCCGCCCTCGTACCGGTCGTAGTCGGCCGACTCCCGGTATCCCTCCTGGTAGCCGGTATTGCGGTGCGCCCCGGCCCGCTGGCCAGGCACGCCGCTGCCGGTCGGTTCGGTCTGGCCCGTGGTGTCCGTGCCGGCCGACCCGGTTGGTCGCTCCTGTGCACTGCTCATGAGCAGCCCCCTTTCTCGCCGGCCGCAAGTAGCGGCTCCGGCCCCGCGAGCGCCGTGTGCCGTTCCCCGGGCGGCGTGCGGGTTGCCTGCTGTCCCAGTGCATAACCGGATGTGCCCGGTGTCCTACTGCATGTGACGCTACGGAGGGCAAGGGACGCCGGCATCATCCGGACGGGGTGATCACGATTGGCCGGGCGGTTCCGGGGGTACGCGGCGGCGGCCGGACCGCGCATTGGCGTCATCTGCCCAGTGTTTCGGCGATCTTCGCGCGGCCCGGGCCGTCGCTCTACTGGCCGCCTCGCCGCCGCCCTGCGGTCAGCCCGCACCGGCTGTAGGGACGCCACGCTAGAGGCATCTTCGCTGGTCCGCGTCACCCGGGCGGGGTGACCTCGCCGACTGCCCGGAGGTTGGCGGCGGTCAAGTCCGGGTACGGCGGGTCAGAGGGTTGCGAATCGCACATACGGACTGCAGGCAGGTCTCGACATCTGCTCGTTCCTGCAGGCAGGCCGGTTGCCCGACGGGGGAAGGGCATGTCGACAACGACCAGTGGGCCTGCTGCCACGCGCCGGGTGAAGCCTGCGGCCGGGAGGCCGGAGCGACCGGAGCGGCCGGACGGGCCGGAGGGGCCGGAGCGGCCGGAGCTTCTGGCTGACAAGCTGCGGATACCGCGGCTGAGCCTGGCCATCCTGCGCCGTGGCCGCGTGATCGACCTGGTCGAGCGTGCGGCGGGGCACCGGGTGACCGTGGTGTCCGGCCCGGCCGGGGCGGGCAAAACCGTCGCCTGCGGATCGTGGGCGTCGGCGGCGCCGCCGGGTCGCCGGGTCGCCTGGCTGACGCTCGCCGCCGAGGACCAGGACCCGGCGCGGTTCTGGGGCTACGTCCAGGCCGCGCTGGCTGGTGCGGGCGCCGTTCCCGGCGACGCCGCCCAGGCGCTGCGGGATGCCGCCGCCGACGGCCACCCGCTGCGGGTCGCCGAGGCCGCCCAGCAGCTGACCGAGCCGGCCACGCTGGTGCTCGACGACGTGCAAGAGCTCGCGGACGGCCCGGTGCTGGCCGGCCTCGACCTGCTGATCCGGCATGCCCCGCCGACCCTGCGGCTGATCCTCAGCGGGCGCAGCGCGCCCCGGCTCCAGCTCGCCCGGCTTCGCGTGGCCGGCGACCTGGCCGACGTGACCGCGGCGGACCTTGCCTGCACGGCCGACGAGGCGGACGCCTACTTCGCGATGCTCGGCCTCGACGTGGACGTGTTCGCGCGGGACGAGCTGCTCCGGCGCACAGAGGGCTGGATGGCCGGGCTCCGGCTCGCAGCCATGGGCGCCCGCAGCCAGATGCGCCAGAACGGCCGGATCACCGACATCGCCGGGGACGAGCCCCTGGTCACCGACTATCTGTGGGACGAGGTGCTGGGCAGGCAGCCTCCGGAGATTCGGCTGTTCATGCTCCGCACCAGCGTCACCGAGCAGATGTCGGGTGACCTTGCCGACGCGCTGACCGGAGAGCCGGGCGGCGGCCGCACGCTGGAGCGGCTGAGCAGGGAAAACAACTTCGTCGAGGCGCTCGGCAACGACCACGCCGGATACCGCTACCATCCGCTGCTGCGCGACGTTCTCGCCGCCGAGCGGGCCAGGGAGATCCCGCACGAGGTCCCGATCCTGCTGCGCCGCGCTGCGCGCTGGCACGCAGCTCACGACCAGGCCATCGACGCGCTGCGCACCGCCGCCGAGGCAGGGGACTGGGACTACGCCGCGCACATGCTGGCCGAAGCCGGTATCGCCGCGCTGGTGCGCAGCGGCGCGGCCACGCTGGAGCAGGTGCTGGCGCTGTTCCCGGCGGAGCAGCGCGCCGACGACGCCGCGGTGGCGGCGGCCCTGGCCGCCGCCAGGCTCTGGGCCGGCGACCCGGACGGCGCCGGCCATCACCTCGAGGCCGCGCAGCGTGCAATTGGCAGGTGCAGCCAGGCGGCGCGCCGTAGCGTGGAGCCCTGGCTGGCGGCGCTGCGGGTGATGCGGGCCGCAAGCCGGTCGGCCGCCGATCCCGGCCTGCTCGCGCAGGGCTGGTCCATGGCCGAGCAGGCCCAGGCCACCGCCGGCACCCAGCCCGAGCACCGGGCCCTCGGGCTGCTCTGGTTCGCGCTCGGGGCCGCGCGGCTGCGCCGCTGGGAGATCCTCGAGGCGCGATACGCCCTGAACCACGCCGCCCGCCAGCTGACCGCGGGCGGCCTCGGCGAGCTGTGCGCCCGGGCCCGCGGCTGGCAGGCGCTGGCCGAGGCCTGGCACGGTGACCTGACCGCCGCCGAGAAGGCCCTCGCCGAGCCCGCCAGCCCGGGCACCGCCCGCGAGCCGGGCTCGGCGTGCCTGACCGTGCTCGCCGGGGCGCAGCTTGGCCTGGCCCGTGACGACCTTGCGGGCGCCCGCAAGCTCCTGGACGACGCCGACGAGTACGGGGCGGGAAGGCACCAGCTTCCCGGGGAACCGCAGTTCAGCATCGTGGCCGGGCTCATCCGCACCCGCACGGCGCTGGCCGACGGTGATACCACCGGCGCCCGCGCGCTGGTGCTGCGGCTGCGCGACACCAGCGCGCCCGGCGACCCCGAGCTGGGCTGGGTGCTGACGATGCTGGACTGCGAGATCGCGCTGCGGGCGGGTGACACCGAGCGGGCCAGGAAGACGATCGACGCGGCCGCCGACGGACCACAGCACGGTCGGGCCGAGAGCCTGCTGATGCTGAGCAGGGTGCGGCTGTCCGAGGGGGACTTCAAGGGCGCGCTCGAGGCCGCGGGTCCAGTGCTCGACGGGTCGGCCGACGAGGTGACGTTGCAGGTCAAGCTTGGCGCGTTGCTCGCCGCCGCGGTGGCGAACCGGCGCATGGGGCTGACCGGGACGGCCGCCGAGCTGCTCGAGCAGGCGCTGGCCCTGGCGGAGCCGGACGACGCGAGCCGGGTGTTCCTTGACGCCGGGCAGCCGGTCCGGTCGGCGATCACCGTGCTGGTGCCGCCGACCAGCCGCTGCGCCGGTTTCGCCGGCCGGATCCTGGAGCGGTTCGATACCCAGCTGCCGCACGCCGAGGGAGCGCACGAGCAGGCCGAGGTGCTGCTGACCGACAGCGAGCTCGCGGTGCTGCGGTTCCTGCCATCGCACCTGACCAACCAGGAGATCGCCGAGGCGCTGTTCCTGTCGATCAACACGGTGAAGACGCACTTGCGCTCGGCCTACCGCAAGCTCGGCGTGGACTCGCGCCGCGCCGCCATCGCCCGCGCCCGCCGCCTGGACCTCCTCTAACCCGGCGGCGCACTGGCGACCGGGGCAGGCTCCCGCTCTCGCGGCTCCCGCTCTCGCGGCTCCCGCTCTCGCGGCGTGGCCTCTGTAGGCCCGGCCCGCCCCGGTGCGCCCGATTTAGTGCCTTGCAGCACCCCGACGGCTCGGCCCAGGGCGGGGCGTGCCGGTTTTGTGCGATGGAGGGAGGCTTGCTGTTGCTTCGCCGCGGCGCGCGCCCGGTTTGGGGAATCGGCGCGCCCACAAATCCGAGCACCCCTAGCCGAAAACCCCACCAGACCCAAACCCGTGTATCGGCGGTCTCTGTAACCGGGCATAATTCGCACATCCGGCACCCCAAGCGCCGCGCCACCGCAGCAATGACGACAGCGACGGGCCGGCGGCACTAATAGGACGACAGCGGCGGGCCGGCGACGCCAATCGGGCCAGGTGCCGGAAAGGGCGAGCCGCGCCAGAGCGGCCCGCCGTGGGTGGGCCCGGGGCGGGAGGGGTCAGGCCGGGGCGCGGGGCGGGAGGGGTCAGGCCGGGGCCGCGGCGGAGCGGCGGGCGCGGCCCGGGGACTTGGTGTGCCGGCGGAGGCGGAAGGCCAGGGCGCCGAGGATTACGGCGTAGAAGATCAGCCAGGCGCCGAGCACCGTGAGCATCAGGACCAGCGAGATCCCGGGCCAGAACAGCACGACCGCCCCGGCGGCGATGCTGAACAGGCCGGCGACCACGCGGAATCCCCGGCCCGGCACGGGGCCGGAGGTCAGGGCCGAGGCGAGGTCGGCCACGCCGTGCACGATCCAGAACGCGCCCACGAGCAGCGCGAGCAGGAAGACGGTCACGTCGTGATGCCGCAGGCAGTACAGCCCGACGAGGATGGCGATGAGGCCGATGAGCACGTAGGCGGCCCGGGTCCCGCCGCTGGCGTCGCTGGCGGCAAAGCCCTCGACAAGCCGGAACAGCCCGCTGATGACCAGGCCGGCGCCGAGCAGGATCGCGACGACCGTCAGCGTGGCCTTGGGCCAGGCGAGCAGCAGCACGCCGACAGCCAGCGTCAGCACGGCGACAGTGAGCACGGCCAGCCATGCCTGGCTGCCCAGTGGCCCGAGGGCGCCGCTCACAAAGCGCTCTTCCGCCGTGCCGCCTGCTGCCTCAGGGCCGCCCGGCTGCTCCGGCCCGCCGGGCTGGCGCTGGCCGGGGACACCGGCCCGCTGATCGGCGGACGACGCGGACGACGCGGACGACCCGGACGACGCGGAACGCGGTGCGGTCATGTCGGCTCCCCTCGGCCGGTGTCGCACGGCGGCGCACCAGGTGGCGGGCACCGGGCACGTCCAGCCACAAACAATGGACCGCCGATCGTTTTCGATCACCACCCGCGCCGGGTGAACAACCCCGCGCCTGCCCTAGACTTGGCGCCCTAAGGCGTGCGTGACCAGTAGCCGTGCGTGACCACCTGTGCCCAGGGTTCGGCATGATGCCTGCCCGGGCGGGGAGCCGAGGAGTGACCCCGTCGTGAAGACCGACGTCGAAGAGCTCAGCCCGACCCGGGTCAAGCTAACCATCGAGGTTCCGTTCGAAGAGCTGAAGTCGAGCGTGGACCGTGCCTACCGCGAGGTCGCCCGCCAGGTCCGGATTCCTGGTTTCCGCCCCGGGCGCGTCCCGCCGCGCATCATCGACCAGAGGATCGGCCGCGGCGCCGTGCTCGAACAAGCGGTGCAGGAAGCCGTGCCGGAGCTGTACGGCAAGGCGCTGGAGGAGAACGACGTCTTCGCCCTTGGCCAGCCCTCCGTGGAGATCACCAAGCTGGACGACGGCAAGGAACTCGCGTTCACGGCTGAGGTCGATGTCCGGCCGAAGTTCGACATCCCCGATATCACCGGCATGCCGGTCACCGTGGACAACGCCGACGTGGACCCGGACCAGGTCGAGGAGTACATCGGCTCGCTGCGGGAGCGGTTCGCGTCGCTGAAGGGCGCCGACCGGCCCGTCGAGACCGGCGACTTCGTCTCCATCGACCTGTCCGCCGAGGTGGACGGGAAGGCGGTCGAGGACGCGCAGGCCAGCGGCATCTCCTACGAGGTCGGCAGTGGCCGGATGCTGGACGGGCTTGACGAGGCGCTGGTCGGGATGTCAGTCGACGAGAGCAAGACGTTCACCGCCGAGCTGGCCGGCGGCGAGCTGTCCGGCACTCAGGCCGACGTGACCGTAAAGGTCGACAGCGTCAAGGTCAAGGAGCTGCCCGAGCTCGACGACGACTTCGCCCAGTCCGCCAGCGAGTTCGACACGCTCGGCGAGCTGCGGGCCGGGACCAGGAAGCAGCTGGAGAACATGCGCCGGGCAGGCCAGGCGGGGCAAGCCAGGGAGCGGGCCCTCGACGCGCTGCTGGCCAGGGTCGACATCCCGCTGCCCGAGGACCTCGTGGACCGCGAGATCGCCGCGCGCAGGCAGTCCCTGGCCGACCGGCTGGAACGTTCCGGCAACACGATGGACGAGTACCTCGAGGCAACCAACCAGTCGGCCGAGGAGCTCGACGCGCAGTTCGCCGACGACGCGCGGCGCAGCGTCAAGGCCGGGTTCATCCTGGACAAGCTGGCGACCCAGGAAGAGCTCGGCGTCGACCAGGACGAACTTGCCGCTTACGTGACCGAGCAGGCTTACCGGATGGGCGTCCCGCCGGACCGCCTGGCCAAGGAGCTGTCCGAGCGGGGCCAGCTCGCCTCGGTCGCTGCCGACGTGCTGCGCGGCAAGGCCCTCACGCTGATCGCCGAGCGCGCCTCGGTCTCCGACGAGGCCGGCCGCCCGGTGGACGTCAAGGCAGCGGATGCCGAAGCCGCCGAAGCCGCAGACGAAGCCGACGAAGCCGCCGAGGCCGACGAAGCCGACGAGGCCGGGGAAGACGCGGAAGAAGCGGAGTAACGGCACCGGTCTCGCCCCGCCGTGGTGACGGGCTGGAACCCTGCGCCTACAGCGAACAGCCGTCGGCGGCGGACTTCCGGGCCCTGGCAGCGGGTTATGGTCACTGACAACGACATTGCACTGACGATCGAGCACATAGAGAGCGAGGAGGGCATCGTGACCACGCCCGCCCCTGACGAGTGGCTGGCGCCCATCGTGGCGCGGGTCGCTGAGGCTCCGGCACTTCCCTTCGGCGACCAGCTATTCCAGCGGCTGCTGCGGCACCGGATCGTCGTCCTCGGCCAGCAGGTCGACGACGACCTGGCCAACCGCGTCTGCGCCGAGCTCATCATGCTCGCCGCGGAAGACAACAAGCGGGACATCCACATCTACATCAACTCCCCCGGGGGCTCGGTCACGGCCGGCATGGCCATCTACGATGTGATGCAGTACGTGCCGAACGACGTCGCCACGTACGCGATGGGCATGGCGGCCTCCATGGGCCAGTTCCTGCTCTGCGCGGGCGCTCACGGCAAGCGCTATGCGATGCCGCACGCGTCGATCCTGATGCACCAGCCGCACGGCGGGATCGGCGGCACCGCCACCGACATCAGGATCCAGGCGGAGCAGATCCTCTACCTGAAGCGCACCCTGGCCGAGCGCATCGCCATGCACACGGGCCAGACCGTCGAGCAGATCGAGATCGACTCCGATCGCGACCGCTGGTTCACCGCGGACCAGGCCAAGGACTACGGCTTTGTGGACCAGGTGATTCGCAACGCCACCGAGGTCCCGTCGGAAAGTCCGGTCTCTTGAACATCAGGCCGGGAGCTGAGGAGCAGACAGTGAACGCAGGCAAGGGCAGCGCAGCAGGGCTGTGGCAGCCGGCCGAATCCAGGTATGTGCTGCCGTCGTTCGTGGAGCGCACGTCGTACGGGATCAAGGAGATGAACCCGTACAACAAGCTCTTCGAGGAGCGGATCATCTTCCTCGGGGTGCAGATCGACGACGCGTCGGCCAACGACGTGATGGCACAGCTGATCACGCTGGAGTCGATCGACCCCGACCGCGACATCCTGATATACATCAACTCGCCCGGCGGGTCGATGACGTCGATGATGGCGATCTACGACACCATGCAGTACATCCAGCCGGAAATCCAGACGTTCTGCCTGGGCCAGGCGGCGTCCGCGGCGGCAGTGCTGCTGGCCGCTGGCACCAAGGGCAAGCGGATGGCGCTGCCCAACTCGCGGATCCTGATCCACCAGCCGGCCGTCGAAAGCGGCTACGGTCAGTCCAGTGACCTGGAGATTCAGGCCAGGGAGATCCTCCGGATGCGCACCGCGATGGAGCGGGTGATTGCGGCGCACACCGGGAAGGACGAGGACCAGGTACGCCGGGACGTCGAGCGCGACAAGTTCTTCACGGCCGAGGAGGCCAAGGAGTACGGGCTGGTAGATGAGGTTCTGACGACCATCAAGCGCCGGATCGAGGTAGGGTCTTCGTAACCGGATTTGGACGCTGTCGCCCGCGGCACCGGGGCGGCACCGGTCCATAAGCCACAACGACAGGCGCCGAGGCGGTACCGTCTAAGGTCTACGGCATTACGACTGGGCAGGATGCCCGCCGCCGGCCGGCGCAGCGGCCGCTGGTGGCGGCCCCGGGCAAAGGAGTAGCTGGGTGGCACGTATGGGCGACGGCGGTGATCTGCTGAAGTGCTCGTTCTGTGGAAAGAGCCAAAAGCAAGTCAAGAAGCTCATAGCCGGCCCAGGCGTGTACATCTGCGATGAATGTATCGATCTCTGCAACGAGATCATCGAGGAGGAGCTGGCCGAGCCGGCCGAGCTCAAGTGGGACAGCCTGCCGAAACCGCGCGAGATCTACGAATTCCTCGACTCCTACGTCATCGGTCAGGAGAAGGCCAAGAAGGGCCTGTCGGTCGCGGTATACAACCACTACAAGCGGATCCAGTCCGGCGGCGAGCGCTCCGGCGAGGACGGGGTCGAGCTCGCCAAGTCGAACATTCTGCTGCTCGGGCCGACCGGATCCGGCAAGACCCTGCTCGCGCAGACCCTGGCCCGGCTGCTCAACGTGCCGTTCGCGATCGCCGACGCCACCGCGCTCACCGAGGCTGGGTACGTCGGCGAGGACGTCGAGAACATCCTGCTCAAGCTCATTCAGGCGGCCGACTACGACGTCAAGAAGGCCGAGACCGGGATCATCTATATCGACGAGATCGACAAGATCGCCCGTAAGAGCGAGAACCCGTCGATCACCAGAGACGTCTCAGGCGAAGGCGTCCAGCAGGCGCTGCTGAAGATCCTCGAGGGCACCACGGCCTCGGTGCCGCCGCAGGGCGGCCGCAAGCACCCGCACCAGGAATTCATCCAGATCGACACGACCAACGTGCTGTTTATCTGCGGTGGCGCGTTCGCCGGGCTCGAGAAGATCATCGAGCAGCGGATAGGCCGCAGCGGGATGGGCTTCGGCGCCGTGCTCCGGGTGAAGACCGAGCGGATCGCGGCCGACCCGTTCGCCGACGTGATGCCGGAGGACCTGCTCAAGTTCGGCATGATCCCCGAGTTCGTGGGGCGGCTGCCGGTCATCACCAGCGTGCACAACCTCGACCGCGAGGCGCTCATCGAGATCCTGACCAAGCCGCGCAACGCGCTGGTGCGGCAGTACCGGCGGCTGTTCGAGCTGGACGGTGTCGACCTGGAGTTCACCGACGACGCCCTCGAGGCCGTGGCCGACCAGGCGATCCTGCGCGGGACCGGGGCCAGGGGGCTGCGGGCGATCCTCGAAGAAGTCCTCATGTCGGTCATGTACGAGGTGCCGAGCCGCAAGGACGTCGAGGGCGTCGTGATCACCAGCGAGTCGGTGCTCGAGAACGTGAACCCGACGCTCGTGCCGCGTGACGTCGCCCGCCGCACCCCACGCGAGAAGTCCGCCTAGGACAGCTCGCCGTCTTTCAGGTTGAGGACGCGGTCGGCTAGGCCTATCAGGACCGGGTCGTGGGTGGCCACGATCGCAGTGATGCCTTCGGCGTGCACGATGCTGCGCAGCAGGCGCATGATCTGGCCGCCGGTGTCGGAGTCGAGCTGACCGGTCGGCTCGTCCGCCAGCAGCAGCTGCGGTTCGTTGGCCAGCGCCCGGGCGATCGCCACCCGCTGCTGCTCGCCGCCGGACAGCTCGTAGGGGCGCAGGCCAACCCGGCCGCCGAGGCCGACGAGGTCGAGCAGGGCCGCGGCCCGCTGCTCCCGCACCGCCGGGTCGGTCCTGGCCAGCCGCATGGGCAGGCCCACGTTCTCGGCCGCTGACAGGATCGGGATCAGGCCGAACGCCTGGAAGATGAACGCAACGGTGTCCCGCAGCATCCGCGCCCGGCCATCGGCGCCCATCGCGGTGACGTCCTGGCCAGCCACCTCGACCCGGCCGCTCGTCGGCTGGTCCAGGCCGCCGATGATGCTGAGCAGCGTGGACTTGCCCGAGCCCGACCTCCCCCGGAGCGCGACCAGCTCGCCCCGGCTGACCGAGAGCGTCACTCCGCGCAGCGCACGCACCTCGGTCCGCCCGCTGCCGAACGTGCGGGTCACCGAATCGGTTCTGGCGATCACCAGATCCGTTCCCGTCTGGGTGTCCGCCGCGGTCATGGCTGGTCACCTTCGGTGCCTGTTACGCCGTCGTGCCCGTCGGACTGGCCACCCCGGCCACTCTGGCCGCGCGGTGCCTGGGGAGCGCTGGGGCGGGCGGGTGGGCTCGCGGTGTCCGGCCAGACGCCCAGGTGATCGGGCTCGAGGGCCAGCAGCACCCGGTCGCGCATGCCCAGCGTGTCGATGAAATCGCGCGGGATCTGCAGCCGGCCGGCCCGGTCGAGAACCGAGTACTCCTGCGCGACGTCTGCCGCCTCGCCCTGGTCGTCGACCGTGGTGCGGCGCAGCACCTCGGTGCTGATCCTGCCGTCCCTGATCGCGATCGTCCTGCGGACCTGGGCCGACACC
>Ga0209169_10001923_pt1 | contig 12670 bp, 12 predicted proteins | sample HubBroMetageWRM4_FD_188346 | JGI IMG/M metagenome (GOLD analysis project Ga0209169, IMG submission 188346) | Warmed soil microbial communities from the Hubbard Brook experimental Forest, New Hampshire - Hubbard Brook CCASE Soil Metagenome WRM 4... | ecosystem: Environmental > Terrestrial > Soil...
CCCGCCGCTGCACTTTCGAGCTCCGCCGCCCACGGTCGCGCCGTAGAGCACGCCGTCCATTTCGGCAACGCCCGGATATTCAGCGTAACCGTCCCGTCCACCGAACTTGTAGAGAATGCTGTAATTGCCGCCGGAGGAATCCAGCTTGAAAACCGTCCCGCAGCCGAAAAGTGCGCCACAGCCTTTACCGCCGCCCCAGACGGTCGTACCGTAGAGGCTCTTGCCCGAAGCGACCACCGCAGCGTACGGACTCGCTCCACCGAGGCCGGTTTTCGGAAAACGGTGGATGACCCGATACCCCGAGCCGGTCACGCCGATCTTGAAAATGGTGCCGCACCCCGGCGGCGCGCCGTAAATTGCACAGGTAGAGCTGCCACCATAGAACGTCGTCCCATAGAGCACGCCGTTGAGTTCAGTCGGGGGCGCCTCCGGAAATTCACCGTCATTTCCGCCCTTGAAGCGATAGAGCACGGTCTCGGTCCCGGAAGTCGTAGCCGGCGATAGCGGCGCGGCCGCCGACGGGATCAGCGAGTTCGCAGTGGTGAAGCCGTGGTTGCCGCACCCGGCAAATAGCACGCAGCTCAACGCAACGGCGAAACGTCTCGGATAGTCCATGAGCACCTCCGTTCGTCCGCCGTTTACTTCGCCACCGAAACTCCGTCTGCTGCGCCCGGTCCGGCCGCCTGCAGATCGATGCAGCGTAGAGCCGTATTCTCAGTAATCGGCTTCGCCGGCAAGAACCGCCGTTGCAAGCCCAGCCAGTGCCCAGGAGCAAAACAGCAGAGCCGGCCACGACACGCTGAAGGTTGAAGTGGAGCTCCTTGAACGGAGGGTTCGATACTTCGATCGCTGTTTTGAGCTGCTCGCATCGCCGTGGGTGACCGATCCGAGATCAAAAGCACTTTGCGTTGAGGGCATGCGCGGAAACCACTCAAATACGGTAGCGTTGCTCGCGAGTTCTCGATTGCTGGGTGCAGTGTAGGTCGAAGGCGCGATCTGCCTCAATGGGCTCGCGATCTTAACAGAGTCGGGGACAACGAAGTGCACGGTACGTTCCCCTAACGCATCGCTCAATACGAAGAGGGCTTGATTAATTACGTAGAGTGCGTCGCCAAAAAGTTGGCCGCCTTGAGATCGTTCGACTACCGGCTTCGTAAAGCTCAGGTCAACGTCATACGTAATTTGAACCGTTTGGTCCGCTAACTTTAAAAATCGCCAGTGATTCGGCGCGACGAACGCGACCTGAATTTCTCTGCCCTCGTTGGAGAACGCTCGCAAGTGTTCGATGTTCCAACTCGATTCACGGCCGCCCGCGTTGGGAACGGTGAACAACTGCCCGTCGGTAACGCTCAAGGTGGCGCGAACCGTCGCTTGGGATGGCCTGGTGAAATCCAGCGCGACGTCGTACACCCCAGCTCCGAATGGGCGCGGTGACGACGTTTCCGTGCGGCACAGAAGGCTCGTCGAGGCCACCAATGCGATGAAGATTGCTACAACCTTAACCATGCCTCGCACCAACCTCTTAAAGAATTAGTTCACAGTGATCTTAATTCTTTAGTTGGCCCTTGTCAAGAGCGGACGCTCAACTGGCGGCCCTTCCCTGATCCCGGCGATATGCTCCGCTCGCTCGGCATAGTGCTCAAAGCTCTGCCTGTTGCGGCTCTCCCGTGATTTCGGTGATCTGCTTGGCCTGTTTCCCGAGGTTGGTGAGGGCGATGACGGCGTCGCCTTCGCCGAGCCGCTGAAGGCGGACGCCTTTGGCGTCGCGCCCGGTCTTGCGGATGTCGCCGACTTTTAAACGTATCACCTGATTCCCCGAGGTGATCATCAGGATCTGATCCTCGGGCGCGACCAAGATCTGGTCGAGCACCTGCCCGATGTCGTCGCGCTGACGCGCGAAGGCTTTGACGCCCTTGCCGCCGCGCGAGGTGTGGCGGTACTCCGAAATCGGCGTGCGTTTGCCGAACGCGAGCGACGTTACAAGTAAGACTTCACGCCGGTCGTCTTCGACGACGTCCATCGCGACGATGGTGTCGCCTTTCTCGAGCGTCATCGCCTTGACGCCGCGCGCGGCGCGTCCCATCGGGCGCACGTCTTTCTCGTTGAAGTGCACCGCCATGCCGTTGGTCGATGCCAGAATGATGTCGCGCGAGCCGTCGGAGAGATCGACCGCCAGCAGCTCGTCGCCATCGTCGAGATTGATGGCGATGAGCCCGTTGCGGCGCACGTTGGCAAAGTCTTCGAGCTTCGACTTTTTGATGACGCCTTGCTTCGTCACCATGACGAGGTAGCGTTCGCCTTCGAAGTGCGCGATCGGGAAGACGGCCGTGACCTCTTCGCCGGGCGGAAGCGTTAGCAAATTGACGAGCGCCGTGCCGCGAGCCTGGCGGGTCGTGTCGGGAATTTCGTAGCCGCGCAGCCGGTAAACGCGCCCCTTGTTCGTGAAGAAGAGGACGTGATCGTGCGTCTTGGTGACGAAGAAGTTGGCAACGACGTCCTCGCGCTTGAGATTCGCGATGCCGGTCACGCCACGCCCGCCGCGCAGCTGCGTGCGGAACGTATCGACCGTAACCCGTTTGATGTAACCGCCGACGGTATATGTCACGACGACGTCGATGTTCGGCGTGATCTGTTCGATAGACATCTCATCTTCGGCGGGCTCGATGCTGGTGCGCCGCTCGTCACCGAAGCGCTTCTTTATGTCGAGCGTCTCGCTCTTGACAATGTGGGCGATGCGCCGGGGGCTGCGCAGAATATCTTCCAGCTCGGCGATCGTTTTGATCAGCTCGGCGTATTCGTCCTCGATCTTCTTGCGCTCGAGCCCGACGAGCGTGCGCAAGCGCATGTCGACGATGGCCTGCGCCTGCACTTCGCTAAGGCTGAAGCGCGCCGACAGCCGTTCTTTGGCTTCATCGGTCGTCTGGCTCCCGCGCACGATCTCGATGACTTCGTCGATGTTGTCGAGCGCGATGCGGTAGCCTTCGAGCAGATGGGCGCGCTCTTGGGCTTTGCGCAGATCGTAGGCGGTTCGCCGCGTAATGACGTCTTTGCGGTGCTCGATAAAGCGCTCGAGGAGCTGCTTGAGGTTGAGCACCTGCGGCTCGAGCGCCACTGAACCGTTTGCACGCAGTTGACCGACCGGCACGAGCGCGAGCATGTTGAAGCCGAACGTCGCCTGCAGCGGCGTGTGCTTAAAAAGTTGGTTGAGCACGATCTTCGGCGTCGCGCTTTTTTGAAGCTCGACGACGACGCGCATTCCTTTGCGGTTCGACTCGTCGTCCATCCGGGCGATGCCGGTGATACGCTTCTCGGCGTAAGCCTCCGAAATCGCCTCGACGATGCGTCCTTTATAGACCTGGTACGGAATCTCGGTGATGACGATCTTGTGCTTGCCGCGGTCCTCGACGATCTCGGCCTTGCCGCGAATCGCGATCGTGCCGCGACCCGTCCGGTAGGCTTCGCGGATCGCTTCGTGACCCAGAATCGTGCCGCCGGTGGGAAAATCCGGGCCTTGAACCAGGTCAATAATGTCGTCGTCGGTCGCGTTGGGGTCGTCGATCAGCGCCACGATCGCATCGGCGATCTCGTTGAGATTGTGCGGCGGAATGTTCGTCGCCATGCCGACGGCGATGCCGCTCGAGCCGTTGACGAGCAGCTGCGGGAGGCGGCCCGGAAGGACGCTCGGTTCGACGCCCTGATTGTCGAAGTTCGCGACGAATGGAACGGTCTCTTTATCGATGTCGGCGAGAACGTCCAGCGCCGTCCGTGCGAGCCGGGCCTCGGTGTAGCGATAGGCTGCCGGCGGGTCGGGATCGATCGACCCGAAGTTGCCGTGCCCGTCGACCAAAGGATAGCGAAGCGTAAAATCCTGCGCCATGCGAACCAGCGCGTCGTAGACCGACGAATCGCCATGAGGATGGTAGCTCTTGAGGACTTCGCCGATGATACCGGCGCATTTCCGGTGCTGTTTGGTCGGGTCAAAGCCCATCTCGCGCATTGCGAAGAGGATCCGCCGCTGCACCGGTTTGAGGCCGTCGCGCACGTCGGGCAGCGCCCGAGATGCGATGACCGACATCGCATACGAGAGATAACTCTCTCGCATCTCATCTTCGACGTTGACCTGCGCTATGATATCGTTGTTCAATAATCACCTGTACTCATGGTCGTCCGTGTAACACTTCCGACGGAGGAAGACTTAAACGCGTTTGGCGCGGCGTTCGCGCGCCGCCTTCGCGCGGGTGACGTGGTCGCGCTCTCCGGTCCGGTCGGCTCGGGCAAGACCACCCTCGTCCGGGCGATCGTGCGAACGCTGCACGGCGCCGACCAGAGCTCCAGCCCCAGCTTTACCTTCCGGCACCGCTACGACGGCGAACCGGCGATCGACCACATCGACTTTTTTCGCATCGAAGATCCGCGCGAAATCGTCGAGCTCGGTCTCGAGGATGCGCTCGACGGTCGCTCGATCGTTCTCGCGGAGTGGTGGCGCAACGCGCCGGATGTCATTCCGTCGCGCCGCTACGAAATAGATATTGAAGGCGCCGGCGAACAACCACGCACGTTGTATCTTCGCGAACGAGCGTGAACGTTCTTGCTCTCGACGGCGCGTTCGGCGCTTTTTCGGCTGCCGTTGCGGTCGATGGCGCCATCGTCGCGACGGAGTGCGAATCCGGCAGTGTCGCGCTCGAGCGCGGCCTGCCGATCGTGGACGCGGTGTTGGCGGCGGCGAAGGTGGGAGGCGAGCGGATCGACCGCTTGGCAGTCGGTGTCGGTCCCGGCAGTTTTACCGGCTTGCGGATTGCAATCGCTTATGCAAAAGCGCTCGCTGCGGTCTGGCAGCGGCCGCTCCTTCCGATCGATTCGTTCGATCTGCTCGAATTTGGCGGCGGCTTCGACCGTGTGCTCAGCGTCGTCGTGGGGCGTCCCGGCGTGATCTCGGCGCGCTACCGCAGCGGATCGGAAGTTCGCCGGGCCTCCGGTTGGACTGCCGACGCGCTGGCGCAGGTCGTGCCCGAGGGCGAGCCTCTTCTGACCGTCTTGGGGGCGCCGGAGGACGTCCTCCACGCGCTTGCCGAACGCGCTATAGCCGTGCATCCTGCCGTACCCGCCGTTATGCCCGCTGCCGCCGCCGCCGCGCTGGCGGCGGCGTTGCGCACGCCGCCGAAGAGTCTGCACGAGGTGCGCGCCGACTACGGCGAGCTCCCAGCCGCGAAGCCGCCGAAATTTTAAAGCCATGAAGATGGAGCTCGAACGGCCGGCCGAGCGGCCCGGCGGCTTATCGATTGCGCCGATGGCGACGCCCGACATCGCGGCGGTCGCGCGGATCGAGCGCGGGTGCTTCTCAACCGTCTGGCCATCCGATGCGTTTTACAATGAGTTGAGCACGAACAAGCTGGCGCACTACTTCGTCGGACGTTTCCAGGATCGGATCGTCGGCTACGGCGGCATTTGGGTGATCCTCGAAGATTCGCACATCACGACGCTGGCCGTCGATCCGGAGTACCGCGGCCGCCGCTTCGGCGAAATCTTGCTGCTGCGGCTGATCGACGAAGCGATCGAACGCGGCGCCGCATGGATGACGCTGGAAGTACGCGAGAGCAATGCGATCGCCCAGCAACTCTATCGCAAGTACGGATTCACGACGGTGACGATGCGCACCGGCTACTACAGCGACGATAACGAGAGCGCGCTCATCATGTGGGCCGGCAGCCTGAAGAGCGAACTCTATCGCAATCGTCTTCGAGTTTTGCGCGCGCGGGTCGAGGCTTGACTTTTACGCAGCTCGCGGGTCGCGTTCGCGAACATCTCGGACAGGAACATCGCTACGCCCACAGCGTGCGCGTCGCCCGCTACGCCGAGCTGCTGGCCAAACGCCACGGCGTCGACACGCGTAAGGCGCGTCATGCCGGTCTGCTGCACGATCTCGCGCGGCTCTATACGCCGGCGCAATTGATCGCCGAATCGGAGGCGCGCGGTTTCGCGATCGAGGCCGCGGAGCGCGAGCATCCGGTGCTGCTCCACGCGCGCCTGGGCGCGGCGATTGCGCGGGAACGGTTCGGCGTTACGGACGCCGAGGTGCTCTCCGCCATCGAAAAACATACGCGGGGCGCCGACGCGATGTCGCCGCTGGATTGCGTCGTCTATCTCGCGGACTCGCTCGAACCCGCCCGGCGCTTTCCCGAGCGGGAAACTCTCTGGCAGCTCGCTCAGCACGATCTCGAGGGCGCGACGAAAGCGACGCTGGAGTTCTCGCGCCGGCGCCAGGAACGCAAGGCTGCTCAAGCGGAGGTGCGCGCATCGGCGAGCTAATCGACGTCGTCCGCGAGAGCGTGCTCGACAAAAAAGGTGAAGCCTTTACCGCGATCGATGTGGGCGAGCGAACGATCCTGGCCGACACGTTCGCGATCGTGACGGGGCGGTCGAAGGTTCAGACGCGCGCCATCGCCGACGCCGTCGTCGAAGCCGTCCGTAACAATGGCTATGCGCTCTCGCGGATGGAGGGCTACGCCGATGGTTCGTGGATATTGATCGACCTAGGCAACGTTATCGTGCACGTCTTCACGCCAGAGGAGCGGGCTTTTTACAACTTGGAACGTTTATGGTCCGGCGCCGGCGAGCGGCGCGTTCAGAGCTCATGAAGCGAAAGCGGGTAACGCATCAAACGAAAGCCGTCCGCGCGCGGCGCGACTTTTGGAAGCGCCTAGGCGTCTGGGTTTTTATCGTCTTTTTCGCCCTCAGCGTCGCCGGCGGTCTGATCATCGTCTCGACGGAGTTGCACGCGCGTTGAGCCTCTCGAACGTCCTCGCCCAGGATATTGACGTACTGCACGCGAGCCGCGTGCTGACGCCGTGGGTCGCGCAAGGCGGTCGCAAGCCGCCCGTCATCGTCCGTGCCGAAGGCTCGTACTTGTACGACGATCGCGATCGGCGCTATCTCGATCTCTCCGCGGGCCTGGTCGCCGTCAATCTCGGCCACGGCAACGCCGCCGTCGCAAACGCGATCGGCGAGCAGGCACGCCGTCTTGCTTATGTCGCACCGACGTTTGCCAACGATCAACGCGCGCTGCTCGCGCAGGCGATCGTGGAGCTCGCGCCCTGGACGGAAGGCGGACGCGTCTTCTTCACGGCCGGCGGCGGCGAAGCGAACGAAGACGCGATGAAGTTCGCGCGAACCCTAACGGGAAGGCATAAGATTCTCACCGCCTATCGCTCGTTTCACGGCTCGGCACCGGGCGCGGGAACGTTGAGCGGCGAGAACCGGCGATGGCCGAACGAGCCGGGGATTCCCGGCGTCGTGCGTTTCTTCGCGCCGTTTCCGTACCGCAGCCCATTTCACACGCGCGATCCGCGCGAAGAGGTCGAGCGCGCCATCGCGCATTTGGAAGCGATCGTCACCTACGAAGGCGGCGACCGCATCGCGGCGCTGCTCATCGAGCCCGTCGTCGGCAGCAACGGCGTCATCGTCTATCCGGAAACCTATCTCGCGCGCGTCCGCGAGCTCTGCGATCGCTACGGAATCTTGCTCGTCTTCGACGAGGTGATGACCGGCTTCGGGCGCACCGGCGAAGCCTTCGCCGCGCAACGCTTCGGCGTAACGCCCGATCTGTTCACCTTCGCCAAAGGCGTCACGTCGGCGTACGTGCCGCTCGGCGGTGTGGCCGTGCGCGAATCGCTGGCGGCCTACTTCGACACCCACCCGCTTCCAAGCGGACATACCTTCAGCGGCCATCCGGTCGCGATGGCGGCCGGCGTCGCCACGCTGCGCGTCTATCGCGAGGAGCGGCTCTTCGAGCGAGCGCGCGAGATCGAAGGCTGGCTGCGGACGCGCTTCGACGCGTTGGCGCGCCGCCACCGGATCGTCGGCGAAGCGCGCGGCGTCGGCGCATTCTTCGGCTTGGAGCTGGTCTCCGATCGCGACAGCCGGACGCCGCTGGTGCCGTGGCAGGGCGAAGGCTCCGTGCACTCGTTCTTCAACGATTTGCTGGCGCATGGGGTCTACGTCTTAGGCCGCTACAACGTCGCGATTATCGCGCCGCCGCTGATCGTTACTCCGCAAGAGCTCGACGAAGCCTTCGAAACGCTCGACGCCGCGCTGACCCGTTTGGAGTCCACCGTGTGACGCGCCTCGGCGTGCACGACAAAGCGACGCGCGAGCTTATCGGCGAGGTTCACGTTGCCCAGCGCGAGGACGCCAGTCGTGCGATTGCCGCCGCGCGAGAGGCGTTCGACGGGTGGCGCGCAGTTCCGGTGGTCGAGCGTGCGCGCGTGCTCTTCCGCTACGCCGATGCACTCGAACGCCGGCGCGAGGAGCTCGCACTCTCGGTCTCGCGCGAGAACGGGAAGACGCTCGCCGATGCGCGCGGCGAGGTGCGGCGTGGCATCGAGGCCGTCGAGTTCGCCTGCGGCATGCCATCGCTAATGATGGGCGACGCATTGCCCGACATCGCGCGCGGAATCGATTCGGTTTCGATGCGCTATCCGTTGGGTGTCTGCGTCGGCATCACGCCCTTTAACTTTCCGGCGATGATTCCGCTCTGGATGTTTCCGATCGCAATTGCCGCGGGGAACACGTTCGTGCTCAAACCATCGCCGCAGACGCCACTCACCTCCGAGCTGTTGCTAGCGGTTGCGGCGGAATGCGGTTTTCCAAAAGGCGTCGTCGGAATCGTACACGGTGGCCCCGAGACGGCCGAGGCATTGATCGAGCACCCCGATGTGGCGGCGGTTTCGTTCGTGGGTTCTTCGCAAGCGGCGAAGATGGTCCAAGAGCGAGCCGTCCGGGCACACAAACGCGTTCAGGCACTGGGCGGCGCTAAGAACTACTTGATCGTCATGCCCGATGCCGTCAACGCCACGACCTGCGAAGCCGTCATCGCAGCTGCGTTCGGCGGCGCCGGCCAGCGGTGCTTAGCCGGCTCGGTCGTCGTCGCGGTCGATCCCGCCGGCGACGCGCTCGCGCCGATGCTCGTCGAAGCCGCCTCGCAGCTGCGGCTCGGCGCAGGCACCGACGACGGCACGCAGATGGGACCGGTCGTCAGCGACGAAGCGCTCGCGCGAATCAACGGCTACGTCGCACGCGCGGTCACCTCGGGGGCCACTCTCTGTCATCCTGAGCGGAGCGGAGCACGAAGTGCGGAGCGCAGTCGAAGGACGACAGCGGACGGCCTCGGCGGCGCTTTCGCTTCGCCGGTGATCTTCGATCGGGTCGATCCTCACAGCGAGCTTGCTCGGGATGAAATTTTCGGACCGGTGCTCGCGATCGTGCGCGCCGCTTCGCTCGACGAGGCAATTGACGTTGCGAATGGCTCGCGCTATGGCAACGCATCGTCGATTTTTACGCGTGACGGCGGCAGCGCGCGCACCTTCGCGTCACGCATCGACGTTGGGATGGTTGGCATCAACATCGGCGTCGCCGCGCCGATGGCGTTCTTTCCATTCGGCGGCGTGAAGGATTCGATCTTCGGCGACTTGCGCTGCCACGGCAAGGACGCCGTTGCGTTCTACACGCAACAGCGCGTGACGATCACCCGCTGGCCTTTCTGAGCCGGAACCAGAGCCAGCCGGCTGCGATGAAGGCCAAGAAAAAGTAGCCGAACCAGCGCTGCGGCGGCGCGGGCACGGGATAGAAGAGCGTGACGCCGGCAAGTAACAGCAACACTAATGCCACGACCGAGATCGTTACGTCGACCGCGCGCAACGAGCCGAGCTTGCCGCAGTAGACGATTGCGGCAATCGCGATCAGCATGTAGATGAGGATGAAGCCGAACGAGCTGAGCGTTCCGCAGTTATTGAAAACGTCGATCGGCGCGACCCCGAAGGCGAGCGCGGCCAAAGCGACGGCGAGCGCCGTGACGGTGATGAAGGTGACGGCGACGTTGGGCGTGTCGTGCTTCGGTTCGATGCGGGCGAAGATGGCCGGAAAGCGTCCGGCGACCGCCATCGCATAGGCGATGCGTCCGCCCGTCGTGATACACGCCAGGCAGACCGAGAATGCGCTGAAGACCGCGCCGATGGTGATCGGAATGGCAAGGTAACCCAGGCCGTAGCCGTCGACGAGCGTCTGCAACGGAAACTGCTCTTTGTCGAGCGGACGGCCGAGATGCGCGAGCCCGACGATCTCGGCGTACGTGGCAACGACGAAGAACGCCGCGGCGAAAATGACGCTGCCGATCACCGCGCGCGGGATTGTGACGAGCGGGGCTTTCGCCTCGGCGCCGAACGCCGTTGCGCTTTCGAAGCCGACGAAACTGAAGATCGCAAAGGCGATCGCAAGGCCGATGCCGCCGGGGAAGCCACCTTTGATACGCACCTGGTTCGCGTCGAGTGAAGGACCGTGGGCGTGCAGCACGATCGCTACGAGAATCAAGATGATGCCGACGGAAATCGCCTCGAGCACCAGCATGACGATTGCCGAAACCTGCACGCCTCGGTACGCCGCCTGCCACGCGATCGCCGCGAGCACCACGACGACGAGCAGGACCGGCACGTGCATACCGCCTGCCAAGAGCAGCCGCTCGACGAAGAGCGCCATCGCGCCGAGTACGGCCGTTGCAACGAAGCCGTATGCCCAGAGCAGCGTCCAGCCCGCAATCGCCCCAGCCCGCGGACCAAGGTGGTCGGCAACGTAGCCGTACATCGAGCCGGCCGCGCTCGATCGCCGAGCAAATTGGTTGATGCAGAGCGCGACGAAGACCAGCATCGTTCCGCCGAAGACGTAGGCCAGCCACGTGCCGTTGCCGGCCAGCGCATACATATAGGGGGCGATCAGCAGCGGCGTCATGCTCGGGCCGATCAGGGCAATTGAGGTAGCCAGAACCTCGACAAAGCTAAGCGACCCAGCCTTCATCCTCTTAACTCTGAGCCGCCCACGCCTCGAGTTCCCGCAGAGAGCCCGAAACTTCGCTTTGGGCGACGGGGTACCACCCCGCATGAACCTTCAGTCCACTCGGGCGGCGATGGTCGCGGCGACCGGCTTACTGCTGATTGCCTTGGCGGCGCTGCCGGCGCTCGCTCGTGATTTCGTGCAGGATCAAGCTGGAATGTTCTCGGCCTCCACGGTGGCGCAGCTGAATCAGCAAATCGGCAGCTTCAACGCTGCGACGGGCAAGGAGATCGTCGTCGTCACGACGCCGTCGCTCGGCGGATCCACGTTACAGGACGCCGCCAACGCCGCGTTCTCGCAACAAAACGTGAACGGCGTTCTGATCTTCATCGCTCGCGACGACCGCCGCGACATCATCGTGCCGGATCGCGCCGGTACGCAAGCCGGTTGGTTTACCCCCGACGTGCTGCGCTCGATTCGTACTTCAATGGAAGCCCAGTTCCGCAGCGAATCGTACGACACCGGCATTACCGGCGCAGTCGCTGCCATTCTCAACATCTATCGCGCGCACGTCGGCAGCTCGCGTCAAGGAGCCAGCAGTTTCAACGCGCCGGCTACGCGCACGCTGCCGGCAATCGGAGGATTTCATATCTCTATGTTTTGGTGGATCATCATCGCCATCGTCGGCTTTCTGATCATTCGTTCGATCTTGCGCGCAGCCGCCGCGCCGCGGTTCTATGGCGGCGCGCCAGGCGGACCGCCGGGAACACCGCCAGGCGCACCGGGCGCACCAGGTTACGGGCCCGGTTATGGACCGGGTTACGGCGGCTACGGTGGCGGCGGTAGTTTTTGGAGCGGTTTGCTCGGCGGCCTCGGGGGTGCGTGGCTCGGCAACGAACTCTTCCGCGGCGGTGGCGGCATCGCGCCGACGCAAGCCGGACAACTTCCATCCGACGCAGGCGGCGGTTGGGGTGCAGGCGATTCCGGTGGTTTCCAGAGCGACGCGGGCCAAGCCGATATGGGCGCCGCAAGTTCGGGTGACTGGAGTGGCGGCGGATTTGGCGGCGGTGGCGACTTCGGCGGCGGCGGCGGCGACTTCGGTGGTGGCGGCGGCGACAGCGGCGGCGGCTGGTAGGCGCGCTTCGTTCCAGTAACTAAGAGCAGACGTTATGCGACGTCTGCTCTTTTTTTTCATAGCGTGCGCGTTTTCCGCGCCCGCGTTCGGTTTTGCGGCAACGGCAGCGCCAATCGGCTCTTCTTACCTTACCGGGCTTGGGTGGCGGCTCATCGGTCCGTTTCGCGGCGGTCGCGCGCTCGCGGTAACCGGCGTGCCGGGCGAGCCGAATCACTTTTATTTCGGTGCCGTCGACGGCGGCGTCTGGGAGAGCCTCGACGCCGGACGAACCTGGAATCCGGTCTTTGACGGTGCGGATATCGGATCCATCGGCGCAATCGCGGTGGCGCCGAGCGACCCGCGCACGATCTACGTCGGCACCGGCGAAGCCGATATGCGTTCGGATATCGCCTATGGCGACGGAATGTACAAGTCGACCAACGGCGGCAAGAGCTGGACGCACATCGGACTCGAGCATACGATGCAGATCGGTTCGATCGTTATCGATCCGCACAATGCAAACGTCGCTTACGTTGCAGCGCTGGGGCATCCGTACGCCGCTAACGATGAACGCGGCGTCTTCAAGACGACCGACGGCGGTCACACCTGGTCGAAGGTTCTGTACAAAGGCCCCGACATCGGAGCCACGGCGCTGGCCATGGCCCCCGACGATCCGAACGTCATCTACGCCGCGCTGTGGCAGACGCGCCGCCCGCCGTGGAACGTCTATCCGCCCTC
>Ga0209169_10001924_pt1 | contig 12664 bp, 12 predicted proteins | sample HubBroMetageWRM4_FD_188346 | JGI IMG/M metagenome (GOLD analysis project Ga0209169, IMG submission 188346) | Warmed soil microbial communities from the Hubbard Brook experimental Forest, New Hampshire - Hubbard Brook CCASE Soil Metagenome WRM 4... | ecosystem: Environmental > Terrestrial > Soil...
AAGGCGGCGGGACCGAGCTCCGCGCATGCGGTCGCGCGCGTGCGTCGAATTTATGCGCTGTACGGCAACGACCGGCGGCTGACCGCCGGACACCTGGGAACGCTCGACCCCCAAGCCGCGGGCGTGCTTCCGGTCGCCATTGGAAAAGCGACGCGCCTCATTCCGCTGCTCGTCGACCAACGCAAAAGCTACGCATGCACGCTGGTCCTTGGCCGCTCCACGACCACGCAAGACGCGCACGGCGAGCTCGTCGAGAGCCGTCCCGTTCCTAGCGACTGGTCTTATCGTTTAGAAGCGGCGCTGCCAAAATTTCTCGGAAAGATCGCACAAGTAACGCCGATGTACTCAGCGGCGCGGCACCAGGGGCGACGGCTCTACGAGTTAGCGCGCCAAGGCAAGACCGTCGAGCGCAAGCCGCGCGCCATAACGATTTATGGCTTGACGCTGCTGGGAGTGGAGCATCCGAACCCTTCGACCGGCTCAGGGCAAGTTGTCGCGCGCTTGCGCATAGCGTGCAGCGAAGGGACCTATATCCGGACGCTCTGCCACGACCTCGGTGAAGCGGTCGGCATCCCGGCGCACATGGGTGCGCTCGTGCGCGAGGCCTCGGGTCCGTTTGTGCTCTACGAATCGTTGACCCTCGACGAGATCGCGACGGAACCGGAGCGTGCGCTGTTGGCACCCGAGCACATCATTCCGTTTCCTACCATCGTTCTCGATTTGCGCGAGTCGGCCGACTTTCGCGCGGGGCGCGTGGTTCCACTTCCGGATGGCGCGACGGGACGGCACGTCTTCGTGCGCGACGAGTCGCGCACGCTCGTCGGCGTCGGTGAAGCGCTCGGCGCACTGCTTGCTCCGCGCAAAGTCTTCGTTTAATGGAAGTCCGCCACGAGCTCATCCGCGACGGCGATCGGCCGCTCGTGCTCGCGATCGGCTTTTTTGATGGCTTTCATCGCGGCCACCGCGAGATCGCTCGCCAAACCCTCCGGCTGCGCAAGCCCCGATGGCGATCGGGCGTCTTGACCTTCGCAAGCCATCCGGCCGCGCATCTTCGGCCGGGAACGGAACCACCGTTGATCAGCACGCCGCAAGAACGGCTCGACTTGTTCGCGGCTGCCGGTTTTGAAGAGTGTTTTTTTGTGAACTTCGATGACCGCATCGCAACGCTCACACCTGAAGCGTTTTTAGATATATTGGTCGAGCGCCTCGGCGTACGTGGCGTGGTGGTTGGCTCGACCTTTCGCTTTGGTCACCGGCGGGCCGGCGACGTGAGGCTCATGCGCGAGTACCTCACGCGCCACGGCGTCGGCGGTACCTTCGTCGATCCGGTCCGCGAGGGAGGTGAGCGTATCTCGAGCACCCGCATTCGAGCCCTGATCGGCGGGGGAGACGTCGCAGAGGCCGATCGCCTGTTGGGCGGCACGGGTTATGAACTGCGCGGCCCGGTCGAAATAGGCGTGGGACGAGGACACACGCTTGGCTTTCCAACCGCCAACCTTCGAGTGCCCGCGAAGCTGCTTCCTAAGGACGGCGTCTACTCAGCGGTTGCCCGCTATGACGGCCGCGACCATGCATCCCTGGTCTCGATCGGCAACAATCCGCATTTTGGCGGAGACGAGCGCACCGTCGAGGCCTGGCTGCGCGATTTTCAGGCCACAATCTACGGCCGCGAGCTCACGTTGCGCGACCTGCGGTACGTTCGCGAACAGCGGCTTTTCGGCGAGACTAGCGAACTCATCGAGCAGATGCGGCTCGACCTTCAGACGATCGGCTTCCCCGCCTATGGGTGAAAGCTTGCGGAGACTTCTCACCCCGGCGCGGTTCGCGCTCGCCGTCGCGTGCGTACTCGCTGCGTGCGGCCGGGGCGGGAACAGCACGGAATCGTCGGCATCGCAATCGCAGACCGCGCACGTCGGGCAGCCGGCGCCAAGCTGGTCTGAGCCCAGCGTTCCGGGGCCCACACTCAGCCTGGCTTCCCTGCACGGGAAAGCCATCTATCTGAACTTCTTCGCGACGTGGTGCCCGCCGTGCAACGAGGAGGCGCCGAGCATCAATGCGCTCGCTCGCAAGTATGGCCCGCAAGGTTTGCAGGTTGTCGGTGTTGACGTTCTCGAGAACGCGCGCAAAGCCGGTAGCTTTCGCAGCGGACATAACTTGGTCTATCCGGTCGTGGTCGACTCCGGCACGTTGCGGAATCAATACAATGTAAACGGTTTGCCGGTCCACGTTTTCATTGACCGCAGCGGAATCGTGCGAAAAATCGTCGTCGGTGAACTCTCGCCCGAGGCGATGCGCGCGAACATCGTACTCGCCTTGCATTAGAACGATGCACCGCCCGGCGATGCAAATACGAAGGATAGCCGCCGCGCTCGCCGCAGCGCTGGCAGCGGGTTGCGCCGGCGGAGGACAAGGAAGCGGACTGACGCCCTTCGGGAACTCGGGCGCCGCGACCGGCAGCGTAGGCTCGGGCAATACCGTCGTCAAGATCTACGTTCCGGCAGGAAGCCTATCCGCCGCGAACATCAGCCGGTCGGCACCGATAGCGACCCCGCCGCCGCCGATAACGGCGGGTGCCCCTCCGGTCGCCGGCGCCTTCCCCACGCAGACGCCGGTTCCGACCGCGACGGCTCCGCCGCCACCGGGATCGCAAGCACTTGCGATCAACATGAACGGGCCGGTTACGATTAGCCAAACCGTTTCGGTCGGACCCTCGTCGAGCGGCTGCACGCCGGTTTCGGGCGGCACGACGTGCCAGCTCGCGCTCACGCTGCCATCCGGAACGTACAACGGCACGATCGGGAGCTCCGGTGTCGCGTTCACCGTGGCGCCATCTTCCACGAATGCGCTCAATCTGACGATGGGCGGCACGCCTTCGCAGGTCGCGGTCGTCCCCGCTTCGTCAATGAGCGCAGTCAACACACAGGGCGGCATCGATCTGTACGGCGCCGGAAAGCATTTGGTGATCGTCGAGCTGCTCGATGCCAATCAAAACGTGATGGTGGGAGGGAGCGGCGCTACCTTTGGTTTGAGTCAAGCCGGCGGAGGGCTCCAGGTTGCGGTTTCGCAAGCCGCGGGGGTGTCGCCGAATCTCTTTTACGTTACCGCTCCGGCAACGCCGAACGCGAACTCCGCCATGCTGCGAGCGACGGCGAACTACGCCGGCCCAGCGAATCCTTGCGCGCAGTCCGGCGCGGTCTGCGGCGGGACGACACGCGTCGACGAGCGTCAGATTCTCGGCGTGGCGAACTCCGGCGCTAACAGCGTGACGCTCTACGTGAACGGTCAAAACACGCCGCTGACGACGGTCCAAAATGGCGTGACCAATCCGCAGGCGCTGCTCTTCGACGCTGCCGGCGATCTTTTCGTGGCGAATCAGCCCGGTAGCGTGACCGCCTACACGCCGCCATACGTGCAGGCACCGGTCTCGATCGCGACTGGTATCAATCATCCACAGGCGCTCGCACTCGACGCGCGCGGCGACCTCTTCGTTGCCAACGGAAGCGGCAGCAACACCGTCACCATGTACTCGCCGCCGTACACCGGCGCCCCGACGACAACGATTGCAACCAACGTGAGCGACCCGGTGAGCCTCGCCCTCGATGCGAACGCCGATCTGTTCGTCGTCAACGCGTCCGCGAATACGGTGACCGAGTATGCGCCGCCCTACACTGGAGCACCGACGACAATCTCAAAGGGACTCAGTACGCCGGGCTCGCTGGCGCTCGACAGCCGCGGAAATCTCTTCGTCGCGAATCTCAACTCCACGCCCAACGCGGTTGTCGAGTTCTCACCGCCGTTCTCAAATCAAAGCGCGCCGGTCGCGACGATTACCAACGGCGTCAACGAACAGGGATCGATCGCGCTATCGGCGAGCAATCTTTTCGTTCCCAATCAAGGCGCAAACACGGTCACCGAATACACGGCGCCCTACTCGGCGCCGCCGACCACGATTGTCGGCGGAGAGAGCCAGCCGGTGGCACTCGCGATCGACGCCCTCGGAAATCTCTACGTCGCTAACTATGGAAACAACAGCGTGACCGTCTATCCAACGCCCTACGCGGGCGGATCCTGGACGACGATCAATATGGGAATTGGCGCACCGACGGCGCTCGCGCTCTCACCGCCGACATCCGGCGGCCCAACGCTATTACCCTGACGAACTACGCTGCGCGTACTTGCAGCGCGTCGCCGTCGAGGGTGACTTCGGCTGCGCAGCCGTCCCGCAGCTCGCCGCGCAGCAGAGCCGTCGACAGCGGTGTCGAGACGTAATGCGAGACGGTCCGCTGGACGTAGCGCGCGCCGCTGCCTGAAGCGATCGAGACCCGCGCGAGGTAGAGCTTCGCGTCGTTTGAGAGATGGAGCGCGACGTTGCGCGCGCCCAGCCGCTGCGCCAAGGCATCCACGTGAATCGTCACGATCGCTTCGATTTGGTCGAGGCCCAGTTCGGCGAACGGGACGACGTCGTCGATACGATCGAGCAGCTCGTGCCGCAGCGCGATGGCGAGCTCGTCATCTTCTAAATTCGTCGTCAAAATGATCAGCGCATGACGAAAGTCAACGGTTCGCCCCTTCGCGTCGGTCACGCGGCCGTCATCGAGAATTTGGAGGAGGATCGCGGCGACGTCGGGGTGCGCTTTCTCCACTTCGTCGAAAAGCACCACACAGTACGGGCGGCGGCGCACCGGTTCGGTCAACTGCCCCGGCTCGTCGTGCCCGGCATATCCCGGCGGCGCGCCGAGCAGACGTGAGATGGTGTGCGGTTCGGTGAACTCCGAGAGGTCAACGCGCACCAGCGCGGCTTCACTGCCGAAGAGCGCCTCGGCGAGCGCTTTCGCCAGCTCGGTTTTACCGACTCCGCTGGGGCCGCGGAAGAGGAACGTGCCCAGCGGTTTACGTGGATCGTGCAGCCCCGTTCGCGCCCGCCGCACGGCGTCGGAAACCGACGCGATCGCGCGATCCTGACCGACGACTCGTTTGCCCAAAATCTTTTCCAGGTCGAGCAGCCGGCCGGTTTGCGATTCGCTGAGCGAGGATTGGGGGATGCCGGTCCAGCGCGTGACGATCGCCGCAACGTCTTCCCGGCGCACGTGAGGATATTCGACGGCGCCCTTGTTTGCCAGCGCAACCGACGCGGCGGCTTCGTCGATGAGATCGATGGCTTTGTCGGGGAGAAAACGGTCGGCGATGAATCGGGCCGAGAGCTGCGACGCAGTTTCTATCGCGTCGTCGTCGATCGTGACGTGATGATGGCGCGCGTAGCGCTCGCGCAGACCACGAAGAATTTCAGTGGTCTCTTCGATGCTCGGCTCCTCGACCATAACCGGTTGGAAGCGCCGTTCGAGGGCGGCATCTGATTCGATGTATTTGCGGTACTCGTCGAACGTCGTCGCACCGATGCACTGCAGATCGCCCCGCGCCAGCTCGGGCTTGATCATCGAGCTCAGGTCGAGCGGCGCGCCCTCGGCGGAGCCGGCGCCCACGAGCGTGTGCATCTCGTCGATGAAGAGTACGACGTCGCGTGCGCTGCGCTTGACCTCGTCGAGTATGCGCTTCACGCGGCCTTCAAACTCGCCGCGGTACTTCGTTCCCGCAACGAGCGGGCCGAGCGAGAGCGCGAGCACGCGTTTTCCGCGCAGCGACGGCGGCGTGTCACCGCTGATGATTCGCTGCGCCAACCCTTCGACGATGGCGGTCTTTCCGACGCCGGGCTCGCCGACGAGACAGGGATTGTTCTTGCTGCGACGGGCAAGGATCGAGACGATGCGATCGATCTCTGTGTCGCGGCCAATGACGGGATCGAGCTTGCTTTCGCGGGCCAGGGCCGTCAGGTCGCGCGAATACGCGTCGAGGGTCGGCGTTCCACCGCGCAAGCGCTTGCCGATCTCGTCGAGCGGTGAGGCCCGGCCCTCGCCTTGCAGCTTTTCGGCGAGCAGCGCGCTTCCGGCGATCAAACCGGCCGCGGCCAGCGCCGCGCCGATAAACGGCAGAGCGCTTGCGGCCGTGCGTTTTTGCGCGCAGGCCGCGCAGAGCCGGCGTCCGCCGTAAGAAGTGGCCGCGGGCTGCGTCCCGCAGGCGTCACACATCCGGTTCATCGCGGAGACCTACCCGGAAACGCGTCGCGGAGTTTCGCGTTACCCTCCTTTCACGGCTCTGCGAGGAAAACCACGCTCACCGAGACCGACACGTTGACGTTGGATTGGTCGAACTGGGTGGGAGCGTTTACCGCGACGGCGGCTCGCATCAGCGGCACCGGACCCCCGCCGCCGCCCAGCTCCATGCTCTTGATCGAGACGATGCGCAGCCCCGCGGCTTGCGCAAGCGCGGTGGCGTTCGTCCGCGCTTGCGCAACCGCTCTGGCCGTCGCCTCCGCTTGCGCCGCGCTTGGATTGGAGAGCCCGAAGCTCACGCCGTTGATTCTTGTCGCTCCGTTTGCCATGGAGGCGTCGCTGACGGCGCCGGCCTTGCCGATCTCGCGAACCTTCACGGCGAAGTTGCGCGAGACCGTGTAGCCGTAACGCTCGTCGCTTGGGCTTTGCGCCGCGCCGTTCGGGCGCGGATTATAGTTGACGTTGTAGTACGCGAGCGTAATGTCGCCGCGCGCAACGCCGGCTCGCACGAGCGCGTCGACGATTCGGTTGTAGATCGTATTGTTTCGCGAGATTGCCTCGTTGGCGTTCTCGGCGTTGGTTTCGACGGCTGCGTCGACCGTCGCCATATCGGGCGGTAACGCGACGCTGCCCGTACCCGAAGCCGTAATCTCGGTCGCCGTCGTCTCTGCGGCCGCAGCGCCGGCGGCGGTAACGGCGAGCGCCAGGAGCAGGCAAAGGAAGGTACGCTTCATAATGCGGTAAGCTGCACCGCGGGCGGGTTGCGTCCCTATCCGGCCGTTTGGGTATGAGGCAATTGCAATCGGAATTTTAGCTTGGATCGTCCTTGGGCTCATTGTTGGCTTCGTGGCACGTTGGATCGTACCCGGCGAAGCGCCCGGCGGCGTCATGGCCGACATTATCGTGGGCGTACTCGGAGCCCTTATCGGGGGCGGGATCGACGGATTATTTGGCCACACCGGCATCAGCGGGCTCAACCTTCCGAGCATGGTCTGCGCTTTGATCGGCGCGGTCGTGTTACTCTGGATTTTGCGCGCGATACGAGGCGGCAGATCGGCCGCCTGAAGGGTGCGCTCGCTCGCCGGAGGAAGCTGAAAATCCATGGCCTACATTATCACCGAGCCGTGCATCGGTACCAAGGACAAGTCGTGCGTGGACGTTTGTCCCGTCGATTGCATCCACGGCAAGGATGAGGACGAGATGCTCTACATCGATCCAGAGGTCTGCATCGACTGTGGCGCGTGCGTTTCGGCCTGCCCCGTCGAGGCGATCTTCGCCGACTCCGACGTGCCGGAAAAGTGGCAGAATTACACCCAGATTAACGCAGACTACTTCAAGACGTGAATCCGACAGTATCCAGCGATACCTTTAACTGGTTCTTCGCATGGGCGCCTTGGGTGGTCGGCGCCGCGATTTACTTCGCGTTTTACGTAGCCAAACGTCACGAAAGCGCTTCAAGCCCGCCGTCGGTTGGGCAAACGTTCGCGTGCGCCGCCTGCGGTCGCCGCGGCACGCGCGATCAGATGGTGCCGCAGGATCACGGCGGCGCGATCGGCTGGCAATGTCCGCACTGCGCCGCCGGCGCCCAAGCTCCCGCGCACTAGCGCGTCTACTGCTGCTGGCCGTAATCTTTCATGACGTCATGGATGCTCGACGCCATTGCGAGCGCTTCATCCCACTTTCGCTGCCACGTGTTGCGTCCGAAGATGAGCCCGACGCAACCGGCGGCCATCGCGATGTGCGCTTTGTGAATCGTCGCATCGTCGCCCATCTTGCTTCCGCCTGAAACGAGCACGAGGCTGCGGCCGGCCGACTTCACGACCTTGCGCAGACCGTCGACGTCCTCGAAGGGCATCGTGTTGTAGGGTTTCGGTAACTTAGCCGCGTCGTCGGGTTTCCAAACCGGCTCGTTGAGTTTGATGACGTCGGCGCCAATCTCGCAGGCGACGCGTGCAGCGTAGTCGACCGCATAGAGCGAGTCGATCCCACCCTTCGCCTTGATGGCCGCGCCGCGCGGATAGGCCCATACGACCAACGGCATGCCATAACGATCGCACTCGCGACGAACCTCGTTGCACTGCGCGATGTCGACCTCTTGTGCCGGGCTTCCGACATACAGCGTGTAACCGACCGCATCGGCACCCAATCGGATCGCGTCTTCGACCGACGACGTCATCGGGCTGAACGCATCATCGTCGGACGGAATGTTCGTCTTACCGTTCACTTTAAGGAGGAGCGGGACGCGCCCGGCGTACGCTTTCTGATACTTTTCTGCTAGCCCGATGTGCAGGGCGATCCCGGAAAAGTTCCCCGCAACCGCTAGGCGGTAGATCCAATCCGTATCGATCGCGTCGGGGTTGTCGAAAAAGTCGACCGGCCCGTGCTCGAGTCCTTGATCGATCGGTAACATCATGAGCGTGCCGTTGGCCGGGCCGTGCTCGTACATCAGGCGGTGCAAACGGGTGCGCTTTCCGATCGAGAGGTTCATTGCGTCGAAAGTCGGGCGCGCAATCGCGGGAGAAAGTACAGTTGCCATAGCACGAGCGGCTTCGCCGCGCCTCGAAGGTTATCCTGAGTCGACGCCCAAAGGGGCCGCTCGTGATTGCGCGCGTCGGGTTCGTGGGGCTTGGCGCAATGGGCGAGCCGATGGCCCGCTCCTTGCGCAAGGCCGGATTCGACGTCTCCGCGAGCGTGCACCGGCATCGCGAAGCGCTCGAGCGGTTACGCGCGGATGGCGTGAGCGAGGCAGCGGATCCCGCAGCTCTCGCGTCCACGTGCGATGCCGTGGTTCTCAGCGTTCCGGATGCGCCGGAAGTCGAGGATGCGCTTTTCGGATCGCGCGGCGTGAGCGCGGGCGCGAAGCCCGGATTGCTCGCGATCGACATGTCGACGATCTCGCCCGTGGCAACGCGCCGCTTTGCGGAACGTCTCACCGCGCACGGCGTGGATTTCGTAGACGCTCCCGTCAGCGGCGGACCCGCTCGCGCGCGCGACGGGACGTTGACAATCATGGTCGGGGCAGCGCCGGCTACGTTCGCGCGTGCCGAACCCGTTCTGCGCGCGATGGGAACGCCGCATCATCTCGGTCCCGTCGGGATGGGTGAGACGGTCAAGCTGGTGAACCAAATCATCATCGCGAACGTGATGATCGCAAATGCCGAAGGTCTCGTCTTCGCGCAACGCGCGGGCGCCGATTTGGGCGCGGTGCGCGCGGTGCTAGCGTCGGCGACTGCGTCGAACTATCTCCTCGCCGAATGGTTGCCGAAGACTTGGTTTGCCGGGAAGTTCGATGGCGGGTTCGCGCTCGATCTCTTACGAAAGGACCTAGCAGCCGCGCTCGACGCCGCGCGTGCGCTCGATTATCCGATGCCGGCCACGGGGTTGGCCTATCAACTCTACACCACTCGCTCCGCAAAAGGGGATGGCGCGCTGGACTACAGCGCAATAGTGAAAGCCTATGAATGGAACTCAGGAGATCAGGGCACCCCGGATACCGCTAGTCAAAAGCCCGGACTTTAACAAGAAAATCCTCGTCGTCGACGACGAGTCCGCAATACTCCAAACGTTGCGGTTCAATCTCGAGCGTAGCGGGTACGCGGTCGTCACCGCCGGCGATGGCCGCAGCGCCATTGCGATGGCGCAGCGCGAGCAACCCGATCTCATCGTGCTCGATATCATGCTTCCCGTGCTCGACGGCGTCGAGGCGTGCAAGGAAATTCGTAAGTTCAGCCCGGTACCGATCATCATGCTAACCGCGAAGGACCAGGAGATCGACAAGGTCTTGGCGCTGGAGCTGGGCGCCGATGATTATGTGACCAAACCCTTTGCGCTGCACGAGTTCCTGGCCCGCGTGAAGGCACGGCTGCGCCGGCAGACGTCGATCCACACGGGGCACGACGAAGCAATCACGCTTGGTGCAATCGTCCTCGACCCGTCACGGCAACAGTTGACCGTGCGAGGCCAAGAGGTCTCACTGGCGCCCAAGGAGTTCGGGCTGTTGCGGGTCCTGATGGAGAATCATGGCCGCGTGGTGACGCGCCAGACGCTGCTCGACAAGGTTTGGGGTTACGACTTCGAAGGCGAGCAGCAGACGGTCAGCGTTCACATTCGGTGGCTTCGCGAGAAGATCGAAGAAGATTCGCGCGCGCCGCGCCACATTCTGACCGTACGAAGCCGCGGTTATATGTTCAAGGCTTGACGCCGTTCGAATGGTCGCTGCTAACTGCCGTCGCGGGGCTGGCCGGCGGCTTCGGAATTGCGCGCGTCTTTGCTCCAGTAGAAGCACGGCGCGCCGCCGACCCCGAGCCGGTGCCGGCGCAGGTGCCGCATCCCCCCGCCGAGTCGAGCGAGCGCGGATTCGAGCGGTTGGTTGGGGCGCTTCCGATTGGTGTCGTGCTGGTCGATCCGACGAGCCACGTCGAGTTTGCCAACGCCGCCGCGGGCACGACCTTTGGTTTCGATCCGGCGCGCGCGATCAATCTTCACATTATCGAGGTGATCCCGAATATCGACCTGGAGCGCCGAGTCGCCGATGCCTTGCGCGGCGAAGCGTCCGTCGCACCCCTGCTGCTGACGGGATCCTCGGGTCAGCGAACCTATCGCGTATCGATCTACCCGCTTACCGAGACCGACGAGGACGCCCGCCGCGTCGTCGTTTTTTCCGACGACCAGACCGGACTGGTGCGGCTCGATCGTGCGCGCAAGGAGTTTCTCTCGAACGTTTCCCACGAGCTGCGGACCCCACTCTCGTCGATTAAGCTGATGCTCGAGACGGTGCTCGAAGCACCCGAACAGGAGGCGCGCGACTTGTTCGTCCCACAAGCGCTCTCGCAGGTCGATCGCTTGACCGCGCTGGTGGGGCAGTTGCTCGAGCAGGCGCGAGCCGAGTCCGGGCAGCTCAAGCTCGCGCTCCGCGATGTCGATCTGGAAGACGTCGCCCGTCCGATCGTCGCCTCGTTCGAGCAACAAGCCGCAAACAAAGGTGTATCGCTCGAACTCGTCGCGCTGCGGCCGGTCAGGGTCGAAGCCGATCCGGATCGCCTCTCACAAGTCTTTGTCAACCTCATCGACAACGCGCTGCGCCATACCCGTGGCGGCGGTCGCATACGGATCGAGTTGGATGCACGCGACAGCGATGCCGTCTTGCGCGTGCGCGACACGGGCGAAGGAATTCCGTATCGCGATCTTCCGCATATCTTTGAGCGGTTCTACGTCGTCGATCGCTCGCGCACGCGCGGCAGCGGGGGCGCCGGCTTAGGCCTTGCAATCGTCAAGGGCATCGTCGATGCGCACGGCGGTTCCATCTCGGCCGAATCGATGCTCGGCCGCGGGACGGCGTTTACCATTCGCCTGCCGATCATGCGCATCAAGCGTGAAGCCGGCGCATCTTAAGGTTCTTAAAGCGCGGACGGGCCTAAAGACGTGAGCGACGAACAGGCCGGGCAGATGTTTGCGAGTACCGCCGAGCCCACGGCTCTTTCGACGCAGACGAAGATCAACGTCGAAAACCTTGACGTTTACTACGGAGCGTTTCATGCGATTCGAAACGCGTCGCTGCACGTGCCGGCACATCGCGTAATGGCCTTGATCGGGCCCTCGGGCTGCGGGAAGTCGACGTTTCTGCGCTCGCTCAACCGAATGCACGATTTGACCCCTAGCGCGCGGGTCGAGGGCCGCGTCTTGCTGGACGACCGCAACATCTATGCACCGGACGTCGATCCGGTGACGATCCGGTACCGGATCGGCATGGTTTTCCAGCGGCCAAACCCGTTTCCGAAATCCATCTACGACAACGTCGTTTATGGGCCGCGCATCCACGGCATACGCGGCAGGCAGACGTTGATGGAGATCTGCGAGCGCAGTCTGCGCCAGGCAGCGTTATGGGATGAAGTCAAGGATCGGCTCGACCGTTCGGCGCTCGCGCTCTCCGGCGGGCAGCAGCAGCGCCTTTGCATCGCGCGCTGCCTGGCGGTCGATCCTGAGGTCATCTTGATGGATGAACCGGCCTCGGCTCTCGATCCAATTGCAACGAGCAAGATCGAAGATCTCATCGGCGATCTCAAAAAAGCATATACCGTCGTGATCGTGACGCACTCGATGCAACAAGCGGCGCGAATTAGCGATAACACCGCCTTCTTTTTGCTGGGCGATCTGATTGAGACCGATACTACTTCGAAGATCTTCACCAAGCCGAAAGACAAGCGCACCGAGGATTACATCACCGGCCGTTTTGGCTAGGCAGGCACTCGGCAAGCAAGCAAGCACAGTCAAACTCGTATGCTTGTTAAGGGTTCCTTAACCGCCGAGCGCTAAACTATTTAAGTTATATTTGCTCCTACCCCTCAAGGAGAAAATGCTATCGTGTCATCGACTTCGCTTCGCGCTGCTCTGATTGCGGCGGCGATGGTTCTCGGTGGCCCGTTTCTTTCACTGGCGGCAACAGCGGCAACACCAGTGGCGCAAACGGGTTCCACCCCGCCCGCGGACTTCGGTTCCCCGCCATCAGGTCAGATTCCGATTCTTTACAACGACCGTCACGTCTATGCGCGGCCGGACGT
>Ga0209169_10001925_pt1 | contig 12657 bp, 10 predicted proteins | sample HubBroMetageWRM4_FD_188346 | JGI IMG/M metagenome (GOLD analysis project Ga0209169, IMG submission 188346) | Warmed soil microbial communities from the Hubbard Brook experimental Forest, New Hampshire - Hubbard Brook CCASE Soil Metagenome WRM 4... | ecosystem: Environmental > Terrestrial > Soil...
CTTTTTTGCACAGATGAGTGCAAGACGGCGCCGGGAAATCTGCACGAATGTTCTAGATCACAACCGGAGACCGAACCCATTTCAGGTACGAACTGCCCACTCTTCGTCAAAACGCGCGCGGTCGTAAAAAGATTTCTGTGTTCCGATGCCTGTCGTCGACAGTCCAGCGTACAGATTGGCACGCCGCACCGCTTCTTGCTCCGGCACTCCCTCCGCCAGGAATACGGCGAAGCTCCCGATGAATGCGTCTCCTGCGCCAGTGCTGTCGATGCTTTTCACCACAAACGGAGCCACATGCTCGCTCACTCCGCGAGCTGCGAGCATTGACCCATTCGCTCCCAGAGTGATGATGACTCGGCGAATGCCGCCGGCCACCAGATTCTCCGCACACTTCTTCGCGTCTTCGATACTTCGTATTGCGACCCCGGCAATTGTTTCCGCCTCACTCTCATTCGGAACGAAATAATCGAGGTCGGCCAGGGCACCCATATCGACGGGCTGACCAGGCGCCGGGTTCAAGATGCATCGAATGCCATGCCTTCGCGCGAACGCGACCGTGTAGTACACGGTTTCGAGAGGAATTTCAAACTGGAGGACAATGCAATCGACGGTTTTCAACATCTCAGCCGACGCCTCAACATCCGCCGGCTTTAACGCGTCGTTGGCCCCTTTCACCACCAGAATGCGGTTTTGTCCGTTGGGCTCGACGAAGATCGGCGCCACGCCGCTGGACAATCCCTCAACTAGCTTCACATGGGTTGCGTCGATGCCCAGCTTCTTAAAGTTGTCGATGGTAGCCGGACCAAACAGGTCGTTCCCAACTCGCGCCACCATGAACACATCCGCGCCGCAAAGCCGAGCGGCCACTGCCTGATTCGCGCCTTTGCCACCGAATCCGAGATCAAATTTCTGGCCGAAGATGGTCTCCCCCGGCTTCGGAAACCGGTCTGTGAATGTCGTGAGATCGATGTTGGCACTTCCTACCACCGCAATGCGAGGACGCCGGGGCATGGTTTCTTGAGAGAACCTGGGAACGCCGAGTCTATTTGGCGTCTCCGATTGTGTCAACGGAGTGGCAGTGCCTACGAGCAGGGACTGCCCACCTCACTTGTGGCGCGCGTATAAAGAAGAGTACAGTTACACACTTTGCGCTCGTCACAACACCCCTAAAGGAGAACCGATGTTCACGCCTTCGAGTTTGAGCATTGCGCTGCTGATGATGATCACCAGTGCTGTGTGTTGGGGTTCGTGGGCCAACACCTATAAAGGCGTCAAACGCTACCGTTTCGAGCTTTTCTACTGGGACTACGCCGTCGGCATCTTCTTAATCTCACTCGTACTCGCCTTCACCATGGGGAGCGCCGGGCACGATTCTTCTAGCTTTGTGAACAACGTCCGCTCGGCAGACACTTCGAACATTGTCAATGCGCTCATCGGAGGCGCGTTGTTCAATCTCGCCAATCTTTTGCTCGTGGCAGCGATCGACATGGCTGGCCTCGCCGTCGCGTTTCCCATTTCAATTGGCATCGCTCTCGTGGTTGGAACTGTATTGAGTTATGCACTTCAACCGAAAGGAAACGCCGTTTCCCTGGCCCTCGGCGTGGGATGCGCGTTTATCGCTGTGCTTTTAGATGGCAAGGCTTATGGAAGTCTCGTTTCTGCGGGACGCTCTGTCTCGAAGAAGAGCGTGGTCACATGCGTCGTGTCAGGGGTTCTGATGGGCTTGTGGGCTCCGTTCATGACTCACGCCATGACTCGTGGCAATTCGTTGGGACCCTATAGCGCAGCCGTGTTCCTGACTCTGGGAGCACTGCTCTCCTGCTTTATCTGGAACATCTATTTCATGAAGCATCCGCTGGTCGGAGAGCCGGTAAGCTTCAGCGGATTTTTCAGCGGGCCTGCCTCCGGGCATGTGCTCGGGCTTCTCGGCGGATTCATCTGGGGGGTTGGCACGGTCTTCAATCTCGTGGCTGCAAGCTTCACCGGCGTTGCCATCTCCTACGCCATTGGCCAATCTGCTCCCATGGTTGCCGCGCTCTGGGGAATTTTCGCGTGGAAGGAATTCGAAAACTCAGGACCTCGAGCCAAAGTGTACCTTTGCCTGATGTTCATCTTCTATGGCCTGGCGATTTTCCTGGTCGCACGCGCGAACGGCTAAGCCTTACTTCCCTTTGATCCGGTTCACAAACAGTTCCAGGAAACGGTCGGCTTCTGAAGCCATGCACACGCGCGCGTTCGGTTTCAGATCGATTACACCTTCAATCTCGTAGTGGTCGCCATGCAGCACGTTTTTCTCGTCTGATCCCATGCGGTTCGCCACGGTTTCTCCGCGCGTAAACTCACCTTTGGTTTCCACATCGACATGCATTTCTTTGAGCGTTCCCAGAGTTGGATCCAAAGCAATCCCCACGGCCAGCGGATCATACATCGCAGCCCCGGCATATCCGCTTTTCTCGCTGCGGGTCAAATAGAAGTCGGCAATCTTCGAGATAAAGTCACTCTGCGGTCCGTGCGACGACTGCAGCTCCGCCAAATATTTCCGCGTAATCAACGTTCTCTCGCCCACATCAGACCCGACCATCGTCACCATCCAGCCTGCATTAAACACAATCTGCGCCGCCTCAGGATCGTTATAGATATTCGCCTCCGCCGCCCCGTCGACATTGCCACCCGAGATCGAGCCGCCCATGATGACGATATCCTTCACTAGAGCCGCAATCGAGGGATCTTTCGAAACTGCAAGCGCAATATTGGTCAGCGGGCCCACCGGAATCAGAGTGATCTCATGCGGATATTTGTGGATCATCTCGATAATCAGGTCTGGGCCAAACCGGGGATCCGCCTTGCATTTCGAAGGCGGCAACTCGACGTTCGCCAGGCCATTCTTGCCGTGCCAGTACTGCGCAGTAATCAGCTTCTGATTGAGCGGATGTTGTGCCCCACCGGCGACTACAACATCGCAGCGTCCCGCCAGCGAAACAATCTTCAGCGCGTTCTCCAGTCCCTGCCGCGCTTCCACGTTGCCGGGGACGACCGTCAGCGCTTCCACCTTGAACTCTGGAGAATTCAAAGCGAGGATGATGGCCATGGCATCATCAGTCCCCGGATCGGTGTCAATAATCACGCGCCTCGGCGCAGCCTGCGAAAACACATTGGCCAGTGAAGCAATAACGAAGAATGAAATCAGAATGGATGCAGTGTGGAGTTGTTTCAAAGGAAGGGTCCTTTCTCGAAACCCGACGCCGGCTATAGCAGCATACCGGCGATAGATGCCGACATCAGGTTGGCCATCGTTCCGGCCAGCATCGCGCGAATCCCCAGACGAGCGAGTTCACTCTTCTTGTTCGGCGCCAGCGCCCCAATCCCACCGATCTGAATTCCGATGGAGCTGAGATTTGCGAATCCGCAAAGTGCGAATGTCGCGATTGTGAATGAGCGCGGATCAAGCCCCGCTTTCATCGGCCCGAGCATGGAAAATGCCACTAGTTCGTTCAGTACCATGCGAGTGCCGAGCAGAGTTCCAATCACTCCGCAGTCGTGCCACGGAACACCAATCACCCAAGCGACCGGAGCGAAGACGGCTCCGAAAATCTTTTCCAGACTCTCGGGAAACCAAGCCACGTAGTGGTGAATCCCGCCCATAATGCCGTCCGCCAGCGCGATCAGCGCCAGGAACGCGATCAGCATCGCGCCGATATTCAACGCCATATGCAGGCCATCAGTCGTCCCGCGCGCCACCGCACCCAGCAAATTCTCTTCTTTCTCTGCTTGCTCTTCGTTCTCTGGCATGACCACTCGTCCCGCGGTCTTTGGCTCCTCGGTTTCGGGTACGAGCATCTTAGCCATTAGTAGAGTGCCTGGCGCCGTCATGATCACCGCGCTCAGCAGGTGTTTAGGTTCTATGCCGAACGCGATATAGGCCGCCATGATTCCACCGGAAACATGCGCCATGCCGCTCGTCATCACAGTCATCAGTTCGGAATGTGTTAGATCCGGCAGAAACGGCCGGATGGTCACCGGCGCCTCGGTCTGTCCCATGAAAATACTGGCCGCAACGTTCAGCGATTCCGCACCGCTGGCGCCCATCACGCGGGTCATGACCCAGGCCGCAATCTTGATGATGAACTGCATGACGCCGAAATGATAGAGCACGGCGAAAAACGCGCAGATGAAGATAATGGTCGGCAGTACTTGAAAAGCGAAATAGAATCCGAAGTGCGAACCTTGCTTCCCCAGGTCACCGAAGACAAACTGCGAGCCGACATACGAGTAGCTCAGCAAGCGGCTGACTGCGTCGCCGGCCTTCTGAAAAATCCTCTGCCCAGCGCCGATCCGCAACACACACACCGCAAAAGCGAGCTGCAGGCCCAAACCCCATGCCACGGTTTTCAGTCGAATCGCGCGGCGATTCGTCGAAAAAGCATAGGCCAATGCCAGCATGGTCAAGAGGCCAAGGATTCCAGTGTAGCGTCCCATCAGTTTTTCTCTCCGGGTTTCCCGATCACGCCATGGGTCGTCACATGATGGATCAAAGGTCTCTTGTCGCGCGCGCGCGAATCAGCAATTTGATAGCTCTCTTCCAGCAATGTCCGGGCACGAACCGCGAGCGCTTCTGCATTGTAGTAGATCGTCGCCAGCGCTTCGCCTGCGGAAACCGCATCTCCTACTTTTTTGTGGAGCACAATTCCCACCGCGGGATCAACCGAATCTTCCTTTCGCTCCCGGCCACCGCCGAGAATCACGCACGCTGTTCCCACCTGCTCGCACTGCAGAGCCGCGAGATATCCCGTCTTCGAACTGGAAACAGTCATCGTATGATGAGCCTGGGGCAGCTTCTTCGGATCGTCGATCGCCCGCGGATCTCCGCCCTGCAATTCAACCATCTGTCGAAACTTGTCCAGTGCCTTGCCCGAAGCGATCAATTTCTCGCTGTGCTTTTTCCCCTCCGCGACTGTGTCGGCAACTCCACCCAAATGAAGCATCCAACCCGCAAGCTCAAGGCAGAGTTCCCGCAAATCTTCAGGTCCTTCTCCGCGAAGAAGCTCCACCACTTCGACTACTTCAAGTGAATTGCCGATCATGCGCCCCAGCGGCTGATCCATGTCCGTGATCAGCGCCACCACTTGTTTGCCCATCCGCTCTCCGGTTTCAACCATGAGCTCCGCAAGAAACGCAGCGTCCTTTTCACTCTTCATGAATGCCCCGGAGCCGGTCTTCACATCGAGCACAAGTGCATCAACGCCCTCTGCAAGTTTCTTGCTCATGATGGATGCGCAGATCAGATAAGGACTTTCCACGGTGCCGGTGACATCGCGCAGCGCGTAAAGTTTGCGATCAGCCGGTGCGATCTCGGCCGTCTGCCCAATCATGGCGCAGCCGCAGGTTTCTAGGACGCGGAGAAACTTCTCCACAGAAAGATTCACATTGAAGCCTGGAATCGACTCAAGCTTGTCGAGTGTGCCCCCCGTATGCCCCAGGCCGCGGCCGCTGATCATGGGAACCGCCACGCCCGCGGCCGCTGCAAGCGGTGCCAGCACAAGCGAAGTCTTGTCGCCCACGCCGCCAGTCGAGTGCTTGTCGACTTTCTTTGCTGGCAGCGAAGAGAGATCGAGTACCTCGCCCGATTGCAGCATCGCGTCCGTTAGTGCAGCGGTCTCGGCTCGCGTCATCCCCCGCAGTACCACCGCCATCAGCCACGCGGAAACCTGGTAGTCGGGGATATCTCCGCGGGTGTAAGCGTTCACTATCGAGTCAATTTCGCACCGGGACAATTCTCCGCCATCTCGCTTTTTGCGAATCACATCGATGGCGCGAAAAGTCTGCGTTAGAGCCGGCTTTGGGTTCACTGGAGGCGGAAGCCCTCCGGCAGCAGTTCAGTAATGTGAGCTTGTTTAGGCCCGTCAGCCCCCTGGAAGAAGATCGTTGCGTTAGGGCCGAATTCGTAAATGACCTGACGGCACGCGCCGCACGGCGAGCAAGGCACTCCCTGGTCGTTGACTACCGAAACCGCGCGGATCTCGATCTTCGGTCCGAGCCGCGCGACCGCCGAAAAAATAGCCGTGCGCTCGGCGCAGTTGGTCATTCCGTAGGAGGCGTTCTCCACATTGCAACCGGAAAAGATTTTCCCGTTCGAAAGCAGGATGGCGGCCCCGACACGGAATTTCGAGTATGGGGCATAAGCGTTCTTCATGGCTTCCGTCGCGGATCGCAGCAGATTTGCCGCTACGTCAGGTTTCAGCTTCTTCTCGCGCATTGGGGACCTTTCGCGGCGAAGCGGCGAAAGCGAGGGCCATTGTAAACCCTCATCCAACATGCCACGGCTTTTTCTTGGCCAGTTTCGAACTCACTTCGCCCCAGCCGTGCGCAGCGAACTCGCGTTGTAAGATTTCCTGCCGTACAATTACAGCGCGACGACCTGTTTGCGGCTTTAGTCCCGCGCCGCGAACCAAGGCGAATTCCCGTGCCGGTGGATCAGAACCATCCCGGAGCAGCTCAAGAGATGGCGCATAAGACTGGCGTCCATCAGCCTCATGCGGATTCTTCCCTCGCCATTCTCGGCGGACGTCTGCTCCAGCCGAACTCCGGAATTCCGCTCGACCTGAATTGGCTGCAGGAAGTTCGTGTGAACACCAGCGCGGTGGAACGCCGCGCCCAGAGCGGGGTAACGCGGAGAACGGTCAAGAAGGAATGGCAGGCCGCCTGGCTTCTCCGCGCAATCTCCTGCATGGACCTGACCACACTCTCGGGCGATGACACCGACGACCGCGTGCGCCGTCTGTGCGCGAAGGCGCGCCAACCCCTGCAGCAGGATCTAGTGCGCAAGCTCGAAATCGAGGAACTCGACGTGAAGGTCGCGGCCGTCTGCGTCTATCACGTCTTTGTCGAGACCGCACTGCATGCCCTTGAAGGCAGCGGTATCCCGGTAGCTGCCGTCTCCACGGGTTTCCCCGCCGGCCTGTCGCCGCTCGCTGAGCGGGTCGCGGAAATTCGCCGCTCTGTCGAGGCCGGCGCCCATGAGATTGACGTTGTTATCACTCGCGCCCTTGTCTTTGGCGGACGATGGCAGGCGCTCTATGACGAAGTTGCGGCCTTCAAACAAGCTTGCGGCGCTGCTCACATGAAAGTCATCCTGGGCGCAGGCGACCTGCTTACCCTGCGCAACGTAGCGCGCGCCAGTGTCGTAGCCATGATGGCGGGAGCCGACTTCATCAAGACCTCAACCGGCAAAGAACCTACCAATGCCACGCTGCCGGTGGGCCTGGTGATGACCCGCGCCATTCGGGAGTACGCTCAGCAAACCGGCATGGCTGTGGGATTCAAAGCCGCCGGCGGCATTCGCACTGCCAAGCAGTCGACCGACTGGCTGGCCATGATGAAAGAAGAACTCGGGCAATCGTGGATGCTCGCCGCGCTGTTTCGGTTCGGCGCGAGTGGGCTGTTGGGAGACATCGAGCGGCAACTCGAGCATCACGCGACCGGACGTTATTCCGCGGAATATCGTCACCCCATAGCGTAGGGGGCGGATGCTGTGTTTGAAGAAAGACGGAATCGAGTCAATCGAAAATGAGCATTGCTGAAAAATTTCTGACGATGGAGTATGGTCCCGCTCCCGAAGACCCCAAAGAGGCGCAAGCCTGGCTGGAGCGCCACGGCCGTCGTTTCGGGCATTTCATCAACGGCACGTCGCAGGCCCCGGCCGCTGGAGAATATTTCGAGACGATCGATCCTTCCAACGGCGAGAAACTCGCTTCCGTCGCTCAAGGTTCATCCCCAGATATCGACTCTGCCGTGCAAGCCGCGCGCGCGGCGTTTCCGAAATGGCAAGCGCTCACTCCGCACGTCCGTGCGCGTTACCTCTATGCCTTGGCGCGGCTGGTGCAAAAACATTCTCGCCTTCTCGCCGTTCTGGAAACCATGGACAACGGCAAGCCCATCCGCGAGAGCCGTGATATCGACATTCCGCTGGTGGCGCGGCATTTCTACTATCATGCTGGCTGGGCACAACTTCTCAATCAGGAATTTCCCGAGTACGAACCTTGCGGCGTCGTAGGCCAGATCATCCCCTGGAATTTTCCTCTGCTGATGGCGGCGTGGAAAATTGCTCCAGCGCTTGCCACCGGAAACACGGTCGTATTGAAGCCCGCGGAATTCACTCCTCTGACCGTGCTCGTCTTCGCTGAACTTTGTCAGGAGGCGGGATTGCCCGCCGGAGTCGTCAACATCGTCACAGGAGACGGCTCGACCGGCGAGGCCCTGGTCAAACATCCCAACGTAGATAAAATTGCATTCACCGGTTCCACCGAAGTCGGACGCGCGATTCGCAGCGCTACCGCCGCAACTCCCAAGCGCCTGTCGCTTGAGTTGGGAGGAAAGTCTCCCTTCATCATCTTTGACGATGCCGACCTCGACAGCGCCGTCGAGGGATTAGTCGATGGAATCTGGTTCAATCAAGGGCAGGTGTGCTGCGCGGGCTCGCGCTTGTTGATGCAGGAAAGCATTGCTGAGAATTTGATGGCGAAGATCCGGGACCGCATGAGCACGCTGCGCATCGGCCTTCCTCTGGACAAAGCAATCGACATCGGTGCGATCGTCGCGCGCGTGCAACTCGATCGCATCGAGCGCATGGTCGGGCAGGGAATCGCCGAGGGCGCAACCTGCTGGCAGCCGCAGGTCGCCTTGCCGGCGCGCGGTTTTTATTATCCACCTACGCTGCTGAGCAATGTGCATCCCACGTCAGTCGTGGCGCAGCAGGAGATCTTCGGACCTGTGCTCGCCGCGATGACGTTCCGCACTCCGAAAGAAGCGGTCGAGTTGGCTAACAACACGGTCTATGGCCTGGCAGCGTGCATTTGGAGCGAGAACATCAACGTAGCGTTGCACGTGGCCGCGCAACTGAAAGCCGGTGTGGTCTGGGTGAACTGCACGAACCTCTTCGACGCTTCCTGCGGTTTCGGCGGCTACCGTGAGAGTGGATACGGACGCGAAGGCGGCAAAGAGGGCCTGCTGGAATACTTGCAGCCTTCATGGTTCAAGAACGCTCCCGCGCTTTCCGCCGCGCGGCCCCTCGCGGCTCCGCCCACAGAACAAGAACCGGCGACCAGCACTCCCGCCATCGATCGCACCGTCAAGCTCTACATCGGCGGCAAGCAGACGCGTCCAGATTCTGGCTACAGCATGGAAGTGCATTCCGCCGATGGACGTTTGCTGGGTGAAGCCTCGCTCGGTAACCGCAAAGACATTCGCAACGCAGTCGAGGCTGCCCGCAAAGCGGAAGCATGGGCGAAAGCAACGTCGCACAACCGTGCGCAGATTCTTTACTACTGCGCCGAGAATCTTTCCCAGCGACGCGACGAAATTATCCGCGGTTTGACCGCGGTCGTCGGCGCAAAGCAAGCCGCGGCAGAACTCGATCTTAGTGTCGAGCGCATTTTTTCCTACGCAGCCTGGGCTGACAAGTTCGACGGAGCCGTCCACAATCCTCCATTCCGCAATATCGCAATTGCGATGAACGAACCGTTGGGAACCATCGGGATCGTCTGCCCCACAGAGGCGCCGCTCCTCGGTTTTCTTTCGCTCGTCCTGCCGGCGGTCGCGATGGGCAATACCGTGGTTGCGGTCCCTTCCGAGTCATACCCACTCATCACCGCGGATCTCTATCAACTCTTCGACAGCAGTGATGTTCCGGGCGGCGTGGTGAACATCGTCACGGGATACGCCTCGCAGCTTCTGAAAACTCTTGCAGAACACGACGATGTCGACGCCATCTGGTCCTTCGTCGACGAAGCCGGCGCTATTGCCGCGAAAGCCATGTCGGTCGGCAATCTAAAGCAGGTCTGGACCAACGAGGGCCGGGCCATCGACTGGTTCAATCCAAAGCTGGCGGAAGGACGCTGGTTTCTCGAGCATGCCACTCAGGTGAAGAATATCTGGGTTCCGTACGGCGAATGATCTACGCAGGATGACCTCCGGAGAATGAGCTCGGATCGGTTGCTTTTCTTCTGTCTCCGGACTAGCATACTTCCGTTGTTCTTCTCCGCCTGGCATCTTTGACATCACGTCATGCCATCCATGTTCGATCTACGTGCTGATCTTCTATGTGTTGATCTAAGGAGGAAGTATGGGTATCGCAGTTTCACCACAGATTCATCCCCAGGTCGCGGAGTTCCTCGAAAAGCCGCGCAAAATGTTGATCAATGGCCAATGGGTAAGCTCCATTTCTGGCAAGACTTTCCCTACCTACAATCCTTCCACCGGCGAAGTTCTGGCACAGGTGGCGGAAGGCGATCGTGAAGATATTGAACAAGCGGTGAAGGCCGCGCGCAAGGCCTTCGACCACGGCCCGTGGCGGCGATTGACCTCATCCGAACGCGGACGCATGATCTGGAAGCTGGCCGATTTATTGGAGCAGCACACCGAAGAGTTTGCGTACCTCGAGAGCCTTGACAACGGCAAGCCCCTCACAATCGCACGCGCAGCTGACGTTCCGCTGGCGGTTGATTTGTTCCGCTACATGGCGGGCTGGACTACAAAGATCGAAGGCAACACGATTCCGATCTCGGTTCCATATACGCCAGGAGCGAAGTATCTCGCCTACACCTTGCGCGAGCCCGTCGGAGTTGCAGGCCAAATCATTCCATGGAATTTTCCTCTGCTGATGGCCGCGTGGAAGTTGGGCCCGGCTCTCGCCTGCGGCTGCACTGTAGTGTTGAAGCCGGCAGAGCAAACGCCGCTTTCGGCGCTACGTCTCGGCGAACTGATCGCGGAGGCTGGCTTCCCCGAAGGCGTGGTCAACATCGTGCCCGGCTACGGCGAGACGGCAGGCGCCGCACTGGCGGCTCATCCCGACGTCGACAAGATTGCATTCACAGGTTCGACAGAGGTTGGCAAGCTGATCGTCCACGCTGCGACCGGCAACTTGAAGAAGGTGTCGCTCGAGCTTGGCGGCAAGTCTCCCAACGTTATCTACAAAGATGCCGATCTCGACGCAGCAATCCCTGGGGCTGCGAGCGCGATTTTCTTCAATCACGGTCAGTGTTGCTGCGCCGGATCGCGTCTCTACATCGAGAAGCCAATCTTTGACCGCGTTGTGGAAGGCGTCGCCGAACAGGCGAAGAAAATCAATGTCGGCTCAGGCCTCGATCCAGAGACGAGTATGGGACCACTCGTCTCCGAAGAACAGCTGAGCCGCGTTTGCGGTTATCTCGAAGCCGGCTTCTCGGAAGGCGCCAAAGCGATCACTGGTGGCCACAAGAAAGGTGATAAAGGCTATTTCGTCGAGCCCACCGTTCTCGTCAACACTCGCGAAGACATGAAGGTCGTGCGGGAAGAAATCTTCGGGCCCGTGGTGACGGCGATGCCGTTCGACGATCCCGAAGAACTCATGCCGCGTGCCAACAACAGCGAATACGGCCTTGCTGCCGCCGTCTGGACGCGAGACATCAGCAAAGCCCACCGCACCGCCGAACTTCTGCGCGCCGGTACGGTGTGGATCAACTGCTACAACATCTTCGACGCATCTCTCCCCTTCGGCGGATACAAACAATCCGGATGGGGCCGCGAGATGGGGCACGATGTTCTAAACAATTACATGCAAACCAAGGCGATCTGCACCAAGTTGGTGTAGCTCACCGCTCCAATAAGAAAGGACGGCGGGTCAGCGCCGTCCTTTTATTTTTCCAATGCGAACGGCCTGCCGCCGCTACTTTTCCATCAGCAGAACCTTCTCCGCGTTATCAATCTCGGTCAACTTTACCTCGATCACCTCGTTCATGGTCGTCTGGATATTGCGGCCCACAAAGCTGGCCTCGACGGGCAATTCCCGATGTCCGCGGTCGATTAGCACGCACAACTGCACTCGGCGCGGTCTGCCGTGCGAAAACAGTGCGTCCAGCGCAGCCCGCGTCGTACGTCCTGTAAAAAGAACATCGTCGACCAGCACAATATTCTTATCCTCAATCGAGAACCCAATTTCTTTTTCCTGCACCACCGGTTTGGGTCCGAGTGTAGAAAGATCGTCGCGATAGAAAGTGATGTCCAGGGTGCCAACCGGAACTTTGGCACTTTCGATGCGCGTAATGATCTTGCCCAGGCGCTCCGCGATCGGGACGCCGCGGCGGCGAATCCCAACTAATCCCAAACCTTCGATGCCGCCGTTTTTTTCCACGATCTCATACGCCAGTCGCACCAGGGTGCGCTCGATTTCTGATGCCGACATGAGCTGCGCCTTCTGACGCAGACCCGTTTTGCGGGAAGGAGCTTTTGAGTTCATCGTTGCGCGTACCTCACAAAATAGCGGCTACCAACTGTATTCAACGTGGAGTCAGAGGTCAAGCGGCAACCAGCGCCTTGATTAGGTGCAATTCACGAATAGAATCGAACGGCCGGAGAGAATCAGACGTCGCGGTGTTCGCTCGACATCAGATCTGCGGCGACTGCCTGTTCTTTGCCGCCGCCGCCGCTCTGCACTCGCACAGTTCGGGTCAATACACCGGCATCCTTTTGCAGAGCCTGCAGCGTAATCGCGTGAGGAGTCGAAGCCGCGCCATCGCCGGGCAGAATTCCCACCCCCTGATTTCGCCCTCCGGCCTTGGCGCGATAGAGCGCCGTGTCCGCGAGTTCGATGATCTCTTCCGCACAAACCGCCTCGTATGCCCCGCG
>Ga0209169_10001926_pt1 | contig 12653 bp, 7 predicted proteins | sample HubBroMetageWRM4_FD_188346 | JGI IMG/M metagenome (GOLD analysis project Ga0209169, IMG submission 188346) | Warmed soil microbial communities from the Hubbard Brook experimental Forest, New Hampshire - Hubbard Brook CCASE Soil Metagenome WRM 4... | ecosystem: Environmental > Terrestrial > Soil...
CCACGACACGGTCGTGCAGGCCGATGATCATGTCGGGACGCCCGAAGCGCTCGTAGAGGTGATCGGCCAGCATGGCCTTGGCGCCGTCGATGGTTTCCTCCGACGGCTGGCCGATGAGCATCACCGTGCCGTGCCAGCCGGCGCGCCTGAGTCGACCGACGCGGGCGTTGCGATCGACGCGCGCTACTCACCGCGCCACTGGCAGACCGCGATCTGCTTTCCCGACGATCCTCACAAGAGCCTCGTTGGGCAAGCCGGAGACATTCGCTACAACTTCGCGAAGGCGCTGATGGTCGGCATGGAAGACTTCGCGACGTTCTGCACATTTTCCCTCGCCGGCATGCAAGACGATCGCGTCGAGCGCCAATGGGTCGAATCCGCATCGACGCCAATCGTGCACACACTGATCGATCGTCCGGCGGCGCAGCTCGAATTGATTGCCTTCGCTTCGCGCCGCCCGAAAGAAGGCCGCGTGGACAATGTGCTGATGATCGTCCGTCCGAAAAAAGATCCAGTCGTCGCCATGGGTAAAATCCACGTCGAGACGTGCGAACCTCTCAAGTTTGACGGCAACGGAAAATTTCTGAACGCCAGCTTCATCGCGACCAAGGCGCCATTCTTCGTCGCGGCGAAAATCGGCGACGAGCCCGGCTCAGCGGGCTGGTGGGAAGAAGCCGGCTTCACAATTTATCTCGCGCACGGTGAAGCGAAATCCGACCAACCGCTCCGCTACCTCGTGCGCTTTCCGCAGGACGGACAATCTCTCAGCACGCTCACCGACGCGTTCTCGGCTCCCGACGCGCTGCTCGATGAATCGCGAAAGTGGTGGGCCGAATGGCAGCCCTTCGGCTCGACGAACTGGAACTATCCCGAGAAACACGGCGAGTTTCTCACCGCGTGTGCGCGAAATATCCAGCAAGCCCGTGAGGAAAAAGACGGCCGCTTTGTTTTTCAAGTGGGGCCGACCGTGTATCGCGGCCTCTGGATCGTGGACGGCAATTTCCTGCTCGAAGCCGCGCGCTACCTTGGCTACGACAAAGAAGCCGATCAAGGCTTGCGCGCGGAGTGGGCCAAGCAAATGCCGACCGGCCAGGTGATCGCCGCGGTGCCCGGCGAACACTGGAAAGACACGGCGATCGCGATGTTCACGCTCGTGCGCCAGTGCGAGCTGAAACAGGATTTCTCGGATTTCCGCGAACTCGAACTCAACGTGCGCAAGGCGATCGACTTTCTGCGCTCCGTGCGCGACAAAGCGCGCACCGACGGCAGCACCAACGGAAAATACGGCCTGCTCGCGCCCGGATTCGCGGACGGCGGCATCAGCGGCGTGCGCTCAGAGTTCACAAATACGGTGTGGACGCTGGCCGGCCTCAAAGCCGTGGCACGCGCGGCCGAAGCGCAACAGATGCCGTCACTCGCCGGCGCCGCAACGCTGTACGCGGAGCTTCGCGATGCGTTCGAACGCACCGCCGCGCAGGAAATGGTGCAACACGCCGATGGCTTCCGTTACCTGCCGATGCTCGCGCACGACGACGCGATGTACAGCGATCCCGACTGGTGGAATCGCCCGCGCCCGCAAAGCGCGCAGTGGGCGCTATCGCACGCAATTTTTCCCGGCGAAGTTTTTGATCGCAACGATCCCATCGTCCGCGGCCAAATCGCGCTGCTGCAGTCCTGCACGCGCGAGGATATTCCGGCGGAGACGGGGTGGCTCTGGCACGAAAGCGTGTGGAATTACAACGCGTCGTTCGCCGCGCACGTGTACTTGTGGGCCGGCCTTCGTGACTGGGCGCAGCGCACCTTCACCGGATTTTTGAATCATGCGTCGCCGCTTTATTGTTGGCGGGAGGAACAGCCGCTGCAAACCGCGCTGGTCGGCCAGGACTGGGGCGACATGCCGCACAACTGGGCGAGCGCGGAGTGCGTGCGGTACTTGCGGCACATGCTGGTGCTGGAGGATGGCACGAGGCTGCGCTTGCTGGCAGGGCTAACGCAAGTTCAACGCGCCTACACGCTAGAGAAAACGCCGACGCGCTTCGGCCGCATCGACCTCGCGCTCGAACCCGCCACTACAACGTCCACGACGGTGAAGTTCGCGCGACACGGAAAACCGGCCACAATCGACGCCGTGGAATTGCCCGCGACACTGGGCGCGCACAATTTCGCGTCAATCGAAGGCGCTACGTCGAAACGCGACGGCGATCGCATCCTGATCGACCCGCAAGCGCTGAGTTGGACTGCGATCTTTCGATAGACGGGCGATAAATGGGCGCTAAGCCGACGCGAAATTTTCCGTGAGCAGCGGCACCGCACCCAGCAAAGCCGCGTTATTTCCAAGCTGCGCCGCGCGGACTCGCACTTTTCCCCACTCCGTCCACGCGTGCTGATCCAAATATCTCTGTACGTACGGCACGATCACGTCCGCGCGCTTCAGCACACCGCCGCCCATCACCAGAATCTCCGGATCGTAGGCGTGCACCATCGCCACCGCCGCAACACCCCACACATTCAAGCAGCGGTCGCGAATCGCAATCGCGACCGAATCGCCCGCGTCTGCCGCCGCGAAGAGCTGCTGAAAATTCAGCCGTTCCACAGAACCAGCCAGTTTGCTCGTCGCCACACCTGGCCAATCCTTCGCGATCAGCGGCAACGACCAGCTCGAAGCTTCCGCTTCGGCGCAACCCACCGCGCCGCAATTGCACGTGCGGCCCGTGAACAGCACAGGAAAATGTCCGCCAAGGCATCCGGCCTGCGAGTGTTTTCCGCGCAGCAACTTGCCTTCGATCATCGCCGTGCCACCGATTCCGGTGCCAAGCGTCATCATGATCACGTTGGCACAGCCGGCCGCCGCGCCCGCGTAACTCTCACCGAGCAACGCAATGCGCGCGTCGTTTTCCGCACGCAGCGGCAAACCAAATTTTTCGCGCGACCACGCGCCCAGGTCGAAGCCAATCGAATCCTCGTACTTCGCGCGGCTTCCCAAGACGCTTCCCGTTCGCGCGTCCACAATCGACGGCAGCCCCATCGCGATCCCGGCACAGTCGCCGGCAGCGACGTCATTCGCCTCGAGCAATCGCCGGAAACAATCCTCCACGCGCGGCAGCGCCGACCCGAGCTTCGTCGCGTCCGTCAGGTCCAGCTCTTCGAAAGAAATCAGGCGGCGATCGTCCACCAGGCCGCAGCTCGCATGGCTGCCGCCGAAATCCACAGCGAGGGCCTTCATCCCAACCTCGCATCAATCAGCGCAATCATTTTCGTTGAATTAAACGGTGAGAACTTTCACGCCGGCCTTCTCGAATTGCTCCGTTGTTGCAGCAGGCGTTCCGGAATCCGTAACGAGCACGTTGAGATCGGTGGTCTGGCAAATCCGCCAGCCCGCCACCACTCCGAATTTGCTGTGATCCACCACCGCCACGCGACGGCGCGCATGCTTCACCATCACGGAATTCAAATGCGCTTCATCCGGGCTGAAGCAGCTCGCGCCCCACTTCAAATCCAGTCCATCCGCGCCGATGAACGCCGTGGTGATCAAAAGCTGCGACAGGCTGTGCACGGCCGTGGGGCCGACCAGCGAAAACCAGTCGCCCTGCAGGTGTCCGCCCGTCACAAAAATTTTCAGATCCTTCCGCTTGGAAAGCTCCATCGCCACGTTCACCGTGTTCGTCACCACGGTGATCTCGTGGTTCAGCGGCAATCCGCGAATCACTTCCGTCGTCGTCGTGCCAGGAGTCAGCGCGATCGTCTCGCCGCGCTCGATCAAACTCGCCGCTTCCCGCCCGATGCGCCGCTTCTCCGCCGCCTGGCGCTCCACTTGCGCCTGAAACGACCGGTCATTCTTGAATGGCTCGTAAAAAAGTGGCTCGATCGAGGACGCGCCGCCGTGCGTGCGCCGCAGCAAGCCCTGCTGCTCGAGCAAATCCAAATCGCGCCGCACCGTGACCAGCGACACGTCCAGTTGCTCGCTCAACTGCTCCACGGAAACCGCGCCGTCCTTCTGCAGGCTGCTCAGAATCTCTTTCACGCGGGTGTGCTGCTTGCCGGAATTCTCGTCTTGATGGGCGCGCGAGGCGTTCGCTGCGGGTTGCAGGCCGGCGGATTTGCGTCGTGTCATCCCTTCCTCGTGTGCAATTGACGGCCACACCATACCACAACGGCGTTCGAAGGCCGGCCCGAAAATGAGCATTTTGGGCTATCTTTGCGCCTTCGAAGGTATTTTGAGACCCATCAATGTTCGTTTTAGGCCAAATCGTAAATTATTATGATTCTTTTTCTTGCGTATCGCCCCCTTTTCCCGTAGCATTACCCTTCGTTAAGTTCTCTTCATTTCCAATGGGATCCTTCATGCCATCGGTGGACTGGGCTACAGGCTCGCTTCACGGACCCGAGGTTCGGGAGAGCCGCAAAACCCTCGGCGAACTGAAAACCCTGTTCCTCGACCACGCCTCAGCCGGAAACCTACCCGCGGACACGCTTCTGTACTCCGTTCAGTGGTGGGCGCCGATGAGCGAGGGCACCGAAGGCGGCCTTTTCTGGGGCAATACGGTGATCGAGCCCGGGAAAGTGGGCCGCGAATACTTCATGACGCAGGGCCACGTCCATGCCAAGGGCGACCGCGCCGAGTTCTACTCCACTGTCGATGGCGCAGGCGCGCTTATCCTGATGGGCCCCGACCGCAAGACTCGCATCGAGCCGATGCAGCCCGGCAGCCTGCACTACATTCCGGCGCACACCGCGCATCGCGTGGCGAATACCGGCGCGAAGCCGCTGCGCTTCGTCGCCTGCTGGCCCAGCGATGCCGGCTACGACTACGAAATCATTCGCACGCGGGGATTCAGTGCGCGCCTGCTTGACGTGAACGGCGTGCCGACTCTGGTGGACGAAGGATCGCCGCGTGGATGACGCGCCGGCCAAAGCCGCAGCAAATTCCTACTCCGCGCGTGGACTTGACATTCATTTTTCCACGGTGAGTCTCGACATCTCTTACGGACCTGACGTTTTCGGTCCCTCGCCCGAATCGCGCAAGCTCAGCGATATTCGCAAAAGTCTCCTCGATCCCAGCTGCGACGGCCCCGACCCCGTTTACAACATCGCCATGGACGTCGGCCGCCGCAACGATCTTGCGTCGCTGCGCGAAAAGATGCTGCTTTTCGGTGTGGTTGTGTACGCGAAAGGCCAGCTTGGCGAAGAGCCGGTTCGCAGCCAAGGGCACGTGCACGCGGTGTCGCCGCACTCGGGTTGGTCCGCTCCAGAGTTTTTCGAATTTTGGCATGGCCGCGCCGTGGTTTACGGTCAGGAGCGCGTGGCGGACGATCCGGGCCGCTGCTTCGCAATCGAGGCCGGGCCGGGCGACGTGGTTGTAATTCCGCCGGGCTGGGCGCATTTTGTGGTGAACGCGGACCCTGATCAGCAGATGTCGTTCGGCGCGTGGTGCGACCGCGAGTATGGTTTCGTTTACGATGGCGTGCGCGCGCGCGGCGGGCTCGCCTGGTTTCCCATCGTCGCGCAGGATGGAACGCTGAGATGGCAAGAGAATCCGCGCTACGCCAAAACGAAACTGACGCGGTACGCGGCACGGAAATACCCGGAGCTCGGCCTGCTCGACGGCGTGCCGATTTACGAGCAGTTCGCGCGTGACCCAGGAACGGTGCAGTGGGTTTCCGATCCGGCGCGATTCGCAGAGCTTTGGAAAACGTTTCAACCGTAATGAGCCAGGACGAGTGATGGCACGAAAGCCCAACTACGACAAAACTCCCTTCGTTGCTGTGAGCGCCGATGCGAATGCTTGCGTCTCAGGGTGGCCCGCGATCGCGAGTGCGATTCGTGCGGCGTGTAAATCAGATCGCGCGATCGTTTGCGTGGAGTGCTATCCCGGCGCGAACGAAGAGCAAATCTTCAACGAGCTTTCGCGTGCGCTGAAACCCTCTCTCGCAACTCGTACCGATGCCCTGCTGAAACCGGCTCACGAGATCGACGCCATGCTCGCGCCGTATCTCGGCGACGATCCAGTCTTCGGCAGGATGAACAGCCTCGTCATCGACGACTTCTTCGACGCTGCCAAGCTCCAGGCAGCGAAATCGCAAATTGAAAACCGGCCTGCGGGTGTGACGCTCATCGTCGGCACCGGGGCCGCTCTCGTCGCGGAAACTTCCGACGTGCTCGTCTATGCGGATATGGCGCGCTGGGAAATTCAGAAACGCCAGCGTAAGGGTGAAATCGGCAACCTCGGCGTCGGAAATCTTTCCGAATCGCCGTCACTGAAATATAAGCGCGCATTCTTCGTGGACTGGCGCGCGGCCGACCGCCTGAAAAAGAAGCTATGGCCTCGAATCGATTTCCTGCTCGATACCAACGATCCGTCGCGGCCCAAGCTCGTCGCAGGTGACACGCTGCGCGCTGCTCTTCGCCAGGCGGCGCACCGGCCATTTCGCGTGGTTCCCTATTTCGATCCAGGTCCGTGGGGCGGCCACTGGATGGAGAGAGTTTGCGATTTGCCGACCGGTGAGCCGAATTACGCGTGGTGCTTCGATTGCGTCCCCGAAGAAAATAGTCTCGTGCTCGGATTTGGCGGCGAGCGCGTCGAAATTCCGGCCATCGATCTTGTCTTCTTTCAGCCGCGCGAACTGCTTGGAGACGCGGTGCACGGCCGCTTCGGCGCCGAGTTCCCCATCCGCTTCGACTTTCTGGACACCATGGGCGGCGGAAATCTCTCGCTCCAGGTTCACCCGCTCACCGAATACATCCAGCGAAAATTCGGGATGAATTACACGCAGGATGAAAGCTACTACCTACTGGACGCCGGCCCCGAGGGCACCGTGTATCTCGGCTTGCTTGACGATGCCGATCCGCAAGCGCTCGCCGCTGAGCTGCGCAAAGCGCAAAACGGCGAGATCGCGTTCGATGCCGATCGCTTCGTCAATCGATTCCCCGCGGCGAAGCACGATCATTTTCTGATCCCTGCCGGCACGATTCACTGCTCGGGCGCGGAGAGCATGGTCCTTGAAATCAGCGCCACGCCTTACATTTTCACGTTCAAGTTGTGGGATTGGGGACGGCTTGGGCTCAACGGCCTTCCACGGCCCATTCACCTCGATCACGGCCTCGCGAACATTCAGTGGGACCGCCGCACCGAGTGGGTGAAGAAAAATCTCGTCGGGCAGACGTCGCTTGTTATCGACGGCAAGGGCTGGCGCGAAGAGCGCACCGGCCTGCATGAGCGGGAATTCATCGAGACGCGGCGGCACTGGTTCACCGGAACGGTTCCGCATGATACGTACGGCACCGTAAACGTTCTAAATCTCGTGCAGGGCGAAGAGGCCGTTGTCGAAAGCCCGGAAGGAAAGTTCGATCCTTTCGTCGTGCACTACGCGGAGACTTTCATCGTGCCCGCCTCCGTGGGCAAATACACGATTCGCCCCTCAGGCGCGGCCATCGGCACCGAGTGCGCCACGATCAAGGCGTTCGTCCGCACCGACCCGTAAAATCCGCTGGAAGAATTCAGACGCTGGAAGGCGCATCTACTTCTACTTCGGTAGAGGTACGGTCACCATCATCGGCCGGTAGATGTACGGTCGGTCGTACAAATCCTGCTGCTGAAACGAATTGCACGCGTAGGTGAACATCAGCTGGTCCGGCTTTTCGAATTCCGTGTGTTCCTTCGCGGCGTAGCAGAAAACGTTCTTCGTATAGTTCGCGTTGGTAGGCTTCATCTCCGGATAATCGAGCAGGTACTTCGGCGCCTTCCATCCGCGCGTTAGCGAATCTGAAATCGAGTACATGGCGTGCGCCTCGAGCGCCGCGCCCGGAAACACCGCGATCCATTGCTTGGTTGAATCGTGGTAACGCACCGTCATCTCGGTTGCAGCCGGTTTCAGCAACACCGCGCTGTCTTTCGGCAGCGTCGTGTCCGTATCTGGCCATGCCGCCCAAGTGGAATCCGATCGCAGATACTGCCACGCAGAACTCCCGGGCCTCGCGGCTTTGTTGAGCGAATTCAGCGGAAGCCGAGTGAGGCTGAGATGCTGCGAGTTCGACGGTTTGTTTTGGACCAGCGTGAAAAAATGCGCGTAGTCCGCGCCGTGCGGGTCACTCGGATCGGGATTTCCGCCGGGCCCCTCGCCCACCACCATCGAAACGCCCACCAGCGCTGCCGCGCCTTTGTTCAGTTCCTGGTACGTCACCTTCCACTGCTCGGGCGGCGCCGTGTAGTTCGCGATCGACGCAAGCAGAATTCCGGTGAAGTCGAATCCAAACGCGCCGGTGCCCTCGGCGTGCATGTCCATCATTCCGATGTAGAGCGTACCGTCGTGGACGAAGCCGTCCATCGGCCACAGCCAATCCTTCTCGTTACCGGGAGCCGAAAACATCGAATCCGGCTTGCCGTCTTTCTGCCCCCAGAAATACCGGATGCTGCATGGGCCGTTCGCGCACGAAGTGATGCCGATGGAATTTCGAATGAAGTAGGAGGACGCGCTGCGTGCTGCTCCTTCCTTGTCCGCGATGAACGTATCTCCAAATACCCACAAGCTTCGGCCGTCGCCGAGTGGGATTGAATACGCGTCGTCCGCGCCGAGCCAGCCTTTTTCGTATTTGAAGCCGCCAGCTTGCGGCGAGGGCGAAGAGAGCGGCGTTGCGTGGCTGTGTGCGATCGCACCGGCCACGAACACTGTAAGGACTGCCGCAAGAAAGGCCACTCGATACCACTTCGCTCTTCCTTGCGGCATTCCTGTTTCTCCGGGGTGGGGAGTTTTTTAGAACGACAGCCGCAGCGAGAATTGCGCCTGCCGCGCCGTTCCCGTTCCGATCTGGCTGCCGATCGCGCTGGCGATTGTTTCGCCCACGCGGCCGAAATTCGTATTCGGGGCACACGTGGCGTTCACGGCGGGCGTCGTCGGCGTTGCCGGTTGGTAGGCCGTCACGCCGACGCAGAGACCGCCGTCCGGACTCTGGAAGTTCGGGTGATTGAAAAGATTGAACAGGTCTGCCCGGAACTGCAACGTGAACCGCTCGCCGATCGGAAAGTTTTTCATCAGCGACCAGTCCACTTGCGCGAACGCGGGTCCACGCATCGAGTTGCGCCCAACGTCACCGATGTTTTCTCCCCAAGTACCGTCAAACGTGGGGCTGATTGCAAAGGCGTCGGGATTGAACGGCGAATTCGGCCAGTTCGTTCCCGGCACCGTGACTTTCTCGCCCGTGAAATTCGGCCGCATCGGAAGCCCGAAGAACCCGCTTTCCAGCGACACGTTCACCGGCAATCCCGAACGCGCCTGAATGATCGTGGACGTCTGCCAGCCGCCGAACGCTTCCCGAACGAGCCGGCTGTGACCTTCGAGCTTCGGAAGGTTGTACAGAAGGCTCGAGGTGAAATTGTGGCGCACGTCCCAATCGCCGCTGCCTGCATCGTCGAGCGGGTTGAGTGGATTCGAAAATCCGCCGAACACGTTCACCATGTCGTCGATTTCGTGGGCCCAAGTGTAGTTCGCTTCGAGCGTCCAGCGCCTTTCGGTATGTTTGAATTGCACCTGCAGAGCGTTGTATTTCGAGAACAGCTCGTCGGCATCGACGCTCTCGTTCGCAAATCCCGAATACTGCCGCGCTTGCGTGAACACGTTCGCAGGATTCGCGTTGAGCGCCGAAAAGCTTACGCCCGCCTGCATGTGCGAAGTCTTGTTGCCCGTGTAATTCACCGAGAGTACGGAGTTCGGCGCAACTTCCTGCTGAATTCCAAGCAGCCAGTTCGTTGAGTACGGGTCGCGAGGATTCGACGGAAACTCCGTGACGTTCTGCGTGCCCGCCGGCAGCGCGGGATTCGCCATCGGATACATCAGCGGGAGCTGGAATACGTTGACGTTGTAGCTCGCCAGCGCCGGAATGTTGCTGGTCAGATTGAAGCCGAATTGCATCGGCATGTAGAAGATTCCGCCATAACCCTTCACGACCGTCTTACCCTTGCCAAACGGATCCCACGCAAAGCCGATGCGCGGCGCGAACTCATTCTGCTTCGAGTTGTACGGTGGCTGGCTCGGCGATGCGAACGATTGCGTCGCGACCGAGAAATTCTGAATCTGGTCGTGCATCTCGCGCCACACGGTGTTGTATTCGTAGCGCAAGCCGAGATTCACCGTCAGCTTGTGGGTGATCTTCCAATCGTCGTTGATGTAGAAGTCCCAGTTGGAATTTCTGATTCCTACGAAGCCCGGAAAACCGATCTTCGAGAGGTCGAAAGGCCGGTTGTTTTCCAGGTCGCTGAAGCTGCCGAATTCAAACGTCTGCTGCGGCCGCAGCCACTCGTTCAGCCGGTTCGCTCGAATCTGCGTGCCGAATTTCAGCGTGTGATTCCCGATCGTCTTTGTCGCGCTGTCCAGAACTTCGAACACCGTGAACGGAGTGATCTGGTTGAACGAATTCGGCCCCGGCAACGCGCCCAGGTTCGTGAAGAACCCCGAAAAGCCCACCAGCGGCGTCGGCGTGTCCGAGTTCGTATCCGAATAGAAGCGGTTGATCGCCACCGCAAACTCATTCAGCAGCGTCGGGCTGAACGTGTGCGTCCAGTCCAGCTTGCCGAGCTGCGTGCGCAATTTCTGCGGACTCACCTGCCCCTGGTTGAGTCCGAACGTATCCGACGTTAGCGAATCGTTGATGTTGTAGCGGAAATTGATCCTGTCCGAATCCGAAAAGTTGTAATCGATCCGCACTGAACCGGTGTCTTCGCGCAGCGTCGTTGGCAGCGCAGCAGGGTCGTACACCAGCTGTGCTCCAAACGGTTTGTTATTCGGATCAGTGGTCCCTGCCACGGCACAGGAATCCGGCGCAGGAATCACATTACAGCTGGCCGGCAACGGAGCCATTTGCGCCAGCACCGGTTGCATCGACGGGATAAACAGCGAACGCACATACGCGCTCGGAACTTCGTATACCGAGTTCAAGCTCGTGATCCGCTGGCGCACTCCCTCGTAGTTCACGAAGAAGAACACCTTATTTTTCACGATCGGTCCCGCCAGGTTTCCGCCGAATTGATTCATTCGCAGCGGCGCGGTCGGCAGCGTAACCGGATTCTGAAAATAGTCATCCGCATCCAGCGCGTCGTTGCGGAAAAAATCAAAAAGCGTACCGTGAAACGCGTCGGTTCCCGATTTCGTGATGATGTTCATCTGCGGGCCCAGCGAGAATCCGTTCTCCGCGCTGTAGCCGTTGTTCGCAAATTGAATTTCCTGAATGCTGTCCAGGCTCGCTCGCGTAACGCGCGCCTGTTCCTGCCCTTCCGTATCCAGAAAGCCGTTGATGTCGCCGCGGGAAGCGTTCTGCCCGTCGAGCTTGATGTTCAATCCGGTGAAGACGTTCTCGAGTCCATTCACGCTTCCCTGAAACGTTCCCGTCGAATCCACCGATCCCGGCGCGATTTCCAGAAAGTCGCTCACGTCGCGGCCATTGATCGGCAGATTTTCGATCTGCTCGGAATTCAGCGTCGTTCCCGTCGTCGCCGAGCTGGTGTCCACAGTCGTGTTCGTGCCCGTGACGATCACACTCGACGTCGTCGCCGACACCGATAGCGCGATGCTCACGTTCACTGTCGCGCCTACCGTCAACGTGATCGTTTTACTTTTCGAAGTTTCGAATCCCTTGGCGGTCACCGCAACCACATAGTCGCCGTACGGCACCGCTGACGCCACGAACAATCCGTTCGCGTCTGTCTCCAGCGTCCGTACAATGCCGGTGCCGATGTTTGTAATCGTCACCTGCGCGTGAGGGACCATCGAACCTGAAGGATCCGTCACCGTTCCCGCGACGGTACCGGTGTCGAACACCTGCGCCGCGGCAGGCTTCGGCAGCAACATTGCGAACAATACGATCAGTGCTGCACCGGCCACAAAGCGAAACACCGGGCCCCAAGATCCAAACTGAGTTCTGCCCTTTTCCACTTTCTTCCTCCAGGTATCACGCCCCATCAAATCTTGCGGTGAGCGGTTCGAGCCGGAATCAACCCTTGCGTGCGGAATCCTAGGGTCAGCGGCATTGGTTGGTTTCCGAGCACCCAGCCCACCTTGCAATTTTGGCGAATCTTAAGACCGTCGTTTGACCGGAGTCAACCTTTTTCTGTGCGTTTCGTGCATAAACAATCTTATTTTTGCTCGTTTTGAGCGAAACGAACATTTCTTGCACAAACCATCGGCCTCGCAGATGGGCCGCAACGATCGTAAGCCGACTATTATCAGTGGTTTGAGCAGGACAGTCCCGAATTCGCAAAAGCTGGGATTCCCGCGCATCCCAAGCAGGGCGGACGGCGCTCGACATACCTCTATATAGCCTTTCGTTTCTGGTTCGTCCGCGGTCCAGCCTCGCCCGGGCGCTTCCAGCGATTCGCAAAATTCTTGCGGACTCATCCAGCGATTGTTGATACGCTCCTGTTACTTAATTCGGCCCGTTATTCTTTTACAATTCTTGTATTCGCGATCACCGCCGGAGGTCCGTCGTGGACATTGGGAAAAAGCTTCGCGAATTGCGCGAGGAGCGCGGCTGGTCGCAGGAAGTAATCGAGGAAAAGACCGGCCTGCTGCGTTGCTACACGTCGCGCGTGGAAAACGGCCACACCATCCCCAGCCTGCAGACGCTCGAGAAAATGGCGCGCGCGTTTGAAATTCCGATGTATTTGCTTT
>Ga0209169_10001928_pt1 | contig 12648 bp, 13 predicted proteins | sample HubBroMetageWRM4_FD_188346 | JGI IMG/M metagenome (GOLD analysis project Ga0209169, IMG submission 188346) | Warmed soil microbial communities from the Hubbard Brook experimental Forest, New Hampshire - Hubbard Brook CCASE Soil Metagenome WRM 4... | ecosystem: Environmental > Terrestrial > Soil...
GACAAGGGCGGCCGCATTCGCGCTCCCGCTGTGCTGGGCCTACTTCACGCTGTTGGCCGGATTCCACGAGCCCTGTTGCTCGCGAATATAGAGTATTGGACCGGTGCGATGGGCGGTTCCGAGGTTGGCGATGGTTGAGGCCCAAGCGTTGAACTTGGCGTCATCAGCGGACTCAACGGCCTATTCCCAAGCGGTCAGATGTCTACTCAGGTTTGCCCGCTTTATCCCAATCGATAATATTGGTGAGCTTCCACGGATTTTTGAACAGCTGAAACTCTAGTTGGCCGTCTTTGTTGATTACGAACTTGGTTGCCGGGTAAAGGATACCGCCGCTCTTGTCTTTGTCGGAATCGTTGATCTCGATTTCCCCTCCGGTCAAGTCGTAATCGCGACTACGAGTGTTGTAATAGGCTTCGCCAAACCTGATTTGACGATTGGTAATGAAGCGGATCTTTCGGCCCGTGGGGGTGGGAATAAGTCGGATGAAACTCAGGTCGTAACCCAGAGTGCCGGTGATTGCGATCCGGCCGACGGCTTTCATCTTGGTGAGCGCATTGACCAGCCCCTGTTGCTTGCCTTGCTTAAACGCCTCAATAAGAATGGCTCGATCCTCTTCCGTAGAGAACTCGTAGATGGTTACCTTCACGTTGACGACTTGGCCCAACTGAGTACTGGTTCCCATAGCGGTCGCATCGATCGTCATGGTCTTTCTGGTATCCGGCGGGATGGCGAAAGCGACCTCGGCGGCCAGCATGGTCACAACGAGCAAACTGCACAGGGCGAACTGGAAGAATCTAGATTTGGAATTCTTGCTGTATGCCATCGAATTCTCCTTGAACCGGCTTCTATCGGATGGGGTGTGTCCCCTAATTTGCGAATGATATTCCGCTTGGTGCTTTCGAAGAACACACCAGCTTGGGAATCGAGGGTGTCGAGGCGTTCCTCCGCCCCTACCATCTTCGCGTCAACACGGGTGCCCGACGTTCTTATACCACGGAATGCACTAACTGCTGGTTCGTCGCGTTACCGGACATCTGCCTTTGACCGAATTTCCACATGTACGGTAACGGCGTTAATCAGGGGTTAGGCCTTAGCCACCCGCAAGAGGAATCTGCCGTGCGCGGACGATTTATGCGAGGTTAAGGCTAAAAGGCTGAACTGGCGTCCGGCTCGAGTCAATCTTCCGCGACTCTCTCCAGCTAGCGTCGTAACGTGTCCGTTGGTCCTCTGGCACTAATCCAACGTAGCGCGTGTATTCTACGATTGCTCTTTCTACTGCGTGCGTGTTCGTTACATCAATGAGTGCGGCTTTAATTTGTGTAAGCGCCGCATAGAAATCTGTCGGTTCTGTGACTGCGGTGTCCGCTTCACCTTCCAGCCACCGGTCGCACTCTTGAATAACTCGTTCTTCAAATGTGATGCGGTCGCGCACCGCCGCACACTATCACATTTATTACGTTGTTATTACGATATCTTTTCTCAGGCATAAGAGGCCTTACTAAGTTGGCGGGCGGCCTGCTCGCCAAGGGAATCTGTCACTTTTGACGATGCGTGCGACCATTCTTCTAGGTTACATTCCCCCAAGCGTCCATCCTCCCAGTCCGTGAATTGGAAGACTATGTTCTTGTTTGCGTGGTTGGCAGATCCGCCCTCCCGCGTATCCTTTGCCTGAAAGACGAAGCGGATATCCGAGTTCAACTTGATATAGGAATCGATTTCCGGCAGGAACTCGGGCTGTGGCGAAGATTGCGCGCGCGCTCCCGAGACTCCAAAGAAAAGCATGGCTGCGATGATCACCGCTTCTCTCTGCGGGATTTTCCGCTGAAATCTTGATATTTGCTCTTTCATACGGGCGAACTCAAATCATTGGCCGCGCGGCGTGGGAGACGTTTTCTAGTTTCTAGGGCCGGAGCCGGACGATATCGAAAATTTCGCGGTCATTTCGGTCATGCGACTGTCGCCTCCGATGTTGGGGGCACTGTACAGCATCTTGATAATTTGGTCATCATCGCGATTGGAAATTGTGCGGTTCACGCAAAAGCTTGGGCCGTTCACGGCTTACTAGAAATCAGCTAATTAGCGCTTCCCACCCGAGAGCGTGGGGGTGTATAAAGCACGCAGCTTTTGCTTGGGTGAGGTAGGCGGTCGTGCGTCGATGGCATGTCTCTCAATCCGCTTCCCAATAGCTCCTGTGACGCCGCTCCTCTCGTCAATCGCGTCTTGAATCGCGCGTATTTGTCTATTGCAAAACGTCCGGCGGATTCTCAAAAGAGTGTCACGGCTCCGAGATGGCTGTATCTGCTCCGGTGATTCGAAACAAAAGTCATCATAAAGCGACGACGCGGAGAGCCAAGCTCGACGCTGTTTTGGTGTAATGGAGACAAGAAAATGATGACGACAGGCGCGAAGCAGCTTTTTTCAGCGATTCTAGCCGTGCTACTGGTTGGTGGCGCTACGCCATACCAAGTGCGAGCGCAGGCCGCTCCGACGGGACAAACGGGGTACTCGGGACAGGGGGTGCCGCTCACTGCGGACGAATTGCAACAGCTGGCGGCACCGATCGCGCTGTATCCGGACGCGCTGGTAGCGCAGGTTCTCGCCGCCGCAACATTTCCCGATCAGGTTGCTGCCGCTGAAGGCTGGGTTCAGGCCCACAGTAACTTGACCGGATCGGCCCTGATGCAAGCCGTAGACGGGCAACCCTGGGATCCCGCGGTGAAGGCGCTTACACAATTCCCCTCGGTGCTCGGTAACATGGCGAGCAACCTGACCTGGACTTCATCGCTAGGAGAGGCCTATCACACGCAGTCAGCCGACGTGATGACGGCCATCCAAGTGTTGCGCGCGAAAGCTTACGCGGCCGGCAACCTGAAATCATCAACACAGCTCGCCGTCGTTCAACAGTCGCCGCAAGTGATCGTGATTCAACCGGTGAATCCGCAGGTCGTTTACGTTCCGATGTACAACCCCGCAGTCGTTTATGGCTACCCCTACGTCGTTCCAGCTTACGTCCCCCCTCCGCCACCTCCCGCTGGTGCGGCAGTCGTGGCCTTTGGAGTTGGCATTGCTGTTGGCGCCATGATGGCCAGCAATTCTTATGCCTGGGGATACAGCAGCTGGAACTGTGGATGGCACGGCACGACGACCGTGGTCTATCACGGCGGCGCATATTACGGGAATAATGCCTGGCATGGCGGTTATTACGGCTCCAGCGCCTCGGCCTATGGACCCAACGGCAGTGCCCACGTGTCCAATGGCTACAATCCCTCCACCGGAACTTACGCGCGTGGCGGCACGGTCTCAAACGGTTACGGCAGCGCAAGTGCCGGTCAAGCCTACAACCCAAGGACCGGGGCCTCTGCCGCGACGGTGCAAGGATCCAATGCGTATGGCAACTATGGGGCCTCGACCGCTTCGAAAAATGGCACGACTGTAAACAGCCAGCACCAAACCAACGCGAATGGAACCACGGCGCAGGCGCACAGCTCGAACGGCGGATCGGCTTATGCTGCGTCGGGCAAATACGGCAACAGCGCAGCGGTGGGCCAAACCGCCAACGGCGACAAATATGCGGCGGCCAATGGCAAAACCTACAGCAACACGGGCAGCGGTTGGGATCAGAAGAGCGGATCTCCGTCGAGCTACAACAAATCCAGTTCCAGCGGCTGGGGCGGGCAGGAAAAGAGCGGTGGGTCGTCGGCCATGAGCAGCGGAGGTGGCGGATGGAGTTCAAGGGCCTCTAGTGCTCGCGGTTCAGCAAGCTACGGCGGTCGTCGCAGATAATCCCGACGCCACCGGAGCAGGTGCGCGTGACGACAATTTTTATCGGCAGATGAAGTCTTCACGTTTAAATCTTGGAGGTTCGATATGTCGCGAGCAACGCGGACAAGCACTATTACCAGTCGCCTCATTCCTCTCGCGATAGTCATTCTGTTTGCCGGATGCAGCAAGATCGCGAAGCCTTCTTACCAGACGTTTGCCTCTCCCGACGCCGCGGCTAACGGGCTGTCGACCGCGGCAAGATCAGGTGATGCAAACGCGGTAGTCGCAGTCTTCGGCCCGGACTCGAAAGACATCATCTTCTCGGGCGATCCGGTGCAGGACAAGGAGATTGCCGGCGCATTCGTGCAGGAGTACGACACGATGCATCGCTGGCGCAAAATGCCTGACGAATCTCAAATCCTGGTGTTGGGAGCAGACAATTTTCCTTTTCCGATCCCGCTGAAGAAGAATGCTACGGGACAGTGGTACTTCGACGAGGCCGCGGGAAGAGAGGAGATCCTGATGCGGCGTATCGGCCGCAACGAACTCGCGATCATGGACGTATGCAACGCGCTGGTTGACGCTGAGGCTGAGTACTTCTCAATGCGCCACGACGACGGAAGCACGGGCCAGTTCGCCGCGAAGTTCATCAGTGACGCCGGCAAGCAAAACGGTCTGTACTGGGATTCGCCGGAAGGCCAACCCAAAAGTCCGCTCGGTCCGATGGCGGTGAATGCCACCAACGAAGGCTATAACGTGAAACCGGAAGCGCACGTGCCGTTCCATGGGTATTTCTTTCGGATGCTGACCCGGCAAGGCGCTAACGCACCCGGCGGCGCGAAGGACTACGTGGTCGATGGAAGGATGACAGGCGGTTTCGCCTTCGTCGCCTACCCCGCACAGTACCGCAACTCCGGCGTGATGACTTTCATCATCAATCAGGACGGCGTGCTGTTGCAGAAGGATTTGGGGACTGATACAGCACAGACAGCGGCCGCGATGACGGAGTTCAATCCCGATCAGAGTTGGACCCCAGCGCAACAGTAGCGCGTGCCTTCTCCGCGCGATTGCCAGGACAGCAAATCAACCGGCTCGCCAACTCCTGATTAGTCGCGTTGCCGGACATGTGCCTCGTCCCGAAATTCCACATGTACGGTTTCAGCGTTAATCAGGACTTGAGCCCGATTTTGTGGCTAACCTAAGGGGTGAGTAACGATTTAGCCCTTTGTGTCAGCAGGCCCAATGTATACACAGTCGCCTCACTGCTCCTCAATTGCGATGTTCTTAATGATTTGGTTCTACGTTGCTTACGCCTTTGGGAGTCCCTATCACTTTCTCCCTGAAACGAAATTCGTCAAATCAGCGGCTGCGCAGTGCGCGCGAAGTGTTTTCGAGGTTGTACGGACGGACCCGGACGACTCCGCCGCGCGGGCTGTCGATGTCTGCGATCAGTGCAAAACAAATCGCCACGATTAGCGGAATCACCAGCAGGATCACGCGCCTGGCACCGGTGATTTTCAGTCCATAGCCGAGCAGCAGGTTGCAGCATATGGCGATGCCAAACATGAGGAGCCAGGCGGCGCTGGGGATGCGATTGAGCCACGCTGCCTCCGTGAAGCCCCGGGAGTTGGAAACATCGTTTACACCGGAAACTGCGAGCGCAACGATTTGGGTAGGGTTAGCCTCGGCTGGATGACGAACGGCGGCCCAGAGTTCGCCTTCCAGTCGCGAGAGGGTTGAGTTGATCTGTTCGAGTTGGCGGTCTTCGCGAGTTCGGTAATATAGAAGTCGTTCATCCAGATAGCTAATCAGCATCGCACGAACTTTCGCCGCGTCGGCGGCAGGCAGCACGTCGGCGCGCGTGTATTCGGTGGAAATGGCGCTGGCTTCGGCCTGCTCGAGATCCTTGCGTTGGTCGTAGCGGCTGCTGGCCATCGAAAAACTGAATCCGATGATTAGACCCAGAAGCGTCAGCGCCGCGGACCTCACTACGTTAAAAATTTCGAGGTCTTTTTCTTGTAACCCTTCGAAAGCCGCCCCAATCCTCGCCGCCAGCAGCAGAACTGCAAGCGACAGAATGAATACGAATTGGGGGTACCGCATGAGTTCCGACATGTGACCCTCCCTCCGGTGTTGCAGCGATAACGAATCCCGGCTGTCCCAAATTCGGATCGAGTTGGAGCCTGGTGTCGAGCACCGGCCTCGAGATCGGCGCCGCAACCATAAACGCACCGCGCTCCCTACCCTTCTTCTTTTTGTCGGGCTTTGAATCCGAGGAAGAAGCGTCAGCTTCGGGTGAGGCTTGCACGCGTTGGCCTGTGGCCGTTTCCGTCGCCGAAACGGGTTTATCCCCTGCGGGAGCTTGCGCGAAGCAGGCTTGCTGAAAAATCGAATGAACCGCAGCGATCAGCATCCAACGGAAAGAAGCTCGCGCCCTCTTTGAATTACAGAATCGAACATTCATGGGAACGCGAGCCTCGTTTGACGTGGCAATGCGAGCGCTCGTCACTCGACGGCCAACCCAATTCTCAACCAACGCTACTTGGTGGATGAGTCGATTTGCTGCCCCAAACCTTCGGCAGCGGCCTTGTCTTGACCGTAATCGATGGCGGAGTCGATTTCATTGGCCAAATCCGTTACGATCCGCGTATTTGCTTTTATGTACGCGGGATACGGAGGGGTCGACGGGCGGCTCTTGCTCTTGTTCAGGCGATCGATCGCGGCGTTCATATTCGTCGCCAGATCGTTCGCGAGGCCCGTGATTCGATCGATGGCGTCCTGCTGCCAGGTGCTAGCCGTGGTTCGGTGCGATTGCAAGCCGCGCATATTTGCCTGCAGCGCATTTACGTCACCCTTAATCTTGTCCAGCGCGGCCGCGTGGGTTTGCCAGTTCAAGCCGCCATTGACGTAGCTCTCCATCTGGACCGCATCCTTCTTGATCTTGGCCACTATCGGCTTCGCGTCATTCAGCTGGGCAGTGACGCTGGCGTTGTCACTTCCGCCTTGCGCACGTGATGCGCTCGGAATCAAAACGCAACCGACTGACAAAAGCAAACAGCAGACTACTTTCTTCGCGTTCATATTTTGTTATTCTCCTTTTTTCCTTTAGCTAAATTGGTGACCGCTTCGGGCGCTGCCGCCAAAAGCGTTGTCTCAGTTCCGACCCCGCCTTCGTGAGCCGCCAGACGCCCCTGTGCGGCTTTGTCGCTGAAAACTCTCCGTTCGCTGCGTGCCTTGCTGCCGCGCTTTCGCATCGCGATTCAGGTCCTGTACTTGCGCCGAAGGTGCGGCAAAGCTTTGTTGCGCGCCGCCTTTCGGCCCAGCCGCAGTCGTCGCAGCCGTTGGATTTTGCGGCGCTGTACGTTGCGTCGCCGTAGGCTGGGCCGTTCGAGCCGTCTGATTCTGTTTGGCGCTATTCTGTGCGGCGCTATTTTGCGTCGCGGGTTGCGCGGAGGCGTGGGGAGCTGGATTCTCGACGGGTTTCCATCCGCCATTTTCATATTGCTGCCATCCGCTGTCTGTTTTCTTGTACGCGTTGCCATCTTTACCCGCATAAATATCGCCAGAGCCACTTTGCCCAACGAACCCGCTTCCGTTTTGTCCGCTGGCGCCCAGCACTCGACCACCCTCTGAGCCTCGGGCCCCTGCGACCGTGCCGCGCGAATCGGAGTAGTGCGCGGATTGCGCCCACTTATCGCCCTGGGTCACCACCGAGCTTCCCCACTGGCTGTAGGCGTTCGAGCCTTGTCGAGTTGCTCCATACGCGCCCGTGTACGGGTTGTAGGCCCGGGCTGCTCCGGCACAGCCATATACGCCGCATCCGCCAACGGCGCGTCCGCCTGTTCCGGTCGATGGGTTGTACCAAGCCGCGCCGGCCACGCCTCCATACGGTCCATAGGCTCCGCGCGCAACACCGTACGCTCCATTATGCGGGTTATATACGGCGCCGACGCCGTAGGTAATGGGATACGGGCGATAAATGGGATAGGGGTGCGGTCCGTAATAAAAGTAGGGCGGGTAGTAGTAACCGCTTCCGTAGGCAAGCGTCGCGCCCACCGCGGCACCGATGATAAACATTCCGAGATAGCCCGCGGTGCTGCTCGCTTCCGTCTCGCCCGTCGGAGTTGTGGTCTGTGTCACATAGGTCACGTTGTAGACGGGCGAACTTGATGGAATCGTGTAAATTTCTTGAGGAATAGAATCGGCAGTCTTCCACGGCCCCGTGGGCGTTGTGGACATGAACCAAACCGCCTGAAAGCACAAGTAATACAAATCGCCGACCTTGATGACTTTGTCCTGTGTGTTTGAAGCGTAGGAAAGCGAGGTTGATTCGATGGGTTTGAATTGCGGATCTCCGTCGTAAGCGACTTTGACGGCCGCCTCCGCCTCGGCCCGGTTCACGATAACCGTCGTGGGAATCTGTGCCAGCAGCACCGCGTCTTCGGCCTGGTCGGTTCCAGGCACAGAGACCAAAACGCTCGCACGCGGACTGTCGGCTGGAATCTTGGCGAAATCGGCGGGCAAGTCAGGCGTGGCAAAAGTCCAGGGTCCATCGAGGCTCTTGGCCCGGAACCACCGGCCCGAGACCAGGTAGAAATATTCCTTCGTATCACTCCACTGGAAAAGATTGCTTTGAGTGTTCGCGGCGTAGGAGACATGGGTATTCGGAATTTGTGTGTACCAGGGTTTGCCGCTGAAGGTGATGATTTCCGCGGGAGTACTGCTGTAGAAAACTTTGGGCGCTGCTCCGCCTCCGGCGGGCGGAGGTATGGCTTTCTTCACGTCTTGCCAGTTCGGCTGGCTCGGAAGCTTTGAGAAATCGGCAGGCAGTTTCGTAACCGCACTCCACGGACCCCCTAAGGACGACGCCGTAAGCCAACGAGTTTCAGCGAGAAGATAGTATTTGGAACTGGGTTTGTCGAAAAACAAATCCCAATTCGAATTGACGACGTACTCCAGGCTGGTGTTTTCAATCGGGGCGCTCACTGGCTCGCCGTCAGCCAGGAGCAGCACGGCGTTTCCATAAGACACAAAGATTTTCGGGGGATCGTTCTTTACCGGCGCAACAGGCGCTTCTTGTTTCTTCTCCTCCAAGTCCGCTAGCAAGCGATCGAGCGAAATATTTATGACTCCATTCGGTGGCAGGAATGTTCGGACCATCTGATCCAACGTCGCGGCGCTGGTCTGGTCAACCGATGCAAAATTCGTTCCGGTGACTTCAAGATGGCTGAGAACGACATTGCGGCTGGTGAGGTTGGCGTCTGTAGCAGCCCGAAGATAGACGACGCCTATCACCGGCTTTCCGTTTTTCGGCGTGACCGAGACCGCCATCCGGGCGACAAGTTGACGGTAGTCCTTCCAGTCGTCCAGTTGCGGTTGGTAATAAATCAGCGTTCCGGTTTGATTCGTTTTTTCCCGCGGCCAACCGAGGTCTTGAGCGACCGTCGTTCCGACCAGGCTACAGATGAGTACCGCTGTAAATAGCGCTTTCATAAAACCTCACTAAAGGTTAGTCCCCTTAGCTCCGGGCCCTTCGTATAGCTTCTAGTAACTCCGCACCTGAATCGGTTTTCCGAAAGTAGCCCGCGCAACCCGCCGCCTCAGCCATCGCCCGAACTTCGGGACTATCGTGAGCGGTAAGGTAGATCAACGGAGTGCGGCCGCCCTTGCTGGCGAGTTCCCGCGCGAGTTCAACACCGGACATTCCGTCAAGCTGAATGTCGAGCACCAGGCAGTCGAACTGCGGATGCTTGGTGTCAGAGAGGAATGCCTCCGCAGATCGATACGTTACAGGATGGATGCCGCTGGCGCGCAACAATCTGCCCAGCGATCGGCACAAATCTTCATCATCGTCAACGACCGCGACATATATGGGTAGGGTACCGCTCATTGATTCTCTGGGGAGAATATAGGCAAATGCCGCCGAACTCGACTACTGCCCTTTAGGGAAGGTCCGGGTACCAGCCCTACTTGAAAGGCGGAAAAACGCCGGCTTGCAAGGTCACCCGCGTCAGCTCGGCCACCGATGACACGCCGAGCTTCGTCGTAATGGAGGTGCGGTGCAGTTTCACCGTGCGTTCGTGGATGCGGAGATCGTCTGCGATCTGTTTGTTGAGGCGGCCTTGAACCACATGGGAGAGCACTTCCAGTTCGCGTTCGCTCAGGGCATCGAACCGCGCGCGCAGATGGTGAGCCTCGGTGCGCGATTGACGTTCGCTCGCCGCACGCGCCAGGCAGCGTCGAACGGCGTCGACCAGCTGCTCTTTCGGGGCGCGCTTCTCCAGGAAATCCTCGGCGCCGCCGCGCATGGCGCGCACGCTGGAGGGAACGTCTCCATGTCCGGTAAGGAAAAGCATCGGCAACGGATTCACCGCCTGTGCCAGCGCCGATTGCAGTTCTAATCCATTCATACCTGCCATTTGTAGGTCCGCCACTACGCAGCCGGCATCATCCACTTTGCGCTTAGCCAGGAATTCGGTCGCCGAAGAAAAAGTTTTCACCTCAAATCCGCTCGCGCGCAACAACCTTGAAATCGCCGCCAGGAAAGATGTGTCGTCATCGATGACGTGCACGATTGGCCTGGTGCCGTTCATACCGCAACGCTCCGCTCCGCGACCGGCAACGTGAAACGGAATATGGCGCCCCCGCCGCGATTGTCCTCAGCCCAAAGCCGTCCGCTGTGCGCCTCAATAATGTTCCGCGATATCGGGAGTCCCATGCCCATCCCTTTCGTCTTCGTGGTGAAAAACGGATCGAAGACCCGCTGGAGTTTCTCGGTTGGAATGCCCTGACCGGAATCACTTACGGTGATTTCTACGGTTTGCGTTTCGTCAAGCCGCGCGGACAAACGAACCAGCCGGTCGTCTCGGCTCGTTCCTTGCAGTGAATCCAGTCCGTTAAGTATAAGATTAAGTAGCACCTGTTGCAGCTGTACGCGATCTCCGCACACTCGCGGCAGCGAATTGGGCACGTCAATTTCCAGTCTTGACTGCCGCGCCAGTGCATCGGCTCTCACCATAGCCACCACGTCGCTAACCAATTCGGTCACTTCCACGGGTTGCGTATCGAGTTTGTTTCTCTTGAGCATCCCACGCATCCGGTCAATCACCTGACCCGCTCGCTGATCGTCCTTGCGGATATCCGCCAGGATGGCCCTAACTTCAATCAGGTCCGGTGACGGATCCTGCAAGAAAATCTCCGCTGCTTCCGCGTTGCGCAGGATCGCTCCAAGTGGCTGGTTAATCTCATGGGCCAGGGCCGACGCCAGCTGCCCCATCATCGAGACCCGTCCGACGTGCGCGATTTCAATCTGCAAGCGATCCGTTTCGTGCTCCGCCTGCTTGCGGTCGGTGATGTCAAATAGTACGCCACGGCTGAGCACCGCAACGCCGCCTTCGTACTCGACGCGTCCGCGCGACGCAAGCCAGCGCATCTGTCCGTCGGCGGGCACTACGCGAAATTCTGATTCATAGTCTCCATCACGGTCGATCGCTCGCGCCCACCCCTCACGTACGGCTTCGCGATCTTCGGAATGTATGCGCCGCAGGATGCCATCGATGTCCAGATGCTCGGCGACGGAGAAACCGAACAAACCGCGGCAGGTCTCATTCGCCCAGATTTCGTCCCGCCGCAGGTAGCGAATCCAGATGCCTAAGTTAGTAGCCTCCGCGGCCAGAGTCATCCGGTTCGTGCTCTCGCGTAGCTCGGCTTCGCTTAGCTGCAGTTGATCGACCAGTTGGGACGCGCGGAGCACATCGTCACTCAGTCCGTACGCCATCACCGCGAGCATCCCCAGCGCCGGGATGCTGTAAATAATCGGCAGCTGCACGTTCAGCCAAAAAAGCAGCATCGCCTGTCCCAAACCGAGTACCAGAAAAAACTCGATGCTACCGCCAAGTAACGCCTTTCGACGATCCCCGCGACGCCACACCGTCACGCTGGCGTCAGCGATGAACACGATCAGCAGCAGCGTGCTCACCTGGCCGACGATCATCCAGGGATTGGGAATGCCGACCGGGATCGAGATGAGTTCCCCCAAAAAAGGAACTCGATGGACACTCGTAATTTGTTGATAGTTGAGATTCGTTCCGGTTAGGAAATTCGGCACGAGCGAAAGCGTGCGCAGAATGCAAACCGACCACACCAGCCACAGCCGACCCGCATCAAGATAAATTCGGACGAACCAGGCAAGTGATGCGATCCACACGAGCAGTGGAACGTGAGCCCATCGAATCGCGATGGTGAATGCTGCCGGCGTCCCCGCGCGCAGCATCCAGAGTTCAAAGAACGTAAATACTGTCATCGAGAGCGCCGTGATCGAAAAAAGCAAATTGGCCCACTCACGGCGATTCCTGACCCATACCAGCAGGTTGATTACCGCCAGAGTCAGACAGCAAGACGCTACCATGGACCAAACGATGGTTATTAGGCTCATTGGTGGCTAGAGATTACTTCCGCCAGAATCTCTCGGCAAGGCGGAAAGTTTCTGTTTCCGCTCGCTATTCTCGCTGTACAATCGCCACCTTCCCGAAAGGGCAGTAGACAAAGCACACGGCTGTTACTACATTGCCGACCAATATCGGTCTTTCGTTCATGCGCGCGGCAAATGTGACCGGTGGATTCTGTCAGTAGGCGCATCGAGCGCAGCATGACAGCTGCTGGACTCGGGAGCTTTGGAGCGAAACGATGAGACAGCGGGGTTTGCATTTCGCAGCTTGCATCGCAGTTTTAATTCTCTTCGCCATTCCAGCGGCAGCACAGGAAACCCTGCCGTTTCCACCCCAGCCATCCGGCAGCACCGCCAAAGCCACCATGCAGGAATCGATCTACAGCCCCGCGCCGAAGGTGAATCACGTCCCGAAAGGAGCGCCCAACGTTATCATCGTG
>Ga0209169_10001929_pt1 | contig 12648 bp, 11 predicted proteins | sample HubBroMetageWRM4_FD_188346 | JGI IMG/M metagenome (GOLD analysis project Ga0209169, IMG submission 188346) | Warmed soil microbial communities from the Hubbard Brook experimental Forest, New Hampshire - Hubbard Brook CCASE Soil Metagenome WRM 4... | ecosystem: Environmental > Terrestrial > Soil...
TAGACGCATATTGCGAAGACGACGGCTGCAAACACTTGGCTAACTAATTGCCGATTGGGATGTAGCGTTTTACTTGCCCTCGTGGAAGGAGAAACGAAAACATCAAACGAGAACGCTTCGACTGACGACATCCGTTTGGAATCACACTTGCTAAAACTCAGTACATGCCGAATTTGGTGGCCATGGATGGACTCAAGGTGAAGTCATGACCGAACTGGTTGATTCGTCGATTGCACAATACGCAGTGATCGAGGCTCGTCGGACAGAAGGTCCTTCGGAATACTCCGTGATTGCCTATTTTGATGAGGAATCCCTGCGGGATCTCATCGCCGGCCCCAGCATCATCGCGTGCGGCTTCGCCACTCGTAAGGAGGCTCAAGCAAAGGTCGACGCTGGCTTCTGGACCGCCGCCGCTTGGGAACGAACTTGCAGAGGACTTACTGTCGTCGGAGCTGAGGAATATCCACGCGGAGCTTTTTCGGTAATGCGGCGCATAGGAGCCGCGTTCGATCTGACGCACACTGGGAGAATCGTTCATCGTTTTCTCCGAGCGGCTATTGCAGCGGCCATTCTCATCTTTTATTCCAGAAACGCAGTGTCCACTGTGATCCGATCACTTGTCGCAGGTTGATTCTCGGTTCGGCATGATTCGGGTGAAGAAGGCAGACTTGCTGGCGGTTGCCCATTACCTGATCGGCCACCTTCCTACAGCCAGGTCCCGGCTTTGGCGAAGCGGCATAAGGTAGAGGCAAAGAAGGACTCCGCGTCCGCACAGGACTTCTGGTCAAGAAAGTGGGCGCCTGTGACGAGGCCGAACTCTGCAAACTGCTTCTGGAAATCAGCCTGCTGGATTCGGCGCATCAGCGATCCACCGCCGGCCGCGACGACGTTCTCATGGATGCCGCCAAACGCTACCGAGTGGATACGGAGAAGCCGCAAAAGGCCGTGGCAGAGGAACTTGCCGCGAAACGAGACAAAAGGACGAAGGCGGGTGCCAAGCCGAAGAACCGCCAGACGGCATAGGCCGATCACCTTAGATTCCCGGCCATCCTGGACTGCATCTTCTGCGTCGGGTGCGTTCCCCAAGAGCCGAAAGGCCCTCTTGTAAAACATGGGCAAGTTGCGCGACACAACGCTGCCCAGTTCCTGGAGCATGCTCGCCAAAGAAACCGGCGCGAACTGCTCGCTCAGATTCACTGGACGTTTCTATTCTATCGCCGACATAAGGTGTCTGCTCTAACAGAGGCAATTGGGTTGCCGCGGCTCCCGCAAATGGGACAATGATTTCCCTTCATGAATTCAAAGAGTTTTGTAGAAATAAGGCGGCGCTGAACCACTTGGTTAACGTTAGATCTGACATCGAGGCCAAATAAGGACGCCACATGCGGCGTCCGGTGAGTTGAAGGGTTGGAACCAGAGAGGTCGCGGACTAACCGTCAAGAGCCTCTATTTAAGCCTCACTCCGCAGCGCGCCAAGTCGAACTGCGCGCTCTTATATTTGGAGCGGCGGTCGTGGTGTTAGGCCCGAGGTCTCTTTCGTAAACAATGCCGTCCTGCGTGACGATGAAGGTCTTGACGCCAGATGACCGGTAGTTTGCGGGATATGCTACCAAGGCTACGCCGCCCCTCTTCTTGCCGCCGGAACCATAGCTGCTAGTCCCGGCCACAGAATCTGCCGTCACAATTCGAAAGTAGTATCCATGGAAGGGAGAGGACTCATTGCCTCCAGCATTCGTTGTACTGGCAGAGACGAGGCCCAGGACGTACTGGCGGATGAAGTCATCGTCATATACATCTTTTGTTTCGCCCTGCTTCTTTGCCATTGCGAATGCACTACAGATTTCAATCGCAGTGGCCTCGTTTTCTCCGACCCTGCGAAACTTGATTTCTTGTATGCCAGTCTTGGAATCGAAATACCAGGCACCATTCTTTGAAACCAGTGGGATCGGAAAGGGCCAGTTTTCAGCGCCAATGTACAGCACTGTCGTCCCGTCAGCTTCTCTGACCAGACGGCGCATTTCCCGATATTTCTGGCAGAACTTCTCGCGTTCGAGCTTGTCTTGAACTTCGTCGCTCGAGGAGGTGACTTCCTTTCCTGCTCCGAGGATCGCTTCCAGGGACGGCTCGTCTTCATTTTGTACGGCCTGAAACAGAGCGCCGCTAGCTTCTTCTGGAGAGGAGAACGTCTTTGGTTGGGAGTCCTGAGCAAAGCTCGATCCAGCAAAGCCGGCTACCAGCAGCAGCAAGACGACCAATAGCAGACAAAAGATGCCGGATGCGAACCCGCAGGCAAGTTTCACGGTGAATGTTTCAAGCGTCCTATAGTTTGTGCGCATGAGTTCTTTCTCCATATCATCAGTCTCGTTTCTGGTAACGGAACCGAATTACCGGCGACCGCCGCCTCCCCCGTGAAAACCGCCGCCTCCGAAACCACCACCTCCACGGAAGCCTCCGCCAAAGCTCGACCGTCCGCGATAGGAGAACCCTCTCGCGACTCCTCCATGGTTAAAGCCGCTGAATGCACCGGAACGAGTGCCGTCGAATCCGTGATGCGACCCGCCGAAGCCCCGTGAGTCGGAGAAGCCACCACCGCGAAATCCGCCGTCATGAAATCCACGGCCGCGATTGAAGTTGTTGCGGTTGGCGAAGATTCTGCTGTGTGACTCGTAGTGGTGATGGTCGAAACGAATGCCGTGGTGATGCCAATCGTATCCCCAGTTGTGCCAGCCCCAACCGTACCCACCAAAAAAGCCGACTCCAAAGCCGAAGCCAAATGCAATTCCCGGACCATCAAAGAAGAGCCCCGGATACCAATACCAGTCTGGCCAGATCCCGATGGGCTCTCCATACACGAGCCAAGGGTCATACTCAGGAACGTAAACAACCTCCGGGTCGGCGGGTTCGATCACAATTGTCTGTCGCTGCTTGGTTACGTTTTCCTGCGATGTGCTTTTTAGGTTCCCAGCATTTTCCGCACGCTCACGCATTACCTGAATGGCGTTCATCACGTCCTGCTCTTGGTTGACGTAGGCATCACCGAGCGATGAGGTCCATGACAGATTCTTGTCCATGTTGGCGAGCACCGAAGGAAACTCAGTGAGCGCCTTCACGCTCGGGTCCCACGGTTGCTTATTTACCTCTTCACCGAGTTTTTTTTCCTTTAGATCAGAATGCTGCTGCATCCACCGGTCTGCTTCCACAACTTGGTCAGGATAGGTAGCCGCTGCAAGAATCTGTGCCACTAACGCATCCGGATACAAGGCAATTGGCGCCACGAGTTGCTGCAGCTGTACCACCGTCTGTTGCGCGGCGTGAACCTGCGGTGGTGCGGATGATTCATCCGATTGGGCGGCGAGCCCCGCTCGCGCAGTCGCTAACGCAACGCAACAAGATAGAAAAAGAGACAGGGTCTGCTTTAGGAACTTCACAATCATTCTCCTTGCGGCGGGCCGGTATCTGAGCCCATTTGATCGTTGACACCCAAGAGCAAATGCACGCGGCTTTCCAATCAACCGCGGGAGGGTTTCCAGCGCATGAGTCAGGTAGTTGTTGGAGATGTGCTGATGAAAACCAAATAAGGCGTCCACCGGACGACACAACGGCCGCATTTCGACGGGCTTCGGATTTCAACTGGGCTCCGCAAGCCCCAGGATTCGGCAAAACATAGGGTGCGCTTTGGTTTTGACTGTGTCTCGGGACGGTCCCAAAAGACCTTCGCTTACCGCGCGGGATCACCGCTCTTGGTTCGCGGACGTAGGAGAGTAGGAGTCGCCTTCGCAGCGGCAATGAAAGATCAAGGGAGGCAGGACTGCGAAGGCGACTGTCGGTCTTGGCGCATTGCCATATGCTCCTCTGATGCTGCAAAGGACGACTCCGTCACGCTCTTATTCTGAAATGGACATCGATTATCTGAACTAAGCACCAAATGCCCCTTCGTGATTGTGGCACGCGAAATGCATGGAGTATTTGCGTTCAGCTTTGGTGGCCACGGGAGTGGACGACACCTGGTTGATGGTTCCTTGATCATTCGTGGAGGTCTCTATGCAGGTAATGAGGTCAGCTGCAATCGAAGTGAGTTCAGAGTTGATGTCCGACATTCTGAACTGCGTTTGCCCCGATTGCGGCGGAAGCATGGGCTGTGCCGGCCGAGCGTTCAAGTGCCTCGGCAAGTGTCAGCGGGACTGGCGCGAAATCTGGGAGCGAGTCCTGTCCGCTGGTTTCGACAGACGATCGACAAGGGCGATCAGAGCGAGTTAATCAGTGAGGAGAGAATCCATATGAAACAAACGTTGCCGCTTGTTCTGGTAATTTCGGCCAGTGTTCTCTTAGCGCAAGACAACAATGCGCCCAAGGGCCCGAGTCAGAACAACACGAAACCTGCCACAGAACAGACAGTGGTTACAGGCTGTGTCAGCAGGCTCAACGGAGATTTCGTTCTCGTGGAGCAGGACCCAGCGATGACCTACGAACTTCACTCGACGGGGAAAATAAAGGTGGGCCACTACCTCGGACAACAAGTAGAAGTGGCCGGGAAACAATCGCCTTCGCTGACCACAAGCTCTGACTCCTTGGAGGGACGTGCTCCTTCCTCGGTGACGCTAACGATCAGCTCAATCAGAACCATTGCGAGAGAATGCACCGAACAGCTCGTCTCTAACTAAGTAGCGGAAGTTTATCTGGCGCTCGAAACCGCCAAGGAGAAGCGTTATGAAGAAACCACTTACCTGTCTGATCAGCATGTTGCTCGTAGTTCTGCCAATTCTCTCCTCTTCTGCTTCGGCAGCGGAACCGGAGAAAGACGAAGATCGCTTAAGGAACAGCGGCACGGTGTTGAAAGAAATTCTCGATGTTCCTGACGACATCCCCCGGGACTTGCTCGACAAGGCCGACTGTGTAGTTGTCTTTCCGTCCGTTCTGAAGGCGGCCTTCATTGTCGGCGGCAGCTATGGGCGAGGCGCGATGTCCTGCCGGAGAGGCGAAGACTTCAGAGGATCGTGGGGTGCGCCTACCATGATGGCTCTCGAGGGCGGCAGCTTTGGCTTCCAAATAGGTGGCGAGGCAACGGATTTTGTTCTGCTCGTAATGAATGAGCGGGGTGCGAGCGGAATTCTAAGCAGCAAGGTGAAGCTTGGAGCGGACGCCTCGGCCGCGGCAGGCCCGGTCGGCCGCACTACCTCGGCAGAAACAGACGCAACGCTGCGTGCGGACCTCTTGAGCTATTCCCGCGCTCGCGGTGCGTTCATAGGTGTCTCTCTCGAGGGATCAACCATTCGTCCCGATAATGGCGCGAACCGGCAGATTTATGGACAAGAACTTTCAGCAAAAGAGATCGTGCTGTCCGGGCACGTCGCCATCCCTCCAGCAGCTCAGGCGATGATTTCGACACTGGATTCCAGGACTCCGAGACATCGGTCATGACCCGGAAATCTGGCGAGCGCTGGGAGAAGACACAGCATCACCGCAATTTCTATTTCAAAGACTGAAGCACGCGACAAAAGACAAACGAAAGGAGAAAACTAATGAGTGCCATCAGCAACGTGAAAGTAACGGGTGTTCGCAAAGAAACCGATAGCCTCGGTGAAGTGGATGTTCCAAGCAGCAAACTGTGGGGAGCGCAAACGCAACGGTCACTCGAACACTTCAACATCGGGAAGGATCTAATTCCGCGCGAAATGATCGCGGCTTACGCGACTCTGAAGAAAGCCGCCGCGAATGCAAATCACGCAGGCGGGCGGCTCGATGACCAGCGTCACAAGTTGATTGTTCAAGTCTGTGACGAGATCCTCGCGGGCCAGCATGAGGACATGTTTCCTCTGCACGTCTGGATGACGGGAAGCGGCACACAATTCAACATGAACGTGAACGAGGTGATTTCCAACCGCTGCTGCCAACTTGCAGGCACGCCGGTCGGGAGCAAGGCGCCAGTTCATCCCAACGACCACGTCAACATGTCGCAGTCTTCCAACGATTCCTTTCCTACTGCCATGAACATGGCGGCGGCAGTCAATGTGAAAGAGCGACTCATACCTGCGGTTAAGAACCTGCATGATTCAATCGACGCGAAGGTGGAGGAATGGAAAGACATTGTGAAGATCGGTCGCACACACATGCAGGACGCCACGCCGATCACGCTCGGCGAGGAATGGTCGGGATACTCGGGAATGCTCAGCGACGATCTTGAGCGTATCGAAGATGCGCTGCACGGTGTGTATCGCCTAGCGCTTGGCGGAACGGCAGTGGGAACGGGCATCAATGCAGCCCCAGGATTCGGCGAGGCGGCCGCTGCTGAAATTGAAAAGCTAACGAACCTGCCTTTCATCAGCGCTCCCAACAAATTCACGGTGCAGGGCGCTCATGATGCTCTCGTCCAGCTCTCCGGCACACTTCGCACCCTCGCGGTCTCGCTCTACAAAATTGCCAATGACATTCGGCTGATGTCCTGTGGCCCGCGCGCAGGCTTCGCCGAGTTGGTGATTCCTGCGAACGAACCCGGCTCGTCGATCATGCCGGGCAAAGTGAACCCGACCCAGGCCGAGGCGCTAACCATGATTGCGGTCCAGGTTATGGCCAATGATGTGGCCGTGGGCTTCGGCGGAGCGGGCGGATACCTGGAGATGAACGTCTATAAGCCTCTCATCATTTTCAACGTAACTCACTCGGTCACGATCATGACCGACGGATGCACTAACTTCCGGAAATTCCTCATCGAAGGGACAAAACCAAACTTGAAGAAGATCAAAGAATATGTGGATCGCTCTTTGATGCTGGTGACTGCTCTCTCGCCCGTCATTGGCTACGACAAATCGTCGAAGATTGCGCACTATGCGCTAGATAACGACCTCACGCTCAAGCAAGCCGCACTGAAGCTGGGATTTGTCACGGAAGACGAGTTCGACCGCGTGGTGGATCCGGCGAAGATGGTCCACCCGTACGTGGCAAAAGCCAGCTGAGAAACAACTTTAATTTCTGTCGATACGGCACTGAAGAAACACGAAGGAGAGAACATGACGACGAATAAGCGCGGAATTGAATTGCTTCACGATCCATCCCTCAATAAGTCCACAGCCTTTACGGAGGCCGAAAAACAGGCCTTCGGAATCGTTGGCTTGGTACCCGATGTGACCGAGACCGAAGACCTGCAGTTAAGCCGGGTGATGCTGCAACTGGGCCATAAGAATACGGACCTTGATCGCTACATTTACCTGGTCAACCTGCTCGATCACGACGAAACCCTCTTTTATCGGACTGTCATGTCTGACCCCGCTCGCTTTCTGCCGATCGTTTACGACCCAACCATCGGGGAAGCTTGCCTGAAGTTCGGCCATATTTACCGCCAACCTCGCGGCATGTATTTGTCGATGACACGCCGCGGCAAGGTGAAGGAGATTTTGAGAAACTGGCCCCAGAAAGATGTCCGGTTTATCTGCGTCACGGACGGTGGCCGCATCCTTGGCCTTGGAGATCTTGGCGCCAACGGAGCGGGCATCCCCATTGGCAAGCTGCAGTTGTACACCGCCTGCGCCGGTGTACCGCCGCAGTATCTGCTTCCGATGTACCTCGATGCGGGCACTAACAATGAGCAGTACCTGCACGATCCCCTGTACTTGGGCATGCGCAAGACCCGCCCGTCCACCGAGGATCTTTATTCTTTCGTCGACGAATTCGTAGAGGCGGTGCAGGAAGTATTCCCCAAGTGTTGCATCCACTTCGAGGATTGGACTGGAGCAGATGCCGTGCACTTGCTCCAGCGCTACCGCGATAAGTATTGCGTCTATAACGATGATGTGCAAGGCACAGCTGGGATCACTCTTGCTGGGATGATTAATGCGGCCAAGCTCAAGGGCACGAAGCTAAAGGACGAAAAGTACCTCTTCCTCGGCGCGGGCTCGGCCGGGATTGGCCTGGCCAACTTGCTTTGTTCTGCACTGGTGGCACAAGGCCTCACGCTCAAAGAAGCGCAGTCGCGGGTCTACATGTTCGACGTCAACGGTCTTCTGGAAGATACTCGCAAAGACCTGGTCGACTTCCAAAAACCCTATGCACACAAGCACGCGCCAACTCGGGATTTCGTCGCTGCTATCGAGAGCATCAAGCCAACGACGATCATTGGGGTGAGCACGATCGGCGGCGCGTTCACGCAAAAGGTCGTGGAGGCAATGTCACGTGTCAACGAGCGCCCTGTAATCCTTGCGCTCTCCAACCCAACCGAGCATGCGGAGTGCACGCCAGAACAAGCTTATACCTGGTCGAAGGGCAAAGCGATCTATGCGGCCGGCGTGCAGTTCGAACCGGTCCACTACAACGAACAGACATTTCTGCCGGGACAAGCGAACAACTTCTACATATTCCCGGCGGTGGGTATGGCGATCTTCGCCACGCAGGCGAAGCGCGTTACCGACGAAATGTTCATCGAGGCCGGGCAGGCGGTGGCGGATCAGGTGCCGTCCGACCTGTTGAAACAAGGCCTTCTTTATCCATTGCAGTCGAACATTCTTGAGACCGAGATTCAGACTGCCGCGCGGGTGGCAAAGCTGATCTTCGATTTGGGGCTCGCTCGCGTCAAGCGCCCCGCCGACATGGTTGCGTTCATTCGTGAGCACATTTACAAGCCGGAATATAAGACGCAACTAGAGCCCGTGGCCGCAGTAGCCTGACGGAATGCGCAAATGCATGGTGAGGCAGTAGGCACGACCTCTACTGCCTCATTCCCAACACAAGGAACGCGTTCGAATTACTAGGCCGCGCAAGCGGCAATGGAGAATTGTGCCTTCGAACATCAACCAGACTGGCATGTGGCTTTCGCTCGGCCTTGCCTTTGTTGGTGGGTATGGCGACGCGGCCAGCTTTGTCCTGGCAAAGACGTTCACTGGACACGTCACCGGTAATTTGGTTCTCGCCGCCATCGCTGTAGCGGCTCATGATTGGCGGGCAACGCTTGCGCCTCTTTCCGCCATTGTCACTTTCTTAATTGGAATTGTTTTGAGCGTGCTGATCGTACGGCCCCTCAAGACGTGGTCATCGTGGCCGTTGCTTCCTACGGTCATGGGAATAGAAGTGATCCTGCTAGTAGCAGCGTCTCTTGCGCTCTCATCAGGTCTGGCTCAAGGAGTCGGAATATTCGTGATCTTTCTGTCTCTAGCTCTGGGTCTACAAAACGGAGCGTTTCGTCGTGTTGGTGGCATCAGCGTTCACACGACATATCTGACAGGGATGATTACAAGCCTTATCTCGACAGAAGCCGAACAATACACTTCCGAAGAGGATCCTCACGACGTAAGACCTCACGATCCAAAGATAGAACTTCTCTGCGTAATCTGGATAGCCTTCGTGGTGGGCGCTGGGACGGGAGCAGCGTTGGTCCTTCATTTTGGCGCACTCGGGATGCTAGGAGCCGCGCTGCTTTTGATCCCACTCGCGCTGTGCGAGGTGCAATCTTGATCAAGCGAGAGTTTCCCAAGCTCGTGCTTCTAGTGTGCATCATGTTATGCATTTTGGCGGCCTACGGATATTCCCAGACAGGTCTAGGAGAAACGCTTAGCGGCCCGGACAGCGATGAGACGGGTCAGGGCCACCACCGACATCTCTTTGGAGACTGGGATGGCGAACGTTCCCGGCTGCTCGAACGCGGTGTGCGATTCGACTTCCAGTACGTCAGTGATTCTCTCTGGAACATTGAGAGCGAACAGCAGGACCGACTCGCAAGTTTTAATCGGTTCCGAGGTACGGTGGACATCGATTTCGGCGCGCTGGTCGGCGAGCAAGGATTGTATTTCCACGCGACAGCGCTATGGCAAGGCGGCGGCAATCTTGGCGCTTATCTTGGCCTGCTCACCAGTCCTAGCGGACTGTCGAGCGCGAACACATGTCGCCTCGATTCCTGGTGGATTGAGAAGAGATGGCTGGATGAACGGATCACTGCGCGCATTGGTCAGTTCGCGGGTCAGGATTTTTACGGAGCCCAGCACGATGCGGCTTCCTTCATTTTTGAGCCGATGGGATATGCATTAGGCAATCTATTCACAGACTCCGAGTCCTTCGATCCTCCTTCTACTCCCGCGTTTGAATTGCGTTTCGTGCCGATTCACAACCTCTATGTGAAATCAATGGTGGCGGCTGCGGTCCGCTCGCCTTTTTCACAGAATCCAACCGGCCTGGTTCCGACGTTCAATGGAACTCCGGTAAGCGTGTCGGAGATTGGGTTTAGTCCGGGCAAGAAGGCGTCGTCCGTTCGAGCCTTCGACAATGTCGAAAGCCGAAAAGGATACTCGGGCCTCTATCAGTTCGGCGCCTCCTACAATCCCGCAAAGTTCACGTCACCGACGAGTCTGACACCCCGGGCGGGCAACTACCTTTTGTATTGGATGGCGAGCCAGGCCCTTTGGCGCGTGGATCCGAAAGAAGCAAAAGGCTTGGACGCGACGCTTGCCTACGACTGGAGCCCCGCGGACATCAACCGGAACAACACGCAGCTCACGGCTGGACTGCGATTCAACGAGCCGCTGCCTCTGCACATTCACAACACCATGTCCCTGGGCTATGTGCGTAACAGCTTGAGCTCGCAGTTCCTCCCGCGAGCCACGCCTGCTTGGAAGACGGAGAATGCCGTTGAATTCAACACGCTTCTCGACCCCCTGCCCATGCTCCTTGTGCAGCCGGTCATTCAGTACTACGCGAACGTGGGTGGACGAGCGCAGCGCTCCGTGGTTTTCGGATTCAGGACCAAGGTGGAGTTTTAGAGATGTTTTGGCATTACTTTAAAGGAGATCCTTCATGAACATCGGTGGATTATTCGGAGCGTTAACTCCTGTCTTTTTTGTCCTCGCGCTTGGTTACCTGGCTGGGAAGCGCAATGCCTTCGATGCGGACCAGTCCGCGGGTTTGAGCAAACTGGCGCTAACCTTTGCCCTGCCGGCCTCTCTGTTCGTCAGCATGACCGACATTCCCAAAGATCTTCTCCTGCAGCAGGGTCTTCTTGTCCTGGCACTGATTCTGTCCCACGCCGGGCTTTTCTTCGTTGCGTGGGTGCTCTTGCGAAGGGTGAAGTCGCTCAGTGGGACGCCTTCCATCATCTATGCGCTTATGCTCGCTACCTCCGCCACCCCGGTCTTTGGCCTCGCCGTTCTCGAACCACTCTTGGGTCGAACCAGCGGGGGTGCCGTGGGACTCGTGGCCCTGGCAATTAACCTAACAGTACCTCCGGCAGTGATCCTTCTGGAAATGGATGCAGCGGCGAAAGATCTAACAGTCGCCACCAATTCTTCGAAGCCAAGCGCGATCGTAACCGGCCTGAATGCTGGTTTGAAATCGCCACTCCTGTGGGCGCCAATCCTGGGAATCGCTGTTGTCCTTTTGAGCGTTCACTTGCCAGCTGTGGTAGCCAGCTGTTTCGAGTTGATTGGCTCAGCCACATCCGGCGTAGCGGTTTTTGCGGTAGGCCTCGTTTTGGCAGCTCATCCGGTTCGTTTTTCACGTGCGGTGTTGGTCGGTTCCCTTGCTCGTGTAACCGTGCAATCGGCGGTTCTCTTCGCAATACTGCATTTGTTGCATGTTGTTAGTCCGTTTGCGCGCGAGGCGCTGGTTTGCTGTAGCTTTCCCCTGGCTACCGTGGTCGTGCTCTTTGCGGCCAGGTACAAAGCAGTGGAGTCAGAAGCCGCGTCTATGCTTCTGGTCTCAACGCTCGCTTTGGTGGTAACAGTACCGACGATCCTCTGGTTGAGCCATTGATTTATAAAAATACTGACTACGGAGAAGATTTTATGAATATCTGGCTTTTGCTTCTGTGATTGACTGTGGGACTCACTCTGGCGGCGCATGGCACGCAAAAACCGTTCGGATGGTTTGGGGGACCAGGGCTAAAGACGAGAATCTAACGAAGACCAGTCAAGCCGATCGTATCGACGACAAAACTGTCTTTGTCATCAAGCGTAGGCGAACGATCCCGTTGTCCTCACCAAAACCTCTGTCCGCTCCTGAAACCCGCGCAATTTCCTCGGCGCCAGCTTTGCGAATGCTACTTTTCGAAAACTTACTGCCTCGTAGCAATTAGCGGTTAGCAAGAAGGTTTCCGCCAGACTGTATAGAACAGACCACTCCGCTCTGTTTGAAAGCATTAGGATGCGTGATTGCTCCGACAACCAGGTTTCGATCGAGGCGGGAGAAGAACTTAAAGGCCGTCGAGCCGGGAGCAGCGACAAGCGGTGCGACGGTCGTTAGCGTTCGGCGTGAAAAACTGCGCACTTGTCCTGGCCTGGGAAGTCGAATGTGACGTGTTCGTTCCCCGTTTCTGCTGTAGATACCGCGTTTTTTAGAAGGCCCCCCATAGCCCAAGATCAGCCGTATTCATTTCGGATCGGCCAATTTGGGTCCGATCTGGGTCCGATCTGGGTCCGATAAGTCGGCCACAGAGTTCCCTTGGGTGGCTTTTGAGTATGAAGAACGGGCTGTCAGTACCGTTCAGTTCCAATCAGTTACATTGGCCAGCGACTCTGTCACGGCAGAGGCCGCGGGTTCGAGTCCCGTCGTCCCCGCCATTCTTTTCAAAAAATCCACAAATCCCGAGACCGCACCCTTGTAAGTCGATGGGTGCGCTATGCAATTAAAGCAGTCAGCGGTTAGCTGGTGCGTTGGTGAAACACATACACGGGGCGG
>Ga0209169_10001931_pt1 | contig 12643 bp, 15 predicted proteins | sample HubBroMetageWRM4_FD_188346 | JGI IMG/M metagenome (GOLD analysis project Ga0209169, IMG submission 188346) | Warmed soil microbial communities from the Hubbard Brook experimental Forest, New Hampshire - Hubbard Brook CCASE Soil Metagenome WRM 4... | ecosystem: Environmental > Terrestrial > Soil...
CGACGCTGCGCGAGCAGCTGGCGGGGTCGGCCGGGATTCGGGTCGAGGAGAAGTCGGTCTCGGTCGCGGTGCACTGGCGGCAGGCCCCGGACCACGCTGCGGCGGCGGAACAGGTGCGGCGGGTGACCGCCGGACTCGCGGCCGAGCTCGGCCTGCGGCTGGAGCCGGGGAAGCTGGTCGAGGAGCTGCGGCCGCCGATCGACGTGGACAAGGGCTCGGCGGTCTCGGCCCTGCTGGCCGCGCGAATAACAAGGGATATGGATCCGCGAATGGGTTTTCGAAAGGATAATGCGCGAGAGTTGCGTTCTGATTAAGTCGCGGTGGATTCTGTTGCACTGCCGCAAAATCAGGTTGGACTATCGGCGGCTTTCGATATGTCGCCGCGGCAGCTAATGTGGTTCGCAAGGGTGCGCCGGTTAGAATCATGAATATGCCCTCGGGAGCGCAAATGCCGCTGACGCGTCGGGAGGCGATTATCGGATGTGGCGGCGGGCTGGTTTTGCTGGCGGGGCGGCCGGCCGTTGCGCAAGCCACCTATCCGAGCAAAGCCATCAAGATGATCGTGCCGTTCCCGCCAGGCGGCCCGATGTGGACGGCCCGGCCAGCGCCGCCAGGCGCCACGCTGCCAGGCCCGCCGATCATGACTCCTGGGTCTGGCTGGAGTTCGACCGTGCCGCCAGGTCCTGGCACCACCACGAGCTGCGACCCGAACGGGTGCTGGTACATGTCATGGAAGGCCCAGCCGCCAAGCCCGAACAGCGCCGCAACGACCGCGAGCGTCGTCACCGCGGCAAGCGGCTGCCTGCGCGGCACGCGGACAAGCAGCCAGGCGCCGAGCAGCGAGATAGCGCCCAGGGCCGGCACGTAGAAACGAGCCGCCTGCAGCGTGCTCAGGCCTGCGGCCGCGGTCCACGTATAGGTGGCGTACAAGACCCAGATACCTGCCCAGCAGGCGGCGAGGGCGAGCGCAACCGCCAGGTCACGCCTGGCCACCTCGGCCTGCTGGCCGCCTGCCCGGCGGCCGCGCAGCCAGATTACGGCGATGCCCGCCAGCGCGCCGAGGCCGAGCACCAGCACGGGCATCGCCTGGATCAGGTGGGCTGGCATGTACCGGAGGTTGGGACCGAGGGCGCTGAGGCTGAAGCTGATCTCCCCTGGCCGGTAGCCGGACCGCAGCGGGGCGCCGTAGATGAGCGTGTCGAAGATCGCAACGCCGACGCCGAACACGCAGACCGACGCAAGCCACCAGGCGACCGCGCTACCGTGCAGCCGCCCGGTCCGCAGCCGCCACACCACGAGCACCGCAATGACCGCGCAGGCCAGCACCACGATGTTGGTGTACCTGCAGAACGTGGCTGCCTCCAGCGCCACGAAGCCAGCCAGCCCGACCCAGGTCCTGCGCCTGGTGCTCGCCTCGGCCGCCAGCACCACCCATAGCAGGGCCCCGGTGCCCGCCGCGATCAGCGAGGCGTCGGTAAAGGTCGGCATGTAGTCACGCCAGGCGAACAGGATCGCCGCGCCAGACGAGCAATACAGGCCAACGGCGGCCGCGCCGCCGAACCTGCCGAGCCAGCGCCTGCCGCCGAAGTACAAGCCCAGGCAGCCCAGCGCGCCATAAAAAAGCGGCGCCAGCCGGATCAGCCCGAGCGCCTGGAACGCCGCGGCGAGGTACGGGTATCCCGGATCCTTCTCGCTGATCCACCTGCCTCCAGGCAACTGCACCCACTGGACTGGGCCGCCCGGGCCGGTACCCAGCCGGTTACCGCCCAGCTGAGGTGCCAGCCGCTCGGCGAGCGCGTGCGCCTGCGCCCCCGACAAAGTGAAGAAGTGTCCGTCGGTCATAGCCACGATCGAGGCGCGATAGGCGTAATCGTCCGGCTCGGGAAGATATGGCACGGCTCTGAGCACCAAGACGCACAGCACCGCGAAAGCAGCGACGGCCACACACGCCTCGGCGGCGTCCCACCGGGTCCTGGCCGCCGCCCGCGCCATCTCCGGAGTCTGCGCGACTGCTGTCACGCATGCAGATTATGGCCGCCTGACTCTAGCGGGCCGTATGGATCATGCGTGAATTCGGTGTGGATCGGCCGATCGCTCCTACCGGGACCAGCTGATAGGTATCTGCCGAGCCGCCGAGGCCAACTAATTAGACCGTCCACACCAGACAGAATGGCTTGCCGGCCGGATCGGCGTAGACCCGCCAGTTCGGGCCGGCGCCATCCAGCCGGGTGGCACCGATGTCGAGGGCGGCCCGTTCCGCCGAGTCCACGTCCTGGACGGTCACGTCGAGGTGGATCTGCTGCGGGTACGCCGGATCCGGCCAGCGCGGGGCCGTGTACTGCTCCACCTGCTGGAACATCACCGGCTGCGCGCCGTCCTCGCCGATCATGGCGACCCCGTCCGCCTCGTACGTCACCGGCTTGCCGAGCAGCTCCGCGTAGAAGTGGCTCAGCGCCTTCGCGTCGGGGCAATCGAGCATGACGCTCATCAGGGTGGTCCGCGGATCGTCCGGGTTGACGCACAGGTCGAGCGGATGCCCGGCCGGGTCGGCCAGCGTGTGCCACCGCTCGTTGCGGCGCAGCAGGGTGGCGCCGAGCTGCTGGGCGCGTTCTGCCGCCGCGTCGATGTCCGGTACCCGGAAGTCGAGATGGGCCTGCTGCGGACGGCTCTGGTCCGGCCAGTCGGGCGGTACGTGGTCGGTGGCCCGTTGCAGGCCGATCCGCCAGCCGTCACCGGTGTAGAGCGTGATCCACTCATCGTCGTAGTCGGGGTCGCGTTGCCAGCCGGCGAGCTGCTCGTAGAACGTGGCCAGGAGGTCGATGTCCGGGGCATCCAGTGCCACGGCCCGCAGTGAACCGATCGCCGGCCGGTGCTGTTCGGAAGTCATGCCCCCAATCCTCCCACCCCGGGGCCGACCCGCCACCGGAACCGTGCATTGCTCGCCCCGGGCCAGCGACTACCCGATTGACCAGTCCTCAGTCCGCGGTCTTGGTCTTGATCAGCGGCGCGTCCCGCGAGAGCTCCCGGAACCCGAGGCCGTAGTACAGCCCGCGCGCCGCGGGATGCCCCGGCGCACCCCGGCAGACGACCGTCGCATGACTGGCCCCGGCCGTGCGCGCCAGATGCATCCCGTGCAGCATCATCGTCCTTGCCAGCCCGAGGCGCCGGTAGTCCGGATGCGTTCCGACGGGCTCGAACTCGACGGTCCTATTCGCCTGGTCGAGCCACATGATCGTCGAGGATGCCATCGTCCCGTCCGGCGCCTCCACCAAGACGTGCAGGTCGCCGCGGTAGGCCGCGGTCTGCTTGACATCCTCGTAGCTTTGCGCCGTGTACGCCGTGGGAGCCCAGGCGTCCACATGGGCCCGGACCGCGGCCTCGGGTCCGGCCTCGTCAGCGGTGCGGAACCGGAATCCGGCCGGCAGTACCGGCTGTTCTACGTCGGTGAGGTACCGCTCGTTGAGCTGGGTCCAGTCTCCGTCGTCGCCGAGCGCGGCCAGGTCGGCCTCATAGCCGTGCGCCGCCCATCGCTTCAGGGCGAACTCCTCGGCCGTCGTCGGCGACACGGTGCGCTCGAGGCCCGCCGCCACACCGTCGTACCAGTCGATCACTTCGTCGACCAGTTCGGTGTGGTCGGGATGGACCTGATACATCAGGGAGGCTCCGGTGACGTCCGTGACCGACCCGTCATTGCGTCTCACCTGGTGCGGAAGCAAGACCCAGCCCCACGCCACCAATTCCGCACCGGAGAACCACAGCCGGCGCGGCCAGGTTGCGCCGTAACGGGCGCGCCCCTTCCCCCAGACCCATGCCAGCTCCCCGTACGAAGCGTCGGCGCTGATCAGGTCCGGGCGGGTGGCGGTAACGCGCTGTGCCAGCCCCTGCATGAGCGGTATGTCCGCGGCGGTCACAAGCTCGAAGTTCGTCATCGTGCGCCACTATGTCACGACTCCGCAAAGCCATCGAACCGTTTTCCCGGGCCGCCGATCGCGGCTGTTAGCTGTCGGCCGCTGCTGTTTCTGTCAGCTGTAGGCTCGCTTCCATGGATGGCCAAGTGACCTTCCGGCCGGTGATGGAAGACGATCTTTCCTGGCTCGCGAGCCTGACAAATGACCCGGCCGCCATAGGCCCGTATGAGTGGCACGGCTGGAGCGATCCGCAACGGCTGCGGAGGTCCTGGGCTGAGTCGGGGCTGCTCAGCGATGACAGCGGGGTACTGATCGTGCTGCACGGCACCGATCGCGTCGGCTTGGTGGACTGGCACAAGGTTCAGACTGGGCGGGCTGCCAGCAATTGGGCGATCGGCATCGGACTGGCGCCAGAGTTCCGGGGTCGCGGCTACGGTTCGGAGGCGCAGCGGCTGCTGGTCCGCTACTTGTTCGCCCACACACCGGTCCACCGCGTAGAGGCCACCACGGAGATCACCAATATGGCTGAGCGGCGGGCACTGGAGAAGGCTGGGTTCACTCGGGAGGGCATACTGCGCGGCGCCTCGTTCCGCCAGGGGCGCTACCGCGACTATGTGATTTACAGCGTGCTTCGTGATGAGGTCGAGCTAGAGGACTCCGCATCAGAAGATGGCACGGTCTGAGCTACTGCTTAGGAAGACGTGAGCGGACGAGGCCGGACCTGCCCGGGCGGACCTGACAGTCATGCGGCCGATCCTAGGTATATGTGCGCCCGGCGTCTCAGCCGTCACGGCCGATCTCTGTCGCGTGCTCGCTGGTGACGTGCAGGCTGCCTCGGTGACGACATGCAGAGGGCTCGCCAAGGCGGTCTGCGCCGTCGTTCTTGCGATTCATCTATCAAAGTGATATCATATTGATAGGTGATCGGGTAGCCGACACCATGGCTGACAGGAGGCATCCCGATGCACGCACCAAATGACAACACCGCTCCGAGAGGTCTGCGCGGGTGGTGGGCATCTCCCCCGCGATCGGGCATGCAACGCATAATCTGGCCGTTCGAGTACCGCCACCTCCGCGCGTTCGGACGCGCGCGCATTACCGCCGGTATCGTCCTGGTCGGTCTTGGCGCCGTTACGCTCGTGGAGGGTTCCTTCACCACGGAGGCTGTCGGGTGGGCGATGGTGTTCCTGGCGGGAGCGGCGGTGAACTTCGCGTCGGCCACCTGGTACCTGGCTATCGCTCGTTCCGCATCTGCCCGAACCTGAGCCTGCGGTCGGCGTGTGGGCGGCGACCTGCCTGATAGTGCGCAAAGGGTTCCGCGGGTGCCGGGTTCGCGGAGGTGAGCCACCCAACCCCACGGCGGGTCGTCATGCGGATCGACTTCGAACCCTCGCGCTAGACGCCATCTCGCCCACAAGGCGACTACGGTAGGATAATGGTATGACATCATCCGCCAAGCGGAAGGTTTCAATCACCCTCGACGCCGATCTCGTCGCGACGATGGAAGCCGACCCCAGTACCACGCTCTCCGCCGAAGTGAACTCGGCCCTACGGGCGGAGTTCACCCGGCGCAAGCGGCAGCAGGCCCTGGCGGATCTTCTCGACCGCCTGGCCGACGAGCGGGGCAGGCTGGACACGCCAGAAGACGAGGCCGAGATTGCACGGTACATGCGCCTGCTCGGCGGCGTTACCGAAGAACCGGGCGAACTCCAGGTCGGCTGATGCGACTGGTGCTCGACGCCGAAGCGGTGAACGCATTGCTCGACCCCAGGCATCCGGCAGAGCGCAAGGTACGCCGTGCCATGGAGGCGGCGCGCAGGCTGCGCCGCGAGGTGGCGATCGCGACAGGAACCCTCGCAGAGCTGTATCGAGGGGCCGGACGCAATCAAGCGCTGGATGCACTCCTCGCCCGGGAATCGGGAGATGGATTGTTGCTCCGTGACACTGATCGGACTCTGGCTCGCCTGATCGGAGCGCTACTCACCGAAGCGCATGCCAGCTCCGCGCTCTTCGCGGACGCCCATCCGGTAGCCGTGGCAGTCGAAGGGGGTGGAGGCATCGTACAGACTGCTGATCCGGATGACCTCGGCCGACTGGCAGCCCCATACCGGACTGTCGTCATCGAACCTCTAGCCCAGAGGAAAGGCTTACCGGCTTGAGGCGCCAGACATAGGCCCTCCTCCGCGACTTGGCTCACCTGCGCCAAGCCAGGCTGCGATTCCTGCTGCGGCGTTCTCCGGGAGTGACTGTTCGTGGGCTTGCGTTCGGAGCAATCCTGCTCTGAGCGGCCTCGTGCGCAGGAGCGGTATGGTATGGAAGGGGTGAGCTTATGGTCAAGTTCTGGCGGCGGAGAGTGCAGCCAGGCACGGCGCATGACCAGCCAGCGGTCCCGGCAGACCTTATCGTCTGGGCGGGGGAGGTGGATGTGTCGCGGCTGTCGAACAGGACCTTCCAGGACGCCGAAGACTACCTAAAGGGGTACCGGCTCATGAACCTGGACCTCAGCCAGCAAATGGGCTGGCGCCTGATCGCGGCCGTCGAGGCCCAGGTAACTCCCTCGCCGCCAGCCGACGCCCAGCCGTTGGATGTTATCGCGACAGTCGTTGCGCTGCGGCGCAAGCAGCTCGGCACTGGCTGATCGTCGCCGTCGGCTCTCGCCTGATGCTGGAGGGGCGGGCACGTACACTCAGCGGGCCATCCCCGGATCTGAGCCAGCCGGTTCTTTTCGCCTCGGCTGTCATCTGGGGCCCTGCGCGGGCCTCCCAAGGCTGAGCGGCGGCGCTGACGCCGGGCCCGCGGCGCCTGCAGCGCCGCGCTTGTTAGCAAATCCGTTAGCATCCGGCATGCAGAAGGCCGCCTCTCTGTTCGAGAGACGGCCTCTGGCCTTGGTAGCGGGGGTAGGATTTGAACCTACGACCTCTGGGTTATGAGCCCAGCGAGCTACCGAACTGCTCCACCCCGCGTCGTTGTTCTTTAACTGTATGGACTCCCGGCGGGCAATGCAAATCGGCACGGCACCGCTCGGCAGCGGCTAGCCTTCCGCCATGACCGAGGTCGTTATCTACACGGACGGGGCGTGCAGCGGGAATCCCGGGCCGGGCGGGTGGGGTGCGGTGCTCCGCTATAAGGACGTGACGAAGGAGCTGCACGGCGGCGAGCCGCTGACCACGAACAACCGGATGGAGCTGATGGCGGCCATCCAGGCGCTCGAGGCGCTGCGGCGGCCGACAGAGGTGGAGCTGTACACAGACAGCACGTACGTGCTCAACGGCATCACCAAGTGGATCGACGGCTGGCAGCGGAACGGCTGGCTGACTTCGGCCAAGAAACCCGTCAAGAACGCGGATCTATGGCGTCGGCTGGCCGAGGCGCTGAGCAGGCACGAGGTGACCTGGCGGTGGGTCAAGGGTCATGCGGGGGACGAAGGCAACGAGCGCGCCGACGCCCTGGCCAGGCTCGGCATTGAGGAGACTGCAACCACGGTACGTTCGGCAAAATTAGGCTTTTAAAAAAAACGGGCTCAGCGCTGGGCGCGCGATCCGTACGGGGGGGCGAAGACCACGACCAGGGCCAGGTCCTCGCTGACCTCGGTGAACTTGTGCGCCTCCCCGGCCGGGACGTAGATGACGCTGCCCGGGCCGACGTCCACGATGCCGGAGGTCGTCACCAGGGTCGCCCGGCCCGCCTGCACCACGTAGATCTCGTCCTCGGTGTGCGGGGTCTGGTCGTCCTCGCCGCCCGCGGGGATCGAGTAGGTGCCCAGGCTCAGGTCGGCAGTGTTCAGGTGCACGACCCAGTCGTTGGCGTCGGTGCCTTCGGGCCGCGTGTAGCTCCCGGCCCCGGGGATGACCTGCATGATCCCTCCGTTAGCTGTGCACGATGTCGGTGTGGTGGCAGAAATGCACCCGCTGCGGGTGCAGCGACTGGATCCGGTGCAGCGATCCTCGCCAGGCCGGGACGTCGCTGGCCTGGCCGTCGGGGAGTTTGTCCGTGGACGGTTCGGCGTACAGCCGCGGCGTGTAGGCCGCGTCGCCGATCAGCACGTCGAACTCGTCGCCGCCGCGGACTATGACGCACTGATGGCCGACGGTGTGGCCCGGTGTCGCGATCACCTCGACGCCGGGCAGCACCTCCGCGTCGCCGTCGAGCAGCTCGAACCGCGCGTTCATGAAGTCGAACCAGTCGCACAGCTGCGGCGACTCACGCTGGGCGCGGCTCAGCTCGGCGCGCTGGACGTAGTGCGGTGCGTGCTTGAAGACCGCGTTCTGGCCGCAGTGGTCGAAGTGCAGGTGGGTGTTGATCACCAGGCCGATGTCGGCCGGGCTCATGTCAATCTCGGCCAGCGCGTCGGCAACCGAGCGGTTGACCACGCGCCAGTCGTCGAGCACCTCCTGCGGGCCGCCGACGCCGGTATCGACGAGCGCCGCGCCGCCGGGGTGCAGCACGACGAAGCCGTGCACCGGCCACCGGCTGCCGTCCAGGCCCTCCAGGCTGGCCAGGTGCAGGCGCCTGATCTCGAGCGTCATCGACGGTCCCCTCGTCTACGGGTTCGGCAGCACGACGATACGCCGGTCAGCGATGCGGCGGCACCGCTCCTGGCGCCGCATCGTCGCGGCGGGCCGGTCGCTGGCTGAAGTCGTCGACGCCGCACTTTGCGCAGATCTGGAAGCCCTCCATCAGCTCGGCTCGCGCCCCGATGCCGGACCGCAGGCTGGTCCCGCCGGTTGGGCCGTACCTGGCGCTGATGGACTGCCCGGTGAAGGAGATCGCGGACATGCCCCGGATCCCGCGGCGGGCGATCGACCGCGGCACCCGCCAGCTGTAGCCGCACTCGTTACAGGTGCGCACCCACTCGCGCGCGAAGAATCCGATGGCCATCACACCATTGTTCGCCCACCGCGTGCCAGCGGTCAATGAATCGCGGCATAACTCGATTGCTGTAGGCACCGCCTAGTGCGCCGGCGGGGTGCGGCGGATAACCAGCACCACCGCGCCGACGATGAGCGCGCCGCCGGCCAGGATGGCCGGGGTCAGCCGCTCGTTCAGGATCAGCGTGCCGAGCAGCACCGCGATCACCGGGTTCACGTACGCGTAGGTCGCCACGGTCGCGGTCGGCAGTGTCCTGATCGCGATGCCGTAGGCGGAGAACGCCACGATCGAGCCCATCACGATCAGGTAGCCGAGGGCCAGCCAGGACCGGCCGGATATCTGCGCCAGCCACAGCGAGCCGAACTCCCCCGTGCCGAGGATGAGCAGCACCACGCCGCCGCAGAGCAGCTGCATCCCGCTCGCCAGGGCCGGGCTGGACGGGAGCGTGACCCGGCGGGCCATGACCGTGCCAAGCGCCCAGGCGAACGCGGCCGCCAGGATGACGACCACGCCCACGACGGAGATCCCGCCAGACCGGTCGCCGAAACTGGACAGCAGGCCGACGCCGGCCAGCCCGAGCGCCAGCCCGGCCAGCGGCGCCAGCCCGAGCCTGGTGTGGTTCAGCACCGCGTCGATGCTGAGCAGCCACAGCGGCACCGTGGCCACCAGCAGCGCGGCCAGGCCGGACGGCACGGTCTGCTCGCCGATGCCCACCGCGCCGTTGGCGACAAGCAGCAGCACGCCCACGATCGCGCACCCCAGCCATTCCTTGCGGCTCGGCCAGGCCCGTGCCGGTTTGCCTTCCCGCTCGCCGAGCCGGCCCGGCGGCACGGCGGCGAGCGTGGGAGACACCGCCCGCGCGGCTGTCCGGCGGGCTCGCATGGCCAGCGGGAACAGGATGAGGCCGGCCACCAGGTTCCTGGCCGCCGCCATCAGCAGCGGCGGCATGGTCTCGACGCCCACCCTGATCGCCAGGTAGGTGCTGCCCCACACGACGTACACGATGAGCAGGCACACCCACGCGACCAGGGTGCCGCGCCGCACCCATGCGGGTCCTTCTTTTTTGGGCCGAACGGCGCCGACTGCTTCCCTTCCTACACCCTGCTGCGTTCCGTTTGAGGGTGTCGTCGCGGGGGCCTTAACCTCGCTCATGATTCTCCAGCTTGCCAGGCGGTCTCCCGGCTGACGAGTGGCAGGATCGCCATTCTTCGGTCAGATCCTGCCATGGTCGTTCGCGGGTGGTCTGCGGCTGGCGGGCGGGCTAGATACGCTAGCGACGTGCCGGAAAGCCGTGCGACCCGCCTGGTCCGCGTGCCCCCCGCCTGGTCGGGGTGGCTCGCGTGACCCGCCTGGCTCGGCTGGCTCGGCTGGCTCGCCTGGCCCGGCTGGGGGAGAGCCCGTGGCTGCGGGCCGGGCTGCTCGTGGTCGCGGCCGGGCTCGCCGTCTACGGCCTTGCCTCGCGGTGGGCGCAGGTGCACGCGGCGCTGGCCAAGCTGGCTGGCGTCGACGTGGCCGCCGCGGCGCTGTGCGTGATCCTCGGGCTCGGCTGCATGATGATGGCCTGGCGGGCGCTGCTGACCGACCTCGGCTCGCCGTTGCCGCTGCCCGCCGCGATCCGGGTGATGTTCGTCGGCCAGCTGGCCAAGTACGTGCCGGGCGCGGTGTGGGCGGTGGCCGCTCAGGTCGAACTGGCCCGCGACTACCACGTCCCGCGCAGGCGCAGCGCCACGGCCAGCCTGGTCGGCATGGCGGTCACCCTGGTGGTTGCGCTGATCGCGGCCGGCCTCACGCTGCCGCTCGTGTCCGCGAACGCGGCCAGGCACTACTGGTGGGTACTCGCCCTCATCCCGCTCGCGGTGGCGTGCCTGTACCCGGCGGTGGTGAAGTTCGGCCTGGACCTGGTGCTGAAGATCGCGCGGCGGCCGCCGCTGGAAAAGGCCATCAGCCTGCCGGGCATGGCCCGCGCGCTGGCCTGGGCCGCGCTCGGCTGGATCTGCTACGGCGCCCAAGCGTGGTTCCTGATCAGGGAGTTCGCCGGCCGCGGCCCGCACGTGCTGGCGCTGTCCCTCGGCGCCTACGCGCTGGCCTGGGCGGTCGGCTTCCTTATCATCTTCTTCCCCGGTGGCATCGGCCCCAGGGAGATCGCCCTGATCGCCGTCCTCGCCCCGGTGATGCCCGCCGCATCCGCTCTGGTAGTAGCCCTAGCCTCGCGCGTCGTCACGACCGCGGGCGACCTGATCTGGGCCGGCGTCGGCGTGCTCATCGGCCGCGCCCGGCCTGCGCAGCAGATTTCGCGGGAGGATCCGGGCTTCCGGGAGGAACTGGGGGATCATGATGCACTCAAACCTCCCGTAAGCCCGAATGCTCCCAGATCTTGACGCCCGGCCACCCGCGGACGCAGTCCGCTGACCTCCGTAGACCCGCGGCCACGACACTCGCGCCCAATTGTTCCCTCCGGCATCTCTACTCACATGCCTGTCCGCCTACTCCGGGATTTGCGTGGAAGATCCGGGTTTGGTGGAAGAAAAGGTGGATCCGGATCCACCGGAATTTCCGTGGAACCCGGAAGTTCCAAGATCTTTACGGGGCCTGGCTCGTTTCGGTGATAGCAAGTGAAAAGGCTGGCGGAAGTGACGATTGGGCTTAGCTTGCGAGCAGGGCGTCGAGGTAGGCGGCCCAGGGTGGGTTGGGGTCGACGGGGGTTACGGCCGAGCGGAGGCGGCGGGCGGTTTGCGGGTCGCTGATCGTCTTTAGGGCGCGGGCTAGGTCTTCGGGGTCGCCGGGGGCGCAGGTCAGGGCGTCTACGTTGTCACGTACGTGGTCGGCGAGTGTGCCGGCGGTGGTGGTGATCACCGGGACGCCGTGGGCGAAGGCTAGTGCGGCGTTCTGGGAGGCGGTGGCTTCGCGGTAGGGCAGGACCAGGGCGTCGGCCGCGGCGAACAGGGCCGGGATCTGGCTGGCGGGGACGTAACCGGGGCGCAGGGTCACCCGGTCGGCTAGCCCGAGGCTGGCGATCAGCTTCTCCGTCTCGTCGGTGCCGCCCCAGAACTCGCCCGCGACGGTCAGCGTGACGTGCGCGGGAGCCTGGGCCAGGGCCTGCAGCAGCACGTCCAGGCCCTTGTATGGCCGCACGATGCCGAAGAACAGCAGGCGGCACTGCGTCTCGCTGACGTCCGCGGCGGCCTGGGGGTATGCGGCGGCCGGGAGGTGCGGGGGCAGCGGGGCTACGGCGATTTTGGTGGCGGGGGCTAGGGCACGGGCCTGGGCGGCCTGGGCTTGGGAGTGCACGATGGCGAGGTCCACGGCGGACAGCAGGGTTCTTGTCAGCGGGACGTCCCCGGGGTGGCGTTCGTGCGGGAGGACGTTGTGGCAGATGACCGTGGTGCGGGCACGGTGCCGGAGGGTGGCCAGGATGGCCAGGTAGGCGGGGATCTGGAGCGGGGTCAGCAGGGCGAAGACGACCAGGTCGGCGGAGCGGAGGCGGCGGCCGGCGGCGAGCCAGCCGTCCGGGCGGTACCACGACAGCCTGCGGTAGGTGCGCGGGTACGGGTCGCCCTCTGGGGCGTCCAGGGTCTGCTGGCCTGGGTAGAGCCGGCTGGGGTACTGGGCGTGCCAGGACTCGACGATGACGTCGTGGCCGGCGGCCGCGAGGCGGTGGGCCAGTTCGGTGGTGTGCCGGGCGCCGCCGCCCTTGTACGGGTGCGCCGGGCCGATCAGGGCGATTCGCACGGGTCCCTGTTCATAAGTCGGGGCGGGAGCGCACGATGAGGTCGGCGAGCAGCGCGAGCGAGGCGATGATCAGGCCGGTCACGAAGATCAGGATCGTATCGTTGGCGAAGTGCAGCGGGTGCACCACCAGGTCGAAG
>Ga0209169_10001932_pt1 | contig 12642 bp, 8 predicted proteins | sample HubBroMetageWRM4_FD_188346 | JGI IMG/M metagenome (GOLD analysis project Ga0209169, IMG submission 188346) | Warmed soil microbial communities from the Hubbard Brook experimental Forest, New Hampshire - Hubbard Brook CCASE Soil Metagenome WRM 4... | ecosystem: Environmental > Terrestrial > Soil...
CGCCCTCTTGAATCTTAGATGCCGGACGAGCGACGAGAGTTGCAGACAATTTTGCCCGGCTAGCCACACTACTGCTCTCGGTGGATTGTTTATAGCAGATGAAAGGGCGGAAGTGCAAGAGGGTATTTTTAGGGGCGCGGGGTTTATCAGTTTGGTGCATGCTGGGCTGAGAGTTGAGGAGATGCGGGTCTTGCTGCGCTTGACCGGACGGCCGAGGCGGCCGTCCCCACATGGGCTCTTCCACATGGCCACTTCCACGCTCACCTTTATGGGAATTCCAAGGTTACGAATTTGGCTTGGGTGTGGGCTGGGTTGACGATGGGGCGTTTGAGGCCTTGGGTGAGCCAGGCAGAGGTTCCGGAATCTAAGTGGCTTGGGGTTGGGCTGGCTGAGATGTCGAGATCGTTTACGGCTATCAGCAGAACCGGGCCTGATCCGGGGCGCGCGGGGACAGATGCGCCGGGCTGGAGTTCGAATTCGGAGGCGCGGATTGCGTCTTTTACGAAAAAGATTTGTTGCGTGCCTCCGGGGAAAGTTTCGAGGGCGCGGTCTTCGTCCCAATGTGGAGTTGAGTGGCGGAGGGATTCGTCGGCTACGATCTCGATGGTTACGTTGCGGAAAGGCTGGCCGGTTTGATTGTGGGCTATGTGGGCGAAGGTGGCGGAGGCGAAGGTGATTTGGCCGTCCTCCAGCTTGATGGTTGTGGGGGGCTTGTCTTTTACGGCGTTGACAACCTCGGCTGTGCCTAGATTGACGGCGAAGTAGTCGTGGCGGTGCCAGTGCATCAGGGTGTCGGAGTGAGGTGGGACTTCTACGTTGTAGACGCGGACGTATTTGTTTTCGAGGGTGAGGTGGTGGTGGGGCTCGGCATTCAGTTCGACCTCGGGGGCGGCGGCTTGGGCGGCTAGCAGGGTGGTTATTAGGACGAAGAAAATCTGGCGTTTCATGCGGGGGATTGTAGCACTGGCCGAGTGGCGGGACCTCGGGGGCTAAAGCCCCCTGCTGTCTTTCTGGGCATTGTGACGCAGGCCTGGAAGGCCTGCTCCGCCCTCGCTGCGCTTGGCTCGCTGCGCGGCGCCTGAAGGCGCGGACTGGTGGGCGGACTTATGGGACCCCTGAAGGCGCGGACTGACACGAATCTTGATGCGAATCTTGTGACGGCCATGGGCGCGAATGCTCGGACGGGCTGGAGCGCCGCGCTGCGCCTGGCTGGACGGGCGAATGCGCCCGTCCCTACATTCTGTCTCCGCGGCGCGGGGTCCTGGTTTTGATCTGGGTTATAATTCGGCGCACTTATGAACCTTAGCGCTGGCTCGCGACTTGGTCCTTATGAAATTGTTTCGCCTTTGGGTGCGGGCGGGATGGGCGAGGTTTATCGGGCGCGCGATACTCGACTCAAGCGCGAAGTGGCGATCAAAGTTTTGCCGCAGGCATTTTCCCTGGATGCCGACCGGTTACGCCGGTTTGAGCAAGAGGCACTGGCTACCGCTGCGCTGAATCATCCCAACATTCTGGCGGTGTTTGATATTGGCACCAATGAAGGCTCGCCTTACGTGGTTTCGGAATTGCTTGAAGGCGAGACTTTGCGGGAGCGGTTGCGGGGCGGGGCGATCGCGGTGCGCAAGACTCTGGACTACGCGTTGCAGATTGCGCATGGGTTGGCTGCGGCGCATGAGAAGGGGATTGTTCATCGCGACCTTAAGCCGGAGAATCTTTTTCTCACTAAAGATGGGCGGGTGAAGATCCTCGACTTCGGGCTGGCGAAACTTACGCAGCCTGATTCCGCAGCGCAGACTTCGCTGCCTACGATGACTCACGCGACGGAAGCGGGCGTGGTGATGGGGACTGCCGGGTACATGTCGCCCGAGCAGGTGCGGGGCGTGGCTGTGGATGCGCGGTCTGACATATTCAGTTTTGGGGCAATTCTTTACGAGATGCTTTCGGGGAAGCGAGCATTTCATGGAGAGACGGCCGCGGATACGATGAGCGCGATTTTGCGGGAAGAGCCTCCGGAGTTGAACGAGACGAATCGGAATGTTTCTCCGGCGCTGGAGCGGATGGTGCAGCACTGCCTGGAGAAAAATCCGGAGCAGCGGTTTCACTCGGCGAGCGATATTGCGTTCGACCTGGAGCATCTGACGGGAGTTTCCGGGACTACGGCGCGCGCGGCGGTAGCGGCGGCGGAGGGCGGGCGTCCGCGAGGCAAGTTGCTGGTTGCGATAGCGGGCGGTTTGTCGGTTGGGCTGGTGATGCTTGGTTTGGGGTGGTGGCTGGGCAGCCGAGGACACGGTCCAGCGGGCATGGCCGAATACCAGCAGATCACTTTTCGAACGGGTTCGATCGGGAATGCGCGGTTTACTCCCGACGGGAGCATCGTTTACAGCGCCGCGTGGGATGGCGGCGAAGAGCAGCTTTATATGTCGCGGACGGATGATCCGGGGGCGCGTGAACTGGGAATCAAGGATGCGGAACTGCTTTCGATTTCGAAAGGCGGAGAGCTAGCGATTCGGCTCCGCACTGTGTTTCCCGGAGGCTATAAGCGGGTCGGGACACTGGCGCGGGTTCCGCTCAGCGGGGGGACGCCGCGAGAGGTGCTGGAGAATGTAGGGGACGCGGACTGGTCGGCGAATGGCGACAGCATGGCGATTACCCGGTACGTTCCGGAAAATAATCATTGGCATCTGGAATATCCTGCGGGCAAGGTTCTGCTGGACACCATCAACTGGATCAGCCATCCGAAGATTTCGCCGGATGGGAAGTGGATCGCTTTTGCTGATCATGAGAACCCGGGCGGGGACGACGAAGGTTCGCTGGCGGTGATCGGGGCGGATGGGAAGGAACAAGAGAAGAAGCTGTCTTCGGGCTGGACTTCGTTGCAAGGCATTCTCTGGTCTACCGCGGGGGATGAGATCTGGTTTACATCCACTAACACGGGCCAGGCCTCGAATCCGCGGGCCGTTACTCTTTCGGGCAAGCTGCGGACGATCACTAACGTGCCCGGAGGCTTGTGGCTGGAAGACCTGCGCAATGGAACGGTGCTGACGGTGGCGAATCACGAGCGGCTCGCGATTCGGGGACTGGGGCCGGGCGGGAAAGAAGAGCAGGAGCTGGGGTGGTTTGGATGGTCGGAGCTGCGCGACATCAGCCGCGATGGGCGGAAGATCTTATTTGAAGAGGAAGGCGATGGCGGGGGTCCGAATTACACGGTGTATCTGCGCGACACGGATGGATCGCCTCCGGCGCGCATTGGCGAGGGCCTGGCGATGGCTATCTCTCCGGACACAAAATGGGCGATTACGAGACGGGCAAAGGGCGGGCCGCTGAACCTGGTGCCGACGGGAGCGGGCGAATCAAGACAGCTCACGCACGATGACGTCAGCTATGACCGGGCCCAGTTTTTTCCGGATGGCAAGCGCCTGCTGGCCTACGGGATTGAAGCCGCGCATGGCGGGCGCGACTATGTGATCGACCTGAGCAGTGGAGATTCTAAGGCGATCACTCCCGAGGGCATGAGCGGCGTGCAACTCTCACCGGATGGCAAGAGCGTCGCGGTACGTGCGTCCGACGGGAAACGAGGTATCTGGTCGCTTGAAGCGGGCGCGTTTCGTGCCATACCGGGGCTTGAATCGAAAGACACGGTGATTGGGTGGACGCCGGACGGGGAGTCGGTGTATGTCGCTCCGTACATACGGGGCGCGAAGGCTTACCAGGTGTATCGGGCGAATATACAGACTGGAAAACTGGAACCGTGGAAAAGCTTTGGGGCAGACATCGGTGCGCAGGGCGCGACGCTGGTGGCGCCTCACCTGTCGAGCGACGGAACAGCATACGCGTATCTCTACGTTCGGATATTGTCGGAAGCGTACGTGGTTACTGGGTTGAAGTAGGGCCTGCCTGGCGAAAACCTCGGAGAACTTCGGCGGCCCTCGCCGACCTTGATGAGAGCTCACCTCCGCGGCTGAAGCCTTTCCTGGTCTGAACCCTTATGGCACGGCTGAAGCCGTGCCCATCCCGATCGCATTCGCGGGCGAGGGCGCCCGCGCTATGCTCCGCATGCAGCTATTTCGGAAGCAGGCCGAATACGCCTACGCCGGTGGTGGTGCCTACGTAGACTTTTCCGTTGATGATGAGTGGAGTGATGAACTTGTTGCCGGCACCGAAGTGATCGCGTCCATCGGAGGCCTGGTTGGAGTTGTATAGTTCGAGCAAGTTGGTGGAGTTGTAGGCATGCAGAATGGCGGGATTGGTATTCTCCGCGGCCCAGACGATGGCGTCCTGATTTCCGTTGGAGGAGATGCTGGGAGTGGCTCCGGGATAGCCGAAGGCGTTGCTGGTTTTGGCCACCGGCGTGGTTAACAGCTTCGCGTTCTTAAATTGAAAAGCGAGGATGGGCTGGCCCACCGGGCCGAAATATAGTTTGCCGCCGAAGTAGGCAGGTGAGGACCAGATGCCGCCGGGCAAGGCTCCGGCGAGTTCCTGATACATCTTGTTGCTGCCGGAATTGAACTTTCCCATGGAGCTGCGATTGACGAGGTAAAGGTTGCCATCTTTGCCAGCACCGGCAGCGAGATTCCAGGTGGCGCCGGAAGCGTCTTTCATGGCAGGCAGCAAGATGGCTCCGCCGGAACCGAGGTCGGTATCGTCTTCACTTTCCTTTACACCGTTATCCATCTCAAAATAGTCGGCCACGGCCAGGCCGCCGGCGGTGGTGAGTCTGATGAAGGCATTGCCGTAGTCGCCGTCGCTGGGGGCCTGGCTGGAATTCAGGGTGGTGTCGAAGATGCCGTTGGCGTCGAGGAAAAGAATGTTGCCGAGAGCGTCGGCGGCAAGGCCCCCACCCGCACCCCAGATCGCTCCCTCATTCCCGTTTGGGGTGACGTTGATGACAGTTTCCTGGGCAAGGGTGGTGGCACTGTAGCCCATGATCCAGCCAGTGTACGGACGTATGTCGCAGTGGGACGCCCAGGCGAGGTAGACGATGCCGCCAGTCATAAGCAGACCGGAGCGTTCTTTGTATTGGGCAGGATCGAAAACGACGTCGCCGCCGGAACTGTTATCGCCGGTGCCGGGGAATTTGGCTGCAATGTCGACGGGGCCTTTGTAGAGTTCGCCGCCGGTGGCGGCATTGAGAGCGTGCAGGCGCTGATGATAGTTGCCGGAGGAATCCTTTGACATGGCGACGGTGAAGATGACGCCGTTGGTTCCGGAGGGGCGGATGACGGGAGTGGAAGTGATTCCAATTTCTGGAGTGACCTGGGAGCAGCCGCGATTGTCGGACGGGGTCTCGCCTGACTTGAGGGTGGTCATGTGCCAGATGAGCGTGCCGCTGTCGGCGTCAAAGGCGTAGACCGAGTCGTGTTCGGTGACAACGATAAGAAGGTTGTGAGTGCCGCGGCCGGAGATAGGAACGGCTGAGAGATACAGCGGCTCAGCGTCAACGAGGCCGTCGACGGAGAGAGTGAATAACCTTCCAAAGGATGCGGAATTGACGTTGCTCGGGGTTAGCACGGTCTCGGAGGGATTGAGGCCAGTGCGGGCAGTGTTGTTGTGGTAGGTGAGGACATCCTGAGTGAATGCGAGGGATGCGCCGCCTGCGAGACAGCAGGAAACGGAGATGGCGGCTGAGATGAGTCGCGTGACAAATGGCCTGCAGAACGGCATGATGAGACCTCCCGGGGGTGTGGTTATAAACGCGGGGGACAGGTTCGAGAGCCGAATAGGCTCTCTGCTGGTAGGACGGAGTGGCGGGACGAGGTAGCTTTCGCAGAACCTCTCCTGTTGCGCCCGCAATAGTGGCATTATGGCAGGGTTCGCCGGGTAAAGGCAAACTCGTTGGTGCTGGCGGGAATTGGCTGGTTCCTGGAATTGGTTTGGGAAAGGATGATACCGGTGAGGAGATCCTGGCTGCGTTGGACAGCGTTTTTCTGGGTTACGGCATTCTTTTTTCTGGCCGGTTCTTCGATCCTGGCGCAGGAGAATTCCGGAGAGCGGGTTTTCTTTCGTGCCAAGATCTTCACGGGCGATCCGCAGAATCCTTATGCGGAGGCGGTTGCGATTCGGGGGGACAAGATTCTGGCGGTGGGGAGCCTTCCCGAAGTGTTGAAGTCTGTATCGGCGACGGCGGAGCGTGTTGATCTGGCGGGCAAAAGTCTTTTTCCTGGGTTCATCGATTCGCACAGCCATTCGATCGACGGCGGGCTCAACCTGATTTCTGCCGATGCGAGCGAGAAAGTGGAATCACTCGATCAGCTTCCGGCGTTTGTGGCGGACGCGGAGAAAACGGGAAAGGGCATGCGCGGCGACATTCTTGAGATTCTTGGCTTGCCGCTGGAATTCTGGTCACATCCGGACGTGCTGAATGCGGATTTCAGCACTGGGGCTTACGAGAAGCAGAGTATTGTTCTGCGCGGAATGGATGGGCACACCGCTTGGGCGAATCGAGCGCTGCTGGAGCGGGCGGGGATCACGGCTGATTTTCTGAAGAAGCTTTCGGCTGGGGAACGCGGTTATTACGGCGTGGACAAAGACGGGCGGCCGAACGGCTTTCTGGTGGATGCGGGCATGGAGAAAGTTGAGCCGCTGCTACCTGAGCCTACCGCGGAGCGGTTGCTGGCGGCGGGGCGAGCCGCAGTGGAATACAACTACAGCCTTGGGATCACGGCGTGGCTTGATCCGCTGGCCGCCGACTATGTGTTGCGGGCTTACAAGATGCTGGCCGAGCGGGGAGCGCTGAATTCGGAGGTGGTGGCGTTTCCGCAGGTGTTTGCAAAGGATCCGGCGGCGGAATTGGCCGGGGTGCAGAAGACGCGCGAGGCTTACAAGAATGTGCCTCATCTGCACGTCACCGGGATCAAGGTATTTGCCGACGGGGTCGTGGAGTATCCATCGCAGACGGCGCATCTGAGCAAGCCGTATAAGAATACGGGGCGGAATGGGGATCTGCTGTTTGAGCCGAAGAAGTTTGCCGAGCTTTGTATATCGGCGGACAAGCAGGGGTTGATTATTCACGTGCACGCGATTGGCGACGGCGCGGTGACGGCGGCGCTGGATGGGATAGCAGCGGCGCGGAAGGCGAATGGGAATTCCCGATTGCCGCATACGATTACGCATGAACAGTTTGTGCTGCCGGGGGATTTTCCTCGGTTCCGGGAGTTGGGCGTGGTGAGTGCGCTGCAGCTTTTTTGGGCGGATGCCAGTCCGGATACGATTGAGATTCTGAAGCCTTATCTGGATGCGGAGATTTACCGGTGGCAATATCCGGCACGGTCGATACTCGACAATGGTGGGATTATTTCGGGGGCGAGTGACTGGCCGGTCTCTACGGCGAATGTTTTCCGGGCAATTTATCAGGCGGAGACGCGTAGCGGACCGGAGGGAGTGCTGGATCCGTCACAGGAGATGCCCCGCGAGGCGATGTTTTATGCCTATACACGGAACTCGGCGCGAGCTATGAATATGGATTCGATTGGAACGATCGCTCGAGGGAAGCGGGCGGATCTGGTTTTGCTGGACCGCGACGTGTTGACGGTCTCTCCGGAGGAGATGCGGGATACGAAGGTGGTGTGGACTATGGTGGCGGGGAAGATGGTGTATCGGGCGAAGTGAGTTGAGACTTGTTTATGACTGAGTTGGGTAAGTTGCTGATCGGGTTGGGGGCAGTGATCGTGGTGGTGGGGATTGTGTTGATGCTGATCGGGCGGACGAACTTGCCTTTGGGGCGGTTGCCGGGGGACTTTTTGTATCGCGGAAAGAATACGACGGTTTATTTTCCGCTGGCTACTTCGGTGGTGGTGAGTGTGGTGCTTTCGGTTTTGCTTTATTTGGTTAGCCGATGGCGGAGATGATTTTCTTTTCTTGACCTGCGGTGTTGCGGTCTGCTTCGCGGCCAGGCGCTGCCCTGCATCTTCGCGGGTATACGCTTCAGAATCTCCCCGGGCGCTTGCGTCGCTGAGATCCTTGATCCCTGTCACCCCTTGCTGATGAAGGTCCAAAACGCGCTCGGGAACGCGAGCGGTGGTGGAAATGTCTTGCGGGCCGGTGGCGCTGGCGAGTTGCAGAGGTCCTTCGCTTCGCTCAGGATGACAGGGATTGGGGGATTAGGGTCGGGGGATTGATACACTGCAGTCGACATATGTCATTCACTGATCAGCTTGGGTTCAGGTTTGCGGCGCCGGAGCGGCGGGTTTGGACTGTGCGCGCTCTGGTGGCGGCGGTGCGGACTCATGTGGAGCGGGAGTATTCCGATGCGTGGGTGGAGGGGGAGATTTCGAACTTTCGGGCGCCGGATTCCGGGCATCTTTATTTCACGCTGAAGGATGGGAATGCGCAGATCCGGGTGGTGATGTTCAGTTCGAAGGCGCGGCTGCTGCGGTTTCGTCCGGCGGACGGGATGCAGGTGGTGGTGCGGGGACGGGTAACGATTTATGAAGATCGCGGCGAGTTGCAGATCGCGGCGGAATATATCGAGCCGAAGGGCGCGGGCGGGTTGCAGGTTGCGTTCGAGCAACTGAAGGCGAAACTGGAAGCGGAGGGATTGTTTGCGGCGGAGCGGAAGAAAGCGATTCCGACTTTGCCGGCGCGGATTGGGATTGTGACATCGCCGCAAGCGGCGGCGCTGCGGGACATCCTGAACATTTTGCAGAGACGGCATCACACGGCGAATGCGGTGATTTATCCGGCGCAGGTGCAAGGGGATTTCGCGGCGGTTGAAGTGGCGGCGGGAGTGCGTTATTTCAATGAGGTCCGCGGCGACGCGAGCCGGAGCGTGGAAGTGATCATTGTGGGGCGCGGTGGAGGGTCGGCGGAGGATCTGGCGGCGTTCAATGATGAAGGGCTGGCGCGGGCGGTGGCGGCGTCGGAGATTCCAGTGATTTCGGCGGTGGGGCACGAGACGGATTTCACGATTGTGGATTTTGTGGCGGACCTGCGGGCGGCAACGCCTTCGGCGGCGGCGGAGTTGGTGATTCGGTCGCGGGTGGAAATTGAGAATCAGGCGGAGGCGGTGCGGGAGCGGCTGGTGCGGGCGATGGAACGCGGGTTGTTGGAGGCTCGGCATGCACTGATGGAACGGGCGCAGCATGGGGCGTTTGCGCGGATGATGGACTTGATCCGGCAGCGGCAGCAGAAGCTGGATGATCTTACTTACCGTTTGGAGCGTGGGGAGCGGGCGATGCTGGAGTTAATGCGGCGCCGTTGGGAAACACTGGCGGCGGCGGTGCGGCATTACGATTTGCGACGTGTGCTCGGAGGAATTCGTGGGGAGTTGAATGCGGGGACCGCGGCTTTGGCGGCGGCGATGCGGAATCAGCTTTTGCAGAATAAGGTCCGCGTTGAGCGGATGGGCCGGGCTTTGGAGACACTGTCTCCGCTCGCGATTCTGGAGCGGGGGTATGCTTTGGTGTTTGATGGAGCGGGAGAGTTGGTGAAGGATGCTGGGATGGTGAAGGCTGGGGATGAGATTCGGGCGCGGGTGGCGCGGGGGGAGATTGCGGCGGTGGTGAAGAAGGCAGGCGGGGGGGAAGCGGGCCGCGGCAAACGATAAGGAAGCGAACCAAACGCGCGAGTATTGTGTCGCGGCGTTACTTAATAGAAGCAGCGCGACACATCGCGCGGCTCGCCCGGGTCCTTCGCGAGACAAAGGGCGTCTCGCTCAGGATGACAAGTCGTATTTGTTATCAACTGGCATTAGCATACTCGCTGTCGTCTGGCATTAGAATGTTGGGTTCCGGCGTTTGAAATTTCTACGGAGAGTCCCGGCGATGCACATGATGGCACCATGGTCGAGAGTGTCGTTTACGGTGCTCGACATTCTGCTGGTGGCGCTGATTATCTATGAAGTGCTGGTGATGATCCGGGGGACGCGGGCGGCGCCGATGCTGGCGGGACTGGCAGCGGTGGCGGTGGCGTTTTACCTGGCGCGGATCGGGGAGCTGGTTACTCTGAACTGGCTGGTCGGGCATTTAGTGCCTTATGTGGTGTTTGCTTTGATTGTGGTGTTTCAGGCGGAGATCCGGCATATGTTGTCGGATGTGGGGCGGCGGGTCAGCTTTTTGCGCGGGCCGGCGGTGGAGGGAGATTCGTATGATGACATTGTGCTGGCGGCGAATCTTTTCTCGCAACATCAGACTGGCGCATTAATTGTGATTGAGCGCGAGATTGGGCTACGGACTTATATCGAGAGCGGGGTGGCGATGGACGCGCGGCTTTCCTACGATCTGCTGGCCACAATTTTCCGGCCGAGCGCTCCGCTGCACGACGGAGCGGTGATCGTCCAGAAAGACCGGTTGGCGGCGGCGGCTTGCTTTTTGCCGCTGTCGATGAATCCGGTGCTGTCGACGCAGATGGGGACGCGGCATCGGGCGGGCATTGGAATCACGGAAGAAACGGACGCGATCGCAGTGATTGTTTCGGAAGAAACCGGTGCGATCAGCGTGGCCGTGGGAGGAAAGATCGAACGGGACCTGTCGGTGGAACATCTGCGCGAGGTGTTGAGCATGGAGCTGCGGCGGTATATGTCGCCGGTGGCGTTGCCGACGGTTGGGCCACCGCAGGACGAGTCGGATGGGGGCGGCGGATCGCTGCGGGCGGGCGCGCAGATGAGTTCCGAAGAGGAGTCTGCGCCGGAAGCGGAGCGGCCGCTATGATGAGCTTCTTGCGGCGCTGGGTGCTGCATAATTTCTGGCTGAAGGTTTTGTCGCTGGTGCTGGCCACGGGATTGTGGCTGGCGATTGCGCCTGACCAGGAACCGGCGGAAGTGACATTGCGGGTGCCGATTGAGTTTCGACACGTTCCTCCGGAACTGGAGATCGGATCGGTCACCGCCCCTGAAGCGCAGGTTCGGGTGCGCGGACCGGAGCAAATCATTCGGGAGCTGCGGCCTACCGATATCCACGCGGATCTGGAACTGAAAGATGCCGAGACGGGCGAGCACACTTTTCTTCTGACGGCACAGCAGATTCACCTCCAGCGGGATTTGACGGTGGTGCAGGTGGTGCCGGGGCGAGTGACTGTGGTCATGGGAAACAGTACAGCGTTGGGGAGCGGGCGCTGACGTGTGAGCGGCGTCTTATATGGGGCGCACCTCAGGGGCTTAAGCCCAAATCTAGCGGGGGCTTTGAACGCAGGCCTAAAAGGCCTGCTCCACCCGCTTTGCCTTGAACGTAGGCGTCGAAGGCTTGCTCCACTCGCTTCGTGGTTCTCATTTATCATTCTCATTTATCATCCTCTGCAGGGCGTTTCAGATTTGGCATCCGACTCTTTGTGAACCCCCCCAATTTATGAGCGCTGAGATCAGACAATTGTTTGGCACGGACGGGATCCGAGGAGTGGCCGGTGAATTTCCGCTGACAGCGGAGAGTACTTATCTGATCGGGCGTGCGCTGGGACACGATTTGATCCGCGGGACGCGGCGGGCGCGGGCAGTGATGGGGCAGGACACGCGTGAATCGAGCGGGTGGATTGCGGACCGCGTGGCGGCTGGGCTGGCGTCGGTGGGTGTGGAGGTGCACAGCGCGGGCGTGATCACGACCCCCGGAGTTGCGTACCTGGCGCGGGCGCGGGGGTTTGCAGCGGGAGTCGTGATCTCGGCGTCGCATAATCCCTGGACGGATAACGGGATCAAAGTTTTTTCCGGAGATGGATTCAAGCTGACGGATGCCCGGGAGCTGGCGATTGAAAAAGAAATCTTCGAGCTGCTGGCGAAACCGGGAGCGTTGGACGATACCGCACTGAAAGTTGCCGGGCCGTCCTTGCCGGGAGAGGCTGAGCTGCGGAAGGCTTACATTGAGTCGCTGGCGGGGAGTGTTTCGTCTGACCTGAGCGGGTTGCGGGTGCTGGTGGATTGCGCGAATGGGGCGGCTACGGCTGAGGCTCCGGAATTGTTCCGGGACTTGCGAATCCAGGCGACATTTATTCATGTGGCGCCGGACGGGAAAAACATTAACGAGGGGTGCGGGGCATTGCATCCGGAGACGCTGGGTAAGGCTGTGGCCGCGTCGGGAGGCAAGTTTGATTTAGGGGTAACGTTTGACGGCGATGCGGACCGGGCTTTGTTTTGCGATGATGCGGGGCGCGTGGTGAATGGGGATGGCGTGCTGCTGCTGACGGCGCGCGATTTGCAGGCGCGCGGAAAGTTGAACGGATCGACGGTTGTGGCTACGACGATGTCGAATATGGGAGTTGAGATCGCGCTCAAAAAAGCGGGCATTCGCATGCTGCGGGCGAATGTTGGCGACAAATACGTTTTGGAGGAGATGCTGAAGACTGGGGCTACTTTGGGCGGGGAGCAGTCGGGACATATTATTTTTCGTGACGGCGACGCTACTACCGGGGATGGTCTGCTGACTGCTTTGCGGGTGATGGATGTGATTGTGCGCTCGGGCAAGAAGCTGGCAGAGTTGGTTAGTGATCTGAAGGTTTTTCCGCAGAAGATTCAGAACGTGCGCGTGCGGGAGAAGATTCCGTTTGCGCAGGTGCCGGACGTGCAGCGGGCGATTGATGCTGCGGAGCGCGAGTTGGATGGGAACGGGCGCGTGGTGGTGCGGTATTCGGGGACTGAGGCTTTGGCCCGGGTGATGGTGGAGGCGGAGTCGGAGGAGCGGATGCTGGCGCTTACGGCGGGGATTGCGGAGGAGATTCAGAAGA
>Ga0209169_10001933_pt1 | contig 12639 bp, 9 predicted proteins | sample HubBroMetageWRM4_FD_188346 | JGI IMG/M metagenome (GOLD analysis project Ga0209169, IMG submission 188346) | Warmed soil microbial communities from the Hubbard Brook experimental Forest, New Hampshire - Hubbard Brook CCASE Soil Metagenome WRM 4... | ecosystem: Environmental > Terrestrial > Soil...
GGAATGGTTCTTGACCGTGTTCTCGCTCACAAAGAGCTTCTCGGCGATCTCGCGGTTGCTCAGGCCTTGGGCTATCAGTTCAAGGATCTCAAGCTCGCGGCGGGTGATATGGAGATGCTCTCGTTTTCTCTCGTCCAGGACGAAGGGTCCCCCGGCAGGGACAGGGATCTCCTTCACAACAATTGTCTGGCGCCTTCCGGTTAGCTTGAGGCCGAGCCAGATGCCAAGAACGGCAAAGGTCGCCGCGATCAGTCCACCGTAGATTTCGATCGAATGTTCGACTACCAGGAACCGATACTCTGTCCACTTGAGCGCGGCAATCAGGATACCGCCGATCAACCCGTACATCAGCACGTGGCGCTTCATAAGTTCCTGGAGAATTCGTTACCGAAATTATCGCACCCATTGTGGTGTAGATCCTACAGCTTGCAGGGCAGGATCAACGCTTGACCGGCTTTGCTCGAGTTCACCACTACCGGATCACTTCCGCGTAGTCGGCCAACCGGAAGCAATGCAAGCCGTCGGCAAGCGTCTCGACTGGCGATAAATCGCCCTGCACGGACCGGAAATTTCGAAGTGTCTGTAGTACACTCCTCTGCGCTTGAGAGTAGCGTTCGCGCATTCCTCTGTTCCTTTCTTCTTGTCTTCATTGTTCTCTGATGCCGATCATTGAGTACACCCCCGAGCATTTCGACGACCTGCAGGAGATGGTCGAGCGCGTGCCGGCTAACATGAACCTGAGTCACCGGCCATTTGTGGACTACTACTACGCGACCCGACCGTGGTGCAAGCTGTACCTCTATGTTTCGGACTCGGGTAAGGTGGTGGGAACTCTAGGGCGAGAGTTGCTGCGGAATAGAGCTAGTGCGCACAGCCTCTGAGGTTGAAGACTCTTCGTTCAGCGCGTATTCCATTCTTCCCGCTTAGCCGCGGCGCCTGCTCTTCGCGGTGTGCAGGTGTGGTGGAAACTCCTCGTTGGGCTTTGGGCGCTGCTGAGGGGAAAGGGATCCTTCGACTGCGCGGATGATTCTCTTCGAGAATCATCCGCTTCGCTCAGGATGACAGGGCCGTGGGCTCGGCGGACGGTCGAAGATCCGTCCCTACACAATCTATGGGGCTTCGATTAGCTCCATTTTACCGTCGCGGGTGCGGTGCAGGACCATGACTTTGCCTTTGGGATCGCGGAAGACGAAGACGTCGCGGTCGCGGAAGTGGGCTTCTTTGATGGCTTCTTCGAGGGTCATGGGGCGCATGGCTACGGCTTCGTTGGAGCGGACCAGGTGGACTTCGGTAGTTTTGGCTACGGCGGGATAGCGGTGCACGACTACTGCGACGGCGGTCTTTTCGGTCAGGCCTACCGCGGTCTGGATGGTAGCGGCTTCTTGCGGAGAGTGGCCGTTCCACTTCTTTACTTCTTCAGTCTTGCGAGCGGAGCGCTTCTTGGATTGCCAGCGGGTTTTGTATTTCACCGCCTGCTTTTCGAGGTGGTCGAGGGCTTCGTTGACGGCGATCGACATGTCTTTCGCCTGGGCGAGGCCGACTAGCGGGCCGTTGCGCGGGCTGATGGTGATTTCGGCTTTGTGGCGGTGCTTTTCTACGGCGAGGATCACCTTGGTTTCGAAGCGGTCGCCGAGGATTTTGCGGAGTTTGGTGAGTCCGGTTTCTACTTCTTTGCGGATGGTGGGAGTTACTTCGTAGTGCCTGCCGGTGTATTCCACGTTCACGAGCGGCCCTCCTGAGGTCAGACGTTAGAGGTGAGTGCAGAAGTCAAAATCAAAATCTTCAACACAGGGGACACAGAGGTCCACGGGGTAAAGCTCTACTCCTTATTCCTTTACTCTACGTTGGTGCGTGCTGGGGATGCGCATGTCTTCACGATACTTGGCTACGGTGCGGCGTGTTACCTGGATGCCTTGCGATTGCAGGATGCGGGTTAGCTGCTCGTCGGTCAGCGGACGGCTGGGGTCTTCTTCTTCGATTAATTTTTTGACGCGGCGCTTGAGGATCAGGAGCGATGTGTTGCCGCCCTCGGGGCCCTGGACGCTTTCGCTGAAGAAATACCGCAACTCGAATACGCCCTGCGGGGTGTGAGCGTATTTGCTGGCCACGGCGCGGCTCACGGTGGAGGGATGCACGCCAATTTCCTCGGCCACCTCCTTGATCATCATGGGCTTCAGTTGGTCGATGCCTTTTTCGAGAAAATCCTGCTGGCGGGCGACGATGCAATAGCAGACTTTGGTGATGGTCTGCTTGCGCTGTTCGATGTTCTTGATGAGCTGGATGGCGCTCTTGTAGCGCTCTTTGACGTAGTCGCGGGTGTTCTTGTCGTTGGTGTCGCGTGTGACCAGCTTTTTGTAGGCTGGATTGAGGCGAAGTTGTGGCAGGTCGTCGTCGTTCATCAGGACGAGCCACTCGTCACCGTGCTTGATGAAAGCGACGTCGGGCTCGATGAGGCGGGCCTGGACTTTGTTGTATTGCAGGCCGGGGCGCGGGTCGAGGGTGCGGATGTAGTCGATGGCTTGCTGGACGGCGTCGGCGGGGCGTCCGATGGCTTTGGCGATTTCCTTGTGCTGCTTGCTTTGCACGGCGCGGAGGTGCTGGTCGACGACGGCGATGGCATCCTCGAGGATTTGCGCGGTGCCGTTGGCGTTTTTGTCCCCGTTCTTGTGGTGCGCGAGCTGGTGCTGGTGATAACGCAACTGGAGCAGCAGGCATTCGCGCAGCGTGCGGCAACCTACGCCCGGAGGGTCGAGCTGGCGAATCACTTCAAGGGCTTCTTCGAGATCGGCCGGGGTGAAGCCAGGCTTGTAGACGGGGCGGGGAGCGGCGGACGGCAGTTCGGGCGCGGGAGCAGCGGCTGTCGCGGCGTTTCCATTGCGTCCGGGGAGAAAGGGTTCGATTGAGAGGGCAGCGGGTGACAGGCCGTCCACTTCGTCAAAAGAGTTTCCCGTGAGAATATTGGCGGCGGAAAATTCGTTTGTGTCGGTTGCAGAGGTGCCGGAGTTAAGGCTGGCGTCTTCGGAAGCTGATTGGCCCAGCGCATCGGCCTGCACTTCGTCTTGAGTTTCCTGCTGCGCTTCGTCCTGGACCAGGCCTAGAGCCTGGGCTTCGCTCGCAATATTTCTGGCTGCGGCGGCGTCGGCTTCTGGCGGCGCAGGCGGGGCCACGCCTAACATTTCTTCGTCGCTCGCGATCAGGTAACCGTCTTCGTTGAGGTTGCCGATGATCTGTTCGGCAGCTTCGCGCACAGCGCTGCTCAGGCTCAGGGCGCCCAGTTGCCAGGCCAGGTGGTCGGTGAGATTTGTGGGTTTGGAGAGGAAATTCTCAAACGACGGGCGCTCGATTTCTTCCATCTCGCCGCGCGTGCGGTAGCCGGGATCGAGATAGTCCTGGAAGAAAGATCCGAAATCGATCTCTTCGAATGGGTCTTTCTTTTCGGCGGTGATGGGGGCTTCTTCGCCGGATGCGGGAGCAGGACGGTCGCGTTCTTCTTCTTTCCGGCCGATCTCATCGATCAGCGGGACGGAATCTTCGAGCTCTTCGAGAACCGGGTTCTCGACCATCTCGGCGTTGATCATGTCCTTGAGTTCGAGCTTGTTGAGCGCGAGGACGGAAACCATCTGCACCAGGCCCGGGGTGAGGATCTGGCGCTGGGATAGTTTGACGCTCAGTTTGTGCTGTAAGAGAACCATAAAGTCAGTGGCCAGTGGTCAGTGGTCAGTGGTAGTCATTGATCGAATTGTCTTTTCGACAACTGGCCACTGGACACCGATTACTGCTTTCTCACACTAGCGAAAAGCTTTCCCCTAAATACACGCGACGGACTTCCGGATCGGTGGCCAACTGTTCGGGCTGGCCCTGGCGGAAGATGCGGCCGTCGTCGATGATGTAAGCGCGGTCGGTCACGGTGAGCGTCTCGCGCACATTGTGATCGGTGATCAGCACTCCGATGCCGCTGGCCCGCAGGCCGCTGATGATTTTCTGCAGGTCGAGAACGGCGATGGGGTCGATCCCGGAAAAAGGTTCGTCGAGCAAAATGAAGGTTGGGTTGATGCACAGGCAGCGAGCGATCTCCACGCGACGGCGCTCGCCGCCGGATAGCGCGTAGCCCCGGTTCTGCCGGATGTGCTCAAGCCCGAGTTCATCGATAAATTTCTCCATCTTCTCGCGGCGCTCGTGCCAGGACATAGGCTGCGCCTCTAACACAGCGAGGATATTTTCTTCGACGGTAAGTTTGCGAAAAACCGAAGCTTCTTGAGGGAGATAGCTGATGCCATACTGGCGCGCCCGCAGGTACATGGGAACGTCAGTAATGTCCTGACCGTCGTACAGCACCCGGCCAGTGTCAGGGGGGATCAGGCCTACGATTGCGTAAAACGTGGTCGTCTTGCCTGCACCGTTCGGGCCGAGTAAACCAACTACTTCGCCCTGTTCGACCCGCAGGCTGACACCATTTACGACCCGGCGTCCCCGGTACGATTTGCCAATCTCATCGGTGGCTAGGGTACGCATTTATGTTGCCATTAACGGGCCACTCGGGTCTGAGTTACCACAGGAGTACTTGCTTCGCCTTCTACGAGCACCCTATCATCGCCCCTAAAGAAAGTCAACGAAACGCCGGTAACTTTGCCCCGTTCGGCATCAAAAATGCTGGGCGGTCCGCCGGTGAGCACGAATTTGTCGTCGGAGGCGGTATAGACCAGGGTTTTTCCTTCGGCTCGCCGGGTCGGCTGCTGGACGACTACGTTGCCCTTCGCGACTAGATGGTCGAGCTGTCCTGGCCCCGAAATAGGACCTGTAAGTGATTGATTGCTTGAGGTTTGATTGCGGGGTACAAGATAGGCGTCCATGGTGCTCGACGAGGCGGTGAAGTTGCTGCCCTTGGCCACTACTCCTCCTTCATAGTGAGCCAGGCGGTCGGCATCGGCGTAGGTCAGCCGGGCAGAGGTGATGGCTATGGGGGCGTCGCCGGGCTTTTCCTCTGGCTTTTTCTTCGCTTTGCCTTCTCCTCCAACCTGGGGTTTGCCGGGTAGAGTGGTATTCGGCTGAACTTTGCCGGGCTGAGAATTATTCGGTTGAGGATTGCCCGATTGACCCAGCTTAGCTTGGACGAGCACAGTTGAAACCGGTTGCGTGGCCGTACCTTGGGCGACCAGGAAACGGCGGTCCCGGTCAAACTGGATCGAGGGGGCTTCGACGATATTTGCGTCTTGCCACAGACGGGCATTGCCCCGGTAAAGGGCGATCGACGAAGAGTTGTGCGCCGTCATGGTGGCGGAGGTGACGTGGATTGGCGAAGCGGAGGCCAGGAGCGCTCCGTTCGGTTGCTCCTGGAGTTCACTGTAAGTGCTTTTCACGTCTTCGTCGGCAAAGGCGTCATCGGTAGCACGATTGATGCGGATGGTGCGTGCCGTGGTTACCATGCCCCCCTCGGAGACGCGCGGGCTGCCGGTAGGCACGCTGCCACTTAGTACAAGGATGCGGTCGGCGGGAGTGTAGACCGCTTTGTCCGCCCAGGCTTGCGTGCGCTTGGTGGGAACCTGGCCGTCGTCGTAAGCCACATTTCCGTTCTGGATGATGGAGGCGATTCCTCCCTGAGGCAGAAACAGGGCATCGAGCATCTGGCTGGTGCTGACGCGATCGGGTAGTTCCGGAGTGAAGTTCAAAATCTTCGCGTCAGGCGCGCCGTGGATCGACGTCAGGCGGCTTGAGCCGTCGGCGGCTGCGGCAAATTTCGCGTCGAAACGGCCGGCTGTGACTACCGTGTGTGGGCCCGAAAGTCGCGCTGCAGGAGAGTTCGAGTTCTCGGCTGGGGAAATTGTGATCTGCGCCGCCCCGGAGGTTTCGGCGTGGTCGAACCGGTTGCCGTCCGCGATAAAGAAATCGACGGTGGGCGCGGTTAGGTCGAAATTCTGGGGTGCGGAGGCGCGCTGCGAAGCACGTTCTGAAGGGTTCGTTGTGGGCGCACCGGCGCCGTTCGGGTGTTGCGCCAAATGGACTCCGTCGGTGGCATGCACTTTCTGTAATTCGTTGCGACCGAGGAAATCGAGGATCGCGCGTCCGGCGTCGCCCTGCATGGGTTGCGAACCGTTGCGCTCGGCGTGGACATTGCCGGTCAGAGTGGCTGTGTGCAGCAGGTTTTGTTTGCCGATCAGAAACATCTCGGCTTGATCGGCGCGGGCGTGCATCTGGTCGGCGTCTTCGCCGCTGGATTCGGCGTTCACGTTGCCTGTGGCCAGGATGCGCTGCACCTCGTTGTCTGGCCCGAGAAAGAATGTGGCTTCCTCCGATTGCATGGTTCCGGCTGCACGCTCTACGCGGGGATTCTCCAGTACGACTTCGTGAGGATCGTGCGTGATTCTGCCGTGAGTAGCGATGAGGGTGCCCGCCTGTGGCCCGCCCAGCGTCACATGGATCTGCGAAACCAGCGTGAGCGTGTTGCTCTTGCTGGAATACTGCACTCCAACGGCCCAGCCTGTGGCCTGGGGCGTGCGGAAGTCAACCCGGGCGCTGGTGACCGCGTCTCCGCTATCTTGATTGAAGATGAGGTCTGTGGTCTCGAGGTGGATGGGGTTTTTGAGTTCTCGGGGAGTTCCCTGATCAGGTCCGGTTCCACCCGAAGGGTTTGATTCCAGATCGATCTGGACATCTCCGTGAGCGGTGATGTTGCCGGACTTCTTGTCGTAGGAGAAATCGTCGCCGTAGATCTGGTCGAAGCGGGAGGAATCGCGGCCGTAGAGAATCACGCTGACGTGACGCAGTTCGGCGCTGCCGTCGAGCTGGAATTGTTTGAGGCTGCCGGCCTGTACCGTAAACAGGGTTCGCTTGCCGTCGGACTTGGAGAACTGATAACCGTTCGCGGTTTGCTTAATGTCGATGCCAAGCTTGTTCGGGATTTCCTTCAGCACATTGCGCTGGCGCAGACGGGCATAGAAATACATTCCCGAAACCGTTGCGGTGAAGAGCACCGCGATCACGGCCAGCCAGCGGCGCAGGCGGTAGATGGGTAGCGGCATTGCAACTACAGTCTAATGCAAGCCGCTGACCGCGACGGCCGGGCATGCCTGAATCCGATGATCTCATCTACACTTGGAGACGATGACTCCGGAAACGTCGCCGCTGCTGGATCTCCGGCACATTCGCGTGATGCGCGGGCAGAAGGTCGCGCTCGATGACCTTAGCCTGCGTATTCGCGTCGATGAACATGTAGCCATCCTGGGACCGAACGGGTGCGGCAAGTCGACACTGATCAAGACGATTACGCGCGAGTGTTACCCGGTGGCGCGTGAAGACTCCTCGATGGCCATTTTGGGCCAGCAATACTGGAATGTGTTCGACTTGCGTGCCCATCTGGGCATTGTGTCGAACGATCTGATGCTGTCATGTACGGGAGACGCCAGCGGACGAGATGTGGTGCTGTCTGGGTTTTTCAGCAGCACGGGCATATTCCCTAACCACGTTGTCGATCCCGGACACCGGAAGCTGGCGGATGCCGCTCTGGCGCAGTTGAAGGTGTCGCATCTGGCGGAACGGGCGGTTTGTGAAATGTCGTCGGGAGAAGCCCGGCGAGTTTTGATCGCACGGGCGCTGGTGCATAATCCTCGGGCTTTGTTGTTCGACGAGCCGTGCAATTCTCTTGACCTGGCAGCCCAGCAAAGTCTGCGTCAAACTATGCGTGCGCTGGCTGATTCGGGGATTGGAGTTGTTCTGGTGACCCATGAACTGGCCGACATCGTTCCAGAAATCCAGCGCGTTGTTCTGATGAGCAGGGGAAGAATCGTCGCCGATGGCCCTAAAGATGAAATTCTGCAGGGCGAGCGGCTCGCGGCTCTGTTCGGGGTGTCGGTGGAAATAGTCCGACGCGACGGTTACTACAACATGTGGTAAACGCAGCCTTCTTTTATCCGTGCTTAGGGCTGGCGCGAGTTGGGCTCTTCTTTGTGTCGTCGGCGGACACAACTTCACTCCTGAAATCGCGCAAAGTCAGTTCGAGGCCGCCGAAGTCGGGGTGGTCGTTGTGGCCGATGGTGAAGGCAATATCGATGGCGTCTCCGGCTAAGAGCGGCGACTGCTGCAGTCGTTCAGCCATGCGCCAGCCCAGGGCGTTAAAGACAGTTCTCGCTCTGCCAGTTCTCAGGTCTCGGTTCTCAGTTCTCAGTTGAAGACCCCTTGCTTCAGCTTTTTCGTTGCGACGGATGGCTGCGCCATCTGGGTGACAGCTTGGGGTGGCTAGAATCGCGACCACTGACAACTCTTCCCTTTCGGATTCGAGCGCGGACTCAAGCGCGGATCCTTGCGCGGGTTCTGGCGGAGAGAATTCGTGGCCTCCGGTGTCTTCTCCCGCTTTAAGTTTCAGCTTGATGTGTTTGTCTTTCAGAATTTTCGGGGGTGCGATCAAACGCACGCCGCGGGCGGAGAATGCGGGTTCGTGATTTCCCGCTCCGTGGGGTTCGAGCAATTGCAATACTCGAAACAGTGACGGAGTGATTTCGTTGAGATCCAGTTCTGCTTCTAGCTCGAGCACGGGATCGAAATCCGCGGGGGTCAAGCGAGTGCGCGCGAAGGCATCGAGTTCGGCGCGCAGTTGAGGCACGTTATTGGATGGCATGGCGAAACCGCAGGCGTGGGAATGTCCGCCGTAGCGAGTGAAAAGATTGTGTGAAGACTCGACCGCCTCGAGCAGGTGGAAGGGGCGAATGGAGCGGCCGGAACCGAAGGCCTCATCGCCTTCGCGCGCGATGACGATGGCGGGGCGGTGGTAGCGCTCGACTACGCGCGTGGCCGCAATGCCGATGACACCGCGGTGCCAGCCTTCGCCATCCACCACGATGCAGTAGGCCTCGGACAGGGCGGGATCGCCACCGATGCGCTCTTCGACCGCGTGCAGAATGCTGCGCTCTTCTTCCTGGCGGTCGGCGTTGAGACGATCGAGTTTGGCGGCGAGTTCCCGGGCTCGCGCGGGATCCTTCACGCTGAATAACTCGATCACATCGCGGGCGACATCCATGCGTCCGGCGGCGTTGATACGGGGCGCGATGCGGAATGCGACTTCGGTGGAAGTAGGCGGGCGCTTGGTGGAAATCTGCGCTACTTCGAGCAGGGCCTTAAGCCCGGGATTCACCGCGCGGCGCAGGGCATCGAGGCCAAGACTGGCGAACACCCGATTCTCGCCGGTGAGCGGAACGGAATCGGCGATGGTGGCAATCGCTACGACCTTCATGAATGATCGCAACATGCGCAGCTGATCGTTTTTGGCCAGGCGTTCGTCGAGGCGCCGCTGCATTAATCCTTGGGCGACTTTGAAGGCTACTCCGGCTCCGCAAAGCTGTTTGTAGGGATATTGGCATCCCGCCTGATTGGGATTGACCACTGCCAACGCGCGGGGAACTCCATCGGGTCCGGGCAAGTGATGATCGGTGACGATAAGGTCGACGCCCAGCCGCTGCGCGGTTTCCGCGGGGGCGAAGGCGCGGATGCCCATGTCGACGCTGATGATGAGGCGAATACCGGCGGCCGCGGCGCGTTCGATCACATCGTCGCGCAGATCGTAGCCTTCGCGAATGCGGTGGGGCACGTGAAAATCGCCGGCACCGCCGCAGAGTTCGATTGCCGTTTTCAGGATGATGACCGCCATAGTGCCATCGACGTCGTAGTCGCCGTAGATGAGGATCGGTTCTTTTCGTTCGATGGCAGCATCGATGCGGTCGACGGCGGCGCGCAAGCCGAGCATTTCTTCAGGTGCATGCAGGTGATCGAGAGACGGGAAGAGGAAGCGAGCGGCGGAGTCGGGTTCGGTGATGCCGCGACGGATGAGCAGGCGGGCTAGCGTATTAAGAGGACTGCCTCGCTTGTTATGATCCTGAGCCTGATTCAGAATCGGGAGATCCGAAAGATCGCGGAGAGCCGTCGCCAGGCTGTGTACGCGGAGCGGGTCTTCGGGAGCCAGTTCCCAGCGCACTTTATTCTTAGCCTTCGTCGTCCTGGTCCGGTTCGTCGATGGGGATGCCGCCAAAATCTTCGGAGACTTCGAGCAGGCGCTGGTAGCGGTCGTACCAATCGGTGCTGACTTCGCACAGGAACATCGATCCCTGATAGGCCCAGCCTAGCTGCAGGAATCCGACCTTGCCGAGGTGGGCGCGGAGCCAGCGCGCGTCTTCCACGTCGTCGCCGTCGGAGAATTCGGAGTGGGTGAGGCGCTGCACCAGTTCGTCGAGTTCCTCGCGCTCGAGCTTCCAGGAATGCATTGTCAGAAATGGAGTGCCGGCGCTCTTGGCGAGCTCGACGAAATCCTTCCAGCCATCGGGATTCGTCCCCATCTCCCACATGATGCACTGCACTTCTTCGTAATCCACGTAGCCGTGGAAGCGGCTCATGCCATGACCTTCGATGAAAGCGATCATGTCATCTTTGATGATGGTTAAATCTTCTGGCGTGGGCGACATAGCGGAGCTCGAATCAACATTGTATGCCGTTTGGGCACGAAGCTGCCAGCGTAGGGGTTCTTTGAGACCAGCCTGTGATTGTTGAACTTCACCTTGCGTTGGGTAACAGGCCTTTCTCGACCAGCACCGGAGGCTTGCGGTGCCGGGTGACCTGCTCATAGGCATAAGCCCAACCTAGCAAATCCCCGTCTTTCCAAGGGCGGGCGGAGATCTCCAGGCCGAAGGGGAGACCGCTGGGATAGAACCCCCCGGGGACGACTACCGCGGGAACGCCGATCATGTTGACCCATCCCGTGTCGCTGTGTGGACCTCCGCTGATGTTTCCATCCTGCGGCATGGTCTCATCGGGCGGAGGCATTTGGGTTGCGGGATAGACATAGCCATCGAGATGCAGGCGGTCGAGCGTTTCGTAATACATTTCGAGCGCCTTTCGCCTGGGCGCAAGGACATTGGCTTCGGCCTGCGGATCGGTCTCGAAGACGGCCTGGGTTAATGGCGGGCGATCTTTTCGGGTGAGATCGTCGACACCTCCAATGATGGTGGAGGGCAAGGGAGAGCCGACGGCCTTTTGGTATTCGTCGGCCGAGCGGTATTGCGCCGGACCGTACTCGGCGAGGAATTTTTCCGTTCCTTCGCGGACGTAAGGGAGCGTGCCGACGCGGGCAATGGTCACTGCGAAGCTATCGGGGAGGACGGAATCGTCGAAGACCACGGTTGCGCCTGCGGCTTGCAGGCCTTCGAGCGCCTTCATGAAAGCCTCGCGGGTTTCTGGACGCAGCGGGAGGCGGGATGCGTCTGTGTCAGCTGCGACCTCGGTGGGCGACTCAGACGCGGGGATGCCCTGAAAAGGTATGCCGGCTCCTGCAAGAATGAAGGCGGGGACGCCGAAGCGTTTTCCCTTGAGCGCGTCTGGTTTCAAGTACTGCGTGTAGGGGCCGGGCTGAGCTTTTGCGGAGGAACCGATGGTGGGGGGATCCAAAGGATCTTCTCCAGCCATCACGCCGAGCGCGATGGCGGCGTCGGTGACGTCGCGGGCGATGGGACCGGTGTTGTCGAGCAGCCAGTCGAGCGGCGCGATGCCGGCGATGCTGACCAGGCCTCGCGTGGGGAAAACGCCTACGACCGAACTAGTGGCAGAGGGCATTCGGATCGAGTTGCCGGTGTCGGTTCCGTTGCCCAGCACCGCATAGTTCGAAGTGACTGCTGTGACTGTGCCTCCGGATGAGCCTCCAGGGCTGAAGCGGACGTCGTAGGCATTGCCGGTGCGTCCATAGGCAGTGCTGCGATTGGTGTCGCTGGCGGCGAAATCCGGCATGTTGGTTTGCCCGAGGATAACGGCTCCGGCGGCGCGCAGCTTGGCGATGATGGTTGCATCCTTGGGCGCGACCAGTTCATGGCCGGGGATGATGTAGCCCTTCCATCCATCCGTTGTGATTAGACCTTTTATGCTGGTGTTCGCTTTGGTCACGATCGGAACGCCCCACAGCGGGCCCCGTACAAAACTGCTGCCGACCGCTTTTGCTTCCGCGTCTTCGCGAGCGGCGGTCGCGAGAGCTCCGGGCAGGTCAAGGTTCTGCACGGCACGGTAGATTCCGTTGTACTTCTCGATGCGGGCCACATACCAGTGAACGACTTCGGTCACGCTGTACTTGTGGCTGCGGTAGAGCTGTTCCAGCTTTGGAATGGTGATTTCGAGCAGGTCTCGATCCATCGACTCTTGGGAAGCGTGTTTCGGGGTTGGTGAGGTCTGTGTCTGCGCCTGCAGGAAGCCGGTTTCGAAAACAAGCATGACAACTAGGAGATGGCAAAGAGTGGCTCGCATCTTCATGAGATCCTCTGCGCGGAATGATTGCGCAAACGATAAAGAATACTTGAGTTGAGCCGGGATGAGGTGGATGAAATGCAGGGCTGGCCTCTTTCTCGCTGGACCATTTAGAATCCTCTGTCCCACTTGCAGCAGAATCTATTAGGAGGCGCATCCGCCTTGATTCCGCGTTATACCCGTCCGGAAATGGGCCGCATCTGGAGCGATGAAAATCGCTTTCGCACCTGGCTGGCTGTGGAAGTGGCCGCGACCGAGACTTTGGCCGAGGCTGGCATGGTGCCGAAAGAGGCGGCGCGGGCGATTCGCGAGCGATCCGACTTCAGCGTGGAGCGCATTCACGAAATCGAAGCCGAAGTGCGGCACGATGTGATT
>Ga0209169_10001934_pt1 | contig 12639 bp, 7 predicted proteins | sample HubBroMetageWRM4_FD_188346 | JGI IMG/M metagenome (GOLD analysis project Ga0209169, IMG submission 188346) | Warmed soil microbial communities from the Hubbard Brook experimental Forest, New Hampshire - Hubbard Brook CCASE Soil Metagenome WRM 4... | ecosystem: Environmental > Terrestrial > Soil...
GGCTCCGGAGCCCATCGCCAGTACACGATACCCACGGGTCTCGAGGAGGAACTTCCGCACAGAGAGGATCTGCTCGTTGTCTTCTACACAAATAATGGTCTTGCGAGGGCGCATCGTCGATCTCTTTCTTTGCCGGGGGTTACCGGCCTTCCTGCTACTGCGTTTCTGTCCCTCGCTCCCGGTAAAGGAGCGTACGCCGTTGCGCGACGCCACAGGTTTCCGGACGTGTCGAAACACGCCGAGAAAACCGTGGGTTGTGGCGCTGTGGTCTCGCTTCGAGCGCAGGAATGCCCGGCGCGCAAGGCGGTCAAGCCGCCGGCACGTCAGTCGGGCGCGACACAGCTCTGTGGAAATCGGCGCATAGCGCTCGTTTCCAGCAGCCGTATGGCGCGCCTTACAGCATTCCCACCCCTCATCCATGCGGCGATCCCCGTTTTTAGGCCGGCACCGATGAGCGAAGCGAAGAACCTAACCTAGTGCCCCTGGTGCGCGGCTGTTTTCAGGCCGCGAGGGGGCGTGAAACGGACGAGTCCGCTCCCCGGGTTCAGCGCAAAATTGTCCGAAAAGTCAGGCGAAATCTTTACGTCGTCGGGTCGAACCCAAAGACGATTTGCTGAGCATACGGAGGGGAACCTTTCACAGCAACCGCGAAATTATGGCGAAAACCCAATCAATTCCGAGTCGCGCATCCACTGATTACTGTGGAGTGCCCGTCACTGTTGAGGTTTGTTGCGATATTGCCTGTGTAAATCTTCGTTAAACAGGCAGGAAAAAGGCACCTCGTGCCACAGGGATGGTGCTGCCCGATACCGTTACGGAACCGACCCCCTCTTCTTGTCGGACAGCTCGCACCACGAGCCGGCTTGGCCGACCGAGTTCAAGGCCTTGGCGCAGAGTGACTTCCTGCCCGGATTCGACCCAGCCGTGACGCACCAACCACGCGATGGCGCAGCCTGCCGCAGAGCCGGTAGCCGGATCCTCTCCGGAGTAAAACTGCATGCGCGCCCGCCAGACATCTGTCTCGTGCGGCGAAATCGAAGACTCTGCCGCTCGTTCCGGGGCGATGCAGTAAAACCAGCGCGTGCGCTTCGCGGCAAGCCAGGCCATCGCCTCGCGTTGAGGAATAGCGAGCCGCCGCAGCGCTTCGAGCTTCAGCCCCACAACACAAAATGGACTGCCAGTCGAGACTGTCTGCGGCTGTGCACCTTCGAGCAGGTCAGCCTCAGTGAGACCGAGCACGCCAGCGACCTCGGCACGGTCGTACAGTTCTCCGAAGACCGCGTCCCGCTGCCACATGGTGGCGAAGACTCCGCCGCCGGAATCAGGCTTCGGTTCTAGACGAACGGTGATGGCGCCGACGTTGAGCAGCAGCTTCAACTCACGCGCGCCAGCGAGTGGAGGATGATTTAGATATAGCCAGCTCGCGGTGCCGAGCGTGGGATGACCCGCGAAAGGTAGCTCTTCCTGCGTGGTGAAGATGCGCACTCGCACGCCTTCGGCACGGTCATGCTCCGGATCACTGGAAGGCAGGACGAACGTAGTCTCCGAGAGGTTCGTCTCGCGCGCGATGGCCTGCATCTGGGCATCCGTGAGGCCGCGGCCGTCGTGAAATACAGCCAGCGGATTGCCCTCGAGAGGATGGTCGGCGAAGACGTCGAGAATGCTGTACTCCAGCGTGCGATTCATAGTGTCGAGTCTACCGATGCACGGCATGCGGTTGACATCGTTGTTGAGCGGAAGTACTTTGGAGTCAGCCGCAAGTGGGGCCAACTGCTTCCATGCTGGTGCTAGACGCCAGCTGCGGTAAAGATTGAGAGAGACGATTTGATGCTTCACTCGACAATCTCCGCTCGCTCCTGCTGCTGTGACCGCTGCTGCGGTTGCCGCTGCTGTTGCTGTGGCCCGCGAGGGTGAGCGAATGAGCGAGTCGAGGCGGTAACGCCGAATCAAAGAGATCGACGCTCAGAACCCACCCAAGGCCCACCGCCGGGTGGGTTTTTCAATTGATTCCCAGACCCTCAGAGGCTTTCAAAAAAGATAAAGGCAGGTACAAACGATGTCTCTTCGCATCAATGACGTAGCTCCTGATTTCACCGCCGATACAACGCAGGGTACGGTTCACTTCCACGAGTGGATCGGCGACAACTGGGCCGTGCTTTTCTCTCATCCAAAGGACTTCACTCCGGTGTGCACCACAGAGCTGGGCGCCGTCGCCGGTCTCGAGAGCCAGTTCGCAGCGCGCGGAGCCAAGGTGATTGGCCTCTCGGTTGATCCGGTCGAGTCGCACGCTCGCTGGACGAAGGACATTGAAGATGTGACCGGGCACACGGTGAAGTATCCCGTCATCGGCGATCCCGAGCTGAAGGTCGCGAAGCTCTATGACATGCTTCCCGCTAGCGCAGGCGACACCTCTGAAGGCCGCACGCCTGCCGACAACGCTCCCGTTCGAACAGTTTTTGTCATCGGACCGGACAAGAAGATCAAGCTGCAGATTGCATATCCTATGTCTACCGGACGCAACTTCGACGAGATCCTGCGCGTGCTTGACTCGATGCAACTGACCGCGAAGCACAAGGTCGCGACGCCGGCGAATTGGAAGCAGGGCGACGATGTGATCATCACCGGCGCAGTATCAAACGATGATGCCGACAAGATCTTTCCTGGCTACAAAACGGTGAAGCCTTACCTGCGTACGACAACGCAACCGAAGTAAGTACTCTGCGCGACCCGCCGCTCTTCTGCGGTGTGTGTCGCGAGCAGTCGATTTGCGTGTCTGCAGTCATTTTGCGCAGACACGCCGAGAGCACCGGTGGCGAAGTGGCTAACGCGCTGGTCTGCAAAACCAGTATTCGCCGGTTCAATCCCGGCCCGGTGCTCCATACAAATTTCGAGCCGACAAACGATTGTCACTGGCTTGTCATTGGCTCGTCATCCTCTTGTCAGGCGTGGCAGACAAGCTCTTTCAAAAGCGATAATTTCAGCAGGTTTTATACCGCTTCTCTGTCAACCAGTGAGCCGTCACGTGCGTAAGGCGAATTGTGACGAGTCGCCTTCGATTCGTGTCGAGCGCGGAGTGATTTGTTTTATAGTTCAAACAATCGACCTTTGATTACCTCTAAACCTCGCGTGTCTGGCACTCGACCATAGACGCGAGCGGTCGTGTACCAAAATGGAGGATTCATGAAGTACAAATTACAGTTGTTGGTTGCATTCTTAGCCGCAACGGCCGTTGCGGCATTTGGCCAGTCGTCAGCTTCTCTCTCAGGAACCGTAACTGATCCCACGGGAGCCGCGGTTCCCAATGCACATGTCGTAGTTCACTCGCTTGCAACGGGAGCTGACCGCGCCGTAGACACTGACGGAGCAGGTCTATACGCCGTACCCGCCCTGTTACCGGGCGACTACTCCGTGAAAGCTGCCGCGACCGGCTTCAGCAATGACACCGTGCCCAAGGTGACGCTGAACGTTGACAGCAGTGTCACGCTTAACCTGAAGCTCGCAGTTGAGTCTGCCGGCGAGACGGTGCAGGTCGAAGCCAATGCCGGGAGTCAGATTGAGAGCAGCACGATTACTGTCGGTGACGTTATCGACCAGCGCCAGGTTCAACAGCTTCCTCTAAACGGACGGCACTTTCTTGATCTCACAGTACTAACGCCGGGAGGCGTTGTGGCTCCGACGAACGGCAGCCTTACTGCGCCGAGCCGTGGTCTGGGAGCAAACTCCTTTATCACTGGTGGCAACCGCGAAGACTCGGTCAACTTCCAGATCAACGGCATCAACCTGAACGACATCAGCCAAAATCAGATCACCTTCCAGCCTTCCATCAGTACAACGAGCGAGTTCAAGATCAACAACCAAACGTTCAGCGCTGAATATGGCCGCAGCGATGGTTCGATCGTGACGGTGGCGACGCGTTCGGGCACCAACCAATTCCACGGCGAGGTGTTCGACTACTTCCGCAATTCCGCGCTGGATGCCCGCAACTACTTCAACCGCAGCTACAACCCCGCTACCCTAGTTCCTCTGCCGTTCGGGACAGGCAAGAAGGCCCCGCTGATACGCAATAACTTCGGCGTGAGCGTGGGTGGACCGATCTATAGGGACCACACGTTTTTCTTCTTCAGCTACGAAGGGTTGCGGCAACACCAGGGAATTCTGCAGAACAGCCCGGTGTTTACGCCAACTCAACTTGCGGCATTTATTCCGGGTACAGTAGGCGCGAAGATGGCGGCGCTCATCCCGCTGCCAAACAGCGGCTCGAATTACGTTTCGTTCACGCCCGGTCCAGTGCAGATTGATCAGTACACCGGTGACGTGTACCAAAAGCTTGGGGCCAACGACAGCCTGCATGGCTTCTATGCTTTTCAAAAGGATGTGCGCACGGAGCCTGCCCTGCAGGGTGACACGTTGCCGGGATGGGGCGATCACCGCAACGCACATCGCCAGATCGGAACTCTGCAATACGTGCATATCTTCTCTCCGACCGTTACGAACGAAGCGCGCATCGGCTTCAACCGCATCTCGATTGCGTTCAATCCTGCGAACCTGCTAGATCCCACGAGCATTGGCCTCGGCGATGGGCTAAGCGGGAACGTCGGCATTCCACAGACAACGGTCACGGACGTCGGCTTCACGTTCGGTGGACCGTCCGGCTTCCCGCAGGGCCGCAACACGACAACCGGCGTGCTCGCGGATACCGTGACCATGGTCTTCGGAAATCACCAGATCAAATGGGGCGGTGAGTATCGGCGGTATCTCAACTACAACTTCGGCGGAAATATTGGCCTGCTGCAAATGACAGCCGCCCAACTCGCGGCAAGCGTGAGCCCGGTGTTCCAGGTCCAGCCGAACATCATCGACTACCGTATCTACGCAACTGCTGTGGGTGGATTCATCCAGGACAACTACAAGATGTTTCCGGGGCTGATGTTGGAGTATGGTGTGCGCTTCGAATGGAACGGTACACCGGTCGAGGGCGAAAACCGGCTCTCGGTCTTCCAGCCTGTAGGCAGCACCACCAGCACGCTGGTGCAGGTTGGCACAAATGGAATTGGAAGGGAGCCCTATAAGCAGAACTACAACCTAGAACCGAGGGTTGGCTTCGCTTATGACATGTTCAACAACCAGAAGACCGTCGTACGCGGAGCATACGGTTTCCTGGTCGATCAGCCGGTGGCCGGAACGAGTTCGAATCTGGCGACGAATCCGCCGTTCACGACCGCATTGTCCTACAGCAACAGCGCCGTGCCGCAGCCGCTGAGCACGATCTACAACTCGGCAAAGGCGGCTTCAGGGTTTGCGCTAACCTACACGAACCCGAATCTCCGCAATGGGTATATCGAGAGCTTCAATTTCAACATCCAGCAGGCGCTGCCCTGGTCGCTGGTCGGATCGATCGGCTATTACGGATCAACGGGTCATCATCTGTTGATCAACACGAACTTCAACCAGGCTAGTGGAGCGCCTGGGAGCCCGCGTCCCTACAACACGCTGGCACTAAACAGCCCGGTCGCTCCGGGAGCGTCGATTGCTTCGAACATCAACGAGCGGAACAGCATCGGTTACTCGAACTTCAACGCGCTGTGGGTAACGCTGGATAAGACGTACCACAACGGGATGCAGTTCAACACGAACTACATGTGGGGCAAGTCGATGGACATCAACTCACTCGGCTCCCAAGGGTCCCTTACCGCTAACGGCGGCCTGCAGGACGCCAACAATCCTGCCGGGAATTACGGCTTGTCGGACTTTGACGTGCGGCATCACTTCGCCGGCACGGCGATTTACAATCTGCCGTTCAAGGGCAATCGCTGGAAGGAAGGATTCAGCCTTCAAGGAATCTTCCAGTACCAGACCGGAAACCCTGTGAATATTGTCGCTTCGACCTCCGGCTTTAACGGGATCGCCGGCAACATCCGACCGAACATCCTGGGTCACATCCAACGGAGCAAGGTGCAGGTCGCTGGACAGTCGTACATTCAGTACTTCCAACTGCCAGGAGGGCAGAACTATGGCGGTTCCGTCTGTGACATAACCAACTACACTCCGGCCTGCATTCTGCAGGTTGTGGGAACGCAGGCGTCCGCGACGGGTCCGCTTAATCCGACTCAACTCACCTACCCGGGCCTCGGCAACATCCAGCGGAACTACGGCACGGGACCCGGCTACGCGGATTGGGATATGTCGGGTCAAAAGCAGACGAAGATCACCGAATGGCTGGCCTTCACACTGCGGGTAGATGCCTTCGACATTCTGAATCACCCGAACTTCGGGCAGCCCACAGCAGGTGGGACGACAGCGAACGTGCAGTCAACGGCCTTCGGCCAGATCACAGGGACGCGCTTCGCCACCAGCGACGGCGGTTCTTCGCGTCAGCTGCAGATCAGCGGAAAATTCACCTTCTAAACCCTCTGAGGCTGGTGCTCGCGTCATCGCAAGATGGCACGGGCGCCAGCCTTTTTCTTTGTGCGTGAGGCTGCCGTCCGCGTAACCTCCGGTCTGAATGCGGTCTATCGTAGAGCTACTCGGCGGCCACCTGTGTCAGCGAGTGCCCAGCGCTCGCCTGTGTTGCAGCCGGAGACCCAAGCGAGAAATCAGTATTGTCCTGACTGCGGCTCAGCACTGGGTTCTGTTCCGCATGCGCCTCGGTCTGCGCCCGGGTGTGCACATGTTGCTCGACGTAGGCGAAGGCCTGCGAGAGTGGAATAGCCCCATTCTGCTGCTGAAGCGCCTGCACAAGGTAGTACGTAAAGTAGCCATGTTTGATGGAATCACTCTCGAGCGACTCCTCGTTAACACCGCTCGCGGTGAAGATAATCCGGCCGCTTCCCTGCTTAATATGGTCGAGTGTCGCTGGCGCGACGGAGCCTGACGCGACGCCGGGCACCATCAGCTTTTTCTCCGGCTGAGCCGCATTGCCACTGAAACACGTGTCGAGGAAAATAGCCGTACGTTCCGCACGCACGCGTGTCGCCACAGCATTGGCAAGATCCACCATCGGCAGGGCCGTCGCATACAGGCTATCGACATCGGGATTGTTGGGGTCAGTCCCGATATCCGTGTCGTGCGTAATGATGTAACTCACCCCGGCGGTGTCAACCTCACGCGGGGATCCGTGTGCCGCAATGTAGACGACAACAAGATCAGCAGGAGCTGCGCTGCGGGCGAGCCAATTAAGTTGTTCCTTGATGTGGCGAGTCGTCGCCTGGTCATTGATGAGAACGTGTACATTCTCCTGCTTGAAGTGACCATACTGTGGGCTGAGCAGCACGTCTGCAAAGCTCTTCGCGTCACTCGCGGTGTAGCTCAGCGGCGGGATCACTTTGTCTTCAAACGAGGCGATACCAATGACGAGCGCCCACTTCTGCGCCGGCCCGCCGGAAGGCTTCGTTGGCTGACCAGGCGTCGCTGTCTCGAGCCCACGAGCGCGCGTGGAGAGAACAAAGGGGTCGAGCCGGTCCGACAACGCATCGGTGGGAAAAAGTTGCGCCTGGCGCATCGCATAGCTCGCGAGTTGTGCATGCCCTAGCTTGCCTTCGACAAGCGACCGGTAATACCACGCCTCACCGAGATCGCTGCAAAGCTCAATCGCGCGCTTCAGCAACTGGTTGGCATCTTCCAGTTGCGCCGGCCCGCTGTCCGCCTGCACGCGTTCGAGAGCCTGCACGACGAGATCCTTGCCCGCGCCACAGCGCGCCTGCGCGTGCACCTGTCTGCACAGTAGATCGCTGCTCAGCAAGATCAAGACCCACACGGCTCGTCGCACAGCCCGATAGCTCCCCCCGAAAGAAATAGAAGTTCTGTTAGCGCGATGCGCGGTGCGTTGACCCTGGCCCGCTCCGATCCCTGGTCTTCATCGCCGTAAGCACTCGTCCGTTCACTCCATGCTGCGAGAGATAGACCTGTCCCTGAACCGAGAGATCAAAGTGAACCTGTGGCGCGTGCTGAATGTTGTCGATTATGTTTCCCTCATCGATATGAGCCGCGATCATTTCGATGACCTGATCGTTCGTCATCGCGTCAGCCGGAGGATCGGCCGCTGGGGCGCTAGCCGCGGGAGCTGGGCCAGAGGTGGCGGCCTTCGTCGATGAGTTATGAGTCGACGCCGTTTCGACGTGAGACGACACCGGTTCGGTGTGAGATGACTTCGCATCGTCACTCAGAACTTTATAGTGCGCGAGCGCTGTGTCAATCCGATTCTGCGGCTCAAGAAAGTACTTCTCGGTCGGCTTCGCATCGATTGCCTTGCCATAGCTGATCGCGGCCTGCTGAAGATAGGTCCTCGCCTTGTTGAAGTCTTCGCTTGAGTACGCCAGAGCCTCATTCGCGACGCCGATGTTGTACAGGCGGTACGCATCCTCTTCAGGCGTAGAGAAGGGCGGCGTAACCTCTAAGGCCTCCAGAGCGCGCGAATATAACTTGCCCTCCAGCAGCTTATCCGGTTCATCGAGAGCTCCACCCCGCGCGAGGTTAACATTCACCTGCTCGCTCGTGTTCACCAGGTGCGACGCAATCTGCATCGCCGCATCCTGGATGAGCTTGTCATGTAGCTCAATGGCGGTTGGTGGCGTTTCCTCCGGCTCTGTATTGCTACCCGCCTTGGTGACGTGACCGGCAGCATTGCCAATTGAGTGGAAGATACCGCTGGCGAGACCAGTCGATGCACCCGTGTTCGAAGTGACATTGAACTCGTGGTCATAGTTGGCCTTGACGTTATCAGCGGCGAGTGAATGTCCCGTCCGCGAGGTAGCCTTGAAACCGACCGTCAGGGTTCCAGTGACGCGCTCCATATACTGCGGTGGCGCCGGCTTCTTGCTGTTGAGCGACACACCTTGCTGCGCTGTTCGCACCGGCACAGGCTGCGCGTAGCTCGTAACAGTGCATGTGATGATGGTGTCCGGGTGCACATCTTCGCTCCGGAGCCGCGGATCGTTGCGCAAAAGAATATTCTCAAGATCCGACTTCAGCGTCGCCGAAATATCGCCTTGGACTCCAACCGCATTCACGACGACCTTGATCCCCGTGCCGTCAATGTGCCCCGTAGGCGGAAGCTTTCGTTCCAGCACAATCTTCTTTTTTGTAAATGCAGAGCCGAAGTTCTGCCCCCGCATCATCGGGGCCAATAACAGAGCTGCAACTCCTGCCACCAGTACTACGCGTCGAGTTGGAACGTTACTCATACCTGCTCTCCGTGGGACCCTCTCAACACACACGAACTCATCTACTATTTCGTCCCTTGCCTGTTTGCCTTTGCCCGCCCTACGAAGCGACTACACATGATCCATGTCCATTGCGCTTCAACTCTTCTTCTTGCCCCCTCCAGAACTCTTGCCTCCGCTGCTGCCAGATCCCTTCGACGATCCGTCCCCACCACTCGGAGTTTCACCCTCCGACACTGGAGACATTTTCAGGTTCGCCGTAACATATGTGATGTCTGGTGTGAGCTTGCCCGCGAGATCGTAGATCGAAGAGTTGGTACTGGCGCCCTTGGGTACAAGGAATCCCTGCCGAAGCTCGAGGTCTTGGAAATGCGGCTCCAGTTGCGCAGCGTACACATGCGGCACCAGAACGTAATCACCAGGCACAAGGTTCAGACCGGCAGAGGTGTTCGCGGATGCACGAGCACCGCGCGTCGTATATGCCTGCTGCGGAAATCCGTTCAGCAGGAACGTCGTCCGTTGTTCGAGCGATCCATATAACGTGCAGAAGGAATTCAGCGCGGTAGTACTAATGGCCGGCAGACCCAGGATGGGTGCGAAGCGGTTGACTTCACTGTTAACCATCTTCAGAACTGATACGAGTGTTGATTCGCGATGGGCCATCGACACATTGACTGCGAGTTGACCGGAGCCCCCTGGCAAAATGATCTTCTGCATCTTCTCCCACGTATTCCCGGGATCGAAGCCCAGATTCTGCAACGGCGGCAGTTGACCGGCCTTGTCGGGATAAAGCGCAGCGAGGCAGGTCCAAGCCATCGGATCCAGCAGGTTCAGGAGAGATTTGCGCTGTAGAACATCGATGCGGAGTTGCGCAGACTGCAGTTTCTGAAACTTCTCCTGGTCTTCGCCGGCCATGCGAAAGCCACCAACGTCCACGCTTGCCGTGATGTCGGTATCGGAAGGATATTCCAACAACTCGCTTGGATCGACGGCAGACGCGTATCGAAGCCCTTTGTCAGGATCATATTGAAGCCAATCGATCTGTCGATTGACATCGGCCGCACCGGTTGCCTCTTTGTGCGAGGTGAAGAGACCGCGACTGTGTACGCCGCTCGAGGACGCCTCCGCCTCCGGAACAAAGTTGGTCCAAAAGTTTTTGGAATTGTGCTCACCCGACGAGGGGACATCGCCGTCCTGTAGCGCACCGATCAGAGTTTCGGCAAGACCTGGGCGAGCGCTTAGCAAAGCGCCCAAAGAGCCGGTAAAAAGAAGGTCCCTAAAGAACGAACGCCTACTCGCATTCATGGCTACAACCTCAGCTACGAACCATAGACACTATCAATTGTCAAGTGTTCTGCATAATACCTTAGAACCATTACCCATGGATAGAAATTCATCTGCGATCGAACGCGCTTAGCGCCTCTGGTGAACGTGTGTCAGAGTGGCCTGCGCTTCATGAGTAGCGCCAAAAGTAACCAGTTGCGCAGGTCACCTTTAGACTCCTTTTGCATTTACAAAAACTAGCTAAGTCGCTGCATACAATGGGTTGCATCGGTCCCCGAAAAGTAACCGCTCTGCACTTCAAGCGCTCTTTCCGGAAGAACCACCTACCACTTCTGTGTGGTGGCGTTTTTTGTTCGGATTGCCGATAACCAACCTAGCTCAAAGACGGGATTCAGGAGTTCGTTCCGAGCACTGTTAGCCCCGCGGAACTCCTTTTGAATTTCGGCTTTGCCCAAATTCCATGGCGATTCGAGTCATTCTTCTTCTCGGTGCAATCTTCCTAACCTGCGGCAGCGTGGGTCTGGTCATCGTGCGACTGAGCAATCCACTGCTGAGGGGTTTGGGTTGGCTTGGTGGCTCCTTTGCTGCTGGCGCTTTAGGTGCCTTTCTGCTCGCCTGTCACGGCAGACTCCCAGCATTAGTGACGATCCCGCTCGCAGACGTGCTGATCCTCGGCTCGTTCGTCCTGTTGCATGTCGCGGTGCTGGAACTGTCAGAGCGATGCTCATTGTTCCCAACCTTCGGGGTGGCGTTGCTTGTCTTACAGGCAGCGGTTGATCTCACCCTGATGTACTCTCCTCCGGGGTTTGGCCCTATTGGCTCCCGTATCATCATGGCCGGCCTTCTCATCGCAATCGTCTGCGGCCACACTGCCTTTACGCTCATCGGCGTCGCGCGCCGGGCGGTTCGCACCTCCGCCCTCTTCACTGCAGCGTTGCTTCTGGCGTTCGTTTTTTACAACATCATTCGCGTGCTCGCGGTCGGACTCGGTCTTCTTTCGCGTCCTGGCGCCTTTTACACGGAGGAGACTGTCACCTTCGGCCTGTTTGTCGCCGTCGCGCTCGGCGTCGCCTTCGGCTTCTTCTGGATGACCACAGCGATGCTCACCACCGGGCTTGAGCAGATGGCGAGCACCGATCCGCTGACCCGCATCTATAACCGCCGCGTCTTCCTCATGTGGGCCGAAAAGGAACTGACCCGCGGGCAACGAACTGGAACACCCTTCTCCGTCTTGATGGTTGATCTCGACCACTTCAAGCAAATCAATGACTGCTTCGGCCACCAAGCCGGCGATCAGGCGCTGTGCGCCGTCGTTGAGAAGATGCAGGATTCCGTGCGCGGCATCGACGTTCTTGGCCGCTGGGGCGGTGAGGAGTTCGCCGTGCTCCTGCCCGGCGCCGCCGCAGATGCCGCGCTCCTGGTAGCACAGCGCGTCCGCCGCAACATCGAGCGCATCCTGCTGCCCGGCAGCGGCATTCGCAACGGTGAGCGAGTTCAGATGATCAGCGTTACAGCCAGCGTTGGCATCGCCACCTATCGCGGCGTCGACGACAACGTCCACACGATGATGGAACGCGCCGATATGGCGCTATATCAGGCGAAGGCCGCCGGTCGCAATTGCGTTCTTGCGACCGCTTAGCCATACGTCGTCTACATAGGCTCCTTCGACAACGTCCCAATCGTTCTTTGTCATCCCATAAGCGGAGAGCGATGACACGCGCATTCAACGCAAGATCGCCCACAGGACGCAGCCTCTCTCCTCATCAACACCAAAAGGCACGATTCACCGCAGAGCTCTTCCTCCTCTCGCGCAAACGCGGGGTCAAATGCGAAATCCCAAGGCAGGGCGAACTAAGCGGAGGCATGGCGGCCGAAAGCAACCCGCAAAAGTCAGGCCAAAACCGACTCCGCTCCGATATAATCAAGGCCTACCCCGCGGAGAGTTGGCCGAGTGGCTGAAGGCGGCGGTTTGCTAAACCGTTATAGGATCAAAAGTTCTATCGGGGGTTCGAATCCCCCACTCTCCGCCAGTTTGTTTCACCCTATCGAGTCTCTACAAAAATGACACGCAAAAGCCCGCCAATCGCGGGCTTTTGTGCATTTGGGAGCCGGTGAAAGCGGACTAGAGAACCCTCTGCCGAGCATGTTTCACAGGATGCGGCTGTCTAAGAGAGAAGTTGAGGGTTGAGTGCCGTTT
>Ga0209169_10001935_pt1 | contig 12638 bp, 9 predicted proteins | sample HubBroMetageWRM4_FD_188346 | JGI IMG/M metagenome (GOLD analysis project Ga0209169, IMG submission 188346) | Warmed soil microbial communities from the Hubbard Brook experimental Forest, New Hampshire - Hubbard Brook CCASE Soil Metagenome WRM 4... | ecosystem: Environmental > Terrestrial > Soil...
AGAATTGAACTCCGCGCTACCTTTGGCTTTTGAAAATATTTTAGGCAAAGCCCTTGAAAAGGATCCCGACCTGCGCTGCCAGTCCGCTTCCGAACTGCGCGCCGACCTCAAACGCCTCAGCCGCGACCTCGAATCCAGCCGCCGGCCCGCCGCCGAAAAAAGCACTACAGGCTCCGGCTCCGCCGCGCATGCGGTCGAGCAGAAACGCAAGTCCGTCGCCGTCCTTTATTTCGAAAATCAAAGCGGCGCCAAAGAAGACGAATATTTTCGCGACGGCATCACCGAAGACGTCGTCACCGAAATTTCCAAAATCGCCCAGCTGCAGATTTTTCCGCGCTCCGAAATGCTCGCCTTCCGCGACAAAGCGGTCACCGCCCAGCAAGTCGGCCAGCAACTCGGCGCAGCTTACGTCCTCGAAGGTTCGATCCGCCGTTCGGGCAGCCGGGTGCGTATCACCGCCCAGTTGGTGGAAGCCTCCACCCGCCATTCCGTCTGGGCCGAGCGCTACGACCGCCAGCTCGAAGACGTTTTCGCCATTCAGGAAGAAATCGCGCGCAGCATCGCCCAGGCTTTGCGCATCACGCTGACCCCGCAGGAAGAAAAAACCATCGCGCGCAAACCCACCGAAAATCCGCAGGCCTACGACTTTTATCTGCGTGGCCGAAATTACACCCGCCGCGAAAATTACGATTACGGCCTGCAGATGTTCGAGCAGGCCATCGAGCTCGACCCGAATTTCGCGCTGGCCCACGGCGGCATCGCCCACCTCTGCGGCCTGATCTACGAAGTTCGCGAACAAAGTCAGAAATGGATCGAACGCGGCCTCGCCGCCTGCGATCGCGCCACTGCTCTCGCTCCCGACCTGCCTGAAATTCTGGTGGCGCGCTCGCGAATGTCCTACGCCCAGAAGAAGTACGAAGAATCGGCCATGCTCGCCCAGCGGGCCATCGAACGGAAATCCGATTGCGACGGCGCCTGGAACATTCTGGGCCGCGCCTATTTCGCCTCCGGCAGATTTGAAGAGGCCGCGGCGCTCACCGAACGCGCCCTCGAAGCCAACGGCGACGACTACAACACCTATATTCCGTATCATCAGGCGCAGGAAAGATTGGGTCACAAGAAAGAAGGCGAAGCGGTCCGCAAGCGTATGACCGTAATTCTCCGCCAGCAGCTTGAGCTAGTCCCGGAAGACGTCCGTGCCCGCATCCTGCTCGCCACCCAACTCGCCAATTCCAGTCAGGATGCTGAGGAAAGCATTCGCCATTTGCAAACCGCGATTGCACTGCGACCGGGCGACGCGAACACGCTCTACAACGCCGCGTGCACTTACGGCATCCTCGGGAAAAAAGCCGAGGCGCTCGACACATTGAAAAAAGCAGTCGCCGCCGGCTACGGCAATTTGAATTGGGCCGCCAAGGATAGCGACCTCATTTGCCTCCACGACGTCCCCGAATTCAGAGCGTTAGTAGGTCTGGGCGCTGCTTCGGCCTAATCGCGTTTCAGATCAATCGCGCGCGCAGCGTTCCGAATTCTGCCCCTGAGGATTTGGGCAGCAGTGAAAAACTTCGCTGGCGGTGGTGCCCGCCACCGCCAGCGATTACAACAATGGAAGCGAGTGGATCCGGCTTAGTCGCCACTCACTAAAGTTTGGGAACTGCCCGGCGCTGAGGCCACTACGGTCTCTTGCTTGGCCCGGTCCAGTTGCCGCATTTCCGACTTGGAGTACACGAATTGGTGCCCGGAATTGGACCCAGGGTAAAACCAGGTCACGATCGCGTTGGACGGCGTGGCTTCGCGCTGCGCAAAGGTCAGCGCCGTATGCTCGGTGGGCCTAAGACGCTCGGCATCGATGGTCAGGATCGTGGCGCACAATGTGGTTCGATCGGCCTTAAAGACCTGGACCAGGTCGCGATCGACGCTGCCAGCTACCACAAACCAGTAGGTGCCGGCCGGCAGAACGTGTCCAGGAATCTCGACGGGTTGATTGAAGGTGAGTTTGGTGGCCTGATTTTCTTCGGTACCGCGCGCCACCGGCAACATCAGAAGCGACGCCAGTGCCAGTCCGGATATTAGGACTTTCTTTAGAGTGTTCATAAGGTTCCCTCAGTTCTCCTTTTGAGCTGAAAGCCTGTTAGTCAGCGGCGGCTCTCAGCCCAATTTGACGATAGGGGAACCCTCGGTCCTGAGGAAGAGCGTGAATCCTCTGCCTCACATAAGCAATCCTAATAGATCATGGATCTCGATCAACTTCGCTGCTTCGTGGCCGTCGCTCGAGCCGGCACCTTCACCCGCGCCGCTGAGCAGGAAGGAGTTACACAACCTTCTCTTTCCCAACAAGTACGAAACTTAGAGACTTGCCTCGGCGTTTCGCTCTTTGAGCGCCGTGGCCGCTCCACCCGTCTGACCCAGGCCGGAGAGCATCTTCTGCCTCAGGCTCGGGCCTTATTGCGTCAAGCGTCCGACACCAAGCGATCGGTCAACGCCCTCACCAACCGCGTATGCGGTCCGCTCGCGATCGGCGCCATTCCCACCGTAATGCCCTATTGGCTGGCACCGCGGATTGCCGATTTTCAGGCCCGCTACCCGGAGGTGGAGGTGCGTCTGGTTGAAAACATCACCGCGCGCCTCGTGGAAGGTTTGCAGGAAGGTCAAATTGATGTCGCTCTGCTGAGTCTTCCGCTGGCGTCCCCGGATGTTGTTTGCAGCGAACTGTTTCGCGACGAACTTCTATTTGTGCTTCCACCGTCGCATGCGCTTGCCGCTCGGCCGCACCTTGACCCGGCCCAGATCACCGGGGAGCGGCTGCTCGTACTGCGGGAAGGACACTGCTTGCGCCACGAGGCTCTCGCAGTCTGCCGCCGCGGCCTGCGTGATCCCGGCGCAGTTTTTGAGAGCGATCAGTTTTCGAGCGTATTTGCCCTGGTCGCGAGCGGTTTTGGAATCACCGTCGCGCCCAAGATGGCGGTGCACAAAGCGGAGAGTTGCAGCCTGGTTCCGATCGACGGCGAGCCGTCGCGCCGAATCGGCTACGCCCAGATTCGCCGCCCCCATCCTCCGCCTGCACAGAAAGCTTTTATCGCCTGGCTCAAAGAAGCCCGCGGAGCCGCGTGACAATGTTCGGGTGGCCCGGCGCCCGCGGGATTTACTCTTCTTTCGGCGCTTTGCGGAACGCCATTAGCGTATCTTCCAGCGTCAAAATTCCTTCAAGCTTCGCCAGGTTCGCGCGGTTCGCCACCGGCAGCAGCGCCCAGTCCGCCATCACCGCCAGCGCTTCGGATAACGTCTGATCCGGAAACAAATACGGCAGCGGCCCTTTCGATTTCACGCGGATCACAGTAGTCGTCGGCGAAGCGTCCGGCGCCATCCGGATCACCTCGTCGCGATCCAGGATCCACCACTCGCCCGGTTTCACTCGCAACAGCAGCGCAACCCCCGGCTGCGCCTCCGCCCGACTGGCGATCTCCGGAATCGAATCGCCCGGTTCGCACACCACCACGTTCACCGGCCGCATCGCGTCTTCCACCGCCAAGGACATCATCTCCCGCCGCTCTTCCAGCGACGGCAGCACCGTGCCGTCCTGCCGCGCCAGCACGTCGAACAGCGGCACCTTCTGGTACGCGCGCGAAATTCCGTACGCGACCATGGTCGAAATAATCACCGGAAGAATCGCGGTGTAGTTTCCCGAAAGCTCGATGACCATGAACACCGACGTAATCGGCGTGCGCAAAAATCCCGCGAACAGCGTCCCGATCCCCACCAGCGCAAACGTGCCGACCGTCCCGGTCAGCCCCGGGAAAAAATGATGTTCGATCGCTCCTACCGCGCCGCCCAGCATTGCCCCGATAAAAAGTGTCGGCGCAAATGTTCCGCCCGGCGCGCCGCTCAGGAACGAAAATCCGGTCGCCAATAATTTCAATCCCGCCAGCACCAGCAATATCTTCCAGGTGAACTGCCCGTGCATGGCCTGGTCCACGATCGCGTAGCCCGCGCCCATCACCTGCGGAAACCGGATCCCGATCAGCCCAATTAACAATCCCGCCGCTGCCGGCTGCAAATAATGCGTCCACCGCGGCAACGCCATCAACTTCGGCCGGGCATACACGATCCATTTCAGCAACAACAGCGACGCGAATCCGCCGGCGATGCCCAACCCGACGTAGGCCAGCATCTCGAACGCGCCGGCCAGCCGAAACGGTGGCACGCGGAACAGCGAATCCGCGCCCAGAAACGCGCGCATGGTCACCACGCTCGACACCGCGGCCAGCACGATCGCGCCCAGCGCGCCAGCGCTCCATTGCCCAATCACTTCCTCGATGACGAACAGCACCGCCGAAAGCGGCGCATTGAACGCCGCCGCGAGTCCAGCCGCCGCGCCCACCGGAGCAATCAACCGCAAGCGCTCCTGCGAGAGCCTCAACCTTCTTCCAATCAGCGACGCAATTCCCGCGCCCATTTGCAGCGATGGATCCTCCGGCCCCAGCGACTGCCCGCTGCCGATCGCCAGTCCGCACGCGATGAATTTTCCGATGACCGTGCTGAACGGAATGTATCCGTTCGAAATGTAAAACGCCGATTTGGTCTGGTTCACGCCGCTCCCGCGCACCGCCGGGAAAACCCGCAACGCCAAAAACGCAACCACCAATCCCGCAATCGTCGGCGCCAGCACGACTCGCGGAAATGACGGCACCAGCGACGAACCAAGCAGCGTAATTTGGGTCCACTCAATGGCCAGCCGGAAACAAACCACCGCCAGCCCGCTGAAAATTCCAATCACCACCGACAGCAGCAGGAACAGGCGGTCTTCCCGCATGGTGAAAACTTCGTGCGTCCACGTTTCCCAGCGCGAACGCAGGCGGGCCGCCGAAGATTCTCGTGGTGTTTCGGATGATGGTGATGCAGCAGGCGCTGCCGTCGTCGCGCCGTCCGGCGATTCCGGCACGGGCGTGGTCGCTATTTCACTCACCGGATCACCGCATTTCGGCTATGACCCAGCAGCCACAACGCGCGATTTTCGCCTTGCGGTTCGCCACAAGCCATCGCCGCCGCATTTTCGATCTCGAACGTGGTCTGCATCGCGGCATCCAGACGGTCCGGAAAACTTTGCAGGTCGCGCAAACGCCAGCTCGGTGCCATTGTCTCGGTGGTCGCGTAGGCCACTTGCAGGTCGGTTCGCGGCGGAGTTTCCACCAGCGACAAGCCAACTTGCCGCGCGCAGCTTTGCGCTCGCCCTTGCGCCAGCGACAACGCATTCGCCGCGCGCTGTGCTTTCACCTGCGCCGAAAGCCCCGCGAGATATGGACTCATCGCCTGCACCCGGTGCGCCATTTCTACCGCCGGCGCCAGATCCGCCTGCGTCCGCCGCTCCGGCGACAACCGGTTGAAATCCTCAATCGCCGCCGAAAATTCGCCCAGTTCAAAAGCCGCCCGTCCCGCGCCTGCTAGCGCCTCTTCATCATAGCGGTCGACCTGCAGCAGCGAACGGTACAGCGCCTGCGCCCGCGACCATTGCTGCGTCTGCAACAGTAATTGCCCCACGATTTTCAGCCGCGCCGGCTCGTTTTCCGGCGTATTTTCCGCCAGATCCAGTACCGCTGGCACCGCCTGGTTGTAATCTCCCTTCGCAATCAAGTACGCGCACAGCTCCCGCCGGATTTGCCAACGCATCGAAATCGAATCGTCGCGCCACTCGCCATAAATCGCGCCTTGGTAATAACGCAGCGCGTCCGCCCGGGCATTGTTCGCCACCGCAATCCGCGCCAGTTGCAGATTCACTTCGCCGCTGCCCGGCGATTCCGAGAGCAGCGCCAGCAAATACGGTCGCGCCTGATCGTATCGGCCCGCGGCGCCCAACGCCTCCGCCAGGTGGAACTGGAATTTTGTATTGTTGGGAGAATAAACCAGCGCATTTCGGTAGTCGGTCAGCGCGGCCGCCGTGTCGCCCGCTTGAAAACGTTCTTCGCCGGCGGCGAACCAATCGTCTGCCAGCATGTGCACTTTCTTGTGGTACATCCGTGAAACGAACGCCGTAAACGAAAACAAAACCAACAAACTCAACACGCACAGCAGCAGAACCATTTCCCGCGAAGCTTGCCGCCGTCCCGCATGACCCGCAGGCGTCTGTACCGCCGTACCCATGAAATCTCCGCACTACACAATTATTCTAAATGCCTTTCGTGCCAGAAAGCGCACAACTTCAAAATTTCTGACCGTTTCGCCGACCTCACTCTCCGCGCGTACTCGTCATCGCGACTCGATCGCCGCCAACCCTCCGGCCTTTCTCCGCATTTCTCTGTGTTAATGTTCCGCGTTTTCGCCGTTTCCATCCGGCACCACGCAACGACCAGCGCGCAGCGCGGCCCCAAATTACACCCCTCCCCAATCGGCCGTTTTGCCGTCATCCAGAGGAGCGCAGCTATACGAAGGATCTCTCTTCGATGTAAAACGTTGAGGAAAGACGGGAGGGAAACGAACTACGCCTGATCGATCAACCGATGATGTATCGCGTACAGCGCCAATTCCAGCCGGTCCGAAACGCCCAGCTTATCGAAAATATTATGCAAATGATTCTTCACCGTCTGCTCGCTGATGAAAAGCTTTTCGCCAATCTCCCGGTTTCGAAATCCCTGGGCCACCAATTGCACAATTTCTTTTTCTCGGTCGCTCAATAGCGGCTTTTCGCGCCGTTGCCCCGATTCCGCCGACTTCTTGAAAGCATCAATAACCTCAGCCGTCATCCGGTTGTCGAGCCAGATCTCGCCGTCCGCCACCTTCCGAATGCTCTTCACCAATAAATCGCTGGCCGACTGCTTCAAGACCACGCCGCGCGCGCCTAACCGCATGGCCCGCACCACGTCGCGATCATCTTCCGCCGCCGTCAACACAATCACCCGGGTCGGCAAAGAATCGAAATTCACCTCTTCCAACACGCCCAGGCCGTCTTTTTCCGGCATGCGCAAATCCAGCAACAGGATATCGGGCTTCAACTTGCCCAGCATCTTTACGCATTCCACGCCATTTGAAGCTTCACCCACGATCTGGATCTCGTCGGCCGCTTCCAATAGCTTGCGGAGTCCATCCCGAAAGATGGCATGGTCGTCCGCTACCAGGATGCGAATCACCTGTTTCGCTTTCGTCATTTATTCGGCTAATTCAGTGGGATTTCTACTGTCAGTCGCGCCCCGTGCCCGGGATTCGATTCCACCGTCAGCGTTCCCCCTACGCTTCGTGTCCGCTCTTTGATCGAAATAGGCCCGAGACGCAGACGATCGAGGTCCTCGCTGGCGTAATTTCCCGAGAAACTGAAGCCGTGGCCGTTATCATCAACAACCATCGACACTTTCGCCTCATCTTGGCCTAGTTTTACCACGACGTGACTCGCCTTCGCATGCTTTTTTATGTTGTTCAGCGATTCACGATAAATCTGAAACAATTCCCGGCAAATCCGGTCCGGCATCCGCAAACTCCGGTCCTCAATGAACAAGTCCACCGCCAGGCCTGACTCATTGCGGAAGCGCTCCGCAAAACCCAGCATCAACTCTCGCATGTCGGCGCTTTCAACTCGCAGGGGCCTGAGATCTGTAACCATCCTACGCAACTCTTCGCTTTCTTGTTGGACGGTTTTTTGGAGTGTTTCCAATTCGGAACCTGCCTGTTCCGGCGCCCAGGGGAACTTATGCCGCAGTACGTCCAGTTGAATATTTAAACTCAACAGGGTCTGCAAGATACCGTCGTGCAGGTCCCGCGAAATCCGGCTGCGCTCCGATTCGATCGCCCGCGCCCGGAGGTGTCTCATTAGGAACACGTTTTCCAGCGGCAGCGCGATATGCCGAACGATCTGCTCCAGCCACCGCAAGTCCGCCGACGTGAATTTCAACGCCGAGCCGCCGCTCTGCTTGGGGTTCAGGAGTAGTACTCTCCCCGCCGGCTTTCCTGCGGAATCGATGGTCACCGCCATGAATGCGTGTGCGCCGAATTCGTCGCGCGTTGAACTCGGAGGCGCGGCTAAGTGCCGCACCGCTTGCCCCGTCCGCCGGTCCCATCCAAACCCGCGTCCCGGGCCATTCTCTTCAAACTCCCAGGCGAACGAAGTCTCGAACGAGTCGGTCAGAAAAGTTTCCGACCGCGATAGCGCCAGCGTCTCGGGTCCCGACGGTTCGTGCTCGTTGGGATGAATTTTCCACACGAACAGCCGTTCTAGCTCTTCGTCGCGAATCGCGAAACAGGCCTGCTCGCAATTGAACGCTAGCGCAATTTCGCCCAGAGCCTGCCGCACCGATTCCGTCAAGCCGCGATCGAATTGTAGAAGTTGCGAGAGTTTTTCCAGGAATTGCTGCCGTTCCAGATGCTGCCGCTCGCGCGCGCCCAGAAATCCCATACCGAGCCCCGAAATCAAAGTCGCGAGCCCGATGGCCAGCCAGTGCCAAGCGCTGCGCACCGCAAACGATTCCGTCGCGGTAATCCGGATAATGATTCCGACGGTTGCCACGCAAACCAATCCCAACATCGCCCGCGAATTCCCGCGCGTCGACAACGCGAAAACCAGAAACAAAAACAGAAACCACCAGGCCGCCAGCGAAGGCGAAAGAAACAGAAAACACACCAGCGCCACGAAATCGACCAGCAGGGGAAATTCGAATTTCGCCAGCGACGTTCCGCGTTCATACAACAAAATCGCCAGCGCCAACCCCACGTAAGCCGCCAGAAACGCCGCGCTAGCCCACGCTCGGTCCACGCCGGAAATCGCGAGGGCGCCAATCCCGCCGCCTGTTGGCGGCCGGAATTCCACCAGGTCCACCAGCGCCAGAGCCGCAAATATGACTCGCGCCAAGGTGACCTGCCGTTCCAAGTGCATGCGTTCCGCGTTTTCAAGGACCATCATCGGCGGGCAAACATGTCCGCGGCGGTTTTTACACCCATTCCGCCGCGATCACGACCTACTAAAGTCTAGCAAGCGCTCGTACCCGCCCAACTCCGCACGCAAACCCCTGTCCTCTTATGGTTACGCCACCGTCCCTCGGCGTGCGCTCCAAAACAACATCCGACCTCACTCTCCTACGATCACCCAAGCAGCCAACAAGAATCTAGCCCGTAAGGGCTGGGAAATATAAATGCCTTCGTCTCATTTCCTTTCGCGCGGCGTTTTCGCGCGAGCCTTCGTAATGTCCAACCAGTCCGCTAGCAAACGCACCCATCCCGCAAACGAACACCTCACCGCCGCGAGAATACCTCGATCCCGTCAACCCTCTCGAAATCAATCACTTGACCCTGCGCCTATCTGGCCGCCAAAATGCCCTCTATATCGATGTACGATATAGTGTCACCCGATAGAGTTCCCAGCTAAAAGCCTGAGCACCTCAAGGAGCGTCACCATGAATCCCCAAAACCTCACCCGCAGGGAATTACTTCGCGCCTCAGGCGCCGCCAGTCTGGCCGCCGCCCTTCCTTTTTCACTTTCCGCCGGGCAGTCGCAACAAACCAGCGCAAAAAAGGCACCCCCTCCCGCGGCTGTTTCTAATCCGCTCAAACCTCCCGCGGAAGGCAGCATCCCCGTCGCCTTCCTCCTCTCCGACGGCGCGGTCGTCATCGATTTCGCCGGCCCCTGGGAAGTCTTCAACAACGTCATGATCGGCAACCGCATGGACCTTTTCCAGACCTACACCGTGTCGGAATCTGCCAAACCCGTCCAGGCCAGCGGCGGAATGCAAATCGTTCCCAACTACACTCTCGCCAACGCGCCCCAACCAAAAATCATCGTGATCCCCGCGCAGGGCGATCCGACCCAACCCATGCTCGACTGGATCCGCAACTCTTCGAAACTCGCCGACCTGACCATGTCCGTTTGCACCGGCGCCTTCGTCCTCGCGCAAACCGGCCTGCTCGCCGGAAAATCCGCGACGACTCATCACGGATCGCTCATGAGCCTCCAAATCGCTTATCCCGATATCCACGTCAAACGCGGTGCCCGCTTCGTCGAAGAAGGCAACCTCGCCACCGCTGCCGGACTTTCGTCCGGCATCGATTTGGCCCTACATGTTGTCGAGCGCTACTACGGCCGCGATGTCGCCACCGAAACTGCCTATAGCCTCGAATACCAGGGACAGGGCTGGATGAACGCAAATTCCAATTCCGCCTACGCCAAACTCCGCGGTTCCACCGCCGGGCATCCGCGCTGCCCGATCTGCGATATGGAAGTCGACCCCACCGATGCGCTCACTACGCAATACCACGGCAAAACTTATCGGTTCTGCTCCGCAGAACACAAACAGCAATTCGATTCCCAACCGCAAACAATCGTCGATTTCCTCCAGCAAGGCTAAGTCCGTAAGCGAGGCAGCGCTGCTTTCGCCCCGGCGCTGCCTCGCGAGCCGGCGGCATCACCCGAAACAAAACCTGCCTCAGCCCCGCCGTAAAAAATGCCTTCCGTCCTATTTCCTTTCGCGCGGCCTTTTCGCCCGAGCCTTCGTAACGTGCGTGCACGGCCTGGCATCCTACGAGGTGTCGCCTTACCCCACCCAAGCGCCTCATCCATCACCTGAGGAAAATTTATTTTCCACAGGTGTGTACCACTTGCAGATTTCAATTCCCGATGCATAATCATTCCACGTTCGTCTTGGGCGCGGGGGTTCTCTAGAATTGGCGGAACGATACACGCGGACGGAAGCTGGCCGCATCCTTGGACTTGAGCCGAACCGTCTGCGCTACTGGGAACGCTTACGCCTCATCTGCCCCGAAGCCCGCTGGGGCCAGCGTTTTTACAGCTTCATCGATCTCGTCGCGCTTCGCTCCCTGCAACGTCTGACTCAAAATCACGTCCCAGCCCGCAAAGTACGACGCGCCATGACCCTGATCGAAAAACAATTCGGCTCCGCCACCGTGCCGCTTCACCAACTTCGCCTGGTCGACCTCGGCCGCGAAATTCACGTGGTGCCGCCGGGCTCCGAGCTTCCGTTTAATCCTTTCCTGAAACAGTGGGCTTTCCCTTTCGATATGCCTGCGCAACCGGCCAAACTTCACGCGTTGGCCGGGCCCACGCCCGAGGATTTTTTCCGCTCCGCGCTCGATTGCGAAGCCAGCACCGAAACTCTGCCGCAGGCCATCCAGAATTATCAGCGTGTCGTCGAACTCGCCCCCAACTGGATCGAAGCGCACATCAATCTCGGCGTCGCCTATTACCAACTCGGCCACCTCACCGACGCGCGCAACGCCTTCCTCAGCGCCGTGCAAATCGACCCGCTCAACGGCATTTCGCGTTACAACCTGGGCTGCACGCTGGAAGAACTCGGCGAGCTCGATGAAGCCATCGAGCATCTCCGCCGCGCCGCCCGCGCCATGCCCGCGCACGCCGACGTGCATTTCAATCTCGCGCTGGCCTACGAAAAACGCGGCGAACGCCTGGCCTCCCGCGAACAATGGACCCTATACCTGAAATATGCGCCGCAGGGCCCCTGGGCCGATCAAGCCCGCGAACGCCTGAAATCCCGCTCCACCCGCCGCAAACGCGTTCCCCCCATCCCCTTCCGCCGCCCCAGCTAAACCCCAAGCCTGGTTGATCCCCGCGCCACCACCCAGTCTCGCGTTAACGCTATTCGCTCCCTCATGCACCAACGAAAGCTCCCGTCATCCTGAGCGCAGCGAAGGATCTGCTTTTTACGATCCGGCTCTGCCTCAGCGTTTTCCCATCGCCAACCCGCTTTTGGCCGTCATCCAGAGGAGCGCCTTTCGCGACGAAGGATCTCTCTTCGATGTGCACTTCTTGCCCGAACATCCAAGCGCAAACTCCGCCCTCGTCGTTGTCCTGCTTGCCCTGACGCAAAGAAGGGAGCGCAGCGAAGGATCTGCTTTTTACGCCGAAGGATCACCCTCGCTCACCAAGAAAATCTCAACAAGCACGGCCTTTCGTCAGGGCACGGCTTCAGCCGTGCCAAAAAATGCCTTACGTCCAACTTCCTTTCGCGTGCCGTCTGCGCGAGCCTTCGTAATCCACATCATGCTCCGTCCGCCGTCACGGCTGCCGCCCGCGCCTTCCCCCACACCAGTTCCACGATTCGAAAATTTCCGCTATAGTTTCGTCTCTCAGCATTCGCAAGAAAGGAATCCATGCCCTCATTCGCGTCACTATTTTTTTGCGTTACTCTATCTCTACTCATGACCCTGACTCCCGCTCAGCAATCCACTCCGCCCTCCGACGCCGCCCAAAAATTCGCCACCCTCAGCGATCAATTCATGAAAGATTCCCTCGCCCTCTCCCCCGTAAGCGCCTCCGCCGCCGGCTACCACATTCACACGGATCCCAAAACCGGCCAGAAAATCGAACTCGACGCCCTGCTCGACGATCTGAGCCTCGAATCCATCGCCCAACAACGCGCCTTTTACGCCGCCTGGCGCGACCGCTTCCACACCGAAACTCCCGTCTCCTCCCTCGATCCCGAAGACGCCGCCGACTGGCAACTCATCGACGATCAAATCGGCCTCAACCTCCTCGAATTCGACAAAATTCAAAACTACCGCCACAACCCTACCGCCGCCGTCGAACTCATCGGCAACGCGCTCTTCCTTCCGCTGACCCAAACCTACGCCCCGCACGACGTCCGCATCGCGCAAGTTCTCGATCGCATCCAGCAAATTCCGCGCCTGCTGGA
>Ga0209169_10001936_pt1 | contig 12630 bp, 8 predicted proteins | sample HubBroMetageWRM4_FD_188346 | JGI IMG/M metagenome (GOLD analysis project Ga0209169, IMG submission 188346) | Warmed soil microbial communities from the Hubbard Brook experimental Forest, New Hampshire - Hubbard Brook CCASE Soil Metagenome WRM 4... | ecosystem: Environmental > Terrestrial > Soil...
CACCGCCGCTCCATTCGTTGCGCTGCAGGCTCGCGTTGGCGTATTCGCGTGGGGATTGCCGTTTCTACTTGTTGGTGGACCTGCGTTCTTCATGGGAGGAACCTTGCCCGCCGTAACCAGGTGGCAGACGCTGGGATCCTCGCAGGTCGTGCCCGCTGCGGGATGGCTCTATGCCGCCAACACGGCAGGAGGAATTGCAGGAGCTCTGATGAGCTCGTTTCTTCTCATCCCTTGGCTTGGCATCCGAGGTACGGCGTTCGCTGCCGTAGTGTTGAACCTGGGCGCAGCATGCGCTGCCTTCGCTTTAGCTCATAGAAGCACCTCTGTCGCAACCACAAAACTCAATAACGTCGCCCCCACTCATGAAGAGCGTTCTCGCGGGTCGCGAACGGCGCTCGCGTTGTATGGGGTCGCCGGGGGAATTGCACTTGGGTATGAGGTCGTGTGGACCCAGGCAATGGCACAATTCCTAAGCACTCGCGTCTTTGCCTTCTCTGTTGTCCTGGCGACCTATCTGGCGGGATTAGTTCTCGGCAGCGCCGTGTACACACGATTCGCACACAGATTGCGGGATCCATGGGGAACCTTTGCCCTGCTGATTACTGCTGCCGGGCTGCTGGCTCTGCTGGAGATCGCTTGCCTAAGTCTTTGGCAGTTAAACATCGAGTTTGCTGCAGGCAATCTCGCGTTCGCGGTGACGCACAGCGAACTGGCACGCATGTGTGCACGGTTCTTAGTAGCTGCGTTTGGCGTCGTCTTCGTCCCAACTCTGATGCTCGGTGCAGCATTCCCTGCCGTGATCAGGTTGACAGCAGATGCACGGCACCCGGGACGCGATGTCGGCCTGGTGCTCGCATTGAACACTGCCGGAGGCATCGCAGGAACACTGCTCACAGGCTTTGTTCTTGTCCCTCTATTTGGCGTCGTGGGAACCCTGGGTGTGCTCGCCGTGGGGGCAGCGGCCGTGGGGGCTGCAGCCGTGCTACTTGGAGATCGTGTCAGTCCGAGACTTCGATGGGGTGTGTGCCTGCTTGGACTGGTAGCAGTGGTGGTCAGCGTGGCCACGCCTGCTGACCGGCTTGCGCGCCTTCTGCTGACCACGCGTGGCGGCGGCGAACTCGTGTTCTACCAAGAAGCTCGCGGAGCAACAGTGGCGGTCGCTCAGCAAAAGATGAATGATCACATCTTCCGCCGGCTGTATATCCAGGGTGTGTCAAATTCGGGAGACGCAATGCCGTCGTTGCGCTACATGCGCCTGCAGGCGATGTTGCCGCTGCTGATCCACAGCGGTGAGCCGAGGTCTGCCCTTGTAATCGGTTATGGCACCGGCATCACAGCCGGAGCAGTCATGCACTATCCCGGCTTGCGGCGGCGCCTCTGTGTGGAGTTGCTGCCTGCAGTCGTGCAAGCAGGTAAGCTGTTCCCCGAGAACTATGGAGCTGGTACGGACCCGAAGTTGGACGTACGCATCGCGGACGGGCGCCAGGAACTGCTTCGTAGTCCGGAGCGGTTCGACGTCATCACCCTTGAGCCGCCACCTCCGTCAGCAGAAGGTGTCGCGAACCTGTACTCAACGGACTTCTACAGACTGGCATCGCGTCGGCTGGAACCAAATGGACTCTTCGCTCAGTGGTTGCCGATTGCGACCCAGAACGACCAGGACACTCGCTCTTTAGTGCGCAGCTTTCTTGATGTTTTCCCCTATGCCACGCTCTGGACGACCGAGCTGGATGAGATGCTGATGGTCGGCTCGCAGGCACCCATCGTGCTCGATGCGGCCGATATAACGCGCCGCTTTGCTCAGCCGAATGTGAGCATTTCCCTCGAGGCCGTCGGCGTACCGTCTGCGACCGCGCTGCTCGCGACGTGGGTGACTGGCCGTGATGGGCTGGAACGTTACGCGTCCGCCGCACTCCCGGTAACGGACGACCAGCCCCGCATCGAGTATGCAAACTGGGTACATCCCAAAGAGATCACCCAAACTCTCCCGACTCTTATGGCTTTGCAGACGGAGCCGCCAATCGTTCATTTTGACGATGCTCAACGCGCAGAATTTGCGCAACGGCGGAAGACACTCTGGGAGTTTTATGCCGCCGGGATCGCGGCGTATGAAGGGGATCAGGACCGTTGGTCGCAATCAATGCAAAGAGTATTTGCTACGGAAGGCGACAACCCCTATTTCCGCTGGATCGCAGGGGCGAGCTAGTCCGCCGGGCGCCCATAGAGGGCCCACCCAAAAAAGAACGACTCAGTGCTTTGATTTTATTGGCGTCCCCGACGGGATTCGAACCCGTGTTACCGCCGTGAAAGGGCGATGTCCTAGGCCACTGGACGACGGGGACGCAGCGCGCACGCGACTTTACCATTCTACGCTATGAATCGCGCAATGAGCCGGCGCGCTTAACCTGAGACGGTACGAACAGCGCTTTGCCCCGACCGCACGTATCTCCGCGCCTCTGCATATTGGAGAAGGATGAAATTGTCTGTCATTCCTGCAATGTAGTCAGCTGCTACACGCGGAGCACCTTCGCTCTCAATTTCATCCAGATAAGACTCTGGCAGGTGCTCCGGTTCCCGCATCCAGAACCCGAAGAGCTCGGTCACCACCGCCTCAGCCTTTGCGTGTTCTTGCTCGAGCACCGGGCATGTATACAGCGTCTCGTACAGATAGCGTTTCTCTTCTGCCCTTTCGGCTTCCGCCTGTGGCGAAAGCTGCGCTACACGTCCCGGCAGTCTCCGAATTTCCTGAAGCGTCTTTGCTCCGCTTGCGATCACATTCTCGCCGGTCTGCCGCACGAGATCTAACACCAGCGTCTTCTGCATCGTCTGCAACGCGTCGTGGAACACGTACTTCTCCTCCGCGTGGGGATGAGCGCGCTTCACCGCTTCATAGCATCGCCGGAGGACCGCGACGTTTTCGATGGCATGATCGATCTCCAACAGCCCCGACTCCACGCCGTCATCCAAGTCAGCGGTCAGGTAGGCGATCTCATCAGCCAGATCGATGATCTGTGCCTCCAGCGGAGGCCGCTCACTCAGAAAGTACTCTGCCAGTTCGGGATGCGAAGCCTCATCATAATCGCGCGAATGTTTGACGATGCCTTCGCGCGTTGCCAGCGTCAGGTTTAATCCACGATGACCCGCGTACCGCTGTTCAAAGTGCTCAACAATTCGCAACGCATGCAAATTGTGGTCGAACCGCAATCCATATTTCTGCAGGCAGCGATCCAGCGCACGTTCCCCGGCGTGGCCAAACGGCGGGTGTCCGATGTCATGCACTAGCGCAAGTGTCTCGGCCAGGTCCGCATTGAGTCCCAGCGCGGCCGCAACCTGCCGCGCAACCTGTGCGACCTCGATCGTATGCGTCAGCCGGCTGCGAAAGTGATCCGATGCGCGGCTTGTAAAAACCTGTGTCTTTCCTGCGAGCCTGCGAAACGCCCGCGATTGAACGATACGATCCCGGTCACGCTCGAAAGGAGAGCGCCCATCCCCTGCCGGGGCTGGGAATGCGCGGACTGCGAGACGTTGTTCCTCGGCGCCAAAGACACCGCAACCATGCAGATCGAAGTTCACCAGATACAGTCTAACCGCCCGGCGAAGTGCGATCTCAGCCTCTACTTCGGGGTGTTAACATGGGCAAGTTTCACCCGAGCGCTCTCCAGCTTATGCTGCACCTTCGCAACATCCGCGGGATCAGCCTCTGGCGGCAAGGACGTCGCGTATTGTGCAAGCGACCGCTGCCATTCATCGATCGCCACCGATAGCTTGCCCGATTTTGCGTCGATCTCTCCGAGGTGATCCAGCACAGTCGGATCATTCGACATCCGCTGAGCAGCCTTGCGTTCGTAGTCCTCTGCGAGCGCGTATTGTCCCTGCTTGTAGTAGGCCCAAGCCAGTGAATCCAGGTACGCGCCATTCTGCGGATCGAAGGTGACCGCCTTCTTCAGCATTGCCACGGCCTCGTCCAGTTTCTGTCCACGCTCTGCCAGCATGTATCCCAGATAGTTCTGGATCGGCGCAAAATCAGGAGCGAGCTGCAGTCCCTTGCGGAACTCGATCTCCGCCTGGTCGAACAGTTTTTGGCGCTCCGCAACGGTGCCTCGATAGTAGGCCACAAAGGCCTTCTCCTCCGGCTTTGTTGATAGCGCATCCGCCTTGTCCAGAGTCTCCGAGGCATCCTTCCAGCGCTTGTCACGCACGTTCATATCGGCGATGGTGAAGTACACATCGCGGTCATCCGGAGTTCCCGACAGCTGCGCATTCGCCAGCTTCAAACCCTCATCCACTTTGCCGGAGTCCGCAAGCTGCCGTGCATAGGTCAACTGAACATCGTGGTTGGTCGGCATCGCCTTGGCGGCTGCTGCCGCAGCGTCCAGCGCAGCCTTCCAGTTATGCGCGTCACGATAGGCATCCACCACACCGTCTGCACCGCGTGCCTGAAAGTCTGCACCGAGCTGCTGGATCTCCTTGTAAGCGGCAACGGCTTCGTCGGTGTGATTTGCTTCACGCTGCACGATGGCAAGCCTGTCCAAAAACAGTGCCCGATTGCTTCGGTCACCGTCCGTGTACTTACCGTCCGGAGGCAGCGTCGCTGTCAGCAACTGCTTCAGCGTCTTGATCGAATCGTCAAAGCGGCCGAGGGCGTCATAAACCAGCGCCAGGTTATAGCTCAGCTCGACATTGTCTGAGACCAGCGCTTGCGCTTTCTTCAGCGTCGCCAGCGCCTGTTCATAATGGCCCTGCTGCCGCTGGATATCCGCCTCTCGAATCAGCGCCTGCGCATCCTGCGGATCGCTCCCCAGAATCTGCGCATATACCTTCGCGGCTTCGTCCATCTGGCCGGAAGCAGCCAGAGCCGAAGCCAGGCCCCGCTTGGCGTCGGCGTTATCAGGATCCTCGTCGACCGCCGCCCGGTACGCCTTCACGGCGTTCTTCGGCTGCTTCAACTGGTCATAGATTCCCGCGAGCGCAAAATCCATACGCGCACTGCGGTCATCCGTAGGCACGTCGTCGATCACCTTCGCCGCGCGCGCAAGATCTCCCTGCTCCGAGTACAGCCGTGCAATACTCAGCACGACCTCCTCAGAGTTCGGATCAATCTTCTGCGCCTCCTTGAACTCCGACTCTGCCTTCGCGGAGTCGTGCGCCAAACCATAGAGCTGGCCGAGCAACAGATGTGTCTCCACATCATCCGGCTTCAGCTTAGCGATCGTCTCGTATTCCTTGATCGCAGCCTGCAGCATCTCGCCCGACTGCGTATTCTGACCATCTCCCAATGACCGCAAATACACATGCCCCAGCAACATGTGTGCATCGACATCATTCGGATGTTTGTTGATCTGGTCCTGCGCCGCCGCCACTGCCTCGCGAATCCGCCCGAGCCGGAAGTACAGGTTCGCCAGCCCATTCTCCAGCGTCTCCGAATCCGGATCCGCCTCTAGCGCAAGTTTGTACTGCTCAATCGCCTGGGTTGCCAGGTCCTGTCGTCCGTTCGCGACTGCCTGGTCCTCGTAGATCTTCGCCAGCCCGTAGTGGTAGTAAGACGAGGCATGATCAGGCTGGGTCGTCGTAGACGGCGTGGAAGGCGCGGCAGGCTGGGTTGCACTCTGCGCCTTCGCAGCCGCAGTCGGCAATACCAGCACACAACCCATAAACAGGGTTGCGCTAAAAATCTTCTTGATCATGGGCACGTCCTGGGCCGTCTTGGTCGAGTTCACCCGCTTCATACTTAGACTGTAGTCTACAGAATTTAGATGCGGTTATAGCCCCAATTTCCGACGACTACGCCTGCCTTAGCCGTGCCTGAAGTGTCGCAACCCCGTCATTACCATAGCGATACCCAGCCGGTTGGCCGCCTCTACCACTTCCGCGTCGCGAACCGATCCGCCCGGCTGAATAATCGCCGTCGCGCCTGCCTTGGCGATCACCTCGACCCCGTCCGGGAACGGGAAGAACGCATCGGAAGCCGCCACCGTGCCCTCAAGCGGCAGCACGGCTTTCATCGCCCCAAATCGAGCGGCATCCACACGGCTCATCTGCCCTGCGCCGACTCCGACCGTCTGCCCAAAGCCATCCTTCAACCGTGCATAAACAATGGCGTTCGACTTCACGTGTTTGCACACCTTCCACGCGAACAGCAACGCCTCGGTCTCATCCTTGGTCGGTTTTCTTTCGGTGGCAACCTTCAGCGTCTCCGCAGTCGTAACGGCAGTGTCTTCATCCTGCAGCAGATATCCACCCGAGATCTGCTTCAACACCCGTTCTGGCTTCACAGGCTTGATCTTCAGCAACCGAAGATTCTTCTTCGTCGAAAGAGCTGCCAACGCCTCAGGCGTAAACTCCGGCGCAACGATCGCCTCCACGAAAAGCTTCGCAATCTCCGCAGCAGCATCTGCATCCACAGTTTTGTTGATGCCGATGACTCCCCCAAACGCCGAGACAGGATCCGCTTCAAGCGCCCGCTGATACGCCTCGAGCACCGTCGCTCCCTGCCCAACGCCGCACGGGTTCGTGTGCTTGATAATCGCAACCGCGGTGCTCTCGAATTCACTCGCAAGCGCCCAGCAAGCGTCCAGGTCAACGAGATTGTTGTAGCTCAGCTCCTTGCCACCGAGTTGCTCCGCGCCCGCAATGCCCTTACCCGAGCCATCGACATAGACCGCCGCCTTCTGATGCGGATTCTCTCCATACCGAAGCACCGTCTTCCGCTCCGCCGAAACTCGCAGCGTCGGCGGAAACTCGTTGCTGCGACCAACACTCCCTGGCTCGTCCGGCAGCGACTCCAGCGTCGACGCAATCCCCGCGTCGTACGCCGCCGTCGTCGCAAACGCTCCTCGCGCCAGCCGCCAGCGAGTCTTGTGGTTCAGCGCGCCGCCATTTGCGCGCATCTCTTCCGCAATCGCCGGATAATCCGCAACGCTCGTCACAACCGCGACATCCTCAAAGTTCTTCGCCGCGGACCGCAACATCGACGGTCCACCGATATCGATGTTCTCGATGATCTCCTCGAACTTCACGCCTGGCTTTGACGCGGTCTTCTCAAACGCATACAGATTCACCACGACCATATCGATCGCTGGAATCCCATGCTCCTTTACCGCGGCCACATGCTCCGGATCCTCGCGCCGGTGCAGAATTCCACCATGCACCATCGGATGCAGCGTCTTCACGCGGCCACCCAGCATCTCCGGGAAGCCCGTCAGCTCGCTCACATCGCGTACCGGAAGCCCCGCGTCGCGCAGCGCCTTCGCCGTGCCACCAGTCGAAACCAGCTCCACGCCCAGCTCATTCAGAGTCTTCGCAAACTCCACCAGCCCTGTCTTATCCGTCACAGACAACAGGGCACGCCGCACAATCTTCGAATCACTCATTCCATATCTGATTCTATCCGCGCCCGCGACCTCGCGAAAACCTCACGGCCGAACCGCCAAAACTAGCTCACTTCACTACTTCGTGCTCCGGCCTGATCGCCTCCGTGACAACGCGTCCCACACAAGCACTCGGCCGATTCACTCGCAGCAGCGCGGCAAACGTCGCTGCGATATCTACCGGCTCCGTGTGCTCCAGGTAAGTCCCTGGCACAAACGGCGTACCAAAGAAGCCAAGCGGCACGTGCCGGTCATAGCTGTACGGCGAGAAGTGGCCCGTGCCCGTCCCACCGTGTCCGCCAGGCAGCTGATTCACCCCTGGGGTTACATACACCCACCATCCGCCGTTCGTCGTGTAGCTGTGCAGAAGCAGCTTTCCCTCTTCCGTGTTTGGCACATCGCCCGCGGCCAACTGCAGCTTCGTATACACATGTCGCACCGTCGCAGGTCGCAGCGCGCGGCTGTCTGTTGTCGCAAATTGCCCCTTTTGCACCGCCGCCAGCGCACCCGGAATCATCTCCGCAACCATCAACTCGGCCGAGCGTTCGTCGATCTTCGCCACGGCAAAGGAGCTACTATCGATCTGCACAAACGGCAGGTCTCCGCCCAGTACAAATCTCGTCTCTTTTCCGGGCGTCAGCTTCGCGCTCAACTCCTTGTTAAGTTCTGCGTTCATCGCCCCATAAGGAAACACAGCCGCCGGCATGCCTTCCTGAGCCGCATTCACCGGCGAAGTCGCTACACCGTGATCGCCCGTCAGCGACACCCACACATTCGCCAATCCACCATCGACATGCCCATCCAGAAACCGGAAAAAGTCGTCGAGTTGCCCATCCACCGCGTCGATCATCTTCCGTTGTTCCGGTGAATCTGGGCCTACCTGGTGCCCCAGAATATCTGTCGACGAGATGCTTAAGGTCAGCACATCCGTGACATCGTGCTTGCCCAGGTTCTCCGCGGTCACCAACGCCTTCGTGAAGTTCAGTTCATACTGAACCGCCGCCGGCGTCGCGCCCACCTTGTCGTAGAAATCCCCGCTCGCTACGCCCGCGTCCTTGCGTGCGCGCTCCACCGCATCGCTCGAGTTGAAAGCCTTCACCCAGGCCGGCAAATCCTTCATCCAGTAAGTCGAGCTCTCCCAGTGCCCCGTCACATGATCCAGCCAGTACGCCCCCTGCGATGCGTGCCCCGATGTCAGAATCGCCGCGCGGTCCTTCAGCGACACGCCAAACAGCCTCGCCTTGCCGCCCGTCGATAGCACCACCTCATCACCGATCGTCGACGCCAGCTCATTCCGTGGCGATGCGCCTGAGTCCGCATCCGAACTCGCCCCGACAAGCGGATAGTCCGCATCCTGTACCGACGAAAAGCTGTGCGTAGTCGACCGGCTCAGGTCCCACCAGTCATTCACCCCAATGTTGTGCCCGTCGCTATATGCTCCGGTCCCAATGGTCGAATGCCCCGGAGCCGTCATCGTATTGGCATATCCGTAGTAGCAATCGGGGAAATACGCTCCCTTTTTCAGGAAGAGATTGAACCCGTCCTCAGCCTTGAAATCCGCGCGATACCGGTCCAGATAATCTCCGCGAAACTGATCAATCACCAGGATCACCACCAGCTTCGGCTTAGCGTCATAGGCGCTCGCCCGCGCCGAAGCCTGACTCATTCCAAACAGCAGTACAAATGCAGCAATGATCAATCCGCTCACTTTACGCATGGGCCCGAGTATATCGATCGGAGGTCATCGGCACACATTCTGCTCAATCGCCAGCTAAAATAGGCGAGATATGCTTGATCTGGCCTTCGTCCGTGCCAACCTCGCGTTGGTTGAAGCAAAACTGCGGCAACGCGGCGCCGACACCTCATTCCTTGCGAACTTCGCCGAGCTCGACAAAGCGCGCCGCTCCGCCATCACCGAGGTCGGGACCCTCCAGGCCCAGCGCAACGCTCTCTCGCAGGAGATCGGCCGGCTCAAACGCGAAGGCAAGGACGTCGCCGCCGTTTCCCTCGAGACCACCTCACTCAAAGACCGCATCGCCGCACTCGAGACCCGTGCCAACGAGTTCGACCTCGAGATGCGTACCCTCCTCGAGCAGATTCCCAATCTGCCCAACGACTCCGTCCCGGTCGGCTCAGACGAGCACTCCAACAAGCTCGAGAAGACCTGGGGCGAGCCCAAGCAGTTCGACTTCCCCGCCAAGCCCCACTGGGAGATAGGGGAATCCCTGGGCATCCTCGACTTCGCCCGCGCCGCCAAAATCTCCGGAGCCCGCTTCGTCATCCACTACGGCGCCGGCGCACGCCTCGAGCGCGCCCTCGCCAACTTCATGCTCGACCTCCATACGCACGAGCATGGCTACACCGAAATCCTGCCGCCTTACATGGTCAACTCGAAGTCGCTCTTCGGTACCGGCCAACTCCCCAAGTTTGCCCAGGACCTCTTCCATTGCGACGACCGTGGCCCGTTTGAACCCGGCGAACTCCAGGAGTCCGACCACTGGCTCATCCCCACCGCCGAGGTCCCCGTCACCAACATCTTCCGCGACGAGGTCATCGATCTCAGCGACGGCACGATCTCCTTCACCGCCTACACGCCCTGCTTCCGCAGCGAAGCCGGCTCGCACGGCAAGGACACCCGCGGCATGATTCGCCAGCACCAGTTTCAGAAGGTCGAGCTCGTGAAGTTCACCCGTCCCGAAGACTCCTACGCCGAACATGAGCGCCTCACCCGCGACGCCGAGCGCGTCCTCGAGGTCCTCGAACTCCCCTACCGCCGCATGCTCCTCTGTACCGGCGATATGGGCTTCGCCTCCGCCAAGACCTACGACCTCGAGGTCTGGGTTCCGGGCCAGCAGACCTATCGCGAGATCAGCTCCTGCTCCAACTTCGAGTCCTTCCAGGCCCGCCGCGCCAACATCAAATACAAACCCGCGAGCTCCAACAAAGCTGAATTCGCCCACACCCTCAACGGCTCCGGCCTCGCCGTCGGCCGCACTTATCTCGCGATCCTCGAAAACTACCAGCAGGCCGACGGCTCCGTGCGCATCCCCACCGCACTCCAGCCCTACATGAACGGCGAGACCGTCATCACGCCCCAGCGCGTTCGAGGCATAGCATGAGCAATCCAGCCCGCCTCTTCCGCGACTACTTCTTCTGGACCTACGAACGCGGCAGCCTGCACTACGACGTGATGGTCACGCTCATTCTGCTGTTCCTCTTCATTGGTCCTCGCTTCATCAACTTCAAGGACAGGCCCGTCGCCGATATCCCGCCCGAACCCAGGCAGGTCCTCGTGCGCCACGCCGGCTACGCAGGTGGAGCAGAGCACCTTGTTTACACCGTACGCGCCGCTGAACTTCACGGCGCCACAGGCTCGGCCCTGCAGGACGCAGCGATGGACATCATCCAGCCCATCTCCGGTCCTGTCACCGTTGAACGGATCACCCCGGTCCAGGACACCACCGGCCACACGGTTGCCTACGATGTCACCGTACGCCGATAGCTGAGCTCTACAACAAATCCCGCCAGCAATCATCTAACTCTCTGGAACAGCACGCTGGCCCCGAGGAGCCTCATGAACCTTCGCCAACTCTCGCTCGCCGCCGCTCTTGCCGTCGCTCCCCTCGCGGCACCAACGCAGGCTATGGCGCAGTCTCAACTCAACTCCGTTCTCTCCCAAATGGACGCCGCCAGCGCTCGCTTCAAGAGCGCCCAGGCCGACGTACGTTATGACAACTACACCCGCGTCGTGAATGACCACGACATCGAGACCGGCTCCATCTACATCGAGCGCACCAGCTCCGCCGAGCAGATGGGAGCCGTCTTCTACAACGTCGGCCCTGACGGCAAACCCGCAACGACCGCCGCACGTATCGTCAACTTCGACGGCGCTACCCTGCGCATCTTCACCGTCGGCACCAACCAGGTCGACCTCTTCAAGGCCGGCGCCAATCAGGCCAAGTACGACAGTTTCCTCACGCTCGGCTTCGGTGGCAGCGGCAAGGACCTCCAGCGCACATGGGACATCACCGACCAGGGTCCCGATACCATCGACGGCGTCAAGACCGAGAAGCTTGACCTCATCAGCAAGGACCCCAGCGTGAAGAACATGTTCACGCACATCACAATTTGGATCGATCCCGCCCGCGGCGTGTCGCTGAAGCAAATCTTTTACGCGCCCAACGGCGACAACCGCACCGCGACCTACTCCAACATTCGCCTAAATGGCAGCGTCAACCGAAAGCCCTACAACATCGCTAAGAGCGCACAGGTCATCGCTCACTGATGGCGCGCCACCGCACCATTGCCAACCCCGCGAGTAGAATCACCATGGGATAGCACTCCATCGTGTAACGCGGCTCGGAATTGTCGATCGTCAGCAGCAGCGCGCATCGCAGCGCCACAAACGCGGCCATCGACCAGACCACCACCCCCGCGCGTCGCCAACGCCAGAACCCCACACAAGCCAATCCCAGGTACAACACATTCAGAGCGCCCAGCGCATACGCTCGCAGCGAATTCCACGGGTGCTTGTTGAATCTCCACCAGTCCAGCGGAATCTTCATGTATTCAATCCGCGGCCGGAACCACATGTCCATCAACCTCGCCACGGGCAGCGCCACGTAGTACCGCAGCGGACTCGCCTTCACCCGCCCAGCAGCCAGCCTCGCAAACCTCGCATCCACCTCCGGCGTCGACGCCGACTCTTCGTTGTATCGCGCTATGATCGCCGCCGTCTCTTGTCGCTGCTCGGCTGAGTCGAACGCGCGCGCCGGCAGATCGCCCATCGAAAGCGTCTCGCCGTCATACCTCCAATAGACATTCACCGTCGCCGGAAAACCGATCGCCCACGTCCTGTACCACCGCATGAATCCATGCGGCACGTCCTCACCCGGATCGTTCGCATACTTCGGTGACAGCGGCTGCACCACATGAAACACTCGCCAGTTCCGAACGGCCCACAGACACAACGGCAACACTAAGATCAACGACGCCACCACTGCCGGCGCCGTTTTCACAAACACATCTCTTCCACCGCCCGTCCGCGAGCCAAACCACACCATCGCAGGCACCACCGCCACCGCCAGCAACCCCTGATCCGGCCTAAGCAAAACCGCACCTAGCAGTGCGCAGCCGATCAACATCGCCCAATTCACCCACGGAAATCCATCTCTCCACGTCGATACCCACCGCTCTAGCGCGAAGAAGGTCAATGCGACACAAAACAAACTGCAGCACTCCGCAACCACCACCGCCGCATAGT
>Ga0209169_10001937_pt1 | contig 12626 bp, 8 predicted proteins | sample HubBroMetageWRM4_FD_188346 | JGI IMG/M metagenome (GOLD analysis project Ga0209169, IMG submission 188346) | Warmed soil microbial communities from the Hubbard Brook experimental Forest, New Hampshire - Hubbard Brook CCASE Soil Metagenome WRM 4... | ecosystem: Environmental > Terrestrial > Soil...
CTCTGGTTTATTTGCCGCACACGCTTTCGGAAATTACCGGGCCGGTGTTTGCGCCGGAAACGGTGAACGTGAAGGCTTGCGATTTGACGCGGCAGCATTCGGGCGAGCCGCTGGGGGAACGCATCATCGTCAGCGGCCGCGTGATGGATGAGGATGGAAAGCCGGTGCGAAAAACTTTGCTGGAAGTGTGGCAGGCGAACGCCGCGGGGCGTTACCGGCACAAGGTGGATCAGCATCAGGCGCCGCTGGACCCGAATTTCAGCGGGCACGGGTACGCGATGACGGATAACGAGGGGCGCTATCGTTTCATAACAGTGCGGCCTGGGGAATATCCGTGGGGCAATCATCACAACGCGTGGCGGCCGGCGCACGTGCATTTTTCTGTGTTTGGTCCGGCGTTTGCGACGCGATTGGTGACGCAAATGTATTTTCCCGGGGATCCGCTGCTGCCTTTCGATCCGATTTATAACTGCACGGCGGATGAAGCGGCGCGGCAGCGATTGATTTCGGCTTTCGATTGGGAGAGCACGATTCCGGGACACGCGCTGGGATATCGATTTGACATTATTTTGAACGGCCGCGCAGCGACGCCGCTGGAGGGCAGATGACGCTGCGCGCGACTACTTCGCAGACGGTTGGGCCGTTCTTCAGCATTGGAATGGAGCGGCTGAATTGCGCGGAGCTTGCCGGACCCGGCGTGGCGGGCGAGCGCGTGACGATCGAGGGACGCGTGCTGGACGCAGATGGAGTGGGAGTGCCGGACGCGATTCTGGAATTGTGGCAGGCGAATTCGCACGGAAAATACGCGCATCCGGAAGATGCGCAGGAGAAACCTGTGGAGGCGGGATTCCAGGGTTACGGACGAATCCCAACGGATGAAGATGGCAAATTTCGTTTTACGACGACCAAGCCTGGAGCGGTGCCGGGGCCGGATGGAAAATTGCAGGCGCCGCACATTGCGGTTTCGCTTTTTATGCGCGGATTGATGCGGCGGGTGGTGACGCGGATTTATTTCCCGGATGAGGCCGGGAATGCGGGGGATTTTGCGTTGAATTTGGTGGAGGCGGGGCGGCGCGGGACCTTGATTGCGCGGAAGACGCCCGGTATGGATGGGTTGCTGAAGTGGGATGTGATCATGCAGGGGCCTGGGGAGACGGTGTTTTTTGATTGTTGAACCAGGCAAAGACAAAAAGCCAAAAGCTCCCAGCTAAAGCTCGCCGCTACGACAGTCGAGACCGTCGCCGCGCTCAGAACGGATAGTGGCGGCGGCCCATCTGGATCGTTACCCATTTTACTTCGGTCATTTCTTCTACTGACCAGCGGCCGCCTTCGCGGCCGCTGCCTGAATCTTTCACGCCACCAAACGGAACCGTGGGCTCATCGTGCACGGTGGGGCCATTCAGATGCACCATGCCAGCTTCGAGCTCCAGGGCGAAACGCATGGCGAGCTGCAAATCATTCGTGAGGACGGCGGAAGAAAGGCCGTAGGAGGAATTGTTGGCGAGGGCAAGGGCGTGATCGGCGTCATCCGCGCGGCTGACTGCGGCGACTGGACCAAAAAGCTCGTCGCGGAATGCGGCCATGTTTGCAGTTACGTCCGCGACGACCGTGGGCTGATAAAAATTTCCCTGGTACGTGCCGCCGGTTAGCAAGCGCGCGCCTGCGGCGACGGCTTCCTTGATTTTGCGGTCAATCATTTGACATTGCGACGAACGGATCAGCGGGCCGACCACCGTGTGCGGATCACGCGGGTCGCCTACCCGCAGGGTTTTTGCTTTTGCCGCAAAGCGCTGCAAGAAGGTTTCGTAAATGGGGGCTTCGACGATGATGCGCGAACCAGCCATGCAAATTTGTCCCTGATGAATAAAGATGCCGAAGCAGGCGGTGTCCACGGCGTAATCCACGTCGGCATCCTTCAGGACGATGAGCGGGCTCTTGCCGCCCATCTCGAGAACCACGCGTTTGCCTTTTTTTGCGCACTCGACGGCGATGTGGCGTCCGACGGCTGTCGAGCCCGTGAAGGAAATCAATTTCACGCGGGGATCGTCGAAGAGAACTCGCGCGAGCGTGGGACCGTCGCCGGGAACGACGTTCAAGACTCCGGGCGGCAGGCCGGCCTTTTCGAAAATCTCGGCTAGCTTCAGGCCCACCAGGGAGGTTTCTTCCGACGGTTTCAGGACGAAGGTGTTGCCGGTGGCGAGGGCGAACGCTACTTTCTTCAGCGCGAGCACGACGGGGAAATTGAAGGGCGAGATTCCGGCGACAACGCCGAGCGGGCGGCGGATGGCGAGGGAGAGAAGACCGGAAACGTCGGAGGGGAAAACGTCGCCTTGCACGCGGCGCGCTTCGCCTGCGATCGAGCGCAGCATATTGGCGGCGAACGGAATTTCGAAGTGAGCCTTGCCGAATGTAGAGCCGCCTTCGCCGATCAGCAAATCCACGATTTCATTTGTAGCCGCTTCGAGTTCGTCGGCGGCGCGATGTAGAATTTTTTCACGCAGGGCGGCGGGCGAATTTCCCCAGGCCGCCTTGGCGGCGTGTGCGGCGTCGATTGCGGCGCGCATGTGCTGTTCCTGGCCCATGAAGATTTTTGCGAACGGTTCTTGATTGGCTGGGTTGAGAACGTCGGCCATCGCGGAGCGGGAAACTTCAATGGACTTGCCATCAATGTAGGGAGTGGAGAGCATGGTGTACCTTCCTCGTCGAACCCGGATCGCATGCCAGCGCCCGACGCGCGTTTATCGCGCGCTTGTACGATGCACTTTGTGTGGATTCTTCCCCTCCAGTCTGGGAATGTCAAGCAACGCTGTCCCTCGCTGTAGGAAGAGCTTTTAACTCCAGACTCGTCGCGCGATGTCTGCTACCAGGCGCAACTTGGCCCATTGCTCTTCTTCTGTGAGCAGATTGCCTTCCATGGTGGAAGCGAAACCGCATTGCGGACTGAGCGCGAGATTCTCCAGGGGGAAAAAACGCGCGGCTTCGTGGATTCTGTGCGTGATATCGTCCGCGTTTTCCAGTTGCGGCTTTTTCGAGCTGATCAGACCCAGGACGACGGTCCTGTCGCGCGGGACCAGCCGCAGAGGCTCAAACGTTCCGGAGCGATCGTCGTCATATTCCAGCAGAAAACGATCCACGGCCATGGTGGCGAAAAGCTTTTCGGCGATGGCGTCGTAGCCGCCTTCCGCGTACCAATGGCTGCGATTATTGCCGCGGCAGAGGTGCATCGCCAGAGTTACGCCAGGGCGTTTGGCCGCGGCGAAACATGCGTTATCCGCGCGGATGGATTCATCGAGCAGCGCGTCTGGCGCGATATTCATTTCGGTGCGGATCCACTCGCGCCATTTGGGGTCCATGAAGTAGCTGTAACGGGGCGCGTCAATCTGAATGTACTTCACTCCCTCGGAGGAAAGCCTGGCCAGCTCCGTTTTCATGATGTCGACAATGTCCCAGAGCAGCTGGGAGTGATCTTTGTACACTTTGTCGGTGACGCCGCGCTTGAAGGCGATGGCGGGAAATTGCGTGGCGCTGGGGAGCGTCATTTTGATGTTGCCGGGGCTGTGTTTCTTGAGGAAGTTGAGCTCGCGCCCGGTGAGCGGCTCGATGGCGCGCAGTTTTCTAGTGACGATGCCGGTGACGCTGCTGACGGGCGCGTCTTTTTCCTGGCCGGCTTTCCAGGAGCGCGCGACGGCGTCTCCCAGGTCGAAGCCTTCGACGGCGTCGGTGAAGTCACTCATGAAATTGCGGCGACGGAATTCGCCATCGGTGTAAATTTCGAAGCCTAGTTCCTTCTGCTTGGCCAGAACGCGCTGGATGTCGCGATCTTCAATCGAGCGCAGGCGTTCGGGATCTTGCGCGGCGGTGCGGCGCGCTTCCAGCAATTCGGGCGGACGGAGGAAACTGCCGACGTGGTCAGCTCGGTAGGGTGCGGACATTTTTTGTGCTCCTTAATGGATCGTGCGCTGCTGCGATCATGACGCTCGTGACCAGGACGGTGCGCCTCCGAGGCTGGCGGAAAGTTTCGCGGCGATTTCGCGCACCAGCGCGATTTTTTGCGCTAGTTCCTTTCCGCGAAAGCGCAGGGTGGGGCCGGCGATCCCTACTGCGGCTACCACGCGATTTTCGGCAAGCAGAACGGGAGCGGCGACGCCGCTCAGCCCCCTTTCGAGTTCCTGATTGTCTATGGCGTATCCGCGCTGGCGGATTTGGCGCAAGTTTTCTTGCAGATCGGACGGACGAGTGAATGTGGAGGGCGTGAAACGTGGCAGGCCATTGCGCAACAGGATGGCGTTCGTCTCCTGATCGGTGAGAAACGCCAGGACTGCTTTGCCGACGGCCGTGGCGTGCGCGGCAAAGTGTGCGCCGACGTTGGTGCGCACGGTGATCACGGTGTGCGGCGAGTTCACGCGGTCGAGACAGAGGATGCCGCCTGCGCCGGGCACGGCAAGGCTGACAGTTTCGTGCGAGCGGCGGGACATTTCGAGCAGGAAGCGGTGCGCTTCGGATTGCAGCGTGCGCGATTCGACGGCTTTCGTGCCCAGCTCGTGCAGCTTCAGGCCGAGACGGTAGCGTTCGTTATCCGTGTTTCTTTCGATCATTCCGAATTTTTCCATGGCGTTGAGGAGGCGATGGACCGTGGCCTTATCCAGATTCAGCGCGGCGGCTAATTGCGTGACGCCTAGTTCGGGGCCGTGTTGGCCGAGGTGCAGGAGGATGCGCAGGGCTTTTTGCAGCGACTTGCTGGAACCGGGCGCGTTGATTTTGCCTACGCGCGCGCGCTTTCTTGCGGATGGTGGAAAGGTTGGCACTCAGCCTCCGAAAGCAAAGGCAACTGCGCCCGCCCGAAGGCGGCCGCTGCAAAAGGGACACGAATCGCGCGCATGATGCGATAGCGCCCCACGCGCAACTTTATTCTTGATCCTAGCGGCATTGTAGATAGAATTCGGGAAGTGTCAATATGAAAGATACTTTCACAATATGAAACAGAGAATTCTGCCCGTTGATGCTTGCGGCCTACGCCACCACGCTGCGCTTATGGCGCGGTCAAATCCAGAGTTTTTCGTTGATCTTCAGGCCGTGGGCACGGCAGTGATTGAGGTAGTGGTCGATGAACCAGAATACGTCGAGGGTGTCGAGCAGCACGTCGTTGTCATCGTAAAACTCGAGCGAGCCATTCAAGAAGAAAATTGTTTTCATGCCGTTGGGATCGTCGGAAACCAGAGTATGAATCACACCGGGATTTTCGCGGACATAACTGCCCGGGCGCGCGACCCAATCGTACTCCAGATAGCGCCAACTGCCTTCGAGCGTGCAGGCGGAGATGGGCCCGCGGTGGCGGTGGCGGCCGAGCATGCCGCCTTTTTTCACCCAAAGAATGTTGGCGAAAGAATTGGTGCGCACATCAAAAGCGAGATGGCGGATAAAGACATTTTCCCTGAACGGCACGTAGGGAGATTCCTCTTCGCTTGTGCCGATATGAATATCGGGGCGGCCGTATTCCTGAATGACTGAGGCGAGCGTGCTTTTTGCACCAACGATAGCCATGTGCTCCTCCGGATGGGTAGGCGCGCCGAGCGCGGGGCCAGTATACATCCGGGCGCAGGCGCGGCAATCGAGTTGGCCGATGTTCGCCCGATTTTTGCGCTTGGCGGCGGCAGGAAGATCAAGCGAACTGTTGAGAGTGTCAATGGCACAAGCGACCATGCCAGCAGTCCGTGGCGGAGTGGCCCGTGCAGCAGCTGCGGCGTCATCGGGCGTATCATCGGTTTCATCGGGCGCGACGTTTTCGCTCGCACCGTCCGGCGGGCGGGAGGAGTTCAGGTGAATCCGCGAATCAAAACGACTGTGGTGGGAAGTTATCCGGTTCCTTCGTGGCTGGTGGGAAATACTTCGCGGCTGGTGCTGCGCGACGCGGTGATGTCCGTGCTGAAGACGCAGGAACTGGCGGGGTTGGATTTAATTTCCGATGGCGAGCTGATGCGTTTCGATCCCAGTCATCCGGAAACCAACGGAATGATCGATTATTTTGTTTCGCAAATGGAGGGGATACGCAAACATTTTTCACTTTCGGATTTTGACCGCTTTCGCGCGGACAGGGCTTCAGGATTCCGCCTGCTGACTGCGGGCATGGTGGTGGAGCGAATCGGCGAAGGCACTTTGAACTTGCCGCGCGACTACGAATTTTCGCGGGTGCTGACGAAATCGCCGCTGAAGTTCACTTGCACGGGGCCGCACATGCTGGCGCGGCTGCTGACGAATTGTTTTTACCAGGATACGGCCGAGCTGGCGATGGACATTGCGGAGATTCTGCGGCGGCAGCTGGAATTGATCGAGGCGGACACGGTGCAGCTGGACGAAGCGAGCATTGTGGGCTTTCCGCAGGACGCGCCTTGGGCCGCCGAGGCGATCAATCACGCGCTGGGCGGGGTTTTGAATGAAAAAGCGGTGCACATCTGTTTTGGGAACTACGGCGGACAACCGATGCTGCGCGGGTTCTGGCGCGATTTGATTCCGTTTCTGAATTCGCTGAAGACGGATCACCTGGTCTTGGAGTTTGCGCGACGCGGGTACGAGGAGTTGTCCGCGTTCGGTGAGCTGGATCCGAAAATCGGTCTGGGAATCGGCGTGATTGATATTAAGGATAACGAAGTGGAGTCGCGCGAGCTGATCGCTTCGCGTATCGAGAAAATCGCCAAGACGATTGGGGCGGAGCGGCTGCGCTACGTTCACCCGGACTGTGGATTCTGGATGCTGCAGCGGAGCGTGGTGGACCGCAAGATGCGGGCGCTCGTCGAGGGTCGAGATTTGTTCGAGGGACGCGAGTAGGAATTTCCTACTGCAAGGATTCGGTTACGTTCGCTGGGCTGGAGCGTTGACGTTGGAAGAGGAAAGAGCAGCCGTCCGGGCGACGATCTTCACTCACTTGTCGGGAATCGCGCTGGCACCGACGGTGGCAGCGCTGGCTGACCGCGGAGTATTCCGTCTTTTCGATTCACCGTCGGCATGGATTCGTCTGGACGAAATCTGCGAGCACACTCATGCGAATCGTGGTTATTTGCGGGTGGCGCTGCGCCTGTTGGCTTCTTGCGGATGGCTGCGGCAGCGGACGGAACCAGGTGAAGCTCCATGGTATGCGCTCACATCGCAAGGCGCGACCGGAGTGCGGCTCGCGGCGCCTCTTTATCGCGAAGTCATTTCGTTTATCCCGAAAGCGTTGTTCCTCGAGGACTTTCTTTACGGCAAGTTCGATGGTCCGGTCCTCCCTTCCCTGCAGTCTCTGGTGCGACGAGCCGGCGGACGATGGCTTGCGGTGCCGCAGCATGACGGCGTAGCGGCGGACGTGGCGGAATGCATCCGCGGGCATCTCGATGGGGTGTTGATCGGCCCGGCGATGGTGGCGCTCTCACGCGGCGGCGTGCTGGCGCAGCTGGAGCAGGGACCGGTGGAAACGCGCATGCTCGCGGGAAACCAGGCGAGTTTGAATTGTTTGTTCGATCTGCTGGCGACGCAGGGTTGGCTCGAGCGCGAACAGTACAGCGTACGGCTGACTTCGCGCGGGCTTTATGCGGCGCAGATTGCGACTTCGTACGGCGTGACGGTTTCCTATTTGCCGATGTTCAATGCGTTGCCCACGCTGCTGTTTGGAAATGCGCGCGGGCCGAGGGTGGATGAAAGCGGCGTGGAACTGCTGGTGAATCGCGGGATGAACGTGTGGGGCAGCGGTGGCGCCCACAGGACTTATTTCAAGAAGGTGGATGAAATTATTATTGAAATTTTCAATCGTCCGCTGGCGCGGCAGCCGCAGGGGATTTGCGACATGGGCTGCGGCGATGGAACTTTTCTGGAGCATTTGTACGAAGTGGTGAAGCAGAAAACCGCGCGGGGCAATGTCTTGGAGCAACATCCGCTGGTGATGGTCGGCGCTGATTTCAATAAAGTGGCGCGGCGCGTGGCGAAACAGCATTTGCGGAAGGCCGAAGTGCCGGTGGGTCACGTGATCGCGGGGGATATCAATCGTCCGGCGCAGCTGGGCAGCGACCTGGAAGCGCTGGGGCTGGACGTACACGATTTGTTGCACGTGCGTTCGTTTCTCGATCACAATCGGCCGTATTCGCCGCCTGCGAATTATGTGCGCGGCAGCCGGCAAGGGAAATCCAGCGGCGCGTTTGCTTACCTGGGCGAGGAAATTCCGGCGGACGAGCTGGAAGAAAATCTGGTGCGATATTTGCGGCGCTGGGCACCTTACGTTGGGCGCTTTGGTTTGCTTGTGCTGGAGTTGCACACTTTGCCGCCGGAGCTCGCGGCCGCGAATCTGCGCCAGACACCGGTGGTGGCTTACGATGGCACGCATGGTTTTTCCGATCAGTATTTGGTGGAACTGCCGATTTTTCTGGAGTGCGCGCGGGAGGCGGGATTGCAGGCGGACGACCGTTACCAGGCGAAGTTCCCGGCTTCCGAGTTGGCCACGGTCAGTGTGAATTTTTTCACGGCGCTGGCTGGCGCGTCGGGGCCGGAACAGATCGCGAGCACTGCGGTTTCGCGCGCCTGATGCGGCGAAACCAACTACGTGAGTTGCGCCGGCGCTTTACAGGGTTTGCCGTAGAGGGATTGCGGGTCGTTTCGACTAAGATGGAAGTGCCGGGGAAGCCTTGGATCGCGCGAAACGGAACCGAGTCGAGAGGGATGAATGCGCAAGTGGATGGTCGCTGGAGGTGTGGCGGTTCTGCTAGGGGTGGTGGTCGCGGGCATTTTGCTTGGGCCGACCCTGCATAACTTCATTCGCGCGCGGACCCAGAAAGTACTGGAAACGCATTTTGCAAGTTCCGTGGAATTTTCGGACTTCGATGTGACTCTGTTTCCCAGGCTGCGCGTGACCATCACGGGGCTGGTATTGCGGCACAAGGGACGCACCGACATTCCACCGCTCATCCAGGTGAGGACGGTTTCGATGTACGCGCAGCTGGCGGAATTGCTGGGGCCCCGGCCGTACATTTCCTTCGTGCAGCTGGACGGATTGCAGATTCACACGCCGCCTCGCGTGCCGGGCGGAGAGCCGCTGATCCATAAGACCGATCAAGACCTGGCGAAGAAATACCGGGTGTTGATCGGCGAAATACGCGCCGACGATGCGAGCATCGAAGTACTGCGCGCACAATCCGACAAGCCACCGCGCGAATTCCCGATTCACCGCCTGGATCTGCACGACCTCAGTTTCGATCGCCCGGCACAGTTCCACGCGCTGCTGACCAACGCAATACCGAAGGGCGAGATTGATGCGACGGGTGCATTCGGACCCTGGGAGGCCGAAGAACCGAGCGCAACTCCGGCCGACGGACACTATGTTTTTCAGAATGCGGATCTGGGAACGCTGAAGGGGCTGCGCGGGATTCTTTCCTCAAAAGGAACATTTAGCGGACCGCTGGATTATTTGGCGGTGGCGGGTTACACCGACACACCGGACTTCGGATTGCGGACTGGCGGCAAACCTGTCGCGCTACACACCGATTTTTCAGCCCTGGTGGACGGAACCAATGGCGATGTGACATTGAAAAGCGTGGTAGCGAAATTCCTGCACACGACGCTGGCGGTCAATGGGAAGATTGTGGACGTCAGCAAGCAGATAAAAGGGCGCACGATTTTTCTGAATGCATCATCGGATGTAGCGCGCATCGAAGATTTGCTGCGCCTGGCCGTCAATTCCGACGAGCCTGTGATGACCGGAGACGCGAAGCTGAAGGCCACGATTGATATTCCCGAAGGTGAAGGGGATGTGCTGGAGCGCATGAAGCTTGCCGGACGATTCGGCGTGGGCCAGGGGCAGTTCAGCAGTGCCACGGTGCAGGGGAAGGTGGACACGCTGAGCCGCAAAGGACAGGGAAAACCGAAGGACACAGATATCAGCGAGGTTGCGTCCGATCTTCACGGAAATTTCCGGATCGCTAACGGCGTGGTGACATTTTCCAGTTTGAGTTTTGCGGTGCAGGGCGCGTCGGTACATTTGGACGGGACGTACAATATTGACAGCACGGCGATGGATTTTAACGGCGACCTGCTGATGCAGGCCAAACTTTCGCAGACGACCACGGGTGCAAAATCCTTTTTTCTTAAAGCCGCAGACCCGTTTTTCAAAGGTAAGAAGGGTGGAAGCGACGTGCCCATCAAAATTGGTGGGACGAAAGACCATCCTACCTTCGGCTTGGGTAAACGCGGCGGCAATAAGAAAGCCGAAGCGCCGGGGAAATAAGCATCTCAGCGCCCCAACCGAGCCGACCGCTTTTCCCTCAGCCTCGTCCCCTATTGTTCCCTTACTCACGACTGAAGAATGTGCTGGTATGTGCGCCACGATGGTATGAGAATGCAACGGCCCTGAATCGCTGCTGGGCGGGGGTTCGCTGGTCGCCGCGCGCTCGAGGACTGGCTCGTGCACGTCCCGTTCGGACGGGCCATTTCAGGTCAGGAGAAACTTTTCATGCGTTTGCGCTCGATGTGCTGCTCGCTGCTTACGATTACTGCATTGCTCTCGGCTGAAATTACGCCGGGGCAGAACACGGACGCGCAGGCTTCCCCGGTGATTGCGGGATACACGCGGACATCTTCCGCGGCGGAAAGCGCGCTGGAGAAAAAGTTTCAAGATGGCATCGTGCCCGGAAATATTCGCGAAAACATGCGGCGTTTGAGCGCGCGCCCGCATCATGTGGGCTCGCCTTACGACAAGGACAACGCTGATTGGATTCTGGCGCGGATGCAGGAGTGGGGCCTGGACGCGCACATCGAATCGTTCCGTGTGTTGTTTCCCACGCCGAAAGAACGGCTGGTCGAGCTGCTGGAACCGACGCATTTTCGCGCGAAGCTGCAAGAGCCAGTGCTGCCGATCGATCCCACCAGCAGCCAGACCGCCGAGCAGCTGCCGACGTACAACGCGTATTCGGCGGATGGCGACGTGACCGCGCCGCTGGTGTATGTGAACTACGGGATCCGCGAAGATTACGAGCAGCTGGACCGAATGGGAATTTCGGTGAAGGGTGCGATCGTGATAGCGCGTTACGGTTCGGGCTGGCGCGGCACGAAGCCGAAAGTTGCGGCCGAGCACGGCGCGATTGGCTGCATCATTTATTCGGATCCGCGCGGCGACGGATATTTCCAGGGCGATGATTATCCGGCAGGAGGCTGGCGTCCGCGCGAAGGGGTGCAGCGCGGAAGCGTGATGGATACGGACTATCCCGGCGATCCGCTGACGCCTGGCGTCGGCGCGACTGCGGAGGCAAAGCGGCTCGCGATCAAAGACGCCAAGACGATTACGAAAATTCCGGTGCTGCCGATTTCTTATGGCGATGCGCTGCCGCTGCTTTCCGCGCTGCAAGGTCCGGTAGCGCCGCAAAATTGGCGCGGCGGGCTGGCCATCACCTATCACATCGGTCCGGGGCCGGCGAAAGTACACCTAAGAGTTACATCGAACTGGGACATGAAGCCGATTTATGACGTGATTGGCACGCTGCACGGCGAGGGCGATGAGGCCGGGCAGTGGGTGATACGCGGGAATCATTTCGATGCGTGGGTGAATGGCGCTGACGATCCCATTTCCGGCCAAGCCGAAATGTTGGAAGAGGCGCGCATGTTGGGCGAACTGCGCAAGCAAGGTTGGAAGCCGAAGCGCACGATAATTTATTGCGCCTGGGATGGAGAGGAGCCCGGACTTCTGGGATCGGTTGAATGGGTGGAAACGCATTTGGCGGAACTGCAGCAGCATGCTGTGGCTTATCTGAATTCCGACAGCAATGAACGAGGGCATTTTGGCGCGGGCGGCACGCAGGATTTGCAGCGAGTGGTCAGCAGCGTGGCGCGCGACATTCAGGATCCGGAAACGCATTTGTCCGTCTATCAGCGCGCGCACCTGGTGGGAATCAGCGAAGCGAAGGATGCTGAAGAGCGTGCGGAGGCCCGCAAGCGCGCCGACCTGGAGGTTACCGCGCTGGGCGATGGCTCCGACTATACGGCGTTTCAGGATTTCGCCGGTATATCCACGCTGGATATGGAATTTGGCGGCGAGGAGGATGGCGACCAATATCATTCCATCTACGATGATTTCTACTGGTACACGCACTTCGTGGATACGGATTTTTCCTATGGGCGCGCGCTGGCGCAAACCGCGGGAACAACGATTCTGCGTTTGGCGGGCGCGGACTTAATTCCGCTGGACTATGCGCCGCAAGCGGAAGCCATCGCGAAGTACGAAACCGAATTGGAGAAGTTGCTGAAGGACAAGCAGGACGAAATCACCGAACGCAATCTGGAATTGCAGGAGGGCGTGTTCGCGGCTGCGGCCGACCCGCGCAAGGCCTCCGTGCCGCCGCCCGCGGAAGCGGTGCCGCCGTTCATGAATTTTACGCCGATGAAAAACTCCATCGAGACGCTGAAGAAAAGTGCGGCGCGATATTCAAGGGCCCTTGCGCAATGGCAGACGGCCGGATCACCGGCTCTGGCGCCGCAATCTTTCGAAACTTTGAATGCGGAGCTGCTGCGGATTTCGCGATTATTCCTGAATGAGAAGGGATTGCCGGAACGTCCTTGGTTCAAGAACCAGATCTATGCGCCGGGCGCCTATACCGGATACGGCGCGAAGACGGTGGCGG
>Ga0209169_10001939_pt1 | contig 12622 bp, 6 predicted proteins | sample HubBroMetageWRM4_FD_188346 | JGI IMG/M metagenome (GOLD analysis project Ga0209169, IMG submission 188346) | Warmed soil microbial communities from the Hubbard Brook experimental Forest, New Hampshire - Hubbard Brook CCASE Soil Metagenome WRM 4... | ecosystem: Environmental > Terrestrial > Soil...
GTTCCCTCTTCGTAATCATTCCATGTGGCAATCAACACGAATGGGATCGGATGGGAAGCCTCATCATTCTCCGCGAACAGACTTAACGTATCGTCCCATGTCTTCCCACAACGCGGATCGATGTGGCGGTTCAAACTCCAGGAAGCCTTCGTGTCATTGAAGCCCGGCCATATCCCGCCAACCGTAATTTGATCCGGGCGCTTCCGCATCTTGGTGTAAAAATTATCGAGATAATCTTCGCCCCACGCCTGGCCGTCCTTGGTCCATCCCTTGCTCCCCGGATACACCCACGCATATTCGCCATCGAAAGCTTTGGCGTATTGCGGCGGCGGATCGTTCTGATAGAGAAAGATCGGTGGCGATTCCCACAGATTCACCTGCTGCCGCACCTGATTCCAGTCCGTATGCCCTTGCTTGGGAAACACAAAAATCACCGGCCGGCCCTGATACATCAGATAAGCATCCCGGCCCGGAGCGTCGGGCCCAATGTATTTCTTGTACGCCAACTCCATGGCTTCCATGGCATCGTCAGTCCCATGCCCATTGTCGTCCTGCGTTTCGTCGTACATTAGGGCAACGTGAAAATGTTGCTCGCTGGCGATGCGTTGCAGCAGCGCTGTGCTGCGCTCAAGAAATGGACGCCGCGGACCGTACCAATCCACCGCAAAGGCGTAGATGCCCATGGCTCGCGCGCCTTCAATCTGCTTGCGAAGAATATTGGGATCTTGCGTGCTATAGCCGACGTCGATGTGATCGGGGTCTCCAAACCACGGCTGATAGTCAGCCACAACTTTCGGGCTTCCGGGAAGATTGGAAACTTCTTTCAGAGAAACGTTGCGCGCGGGCGCATGATTGCACGAACTTGGCGACCCGCTCACCAGCAGGAGACACATCAACGCGAAATCGATAGGAGCTTTCATTTGTTTATGGCCGAATCGCCGCGAAATGGCGAGCCCTCATTTAGATGGGACAGAAACTTCTTCGAGGTCGCGAACATACCAGCGGTCCGCACCTGGAGTCATTAGAACCATGTACTGGCGCGGCGCACTCTGCGTATCGATCAACTTTTCGCCATCAAAGGTCTGCATCTCCAATTGCGCCTCGTCTACCAGTTGCATTACGGTCCCATCGGTAGCGTAAAAGATCGCTTTCAGCCGGTGCCCGTGGTCGACAATGTGAACGTGTATACCCGTCTGTTGCTGATCGCCGATTCTCTTAACCAGGCGGTCTTTCGCGAAGCCCGTGAATTCTTCGCCGAGTTCACCACTCCGGCTGGAGTCAAGAGCTAGCGCCAGATTGTGCCACGCTTTTGCGTAATTTTTCGCGATCGTCGTTCCCGTCAGTTCTTCAATAGCGCGAGGACCGAGGCCATCGGCATCAAGGTGCACCTGGGGCAAGGACGAAGACGGTGATTGCGCAAGAGAAAAACTGCATGCAGCCAGAATGATCAGCCCGAGTGTGACAAATCTTGCCGCGCTCATGATTTCCCACCGGATCGCCCATTAAGCGCTACCTCATTCCCCAGCACGACGCCACAGGCAATGCTGATTCTCGCCGAGCCGGTCACGCTAAACTGCGTGCGCGCCACGCCCTTTTTGATCGGTGTATCCACCGTGCTCCGGCCAGCTTGATCCACTTTGGTGAAAGAGACGATCGTGCCATCCGGCAGCGCGTTGCCACTGCAATCGCGCACAGGATCGGTTTCCAGCGTCACCGTATTACCGCTTTGCTCAACCTTCATGCGCAAGGCACAGGCTTCGGCTGCCACTTGTTGAATGACGCGGGCCTCTTCTACATTTCCCGCCGCATTATTCCCTGCCCCGCCGTTCAACCCAGCCGTGACCTGAACGCGCCCTTCATGAGGCGTTGAGTCCAGACGAAGCCACGTCACACCATCTCGCGTAGAATTTTGCCGCGAAAAACCCGTGCCCGTTGCCGGAGTGATCTGAAAGTCCACCACAGTCGGTGTTAGGACAAGATTAAAGAAGCGGTCAAACACAAACGCTGTGGCGTCAATCGAATTGGGCGTCGATACCGGCACACGCGACGGATGCAAAAAGAAACTCAGATGCGCGCCTGACGCCGCTTTCACTTCAAAGTTCGTGGAAGTGCACGATGCATCGCAAAGAATCATCTGGTAGTGTCCAGCCGCGCGCACATCGCGCGCTTCAATCTGCAAATCGCTGCCGAGATTGACGCTGCGTTTAACGACATGATCCGGGCCGATGAGATAGAAAGTTGCCTGCCCCGAACCCTCCAGCGGAATCGAGAAAGCGTGGCCCGCCTGAACATTCGCGGGCGCATGAATCTCGCCGGCGAACCCCCAAGTAGAAAAGGCGCAGACCGCCAGCAGGCTCATTGCCAACAACAAATATTTGCGGAGAGGAGATGTCATGCTGAGTTCTAATAATTCTGCTTTCAACTGCTTGAACGCGAGTAGTGATTGACAAGAACGCGATAGTTTTTCAGCCGCGCCGCGATATCGTCCGGAATGTCCACAGCGAAGGGCACGGGCACCTGCGGCATCAGCGCCTGATCCACGTAGCCATCCGAAACCCAAATCACTTTGCCCTGGTCATCGTAATAAGCGGCGAGAACCTGCGCGATGTTGACCGGGCGTCCGCTCTGGTTCACCAGTTCACCTTTCAGCACATTGCGGTTCAACCCATCTTTGCTTACAGCCTGATTGGTCGCCGCAATCACCGGATCCGCGCTCGCCGGTACCAGCAAAGCCCGAGCATCCATTCGCACGCTCTTCACCGAGTCCAACCGCACGCCGGGAAAATCGATGCGATAAGGAGAGACCTGTTTCGGAAGGAGCACATGCGAAATCAGATCGAAGCTCCCTTCCTCGTCAATCGGAGATCCATCCGCCTTCAACAGCGTCGCATTCACGTTCAAATACGCCGGGATCGTGTCTTCATTTTCAACTTCCCCCAGAATCACAACCCGCCCCGGACGCGAAATTGCATTCATCGATGTGATACGCACCTTCGGCGAATCCACATCCTGCGCGCCCCACGCTTGCGATGTATTTCGCCCAATGACCTCCCAGCGCAAATAGTTCACCGATACAACCTGCGGCGGCACCGCCTGAAACGCAGGCTTAGGCCAAACTACGCGCCAAACAGAACCATCGCGCTTTACATTCACATCGCGCACATCATCCAGCGAACCCACTGCACTCGACCATGTCATGCGCAGCCGTACCACCGCGTGGTCGTTGTCAGCATGCAACGGGGAAACATCCACACTCTGCAGCGAAGAATAGGTCCGCAAGCTGCTATTGCTGCCCGCGACATCCTGAACAAAAGAGGAAAGATCGGTATTGCTGCTGGGATCGAGCGCGGCGTAGGCCTGGTCGAAATTATGCGACTGGACTTGGGTCATCAAAGCACGCACGGCAGCCTCTGGCGTCGCAGCCGAAAACATCGCGTGCTGCTGGAGTCCTCCCGATTGCAGCCATGCAAGCGCAACCAGCACCACCGTAGCCGCAGTGATAAATGTAACCAGCGCCCACTTCACGCCGCACCTCTTTCGCTCGAATCCATCGTGTTGGAACCCGTGTTGATTAAGCTTTGCTTCAGGCGGCTTTTCATGATCGCACCTCATGAAAGAGAACGGCTTCTGGCGCTGTGTCAGGAATGGTGATCAATTCCGGCATCAATCGCCGCGGCTCAACCAGCAGCCAAACGAACAAAATTGCCAGGATGCTGCTGCCGATCGGCAGAATGCCCCAAATCAGGCCTTCCCACGAAGCCGGCTTAGCATCAGACGGGATCACGTGCGCGGGAGGCGCGTCGTCTTTCGACCACACCGTGATCTCTCCAGCGTCGTAAGTTTCAATCTGCCGGTAACCGCCGAACACCAGAAGCGGCTCGTAAAACGGATCGTGAACGAAAATGAATTTCAACCCGTAATGATTGCCATGCTGCAGCATGGCGCGCAGCGAATCCATCCCGGCCGTGCCGAAATACTTTGCGCTGGTTAACTGGGCAGACCCGAAGCGCGTCATCTCCGGCAGCAGACGAGCCGAGTTATATTCGCCGTCCACACTGTTGGCCGTCGAGTAGGTCGCAACCTTCGATAGGGCGTTGCCGAATCCCAGCGTGAGATAGCGATACTGATCGTGGCCGTCGCGGTTCAGAAACGAAACTACGGAATCCACATTCAGCGAGCTAAACGTGCGGAACGGGCTCCACGTCAGCCAACCCAGCGCCAGCGCGAAGCTCGCCACTGCGGCAGTACAAACGCCAATGACTCCGCGGCGCGGGAAGCGATCGATCAGTTGCTCCACCAGCAATCCGACAATGGGCAACGCCAGCACAGTCGCCCAAAGAGTGAATCGCTCATAGGTGAGAATTTCGAAGGCGCGGCCGAAAATCCATCGCGGAAACGGAGTGGTACCACCCAGCGCGATCAAAAAGGTAACCCAGAAAGCCAGCAATAGCATGCGGAGGCGGGGGCTCGATGCGCCCTTGATCACAATGAAAGGCAGCGCCAAGATCAAAGCACCATACGGGACGATGAAATAGTTCATCCCATAAGTCCAATTCATCAATAGATTCGATCGGCTCGCGTGCGGAATCGGCATCTGGTCGATGGGATGCCGGATGATAGCGATCCAATAAGGCAGCAGCACAATTCCGACACCAACCGCAGCCAGGGCAGCGAATACCAAACCGCGTGCAATGACTGCCGTGCCGGATTTTTCATTCTTGCGCCCGTCCGTTCTTGTGCCGTCATACCAGGCGAGCCACAAGACAGGCAGAGCAAAAAGAACGGACCCAAAGATCAGAGTGACGTGATGCGCAGATGCAGCGGCGAGCGACAACGCCAGCCCCTTCAGTAAGGCCCGCCAACTTGCCGAGACGCACCACGAATAGAGATACGGAAGCGCGAGGAAATATAACGGCGCCGACATCGTGGTCGGCAATTGCCCGGCAGAGTACACCAGAAAGGCGATACTGCCTGCGAATACGGCCAGCACTCCCGCATAACTGGCCGCGCGGTCATCCACCCAAAGTTGCGCGAATCGGTACGCGCCCACGGCCAGCAGAATCACTGCGGCCAACTGCACAAGCATGAAGGCTTCGGTCAGTCCCACAAGATGAGACAGCACCGCAATCCATTGATGAGTCAGTGGAGGGTAGGTCGTCTGCGAAAAACCGGCAAACCACTTTTCGTTCCAGGGATCAAACCAATGGTGGGCGTAGTGGGACGCGAAGAAAATGTGCAAATTCGCGTCATAGGACGTCGTTGCCGGGAGTTCCATCAGCAACAACGGTCCATGAATCGCAAGGGCCAGTAAGACGATAGCGGCAACTGGTATTGGTCTTTGCCAGATGCTCGTCTCAGCCGGGAGCGGAAGTGTTTCCTGCCGGACTCTCATCGAGCGACTTGGATTACAAATCGCCCCCGAAGGTTGGCGGCAATTTTGGCCTCTTTCGGCCTCTAATGGTCCCGTTTTGCCTCTAATCTCCGCAATTACGTTACCAACGCCACAGGCTGGTTTGGCATCTGAACGACCGCAGAAGGGAAAGTGTATTTACCCTACCTCACCAGTTCTTTCTGCCAAATGGGAGGCGGTGGTAATGATGCAATCGGTATTTAAAGCTGCGGTTTTCCGCGCCGTGGTGTTACGTGTCATAACGTTCCGCGTCATAGTCCGGCTCGTCATTCTAGGAATGGCGGCGGGTTGTGCCGCCCAAACTTTTGATGTGAACGGGCAATCGTCGAATTCGTCCGCGCAACCCTCCACGTCCAACTCGTCCAAATCCGGAAAAGCGTCCGCTAAGCCCCAGCAGACTACTCCCCACTCGGATAACGAAACCGGCATGGGTTGGGGATCGAGCATTGAAGTTGCCCGTCAGGCTCGCGCGGCGCAAACCGCCCTGCAGCATGGGGATACGCGAGAAGCCACGGAGTATGCGCAGCGCGCCGTCAACGCCGCGCCTCAGAATTTCGAACTGTGGTTCACGCTGGCCTATGCTGCGAGACTGAGCGGGCAATACGAGCGTTCCGTGGCAGCGTACAAACGCGGCCTGGCCCTGAGATCAAGCTCGGTGCAAGGACTTTCCGGCCTGGCCCAAACCTACGCGCGCATGGGGAAGAATGCGGAAGCTCAAGAAACCCTCGACGAGGTTCTAGCCGCCAATCCCAGAAGCGATCAGGACCTGCAACTCGCAGGCGAACTGCTGCTATCTACCGATCCCAAAAAAGCTCTGGAATTCCTGCAGCGTTCCGAAGCAGTGAAACCTGCATCTCGAACGGAACTGCTGATGGCCCGCGGCTACCAGCGGCTAGGCGACGGCGAAGCTGCTCACAATATGCTGGAGCGCGCCCGCCGCGCTGCTCCTAAGAATCCCGAAGTCCTGCGAGCGGTGGCGTCTTATTATCGCGACACGGGCGATTACAAAGCTGCGATTCATATCCTCGAAGACCTTCATGCCAAAGATGCCAGCACCCTCTCCGAACTGGCATTTACCTACACGTTGGCCGGGGATGCGCACAACGCTGCAGTCACCTACGGCGAAGCCGCCAGCCGCGCGCCCAAGGACGATGAAATCCAGCTGAACGCCGCGCAGGCCATGATCAATGCCGCAGAGTTTGGCAAGGCCGCGGCTCTGTTAACTCACGCCGCCACGCTGAATCCCGAGCACTATCATTTGTATGCTCTGCGGGGCCGGCTCGATGTAGCGCAACATCGCACGAAGGACGCGATCCGCGAATACGAAGCCGCTCTGCAACACGTGCCGCAAGCCGGTGTGCCTGAAGGTGTTCTCTATCCCATTTCTTTGCGAGTCGATCTCGCCGAGACCTATCGCGATGACGGCGATACGGCCAATGCGGACCGCGTATCGAAAGACGCAGCCAACGCCATCAACGGCATCGAACCCGCACGAGGCGAGCGGCCTGAATATCTGCGTCTGCGAGCTGCCATCGAAGTCGCGCAAGGAAACGTCGACGCCGCCGATAAAGATCTGCAGCAGGCGCTGCAGATCGAACCTCGAAGCACTGTCCTGCTGCTCAACTACGCGAATCTTCTGCAGAAAACCAATCGCAAGGACGAAGCCCGCAAAACCTACCTGCAGGCGCTAGCGGTTGATCCATCGAGTCCCGCAGCTTTAGGCGCGCTCGGATTTCTCTCGCGCGAAATGGGTGATCCGGATGCCGCCCGTGGCTACTTCACCGACTTCGCCAAAAAGCATCCGGACGACTACGTACCCTACCTGGAGCTTGGCGACCTCGACAGCGAAACCCACCATTTTGACGAGGCTCAGGCAAATTACGAAAAAGCTTTCGCCCGCTCCGCCGACAACCCGCTGATCGTCGCCGGTGCGATGAATGCGGCGCTCGAAGCCCACCACCCCGATCAGGCCAAGCAATGGCTCTCGCGCGCTACAGAAGCCGTGCTGCAGGACCCGCAAGTCATGCGGGAACACGAGCGCTACCTAACCATAACTGGGCAATATGCGGAATCGGCCGACCTGGGCTACAAGGTGATCCAAAAATTGCCCAAAGATCGCGAAGCCGTCGACTACCTCGCCTATGACCTGCTGTTTTTAGATCGCACCGATGAAGCGATGGAGATTGCCACCCGATTCCAGCCGGTTCTCGAAAAAGACCGCGATCTGCCTCTGATCTCGGGGTACGTCAACGCCCGCCGCAGAAATTTTGCTGGCGCTGTGCAGGACTTCACCCGCGCGCTGGAAATCGACCCCACCATTTCGGTCGGATACATGAACCGCGGCTACGTCTACAATGACATGCGCTTCGCCACCAAAGCGGAACAGGATTTCCGCAAAGCATTGGCGCTGAATCCAAATTACGGCGAAGCCCATCTCGGACTCGCTTATGCCCTGGTTCAGTTGCGCAACGCAAGTGCGGCGCTGAAGGAAGCCGAAGCGGCCAGCCGTCTTCTTCCCGACTCGGAGAGCCTGCACCTGGTGAAAGCTGAGGCGTACCGCCAGCGCGCGATGCTCGTTCCCGCGGAAGCTGAGTACAAGAACGCTCTGAAGATAAATCCAAACACTGTAACCACTTACATTGCTCTCGCCGATGTCGAATATCGGGCGCGAAAATATGCCAACTCAGCCGAAACCTTGCAAGCCGGACTCGCCATCGCGCCGAACGATCCGATGATCCTCGCCCAACTGGGCAGAAGCTATGCCCGTCTCAACCGCTCAGCCGACGCTTTGCAGTCGCTCGACTCTGCCGAGCGCATCGGAGGCAAGGACTACAAAGTCCTGCTCGTCGTGGCAGACGCGCTTCGCCTTCTGAATCACCGCGATCAGGCGATGACCGTCTACGCTCGCGCCCTCGAAAGCTCCGATGAAAACCGCCTTCAGGTTCGTCTTGCCCTCGGCCGGCTCTTTGCCCAGGAAGGCAAATCATCCGACGCACAGCAGCAGGTTGCGCTCGCCTTTGCCGAGGCCCGAGTCGCCCCGGTCGATGTGACCACTGCCGATGACTACCTGAATGCAGCGGATGTACTAATGAACATCCACCAATACGATCTGGCGCAGCGTATGTACGGCCGGGCGCATGCCCTTGGCGCCGACGATGCTTCCGTCGCCGTAGGCATGGCCAATGCCGAACTGGCCGTCGGAGACACGCGCAGCGCGCAGGCGCAATTAGCCAGCCTGCCCGATGATCCGACCCGCCAAAGCGATTTCGCTTTCCAGATGACGCAGGGCAACGTCTACCGGCAGTTAGGTAAAGACAATCTCGCGCTGGCAAACTTCGCCCGCGCAAGCCAGCTCGATCCTGAAGATCCGGCTGCTCACACGGCGGAAGTCGAACTGGCAGAAGAAGAAGGCCGCCCCATTACCGACAAGCTCGGCATGGGCTCGGGCATCCGTGTAAACCCCATTTTTGAAGACGACAATATTTATCAGCTCGACGCCCGCTTGCGCGGCATACAAGACAACGGGGCGTTGCTTCCGCCTCCGCGGCGCTCGGTTGAAACCTTCGCCGACTCCCGCTTCCAGTTCCGCCCCAACGGCTTTGTGCCGATTCAAGGCTTCGTCGCGGAACGGAACGCGCAGGGCAGCTTGTCATTCCCCAGCGAACTTCTGATTCAGAATCGCGACACCTTTGACACCATGTTTAATTTCTCTGTAGCGCCCATGGTGCAAATTGGCAGCGTAAAGCTCAGCATCATGCCCGGATTGCAGTACACGATCCGGCGCGACACGCTTTCGCCGACCTTCCTGAATCAGAATCTGTTTCGCCAGTTCATTTACATATCCAGCAATTCGATCTTCGACTGGCTGTCCTTCTCTGGAGATCTGATTCGTGAAGCGGGCCCATACACCGAAACGGCCCTGCATTCGCGGGATTTTTCTGGCTCCATCGATTTTCGCCTGGGCCGCCCGTGGGCAAAAACCGCGTTCCTCACCGGCTACAATGGCCGCAACCTGCTGGTTTCGCCATCGGTCAGCACCGACTATACGCAGTACACGGAGTACTACCAGACCATCTCTTATGCCGGCATGGAGCACAGTTTCGGAAGGCTGCGCGTAACCGCAGTCGCCGAGTTTCTGCGGGCATGGAGAATCGAAGACCAGCAATATGCAATCGCGCAAACCCTCCGCCCACGCTTCGGGATCGATACGAAGATACATAACAACTGGGCGCTTTCCGCTTCGGGCGCCTGGTCGTCGGGCCGCGACTTCCATGCCTACGACAGTCTGACCACGAATTTCACGCTGACCTACACGCGGGAACGGGGTTGGGGAAGAAGCTCGAGTACGGACGCAATGTCGATCGCGTATCCGCTGCGGTTCTCTTTCGGTTTTGGACAACAAAGCTTCTACAACTTTCCTGGCCACGAGCGCACCCAATTTGTTCCCGTGGCGCAGTTGAACTTTTAATCTGTATGCCTCCCATGTCTCGAAGTGATGACCGGAAATAACTCGTGACCAACCCTCAACCACCATCGGCGATGACGTGGTCGGCAGGCCGCGAACTCTTGCGCGGCCGCGTGGTGCAGGGCAGCGCCATTCTTTTGCTGAGTAGCGGGGTGGTGGCCGGAGCCAATCTTCTCTACAACATTTTGATGGCACGGATGCTCGGCCCACTCGGCTTTGGCCACGCATCCGCTTTGTACACGCTCCTGATGCTGGTCACGGCCGTCACTTTTTCATTCCAGATCGTGACCTCGAAGTTCATCGCCCGAAAACCTGACACCTCCGAGCGGGTACGGATCTATGCCACGCTCCTGCGGCGCGCCTGGCAAGTCGGATGGGGAGTGGCGCTGCTGGTCATCGCGGGCAGCGCTTACCTCACATCGTATTTAAATCTTCCCGCGCAACGCGACGTTGTACTGCTGGCCGTGGCGGCGGGAGTTTACATCCCGCTGGGAGTGCGCCGCGGCAAAATGCAGGGCTGCTACGACTTCGCCAGCCTCGCCATTAATGTAGTCGTCGAAGTCGCCGTGAAGCTGGGCGGTGCGCTGCTCTTTCTTCACCTCGGCCTGGGAGTGACAGGAGTGATGATGGCGATCTTGCTCTCCATCATCGCGGCGTACTGCACTGCCATGCCGGGCTCCGAATACCGCGTTAGCGCCGAGCCAGTTACCATCGCGCCCTTCGGTGAAGGCATGCAGGCCATTCTGTATTTCACCGGACAGGTGGTTCTCAGCAACCTCGACATTCTTCTGGTCAAGCATTTCTTCCCGCCGGCCGAAGCGGGAATCTATGCCGCCGTCGCCTTGGTTGGGCGCGTAGTCTTCATGCTCTCGTGGTCGGTGGTCAGCAGCATGTTTCCCGTGTCCGCCAGCCATACGCATCCGAATCAAGGGCGATCCGTGCTGTACACCGCCTTGATTCTCGTGGGCGTGCTCATCTCCTTTTTTGTGGCGGCAATTATTCTGGCGCCGCAGGCGGTCTGGACCGACCTTCTCGGCAAGCACTTCCTTTTCGGCATGCCGACGTCTGAATTTCCTACATTACTCACGCAGTACGCGGTAATGACTGGCATCTATTGCATGGCTGTCGTCGTCATGATGTACGAAATCTCCCGGCGTATCGGCACCGCGGCCTGGGTACAACTGGCCGCCAGCATCATGCTGACCGTCGCGATCTGGATGTATCACCACTCGCTGTCGCAGGTAATTGTGGTGCAGATGTTTGTTATGAGCAGCCTCCTCGCGGTGGTTGCCATTCAACTTATCCGCGAGCCGCGTGAGGGTGAGAACAAGAATGAGAGTGAGATCATTCCGTTCGACGCCATGCTGGAACCGCCGGTTCGCGTCCGGCGTGTGCCGGAAGAAGAAGTGGTTGCGGAGTTTCTGCGCGGTGAGTTCTGCCATCCCGAGTACGATCTCTACCGCAATGACTTCAAACGCCTTGTAGAGCAGGCGAATCTGCACGATGCACAAGAAAATTCCGCCCGGAGAGCGCTGTTATTTCGCCGTCGCGGACGGCTGTGGCGCGAACTCCCAGACGATACGCAGTGGTGGGAAATTGAGCTTACCCCGCAAGATCTGCTGTACTTGCAATCGTTCCCGCGCAACGAATGGAAGCGCTTTACCGGCGGTTCATTCCGCCTGACAGAAATGGTCGCACGCTTTGAAGAGGAACTAGCCAGCGGTCAGCAAAACCGCACGCTGCAGAAGTTGGCCGAGATCGCGTGCGATCTTCGCGAAGGGAACGTGCCCAACACAGTTCTCTTGATTGGCGTCGACAGCTATCATCCGCTGACCATCATCGAAGGCAATCATCGGATGATGGCGGCTATGCTGGCCATGCCTGAATATGCCCATCGCCGGTTCCGCTTCTATTGCGGCTTCTCGCCTGAGATGAACTCTTGCTGCTGGCATAAAACCGACATGCGGAGCGTCGTACGCTTCGCCCGGCACACCATCCGCTACGTCTTCCACGACGCCAATTTCATGACTGCCCGAAACCTGCGCGAGAAATTCACCGAAAACGAAACTACGTAAATCTTTATTGCGGCGTCATCCTGAACGGAGCCGCTCTTCAGGCGGAGTGAAGGATCCCTCGCACATCTGGCCCAACGCGTCAGCCAAACCACGGACTGCACCCTACTGATTCTGCCGAACCGCAGTCACCGACCGCACGTTGTAGACATCCCCATCAAACTCCGCCTGAATCGCAACTTCCGCTCCTTCGTGCAGCAGCTTGAGAGAATTGGCATCGAGAGAACCAAAAGCAAGTTCGCGCAGGCTTTGATCGGAATCGTTCGAGAGAGACACCACACGAGAGCGCAGGTCCAGCGCAATCACCCGCCCTTCAAACGTGTACGTGCTGCCACGCTCGGCAAGTACCTCAACGTCGCTGGCCGCATTTTCTTTCGCCGAGAAGTGGGCCCGTACCAGCATGCCCGTTGCCAAGGCCTGGGCCGAAATAGGATGGCCTTGATTCACGATCGACGTGCTGGGATTAATGCGAAGCGAAAACTCCTTCATGCTGGCCGCATCCCGCAAAGTGAGCCGCGACCGCGTCGGGTCATAGCCAACGACTTGGCCATTGATCTCGGCTGGACTCACCGTGCCTGTGCGCACAGATTTGGCAAACAAGCGTCCGCCTTCCGTCACAACATCCAGAGAGATAACAGAGCCAGCAGGAATATTAAGCGCGTCTGGCGTCGAAGC
>Ga0209169_10001940_pt1 | contig 12619 bp, 9 predicted proteins | sample HubBroMetageWRM4_FD_188346 | JGI IMG/M metagenome (GOLD analysis project Ga0209169, IMG submission 188346) | Warmed soil microbial communities from the Hubbard Brook experimental Forest, New Hampshire - Hubbard Brook CCASE Soil Metagenome WRM 4... | ecosystem: Environmental > Terrestrial > Soil...
CCAGTAATCGGATTCGGCCGGTCGAGCACGATGATGTCAATGCCCGCCTTGGCTGCGGCTTCCAGGAAATATCCCAGCGTAGTTTCGTAGGTGTAGAAGCGCACGCCGGCGTCCTCAATATCGATCACCACTGCATCCAGGGTCTTCAATACTTCGAGCGCAGGTCGCCGCGCCGCATCCGTTGCCCCATACACGCTGTAAACCGGCACGCCCGTGATTGTGTCCTTCGAATTGCCGATGTCAGTCGTGTCCAATGAACCCGTGACTCCATGTTCCGGGCTGAAGATTGCATCCAGCGAAACTCCCGGCGCCTGCGCCAGCACGTCGATGGTGCGGCGTCCCTGCAGATCCACGCCGGTTTGATTGGTCAGCAATCCAATTTTTTTCTTACCTGCCGTTCCGCGAATGAGATCGAAGCCGCGAGCTTCGAGTACGTCGATTCCCGTCCGCACCGCGCCGTTACGAGATTCCACTCGGCGGGCGCCCGTGTCCGCCTCGTTGTATCCCGTGATGCTGCGGCATTGCAGAGCGTTTTTTTCCGCCGGAGTGAGCGGCAGAGCCGCAGCTACTGCCGTGGCAATCTTCGAGCGCAACGCGATCGCACTTCCCTTCCCGCGCGGATGAACCGCATTTGTCAGCACGATGATGTACGTCCGCGTGGTTGGATCGATCCACAACGATGTCCCCGTAAATCCGGTGTGCCCGAACGATCCTACCGGCAATAAATCCCCGCGATTGCTCGAGTACGGAGAATCAATATCCCAGCCAAACCCGCGTAGCACGGGCGATGTCGGCGGCTGTTCGGGCGTCGTCATTTTCTCCACCATTAACGGAGATAGAATCGTGCTGCCATCCAGTAAGGCCTGAGCAAACTTAGCCAGGTCGTCCGCAGTCGAGAACAATCCGGCCTGTCCGGCTACGCCGCCCATTCGCCGCACGGTGGGATCGTGTACTACCCCGCGCAGCATCTTCTCGTGCTCGTCATACTGCGTGGGTGCGATCTTCGGCAACCAGGATGCCGGAGGCAGAAACCGCGTGTGCGTCATCTTGAGCGGCAGAAAAATATTTTTCTGGCAGTACTCCTGCAGCGACATTCCAGATACGCGCTCGACCAGCGCACCCAACACAATGAAGTCCACATCGCTGTAAACGAATCGCGAAGCCGGCGCGTAGATTGGCTTCTCGGTATAGGCCATCCGCAACCCCGTTTCGCGGCCTTCCCAGGGTTGCGACAAATCCAAATCTTTTGGCAGACCGGAGAAATGCGTGAGCAGTTCTCGAATCGTAATCTGCTCTTTGCCGTCTTCCGCGAACTCCGGAATATACTTCGCGACCGGCTCATTGACGCGAATCTGTCCTTTCTGCACCAATTGCATAACCGCGGTGGTAGTCGCAACCACTTTTGTCAGCGAAGCCAGATCGAAAATCGTGTCGATGGTCATGGCTTCGCGCCGCGGTTCGAGAGAGCGCTCGCCGAACGCCTTGCGATAAATCACCTGTCCGTCGTGTCCAACCAGCACGACAGCCCCTGGGATCTGCCCGTCGCGGATGGCTTCCTGCACAATTGGATCAATAACACCGAGACCGACCGAGGGAGCTGCCTTTCGCGCGGCAGCGAGTGCAGGTAGCGAACCAAAGAAAAAGGTCATCCAAACAAAACCTAAGAAGTACCGTCGAAGGGGTGAACGCGGACTGTTCATTCGGATACTTTGACTCTACACAAGCTCCGCAACCCGCTCAACAAACCGAAGTAAGGGAGTGCCATTTGTGCCAAATGGAAGACGGGGATTCCTCCCGTCTGGGCATGTTAAAAAAGAATATGGATCGATCCATGAACGTCATTTTCCGATTCCGTTTCGCAATTCCGTTTCTTTTTTTGTTTTTTCTCGTACATCCACTTCACGCGCAATCTGAAGCAGAGCCGCGCACTTGGGACTTTGCCATCTGGGCCGCGGGCGAGACCGGCGAAGAGAACACCAACTCGTTCGCGGAAGCGCAAATCTTGACTGCGGGAGTGTTCCTGGGCAAAGAACTGACCGGTGAAGCCGGCAAGGGTTGGCGGCGCGGACGCCTCGAATACGGATTCTCCGTGTTCCCTCTCTTTCGCCAATTCCGCGCCGAGTCGATTTACGGTGGAGGCTTTGAACCGGTCATTTTGCGCTGGAATTCCAGCCTGCATACCAGTCATCTCGCGCCCTACATCGAATTGGCCGGGGGCGCGGTGCGCACCAATACTAACTTTCCCGCGGGAGATACTTCGGATTTTAATTTCACTGCGCGCGGCGGCGGCGGCATTCAGCTCTTTACCAAGAGCCGGCAATTCGTAGATATCGGCTGCCGCTGGTCGCACATCTCAAACGCCAACTTGGGTACGAGGAATACAGAATTCAACGGAATCCAGATAAGCGTGGGCTACCACTGGACCCGCTAACTGCGAACCGCAAACTGACAAAGGGTTCATGACTATTCGGTTGGCGTTAAGTTCTGGGGCAGTCGTCATCTTTACGCGCCAAGAGAACTTTGTTATAAACCGAACATCGAGCATACAACCTCTTCGCCGAAGCCTTTTCCGGGAGTGAATTCCGCCGTCGGAATCAGAGCACCAATCCCGGCCTTTCAGCAGCAGGACACTGTTTTTGCTTCTGCTTTCGAGCTGCTCCGACAGGCCATCGCTGATCATGTCTTTCCCGCAGCCTCGGTCGCCGTCACGCACCGTGGCAATCTGATGGCACTGAGAGCCTTCGGGCGTTTCACCTACGAAACAAACTCTCCCGACGCAAACGTGGATACCGTATTCGATATCGCTTCGCTCACGAAAGCGGTCGCCACCACCAGCATGGCCATGATCCTATACGAGCGCGGACTACTCGACCTCGACTTGCCCGTCGTGGCTGTAGTGGCGGAGTTTGCCGGAGAAGATCCCCGACGCGATGCCGTCACCCTGCGCATGTTGCTGGCGCACTCCTCGGGATTGCCCGCCTACGAAAAACTGTTTCTGCGCACCAAGACGCGAGACGACCTTCTTTCCGCCGCATTCGCCACTCCTCTTGCCAGCGATCCCGGCTCCAATGCCAAATACAGCGATATCGGTTTCATCATCCTCGGAGTTGCACTCGAGCGCATCGCGGAAGAGTCTCTCGGCCGCGTCTGCCAGCACGAAGTCTTCGGGCCTTTGGCCATGACACACACTGCGTTTAATCCACCGTCGGCGTGGCGAGCATCCATTCCGCCCACTGCGAACGATGAATCGTTCCGCCATCGCATCATTCAAGGAGAAGTGCAAGACGAAAATGCCAGTGTGATGGGCGGCGTCGCTCCACACGCAGGTTTATTTGCAAGCGCCGGAGATCTCGCGATCTTTGCACATGCCATGCTCTCCGGAGGGTGCCCCATCCTTCGGCCGGAAACCGTGGCAGTATTCACACAGCGCGAAACTTCTCCACCAGGCACATCCCGCACTCTGGGCTGGGACACACCGTCATTGCTATCGCAATCCGGAAAATATTTCTCGGCCAATTCATTCGGCCATCTCGGCTACACCGGAACTTCGCTGTGGATCGACCCCGCACGCCAGTTGTCCATAACGCTGCTCACCAACCGCACCTGGCCCGACTGCAAGAATGAAGCCATCAAGCAACTCCGCCCCAAGTTTCACGACGCCGTCGTTGAATCATTAGGAGGGCATTGATTGGACGCGATGCCAGGCGGGGGCGCGGTAGCTTCAGGCCTGAGTGCGCAGGCGGGTAAGCTTCTGCAACCGTTGGATCGTCCAGAACGCTGGCGTTGGCGCGATGCGTCTCGAGTTCTCCTGGTTTCCGCCCTACTCCTGGTTCCTTGTTTCTGGCAATCACGCATTCAAGCGGGAGATCTCTCCAGCCATTTGTACAATGCGTGGCTGGCAACGTTAATCACTGAAGGGAAGGCTCCGGGACTCTGGATCGAGCATCGCTCCAACAATATATTGTCTGACGTGGCCCTGCAGTGGCTGTTCCAGCACGCGGGACCCGGGGCGGCGCAGAGAATTCTCGTCTCGGCATCGGTGCTCGTTTTCGGTTGGGGAGCTATCGCATTTATCTTTGCCCTGGCGGGTAGAAAAAACTGGTGGCTGGCCCTGCCTTGTGTCTGGATATTAGCCTATGGATTTGCCTACGAGATCGGTTTCTTCAATTTCTATCTTTCATTCGGGATTTGCCTTTGGTATTTAACGATTTTCTGGCGCAGGGGGTGGCGGATCGGTCTGGCAGCGAGTCCTCTTCTGATTCTCGCTTGGATAACCCACCCTTTTCCGGCGGTATGGGCACTGGGCACAGTTGCATATCTCGCGGTCGCTCGCAACCGGCCGTTACGCCAAGTCCGGATAATTCTGTGCGTGTGCGCGGTTGTGCTCTGGGCTGCGCGGCAAATCCTGATGAGCGATTTCGAATGCCGCTGGTTCTGGCAACAAATATTGTTGGTGAGCGGAGCCGACCAGGCATTGATTTTCGGCCTGAAGTATCTGTACATCGTCGCGCCGGTATTGCTGGTTTCGATCCTGCTCATCATCCGACAGGTAAAAAGCTACGGCAAGAAGAATCTGGCGCTTACTATGCCTTTCCAGCTTTGGGTTTTAAACGCAACTGCGGTCGTGCTCCTCCCGAACGATATTTTCTTTCCGCAGTATGCGGTGGCATTCGGTTACGTCGCCAATCGTCTTTCCTTGCCTGCGGGCATTATGGCTTGCGCTCTGCTCGCGCAAGTTCCACTTCGAATTTACGAGAAGACTGCGATGGTTGGGATCCTGGCAGCCTTCTCCTTCATGCTCTACCAGGACACGCGCAAACTTAACCGCTGGGAAGATAGCGTGGATGCCCAGGTTGCTCAACTCCCATTCGGACAACGCGTGATAAACGCGCTTCCGGTTCTTTCGCTTCCAGTGGATCCGTTGTCGCACATGGTTGACCGGGCTTGCGTCGGACGCTGCTACAGCTATGCGAATTACGAGCCTTCGACGCGGCAGTTTCGCATTCGAGCCGGGAAAGGAAATGCGATCGTACTTTCCGAATACGCGGACGTTTTCGCCATCGAGAAAAACGGGTATACCATGCAGCCTCGGGATATTCCTTCGTATTTGATGTATGCCTGCCGCACCACGCAGTGGGGGGCATGCATTCGCCCACTGAGTGCGGGTGAGACGGTTTTCAGAGGCATGGGAGCTACGAGTCCGACTAGGAGCACAACCGACACCGCTCCCCCGATGACTACTGCTGGGCCAAAACCAAACGCACAGCGGGACCACCCCGCGCGTAGAAAAGTGGCTGCGGAAGGCGTGCACCGCAGATTTGGGGGAGACATCTACGCGACGGTCGACGAAAATTACGAAGGCGGGCCCGCTCTTGTTGTACACAACAGGAAGGCAACCGAGGAATGGGCCAAGAATTTTTTCACGGAGGGCGTGAATTCTCCGACTAACGAACTCTGGTGGCTGTTGGGATTCCGCAGTTATCTAGTAACCAACGGCAACGACTCCTGGCAAATGGAAATCGAAGAGGATCCCAAGTATCGTTCGCTGTTCAAAGACCAGCCAGCGCCAGTGAAGCCATAAAGGAAGAATACTTTTGAGACGTGTAAACCGGAAAGCCGAAAAGCTGAGTTCCCTCCCAACCGAGCAGCCGAACCGTGCCGCCAAGAATCTCGACTTGAAGTCGTCCCTCGAAATCGCGCGCATCATAAACGCCGAAGACGCCAAAGTCGCCGCCGCCGTCAAAGCGGCCTTGCCGCAGATCGGGCAAGCAATCGACTTGATCGCAACAGCCCTTAAACGAGGAGGCCGGCTGATCTATGTGGGCGCCGGGACTAGCGGCCGCCTTGGCGCGCTCGATGCCTCGGAGTGTCCGCCCACTTTCAATACCGATCCAAAGACCGTGCAGTTCATTATCGCCGGCGGAATCAAAGCTCTGTACAGCGCGACCGAAGCCAGCGAAGACTCGCGCGAACTCGGCCAAGGCGAAATGGCGAAGAAGAAACCCGGCAAGAATGACGTCATAATCGGAATCGCCGCGAGTGGACGCACTCCCTTTACCGTCGCCGCCGTCGAATATGCCCGTCGTCACCGCGCAAGAACTATCGCCGTCACTTGCAACGCGGGATCCCCGTTGGAAAAAGCCGCGCACGTCGCTATCGTCGCCGAAGTCGGACCCGAAGTTATTGCCGGATCCAGTCGCATGAAAGCCGGCTCCGCGCAAAAGATGATCCTGAACATGCTGTCGAGCGGCGCCATGACACGCCTCGGTTACGTCTACGGCAATCTGATGATCAATGTCCACGTAAAGAACGACAAGCTACGCGAACGTGGTCTGACGATTCTCGAACAAGCCGCCGGAGTCACTCGCGATGCCGCCGAGCAAGCCCTGGAAGCGGCAGGAAACAACGTCCCCGTAGCGTTGGTAATTTTGGATGCCGAAGTAAATCGCAAGCAGGCTGCCGAAGCTTTGAAATCAACGCGAGGCAACGTCCGCCAAGCCATCTCTGCCGCCCGGGCTTTGTAGCTCACGTGGGAGCAAAGCTCGACCCATTCGTATCGAGGCACTGTCTCACCCGCAGGCCGTGCCCTTCCGATTAATAAATTCACACCCACCACAAACCCTTTTCACCCGTACAATAATTCAGCGCCACAGATTGGACGGACCCCATGAGCCTCGCCGTTGCTCACGGTGTACAGCGTGCAAAGTGGATACAGGAAACTTGTGATATGGATAAATTCGTAATTCGCGGCGGCAATCCGCTGTTGGGAACGATTCGCGTCAGCGGCGCAAAGAATGCCGCACTTCCGGCCATGGCTGCCGCTCTGCTTACTGACGAGCCGGTCATTCTCGACAACATCCCGCAGGTACGCGACATTGAGACCACGCGCAAGCTGCTCGCCGCCATGGGCGCCGAAGTTGAATTGGGATACGGCCGCGCCCAGCATCGCACCACCATCTCCTGCAGAAACCTGACATCGCCCGAAGCCTCATACGAATTGGTCAAGACCATGCGCGCCTCGACCCTGGTGCTCGGCCCGCTGGTCGCCCGCTGCGGCCGCGCCCGGGTCTCGCTCCCCGGCGGCTGCGCCATCGGAGTTCGGGGCATCGACTTGCACATCAAGGGACTGGAAACTCTGGGCGCGAGCATTACGCAGGATCACGGTTATGTAGAGGCCACTGCAAAGCGCTTACGCGGCGCTGAAATTCTCTTCGACAAAATCACCGTTACTGGCACGGAAGACCTGCTGATGGCGGCGACTCTCGCCGACGGCGAAACCATCATGCAGAATTGCGCCCGCGAGCCTGAGGTTGCCGATCTTGCCGAACTGCTCAACAAGATGGGCGCTCGCATTGAAGGCGCGGGCACTTCGACCATCCGGGTGAAAGGCGTCGACAAATTGCATGGAGCACGGCACCGAATCATTCCTGACCGCATCGAGGCGGCCACGTTCATCATTGCCGGCGCACTCACGGGCGGAGACCTCAACGTGGCCGGTTGCGATCCGCATCATCTCGGCGCACTGCTGGACAAGCTGAAGGAAGTAGGCGTAAAGACCGCGCACACCGAGGACTCGGTTCGAGTGATGGGTGACAATCCTCCCAGAGCCGCCGATATGGTCACCGAGGAATATCCCGGCTTCCCCACCGACGTGCAGGCCCAGTACATGACTCTGGCGACTCAGGCGGACGGCACCTCAATCGTCACCGAAAACATTTTTGAGAATCGTTTCATGCACGCGCAGGAACTGGTGCGCATGGGAGCGAACATCAAGATCGAAGGACGCCGCGCGGTAGTTCGTGGAAAAACGCCTTTGAGCGCGGCCGCCGTTCTAGCCTCGGATCTGCGCGCATCCGCGTCGCTGGTCCTGGCCGCTCTGGTCGCCGACGGGGAGACCATTATCGACCGCGTCTATCACATCGACCGTGGCTATGAACATATCGAGGAAAAGCTGCGTGGCGTAGGAGCCCAAATTCGGCGCATCGGCGAGATCCTGCCAAAAAAGGCGGCTGCGCCTGCCGCCCGAGGATAAAACCTTCGAACGGTGACGCAGCTCCAGGGACACCTGAGAAGCGTGGGGAAGGAAACCTTGATTTTGGGGGGGCGATCGTGAGGGTCGAACGTCAGGATTCGCTGAACACTAACCCATGACCGCCCTAAAGTAGCCGTCAAACTGTCATTAATTTACTCAAGACTGTGAGCCAAGCCAATACAGCGAATCATGTATTCAGCCCTGAGAATTACCGTACAACGAATCCAGAGCCGGGCGTCGGGTATAAAGTTGCCCTTCCCTACTCTTGCGCCCAGTAAAAAGCCGCGACCCGAGGCGCAGCTTACTTACTTCGAACCGTTTGACTTCCGATTACGCGGCTTGTCTCGTGGCCAACTCCTGCACGTAATGGCGCACCCCCGACGACGAACTGATCACTTTCATCTCGTTCCAGTCATAGGGTAACTCCTTGCCGCAATCCAGGCACACCACATACATGCCAGTCAGCGTCGCCGCAGTGGAAGGCCGGAAACCTTTGCGGGAATTGGGCTTCACCGTAAGGGGAAAACTGTAATGATTATGCCAACAACCGAAGAAAGCATCGACCAATTTTGCGATCATGTTTGCCTCCACAGCTAAACGCTTCGCTTACCTTTCACCCAGGAATCAAACTGCATTTCTACGGTTAACCGCTTAGATTCCATCCTGTAGGAAAAGGTTTCGTCAACTTTCCATAGTGAGAACCCGGCCGCGAACGTTACAGTTGGGCGCGTGCAAATATGACTGTGGAGTCGAAATTAAGCGGGGGAAGCGAAAGTTCAGACGTGCTCCGGGCCGCTCTTTTTTCGCGCATGACATTTTGAGACGATGGCGCTGCGAAGGCGGGTACGAAGATCCTCGGGCAGTTCGTATAATTGGGAATCGCGGTAAATCTCAATGGTCTTTTTGGTGGTGTCGCAAACCACGTAGCAGTTGTGGCACCACGCCAGGTGATCTTCCAACTCAGCTTTTGTGCGCGCATCAATCGCACCATCAAGGTAGTTCGTCAGCTCATTTAAAAATTCCGCGCACTTCACTGGTTGGCGTCTCCGATTTCAGGTTTTTCTTTGCCGTTTTCGCGTCGCTGAAAAAAACGGCTGAGGCGCTCACGTAATTGCAGCCGAGCCCTCAACAATCTTGACTTCACCGCCGGGATGCTGAGATCCAGCGCCTCAGCGGTCTCTTCCGTCGAAAGCCCCTCTACATCGCGCAGCACGAAGACCGTTCGAAAACTCGCGGGCAGCCCCTGGATGGTGCGAGTTAAAATCTCCCGCAACTCCGCCTGGTTGTACTGCTGCTCAGGATTCGGACTCCAATCCGCGACTTCGCGCGGCAGAGAGTCTTCCTCGGTCTTAACATCCTCGTCGAGCGAAACCATGCGCTCGGGGCGGCGACGGCGCAACCGCATCAGCGCCTCGTTCACCGCGATGCGCACGAGCCAGGTGTAAAACTTCGACTGGCCCTGAAACTGATGCAGGTTGGAGTACGCCTTCAGGAACGCGTCTTGCACCACATCTTCCGCGTCTTCGCGGTTCTGCGTGATGTGTTGCGCAATTCGAAACACGTTCCGGTCGTACCGCCGAACCAAATCTTCAAAGGCTCCGACGTCGCCGGCTTTCGCCGCTTGGACAAGAGCCAGCTCGTCAGAAACTGGCTCATCTATTTTGGGTTGGATGGTGCTCATCATTCATCCGATGCAACAATTTTCGCGCGGCGCACAGACCAAGAACTGTTATTTTACTTGGTTACCAGCGTTCGCGCGTAACTCTTTTGACGTAACTTGAGTGGAACAGTTTAGCAGGATTCTGGAATTGGTGAAGAAACGTCGAAAGCGAAGCCTAAGCGGCGTTGATTCGACAGCATTTTTGACATGGCCGAGGCACCGTCTGAAACCAATTGCAAGTCCCCTCTCGGCTGGCGGCGTTCCGCGGTTAGAAGACGTTACTTCGGTCATCCGCGAAACTCACCGAGGTGGCCTTATAATCAGACTCTTGCTGAATGCATTAGGGCACACGTCCCGCGTTCATCGCACCAAGAGAGTATTGAAAGCGTCGATCAAGTTATGAAGTTCGTCGCTGCAAAGACTGAAGCCCCCAACGTGTTTTTGGCTCTGGGTGGCACGACTGAAGTCGTGCCCTTCCCAAGTGCTGTCGGGATGCCGCAAGGTGGTCAGGGCAACAATGGCGCATAAAACTCCGGTAGATCAAATTGTCGAGAAGGCCGTCTCTCAGGTGTTAGAAGGCCACCTTCCAGTACTGCGGAAGGAACTGGTTCGCCGCGTTCTCGAAGAAGTGCAACCTCTCCTCGGAGGAGCTACGGGCTCAGTTGGAAGCGGGGCTGCTGATCTATTAAACGCGGTCTCCGCCATTCACGCGGGCACAACGCAAAAAGAAATTCTGCGAGCTCTGCTCGAAAGCACCTCTGGTTACTGTGGACGAGCCGCCCTCTTCGTGATCAAGTCGGGATCGGCAACAGGATGGCAAGGGCGCGGATTCGATAACAGCGAAGATGTCAAAGATTTTTCGTTAGATGTCAGCAGCCGCGCGCCGGGCCGGTCTTTGCAATCGCGAGAGGCGGTCGGGGCCGCCGCGTCGGAAATGGATCCGCGATTCATCTCGCAGTTCGGCGCTCCCGCCGAGGATTCCGTGCTGTTGCTTCCGCTTCGCTTGAAAGACAAAGTAGCGGCTTTGGTATATTGCGACGCGGGCACGGCAGGCGGCGGAAAGATGGAAGCGGCCGCGCTCGAATTGCTGGTCGCAGCAACCAGCGCATGGCTCGAAGTGGCTTCACTGCGCAAGCAAGCGCTAAAGGAAGGCACGCCTGAGGCTGGCGCGAGCGAAAAATTCGAAGCGCCTCCGGTGCAGACAGTATCGTCGTTTTCCGATCCATTCGCGGCGCATGCGCCGAAACATGTCGTCCCGGTCGAAGAACCCGCAATGGCCGAAGTGGTAGCGGAAGTGGTATCCACACCTGCCAGCATGGCGGCAACGGCAGTCGCGCCAGCGACCGACGCATTTGCGCACATGTCGCCCGAAGACGCTGAGGTCCATCGCAAGGCGCAGCGTTTTGCGCGTTTGTTGATGGATGAGATCAAGCTCTACAACCAGGCAAAAGTGGCCGAAGGCCGCAAGCATAAAGACCTCTACGATCGCCTCAAAGAAGATATCGATAAGAGCCGCTCGACCTATCAGAAGCGTTACGGCAACACCGTTGCCGCAAACGCGGATTATCTGAGCAGTGAACTGATCCGCAGCCTCGCGGAGGATGACGTTTCACTGCTCGGCCCAAACTTTCATCGCTAAACTTTCATTCGTTGTCGTTCTGAGCAGCTTGGCGGAGCCGCATTTCTGCCAGCCCGCGCTAGATCCTTCGCGGCCTTGGCGGCCACTCGGGATGACGTTATAGATTTTGCTTCGGACCCGCCGCACGTGTCATGGTGCTGAGGTTGCCCTGGAGAGGGATTGTTTGCAGGCGAATTGGGCGGTGAATTGAACCTGGCTTCCTACGCCCAGGTTGCTCTCCGCCCAGATTCTTCCACCCATCAACTCCACGAGACGGGAGCAAATGGTTAAGCCGAGTCCGGTGCCTCCGAATTTCCGCGTGCTGGAGTTATCGGCTTGCGAAAATGCCTCGAAAATTAATTTCTGCTTTTCTGGTGGAATCCCAATCCCGGTGTCTTTCACTGCGAAGCGCAATTTGACATTTTGTTCAGCCGTGGATGATTCAACAGTGACCCCCACGGCTACTTCTCCGCGTGCGGTAAACTTAACGGCGTTCCCAACCAGGTTGACCAGAATCTGCCGCAGCCGCAGCGGGTCGCCGATGAGGACTTCGGGTATCTCCTGCGCGATTTCGCTGTGCAGTTTGAGATCTTTCTGGCGGGCCGCAGCGACAAAGGTCTGGGTAACGGCGTGGACAATGTCGCGCAGTTTGAATTCGATTGGTTCCATGTCCAGTTGGCCGGCCTCGATTTTAGAAAAGTCCAGAATGTCGTTGATGATGGCGAGTAGCGAATCGGCCGACATTTTGAGCATGTTCAAATCCTCGCGCTGCTCGGCTGTAAGGCTTGTATCCAGCAGCAGTTCGGCCATGCCCAGGACTCCATTCATCGGTGTCCGAAGTTCGTGACTCATGTTGTCGAGGAATTCGTTCTTGACCCGGTTCGCCGCTTCGAGCGCCTCTTGAGCCTGTTTGCGCTCGCTGACATCCACCATCACACCAACCAGTTCTTTGGTTTGACCTTGTCCAACCACCACCCGGACTAAACTTCTCAACCACACCGTTTCGCCCCTGGCGGTCATCATGCGGTGCTCGAACTGTTGCGGCACATTTTCTTCTTCTGCGGTTCTGCAACAGGATTCCACTCGAGCACGATCATCGGTATGAACATGATCGATCCAGAAAGTCGGGTTAGCCATCCATTGCTCCAGAGGGTAACCGAGGCGTGATTCTGCTTCTTGATTGACAAAGTTGAATCCCGAAGCGCTGAGATTCTTTCGCCAGATGATGACCTGAACCGTTTCCACAAGAAGACGATAGCGCCGCTCAAACTCCAACGCGGCCGCCTGGGTGGAGAACCGGCGCTCAACC
>Ga0209169_10001941_pt1 | contig 12619 bp, 7 predicted proteins | sample HubBroMetageWRM4_FD_188346 | JGI IMG/M metagenome (GOLD analysis project Ga0209169, IMG submission 188346) | Warmed soil microbial communities from the Hubbard Brook experimental Forest, New Hampshire - Hubbard Brook CCASE Soil Metagenome WRM 4... | ecosystem: Environmental > Terrestrial > Soil...
CAGGTCGCCGGGGGCGACCGCCGCGCCCTCGTCGAGGCGCAGGTACGCGTGCTGGTCGTTCAGCTCGGTCACGGTGGCGCCGCCGAGGTCGAGCGGGCCGCCGTCGCGCCGCACGCCGCGCAGCGGCACCGGCAGGCCCAGGTCGAAGCCGACGTCGCGGCGGCCCGCGCCGAGCAGGGCCAGGCCGGGCTCGGGCCGGGACAGCACCTGCGCCCACACCTCGATGGCGGGCCGCAGCTCGGGGGCGCCGGGCGTGCCCCGGGCGGCGGGGGAGACGCCGTGGTAGTGACCGTGGTCGTGGGTGAGGTACGCGCCGCTGCGCAGGATCACCGTCATCCCGCCCCCCGCGGTCAGCTCGGCGGCGACCAGGTCGAAGTAGGCGGACCCGCCGGCCGTGACGATCGGCTGCCGGCCGGTCGCCCCGCCCTGCGCGTCCGGGAGGGCGTCGGCCAGCGCCCTGAGCCTGCGGCAGAAGGAGCCGACCAGGCCGAGCGTCTGGGCCGGCGTCGCGCCGCGGAGGTTGCCCTCGTATCCGGCCACGCCCGCCAGGGTGAGCGTGCCGGTGGCGGCCGCGGCCTTCGCCACCGCGAGCGCCGCCTCGTCGGTGCGGCAGCCGGTGCGCCCGGCGGCATGCCCGATCTCGACCAGCACTGGCAGCGGCCGCCCGGCGGGATGCGCGGTCAGCACCCGGTCAAGGACGGACACGCCGTCCACGCTGTCGACGTAGCAGTACGCCTCGAAGCCGGGATCGGCGGCGAGCTCGGCGGCCAGCCACGCGATGCCGGCCTCGTCCACAAGCTCGTTCGCGAGCAGCAGGCGGGGGAAGCCGAAGGCGCGGTAGGTGGCCAGCTGGCCGATGGTCGCCACCGTGATGCCCCACGCGCCGTGGCTCAGCTGCAGCGCGGCGAGCTCGGGGGACATGGCGGTCTTGCCGTGCGGGGCCAGCTCGACCCCGGCCGCGGCGCAGTAGGCGGCCATCGCCTCGACGTTGTTCCGCACCGCGGCCTGCCGCAAGGTGAGCAGCGGATAGCTGAATCCGGCCGCGTGCAGCGGCGGCGTCGCAGTGGCGAGGCGAGCCGCGGTGACCGGCCCGTCCTGGCCCCCTGCCAGCGCGCAGAAGCCCTTTTCTGTCGGTTCTATCGGGCGGTTACGCAGCGCTTCAAGGCGCTCCGCAACCGCCGCGGGCAGTGGCTGCCTCACACCCCATCCTCCCAGCTCACCGTTTCGGCCCGCCCAGCGCGGCGGGCGATGTGCGGCTTTTATTCGGATATATAGCATATTACCGAGCGTGTAAAGCGGCACCGCGGGCAGCCGTGCCCGTGTTACCGCAAACCCCGTTAGCGAATGGTAAGGGATTTTTAATTTCTGCCATTTTCCCCGGTTTTCGCCAAAAGCCCGCGCGGCATCTGAAAATGTGTGACTGGGACGCCGGTCACCAGTCATCACGGCAAGAGAGGAAGCTGCGCTCATGTATGACCGGAATCCGGCTTACGGCTCCCGAGGGCACAGGTCGCGCCGTGCCAGGCGGCGCAGGACCGGTTCGATACTCGCCGTCGGCGCCTGCATTGGCGTGGTCGTCACCGGCTATTTCCTCTTCTCGCCGCACGCCTCACGAGCGACCTCGGCCGCGGACGTGCAGGGCTACCTGCCGGGAACCTCCGGCGGCGGCGCGGGCGGCTGGGGTGAGGGCGGGTACCCGATGATGTCGGGACCGCCCGACGGGGCCGTCAACGGGCCGGCCGGTACCGCAGCGACAGCCGCCGCGGTGACACAGGTGACGAGCGCGAACTGGGCCGGCTACGCCGCGACCGGCGCGGCGGGCTCGTTCACCAGCGTGTCGGCGTCGTGGGCGCAGCCCGCGGTCGGCTGCGGTGCCGCCGATACCTTCTCCGCCTTCTGGGCCGGGCTCGACGGTGACGGCACGGCGACGGTCGAGCAGACCGGCACCGAGGCCGACTGCGCCGACGGCACCGCCACCTATCAGGGCTGGTACGAGGTGTTCCCGGCCGCCCCGGTGTTCTTCGCCAACCCGGTGCAGCCCGGCGACGCCATGTCCGCCTCGGTGGCGTCCGACGGCGGCGGCCTGTTCACGCTCACCCTGAGCGACGCCACCCAGGGCTGGACGCAGACCACGCAGCAGACCGCGGCGGGCGCGCAACTGGGCTCGGCCGAGGTCATCGCCGAGGCGCCGAGCAGCGGCGATTCGGTGCTCCCGCTCGCGGACTTCGGCGCGGTGAACTTCACCGGCGCGACCGCGGACGGCGCCCCGATCGGCAACAGCGCGAACCTGAGCGAGCTCACCATGTCCTCCGCCGCGGGCACCGTGCTCGCCGCCCCGTCGGCGCTCACCTCGGCCAGCGCATTCTCCGTTACCGCGGCGGGCGGCGGCACCACCACCGCCGTGCCAGGCGGCCAGGGGACGGGAACGGGCGGCGGCTCGCCAGGCGACGGCGAGCGCCATCACCACCGCGGCTGGGACTGGGGTTTCTAGGCGAATAGGGCGGACGGACTAGCGCGAAATGATTACACCGGGTGTCGCACGGGGCCATCGTGAACCATCGGTGACCGTTTCCACACCACTTGTTGCGATTAGCGCCGCGGCTGCGCGATGATGAAACGGAGTGACCAACACAGATCGCGGGTAATGGGGCCTGGACAGAAGGGTCACCGTGACAGGTGCTGCACCGGCGCGGGCCACGTTCCGCGACGTGTTCGCGGTGCGCGAGTTCCGGGCACTGTGGTTCTCCGAGGTCCTTTCCGTGGCGGGCGACCGGCTTGCCCTGGTGGCGCTCACCCTGCTGGTATTCGACCGCACCAAATCGCCATTGCTCACCGCGTGTGTCTACGCGGCCGGGTACCTGCCGTGGGTAATCGGCGGCCTGTTCCTCGCCGACCTGGCCGACAGGTACCCGCGCCGTTCGGTGATGGTCACCTGCGACGTGGTCCGCACGGTCCTCGTCGCGGCCATGGTGGTGCCGCGGGTGCCGCTCGGCGCCCTGGTCGCGCTGCTGTTCGCGGCCACGATGTTCGCGCCGCCGTTCGAGTCGGCGCGGGCCTCCATCACCCCGGACATCCTGCAGGGCGAGCAGTATGTGCTCGGCACGTCGGTGATCCAGACGACCTTCCTGGCCGGCCAGGTGGTCGGGGCGGCGGGCGGGGGAGTGGCGGTCGCGTTCATCGGCGTCCGGCCCTCGCTGGTCATCGACGCCATCACGTTCGTGCTCTCGGGCCTGTTCGTCGGCCTGGGCACGCGCCGGCGGCCCGCGGCGGTCAAGCCGGATACCGAAGCCTCCCGGCAGTCGCCGCTGGCGCGGATGGTCGCCGGATTCCGGTTGGTGTTCGGCAATCAGGGGCTGCGGACGCTGCTGCTTTTCGGCTGGCTCGTGGTGTTCTACACGATCCCGGAGGGGATCGCCGCCCCGTATGCGGCAAGGCTAGGCGGAGGGTCCATCACCACCGGTCTGGTGCTGGCGTCCACGGCCCTCAGCACGACTGTCGCCATGCCGTTGTTCAGCCGTTTCGTGCGCCCACGCCAGCGGCTCGACCTGATGGGGCCGCTGGCCGTACTGACCTGCGGCGCGCTCATCCTGACAGCCCTCCACCCGGGCCTCGCTGCGTCACTCGTGATCTTCTCGTTGTCGGCCGCGTTCGGCGTGTACCAGAACGCTGCCAACACGGCGTTCGTCGTCAGGGTGCCGAACGAACGTCGGGCTCAGGCCTTCGGCATCGCCAACATGGGCGTGATCGTCGGCCAGGGTGCGGCCTTCGTGGCGGCCGGGGCCGCCGCGGAGGTGCTTACCCCGGCGGCGGTCATTGCTATCGGAGGCGGGATCGGTGCGGTAGTGGCCTTCGTCCTTACGATCAGGTGGCGCCACGTGTCACCACCTGGCGGACGGCATGCGGCGGGACGGCGTCCCAGTCCACGCCGCGACCAGAAGCTCGGTGCCGCTACGCGGACCTAGCTAGCAGCGGTTGCGGACTGGAGATTAAGTCCACGTGTCGCGCATTGCGGGTTCCCCTCTCGGGTGCTGGGTGATGGTGATAGCACGTGCTCATGCCCAGTTGACGCGCATGGATCTGCCCCTCCCTCCAGCAGTGATATGCGGTCCTGTGACCACCCCCGGTGAAACACTCCGGGTAATCGTGGCTCGTCAAAGACCATTTAGCCCCCGTTTTCAGCGTGATGTCGGCGAATGGGGCGCAATAGTGCATAAGACGGCCAAGATGAGCTAAGGTAGCTATGCGGAGCTAGTCCTTTACGGTGAGCTGCCGACTAGAAGGCAACCTGTCGCGTCTCATCCTGAACGGTGGAACATGCCAGTCTCGCCCGTCACACGTCGCGTGGTGGCGAGCCTTGCCGTCCGGGACTGGGCATGGTGGCAAACCCCGTGGCGGCTGCGGCTCTATGTGGGCCTGGTGCCGCTGGTGGCACTGGGGCTGACCTGCTACTCGGCCTCGCAGACCACGTGGCATTCCACGGACCTGGTGAAGTTCCTGCTGCTACTGGGCTGCGGCATGGTCTCGGTGGCGGCGACGCCCCCCACCGCCTACATCCCGGGCGGCATGACCAGGGACTTCCTCACCGTCTGGGTACTCCCTGTAGCGGTCCTGCTGCCGCCCGTCTACGCCATGCTGACCGCGATCCCGCTGCAGATACTGACCCTGGCCCGGGTGCACAGGGGCGTCGTCTACCGCCGGGTGTTCACCGTCGCCGCCATGGCTGTGACCTACGGCGCTGCCTCCCTGGTGTTCCGCGCGTTCCCCGCCGACTTCGCCGGCCGGTCTATCGGCACCGGCACGCACGCGCTGACCTTCACCATCGCGGTGGCCGTCTGCGAGATCGTCGGCGGCCGGGGCCATCAGCTGCTCATCGTGGGCGGCATCAAGCTGACCGATCCCACCGTCAAGTTCGCCGACCTGGAGCTCAACCGCGAGGCGCTGCAGGGCGACTTCGCCGAGTTCGACCTCGGCGTGCTGATCACCGTCGTGGTGGCCGTCAACCCGGTGCTCGCGGTCTGCGCGGTGCCGACCGTGCTGCTGGTACGGCGGTTCATGATGCACGCCCAGTTGCTCGCCCAGGCGCGGGTCGATACCAAGACGGGCCTGCTGAACTCGTCGACCTGGGAACTGGAGGCGACGGCGGAGATCAACCGCGCGGTACGCACCGGCAGCCCGCTGGCTCTCGCGCTCGTCGACATCGACCACTTCAAGGTGGTCAACGACACCTACGGCCACCTGGTAGGGGACAAGGCGCTGCGGGCGGTCACCAACGCGCTGAGCAGCCAGCTGCGCAGCTACGACCTGGCCGGCAGGTTCGGCGGCGAGGAGTTCGCCGTGCTGCTGCCGCAGGCCCGCGAGGTCGACGCGCTCGCCGTGGCCGAGCGCTTGCGCAGGCACATCGCCGCGATGTCCATCCCGGTCAACGACAACTCGCCGACCGGTCCCGTCGTCAGGCTCACGATCTCGGTCGGCGTCGCCGCGCTGGACGGCGTGAGCCGCGAGCTGACCGACCTGCTGGCCGCCGCCGACGCGGCCCTGTACCACGCCAAGGAAACCGGCCGCAACAAGACCCACGTGATCAGGGCGACCGCGCCGGCCCCCTCCTAAGCCCCGCCCTTCTGAGCCCCGCCCTTCTGAGCCCCGCTCTTCTAAGCCCCGCTCTTCTAAGCGCTGCCCTTCTAAGCCCCGCTCTTCTAAGCGCTGCCCTCCTCGGCCGGCTCGGTCACCTCGACCAGCCCCGTCACGCCGTCGCCCAGGTAGGCGGCGATGACCCGCGGGTTCCGGCGGACCGCCTCCGGCGTGCCCGCCGCGATCACCCGGCCGAACTCGAGCACCACCACGCGGTCGCAGATGCCGAGCACCAGCCGCATGTCGTGCTCGATGAGCAGCATCGACTGGCCCTGGTCGGCCAGGCCGCGCAGCCTCGCGCCGAGTTCCTCGCTCTCCCGCGTGTCCAGGCCCGCGGCGGGCTCGTCCAGGCACAGCAGCCGCGGCCTCGCGGCCAGCGCGCGGGCGACACCGACCAGCTTGCGCTGGCCCATGGACAGCTGGGCCGGCATGGCCCGCGCGGCCCAGCCCATGCCGACAAGGGCGAGCGCCCGCCCGGCGGAGCCGTCGCGGGATGCCACGGTCAGGTTCTCCTGGACCTCGAGGTCGTCGAAGAGCTCCGTGCTCTGCCAGGTGCGCGCCAGCCCGCGCCTGGCGCGCTCGTGCGGCCGCAGCCCCCCGATGTCCGCGCCGGCCAGCTCCACCCGCCCGGTGCAGCGCACGAAGCCGGAGACGGCGTCCACGAGCGTGGTCTTGCCCGCGCCGTTCGGCCCGATCAGGCCGACGAGCTCGCCCTCGCCGACCTCGAGCGTGACGTCGCTGACCGCCCGCAAGCCGCCGAACGCGACCGACAGGTCCGTCACCCGCAGCACCGGAGCATCAGCAGCGCCAACGCCAGCCCGCGCCGGCCGCGGATCCGCGCCTCCCAGGCTCGCCGCGCCACCCAGCCGCCCCGCGCCGGCCAGGCCCGCCGCGGCGGGCACGTCAGGCGCCTGCAGCACCGGCCGCCGGTGCGTCCGCCGGTAGAAGTCGCCCGCCACCCCGTCCGGGTTCCGCAGCAGGGTGAAGATCAGCAGCACCCCGCCGACCAGCAGGAACCAGTTCCCGTTCAGCCCGAACCAGTCGTCGAGCGCGTACGGGATCAGCGCCTGCGCCGACAGCAGGCCGGCGAACACCGCGCCGGAGATCAGCGAGATGCCGCCCGCGTAGGCGAACGCGATCAGGCTCAGCGCGGTCACCGCGTCGAACGAGTCGGCGCTCACCGACAGGAAGTTGTACGCGTACAGCACGCCCGCGACCCCGGCGATGACCGCCGCGATGGTGAACGCGGCCAGCTTCACCGTCCGCGGGTTAACCGCGGCCGCGGCGGCGGCGCGCTCGTTGGACCGGACCGCGAGCATCCGCTGGCCCAGCTTGCCGCGGCGGACGTAACCGACACCCACGCACAGCAGCACGCAGCAGACCAGCGCGACCCAGCCGAAGACCGGGCTCGGCAGGTCGTGGTCGAGGCCGCGGAACGGCGCGTCCGGCCCGAGGTCCAGGCCGAACCACTTCGGCTCGGGCACCGGCGCGCCCGCCAGGCCGCCGCCCCACGTGCTGTTGGTGAAGCCGAAATTCTGGATCGCCACGGCGCCCGCGAGCGTGACGACGGCGAGGCTGATGCCGCGCACCCGCACCGCGGAGACCGCGGTGATCACGCCGATCACCACCGCGACGGCGATGCCGGCCAGCGCGGCGACAGGGAACGTGATGCCGAAGTTGGACGCCATGTGCGAGACCGTGAAGCCGGCCGCCCCGGCCAGGCTCAGCTGCATGACCGAGATCTGGCCGACGAAGCCGGTGATGACCACGAGCGAGAGCGCCATCATCGTGCCGATCAGCGTGTTGATCAGCGCCTCGCGGAAGCCGAACGGCAGCACGACGAGCGCGACCGCGGCCACCACCGTGCAGATCACCGCCGTGCGGCCCAGGTGCTGCGGGCGCGGCACCTCAGGCAGCCGCCGTTCGACCAGGTCGCCGCGGCCAGGTATCCGCGCGCCGCGCCAGAACAGCACGGTGATGATGATGAGAAACGCGAGCAGGTCGGTGACGCCGGGCAGCGACACGCCGCCGGACTGCGGGAACCAGGTCTGCGCCGAGGCGTACTCGAGCAGCGAGTACAGGATGCCGATGCCGATGCTCGCCGCGCACGCGATGCCGAACGAGGTGAAGGACGCAAGCAGCGCCGCCGCCAGCGCCGGGATGATCTGCAGCGGCAGCGTCTCGGGATCGAGCTGGGTGATGGACGCGGCCAGGATGCCGAGCGCGCCGGCAAGCACCGCGGCGACCAGGGTGTTGATCAGCGAGATCGTGTTCGGCGACAGGCCGCCGAGCATGGCCGCGACCTCGTTCTCCGCGGCCGCCCTGGTGGCCAGGCCGAACCTGGTCCACTTGTACACAGCGGCGAGCACTGCAGCCGCCACGATCACCAGTCCGGTGAGGATGAACCTGTCCACCGGGATCGGCGTGCCGAATATGTGCACCACGTTCTGCGGCAGGATGCCGGGCTCGGGCTGCTGCGTGACGCCGAAGGCGAGCAGCATCGCGGCCTGCGCGACGAGCAGCACGCCGAGCGAGGCGACGAGCTTGGCAAGCGGCGAGGCGTTGCGCATCGGCCGGTACACGACGAACTCGGTGACCGCGCCGACAAGCGCCACGAACAGCAGGCTGAGCACCAGGCACGCCCAGGTAGGCAGCGTCGCGATCTTGCCGGTGTTCAGCGACCAGTAGGCGTATCCGCCGAGCATGGCCATGCCGCCGACGGAGAGGTTGATGACCCCCGCGCCGCGGTAGCTGAGCACCACCCCGAGCGCGATTCCGGCGATCAGCGCGCCGGAACCGAGCCCGAGGAGGATGAAGAGCAGTATCTCTTGCACGGCCGGCGCGCTACGAGGGCGGCAGCAGCCAGCCCGCCGCCTTCACCCACTTGTTCTTCCCCTGGTACTGGAAGAACTGGGTGCGGTCGTTGCAGACGGCGGGGGCCGAGGAAAACTGGCCGCAGTCGAGCGCCGGCGCGCCGAGCGCGAGCGGCCCGGTGAACGCCTTGGCCTTGGCCAGGATCGCGGCCGGGGTGAGGTTGGCGTAGCCGATCTCGTTCATGAACCTGTCGATGGTGAGGATCTGGGAGAACGCGACGATGTTCCACGGGTCCGGCGCGTCGGCCGCGGGCTCGAGTTTCGACGTCGCCGCGATGTAGGCCGGCATGCCGGGGTCGGTCGGGTCGCCGTACAGCGAGCTGGCGATCGCGTACGTCCAGATCGGGAAGTCACCGCCGAGGCCGGCCGCGACCTGCCCGTTCAGGCACAGCGGCGCCGAGACGATCTTCTTGGCGTCGGTGATGCCCAGCTGGATGAGGCTCTTGGCCAGGTTCACGCAGCCTGAGGAGTCGCTGTACGGGATGACCATGTCCGCCGTGGTGGCGTGCGCCGCGACGAGCACGCTGGTCAGGTCGGTCTGGCTCTCGTCGTAGCCCACCGCGGTGACGCTCACCCCGGCCGCCTTGAGCCCCGCCTCGATCGCCGCGGCGCCCTCGGTGATGCCGGGGATGTCCGGGTAGACAAGCGCCGCCGTCTTCGCGTGCAGCACGTCCTTTGCGTAGGTGCCGAACGGCCCGAGCACGTGCGTCGCGTCGCCGAACAGGATCGCCGCGTTCGGCTGCGCGCCGTCGGTGCCGGTCACGGCCACCCCGACGATGACCGGCGTCGTCGACCCGATCGCCGTGTAGAAGGGCTGGATGCCGATCGCCACCCCGCCCTCGGCGATGACGTCGATGCTCTTGTCGGCCGCGAACTGCTGCCCGCAGGTGGTGCCCTCCGCGTCGGTGTTGGCGATGAAGCAGGTGACCAGCTTGAGCGGGTGGCCGTCCACGCCGCCGAGGTGGTCGTTGATGTAGGTCACCGCGGTCTGCGCGCCGTTGGTCGCGAGCGGGCCGATGGCCGACGAGCCGCCCTGCTGGTTGAGGAAGCCGATGTCGACCGGCGACATGGAACTGCTGGCCGCGCCGGATTTGCCGTCGGTGTAGGTCAGGTAGTTCGTGACGGACTGGGCGCCCTGACCGCCGGTGCCTGTGCTTGGCGGGAGGCTGGTGGCAGGCGCCGGGCTTGTCGGCGGGGCCGCGGTGGAAGTGGGGCTGGAACTCGAACTGCTGCAGCCCGCCGCGGCCAGCACCGCCGCGGCGACCGCGGCGAGGCCGGCCGACCCGAGCCTGAGGTGTCTTCGCACGATGGTTCCTCCTGGTGGGAATCGGAGGGCAGCTGAGAAACCTGCGTGAAATACTCCCTGTAGGAAAAACCTGTACCCAGCGCCCGTCAACTGCCTTATTGGCCATCCAGGTCACGATCGCGTGAAGTGTACGGAGGGCACACATTCCGGGCCGGCAAGTTGGCGTCCGCGCCAATGCCTCCCATTCCCCCGTGATAGAGGCTGGTGGGAATCCTGCGAAGGTGAGTGGGCCTATGACGGACCCGGTCCTTGAGGTCGACCGGCTGAGCGTGGCCTACGACCGCGCGCCCGTCGTCCGCGACCTGACGCTGACCGTGGCGCCCGGCGAGGTCGTCGCGCTGCTCGGCGCCAACGGCGCCGGCAAGACCACCACGCTGCGGGCGATATCTGGCCTGCTGAGGCTGGCCGGCGGCACGGTCAGGCTGGCCGGGCGGGACCTCGCGGGCGTCTCGCCGACGCAGCGGGCCCGGCTCGGCCTGGCGCACGTCCCCTACGACCGCGGCATCTTCTTCGGGCTCACGGTCGCCGAGCACTTCCGGCTGGACGGCGTCACGACCCAGGCGGAGCTGGATGCCGCCTTCGACCATTTCCCGCCGCTGCGCGCGCTGCGCGGCCGCAAGGCGGGGCTGCTGTCGGGCGGCGAGCAGCAGATGCTGGCCATCGCCCGGGCCCTGCGCCGCAGGCCCAAGCTGCTCATGCTGGACGAGATGAGCCTAGGCCTGGCCCCGGTGATCGTGGACCGGCTGCTGCCTGTGGTACGGGACTCCGCGACCAGCCAGGGGACCGGGGTGCTGCTCGTCGAGCAGCACGTGCACCTGGCCCTCAAGATCGCCGACCGCGGCTACGTCCTGTCCCACGGCGAGCTGGCGGCCAGCGGCCGGGCCGACGAGCTGAGCAAGGACGGCGCGCTGCTCGCGGCCAGCTACCTCGGCGGGGCCGATGGCGACACCTCGGGTTAAACCCGGCTGAAAGCCATATTTCGCACCAGCACTTGCCCGAAAACGGGCAGGATCTTTGCCTAATGCACCCATGAACGAGTAAGAAGTAGCCATGCCCGACGTCCCGCCGGTCCCCACGGTCCCCACGGTCCCCCCGGACCTCGCCCGCTACCTGGTGACCTCGACGGGCCTGCCGCAGCCGACCGTGGTCCGGGTCATCGCCGACGTGACCGCCTACTTCGACGAGACCGTCGAGCAGTTCGTCCGCAGGCGGCACGCCGAGCTGCACGGACACCAGCAGAAGAACGAGGAGATCTGGCCCGCGATAGCGGCCGAGCTCGGGCTGCGCAGGTTCGCCGCGCCGCCGATGTCGGAGCGCCAGCTCCGGCGCATGGTCTATGGATGAGCAAGGAGACACAGTGTGCGGAATCGTGGGGTACGTGGGCCGCAGGGACGCGATCCCGGTCCTGCTCGAGGGGCTGCGGAGCCTGGAGTACCGCGGCTATGACTCGGCCGGCCTGGCGGTCATCTACCGGAACCGGCTGCAGGTCACCAAGACCGCGGGCCGGGTCCAGGACCTGCGGGCCAAGGTCAACGACCGCATCAAGGCCAACATCGGCATCGGCCACACCAGGTGGGCCACGCACGGCGAGCCGAACGACATCAACGCCCACCCGCACACCGACACCGCCGCCCGCATCGCGGTCGTGCACAACGGCATCATCGAGAACGCCGAGCAGCTGCGGGCCGGCCTGGCGAAGCGGGGCGTCACGCTGGTCAGCGACACCGACACCGAGGCGCTTGCGCACCTGATCGCCGCCGAGTTCGCGCACGACGAGCAGGCCAGCCTGGAGGACGCGGTGCGCCGCGCGCTGCGCCACGTGGAGGGCACCTACGGCCTGCTGGTGCTGGACCTGCAGCATCCGGGCGAGCTCGTCGTCGCCCGCAACGGCAGCCCGATCGTGCTCGGCATCGGCCAGTCCGAGATGTTCGTCGCCTCCGACGTGGCCGCGCTTGTGCGCTACACCAAGCAGGTTGTCTACCTGGACGACGCCGAGGTGGCCACGGTGCACGCCACCGACTACCACACGGCGGGGCTTGATGACTCGGTCCGGCACACCGGCGGGTCGAGCAAGGAGCCGACCACGGTGGAGGCCGAGGCCGACGACTACGAGCTCGGCGCCTACGAGGACTTCATGCGCAAGGAGATCCACGAGCAGCCCGAGGCGCTTCGCCGCGCGCTGCGCGGCCGGCTCGACGACAGGTTCGCGACCGCGAAGCTGGGCGGGATCGACCTGGACGCGCGCCAGCTGAGGGGGATCAGGCAGGTGAAGTTCCTCGGCTGCGGCTCGGCCTACTACGCGGGGCAGATGGGCGCGGTGCTGGTCGAGGAGCTGGCCAGGATCCCGTCCGACGCCGAGCCTGCGTCGGAGTTCAGGTACCGCAACCCGGTGGTGGACCCGGACACGCTGTACGTGGCGGTCAGCCAGTCGGGCGAGACGCTCGACACGCTGATGGCGGTGCAGGAGCTGCGCCGCAAGGGCGGCCAGGTCATCGGCACGGTCAACGTGGTGGGCAGCGCGATCGGCCGGGAGTGCGGCCACGGGGTCTTCCTGCACGCCGGCCCGGAGATCGCGGTGGCCTCGACCAAGGCGCTGACCAACATGGAGGCCACGTTCGCCATGCTCGCGCTGCTGCTCGGCCGGGTCCGCGACATGTCCACGGCGACCGGCCAGCGGATCGTGGCCGGCCTGCGCGCGATGCCTGACCACCTCGAGGCGATCCTGGCCGCGGAGGAGCAGATCGCCGAGACGGCCCGCAGGTTCGCCGGCGCCGACCACATGTTCTTCATCGGCCGGGTCCGCGGCTGGCCG
>Ga0209169_10001945_pt1 | contig 12600 bp, 9 predicted proteins | sample HubBroMetageWRM4_FD_188346 | JGI IMG/M metagenome (GOLD analysis project Ga0209169, IMG submission 188346) | Warmed soil microbial communities from the Hubbard Brook experimental Forest, New Hampshire - Hubbard Brook CCASE Soil Metagenome WRM 4... | ecosystem: Environmental > Terrestrial > Soil...
CCGTTGAGAACGAATGATGCTCCAAGGCATAACATGACAGCCGGATGATCGTTGCCCGGATCGCCGTGGGAAATGTCGCCGCCGATGGTGCCGCGGTAACGCACCTGGGGATCGGAGATGAGGCGCGCGGTCTCCACTAGCAGGGGACAGTGCTGGGCCAGCAGCGGCGACCAGATCAGGTCATTCTCGCAGGTCATGGCGCCGATGCGCAGCTCGTTACCCTCCAAGCGGATTCCCTTGAGGGAGTTGATACGGTTGAGATCGATCAGGTGCGCGGGATCGGCGAATCGCAACTTCATCATGGGCAGCAGGCTGTGTCCGCCTGCCAGTAGTTTCGCTTCACTGCCGTGCGTCGCCAGTAGCGCCAGTGCCGCCTCGACCGAAGTCGGTGCGTGGTATTCGAACGGACGCGGAATCATCTTCAGTCCCCCTCGCGCAAGGCCCCGACACTGCCGGCGCCGTACCCGAACAAGAGCCGATCGGCCTGCATCCTCGCAATCCTCGCTTCGCGAACCGGCGAATTTGGCTCGCGAGTGGCGGATTCGGTGCGTCAGCGTGGCGGCCTCACTGACAGAGCGCCTCGCACGCCCGGATATCACGGGCGTCACTGTCCTGTCAGTGGACGTGCTCAGGAACGCCTGCCATTTGCGCGTTTTCTCCCGAGGGCGTAGGTTGAGAAGTGATTGCCGGGCAAGCGGTAAGGGACGTACAGACAGTAGACGCGCGGGTCGATGTTTGGCAGGCGTCAACGGCAGACGAGGGGGGCGATGATTAGCGAGACCTTGCAGCATCGGCTGGAGCGGCTCGATCTAGGCATGGTCTGGATCGACACGGAGAACCGGGTCACGGGGTTTAACGAGATTGCCTGGCAACTGCTGGCGCCGGCGGGCGAGCAGACCTTAGGCGTGCCGCGTGAGCGCCTCATAGGCATCGACCTGCTCGCCCTGCACCCCGCCAAGAGCCGGGAGAAGCTCGCCCTGTTGCTTCGGGGCGATGAGGCGGTGGGCGTGGATCAATGCCCGGTGCGCTCGCCGCCCGCCATCACGATGATGATCAATATCCCCGACCGGGTGTTGCTGCTGAAGGTGTCGAAGATGTTCGGCGCCAGCGGGATCGTGGGCGCGTGCATGGTCTATTACGACTTGACGGACGTAACTACTTCCCCTCGGGCCGAGAACGGTTCCGGGGCGGCGGCGGTATCGGGCTCACCGGCGCAGCCGCGGCAGTTGAGTAAGATTCCCGTCTACCGGGCCAACAGGCTCGTGCTCATAGAAGTACAGGACACCCTGCGCCTGGAATCCAACGATCACTACACCTGGATTGTCACCGCCTCGGGTCGCTACCTGAGCAACCTGTCATTGAGCGATCTGGCCGAGCGGCTCGATCCCGCGGTGTTTTTCCGCTGTCACCGCAGTCACATCGTGAATCTGCGGCATGTCGGTGAGATCGAAAAGGACGGCGATTCGCTTTACCTGGTGTTCTCGGGCGCGGAGCCCTCACGGATACCGGTGAGCCGAACCCACGCGCGCGAGCTGCGCGAGATCGTGGGTTTATAGCGACCTATCCTCAAACCGACTCCTTCAGCACGCGAAACAGCGCAGGGTGAATAGCCTGCAGGTTTTTCCGCAGGGCGAGCTCGTCGGCCTGCTTACGCGCCCGGCGCGCATGAATCCAACGATGAACACAGCGGTAGGACTCCTCGGCGGGGGTGCCGGTCGCCAGGTCTTCCGCGAGCGGTAGTGCCAGGCCCGGCTCATTGAGGAGTAGCCATGCCGGAAAGTCGGATTCCGTCAGTGTCGCGGACCCGGTGGCTGACCCGGCGATTCGCGTGTCTCGCGCCGCGCCGTCCGCGTCCGGCTCATCATCCAGAAATCTCTGCCAAAGCGTCGTTAGCTCAGGCTGCCGCAGTTTGCCCACGGCCTGTGAGGCTTCCGCCGGCGCTCGCCAACACACCTGACACCAGGCCGCCAGTGCCGGAACTCTTTGCCTCCGATTAAATGAGCTCTCGGCCAGGCGCAAACACAGTGCCGCGTGCTCCTGCCAACCCGACTCGCTCAACACGCTGTCGCCCACCGCCGGCCAGTCCTGCGCCTGGCACAGAGCGAAGCTGCGATGCAGAGCCGGCTCATTCGGGTCGAAAGGTGCGCCTCGGACGGCATCCGCGAGCTGCCCCCACAGGGGTGACAGCAGATCGCGCGATTGCGCGCCCAGCAGGCGTCGCGCCGTCGGGGTGACTTCCAGCAGAAATACCAACTCCTGGCGAGGCTCTTCGACGGGATGTCCGAGGTGTCCCAGGGCCGCGAGCAGTTGGTCGAAGGCGGCGAGATCGGAGTGGGTGGGCGCTTGCGCATAGAGCTGATCGAGCTGCCGCTGGGCGCTCGCGAGGTTCCGGGTGGTCAGCGCCTGGACGATGCCGTTGGTCAGGGCGACGACGGGGTTATCGAAGAACAGGTCCATCTGCGGCACGCTTTGCGCCCGGACATAGCGACTGCCAATGAGCCGCTGCAGCTGGGGGTCCATGCTGATCCGCAAGGGGCGCTCGCTGTTGACCTCGTCCACCGATGTGTTCTGGTGCCAGGCGTGGAACTCCTGTACCTGCTCCACGAGTTTGATGCGGCGGGCATAGCTGATGGCCTGCTCGAGCTCCGCTTTGATCTTGTCCGGATTTCCCATGAGGGCGCCGTCCAGGAACTCGATCTCACGCCGGCGCCAGCTTTCGTAATCGCTGTAGAGCAGGCGTCCGGCGTTGAATAACAGCTCGAGCGGCGCGAACGCGCCTTGTTCGAGCAGCTGCGCGTCCACTTGCGCCTGCACGGAGGTATCGATGCCGGTCACGGTGCGAACAGCGCCTCGAGGTCAGCGGGGGTCCAGGCGGCCGGACTACCGGTACTCTCGGTATAAAGCCGGCTGGCGAGGGCGTGTTTGTCCGCCTGCAACTGCATTATGCGCTCCTCCACGGTGTCTTTTGCGATGAGCTTGTAAACGAACACGGGTTTGTCCTGCCCTATGCGGTGTGCACGATCGGTCGCTTGGGCTTCCACGGCAGGATTCCACCAGGGGTCGTAGTGAATGACGGTATCGGCGGCTGTCAGATTCAGTCCGGTGCCGCCTGCCTTGAGGCTGATCAGAAACAACGGCGCGGCGCCTGCCTGGAAGCGAGCGATAACGTCGCTGCGGTTCTGCGTTTCTCCGGTCAGCAGGCAGTATTGTATGCCGAGTGCCGTGACCTCGGTCTCGATCAGACGCAGCATCGAGGTGAACTGCGAGAACACCAGCACGCGCCGCCCTTCGGCGATCAGCTCTGGCAACACGGTCGCCAGCCATTCGAGTTTCGCCGAGGGGATGTCGGTATTCCCGGCGTTTACCGCGAGCAGCCGCGGATCGCAGCAGGCCTGCCGCAGTTTTAGCAGGGCATCGAGAATTGTGATCTGACTGCGTGCCAGACCCTGCTGTCGTACGACCTCCTGGATGCGACGATGACTCGCCAGGCGGATGCCGTCATAAAAGTCACGTTGCCGATCCTCGAAAGCCAAGGTTTCGACGATTTCCGTCTTCGGTGGCAGATCCTTCGCGACGGCGTCCTTCGTCCGGCGCAGGAGGAACGGACCGAGTCGCTGCGCGAGGGCTTGCGCTCGCGAGCGGTTGCCGTCTTTCTCGATGGGTGTCCGATAATGCCGCTGAAAGTGGCGCTCGTCGCGCAGCAGGCCCGGCTGCACGCAGTCAAACAGCGACCACAACTCGCCCAGGTGATTCTCGACGGGGGTGCCCGTCAACGCCAATCTGTGCTCCGCACGCAGTGCGCGCGCCATCCCCGATACCTTGGCGCGGGGATTTTTGATGGTTTGCGCCTCATCGAGAATGATGAGGTAGTAGTCCTGTGCGAGGAGGACCTCGCTGTCCAGTTGCAAGAGTGAGTAGCCGGTGATGACCACGTCGACCTTGGCGATCAGGGGAAACGCCTCTCTGCGGCGGCTGCCGTGCAGAAGCAGGACACTGAGGTCAGGCGCGAAGCGTTGCACTTCCTGCTGCCAATTCCCTAACGTGCTGACGGGTGCAACGATCAGCGAGGGCTTGCGCAGGCGGCCCTCCTGCTTTTCCAAAGCCAGGTGGGCCAGTGTTTGTACCGTCTTTCCGAGTCCCATGTCGTCGGCGAGAATTCCGCCGAGGCCGTGCCGGCGCAGAAATTGCAGCCAGCCGAGCCCTTCTTCCTGGTAGGGCCGCAGGGTTGCTCTGAAGCCCGCGGGCGCGGGCAGAGGTTTGACGCCGCCGGAGGTTTCGAGATCGTCAAGGAGGGCACGCAGGGCCGCATCATTCGAGTGCAGCGTCGGGCCGTTCAACTCGCGAGCGAGTTGGGCGACGCGACCGGTGTGGCTCGTGGGAAGCGACAACGCCTGTTGGGCCGTCAGGCCGTCGCGATCGAATAGCTCTACGAGCGTGTTGGCGATGCGCTGAATCCGCTCGATCGCGATGGGCAGGTAGCGTCCGTCATCGAGCACGACGAGCCATTGCTCGCCTATCCGACAACCGGCGTTGCCCTCCAGAGGATCGGGTGTGACGGCCGCGTCCGTTGCCAAGGACGTTTGGTCGCCACCGGCCAGAGACGTTTGAAGGTAGCGGGCAAGGGCGGGCAGCAAGTTGACGTGCTGCCCTTCCACGACGACACCGAGTCGCAGATTAAACCATCCCTGACGACGATCCGACTCCAGGTCCCCATACCAGTCGTCCACTTTGGCGATGCGGTAGGGGAATGTGTCAGCGACGGCGACTTCCCAGCCGTCGACCTGAAGCGCGGGGACCGCGTCCAACATAAACTCCAGCCAAGACTCGCGATTCGCGGTCGGGGCCGGAAGAATTTGCGCGAGTCGCGCGCGCCATTGCCGCTCGAGGCCTTGGTCGCGAGGCAGTTCGTACAAAGTGCCGTTCATCATTTGGCGGACGGCGGCGTGCTCATCCTGCAACCGCTGGCTATCCACCTGCAATCCGTTGTAGACGAAATGTAGGATTGCTCGTGGACCTGCTGACAGATCCAGCCGCGCTGCCAGGCTCGATAGCGGTTGTCGCTGGACGGGAAATATCTGCAGAGTGGGGAAGGGCGCGTGGTCGCAGATCCGCTCGTTGGCTGCGATGACTTCCTCCGGTGCGACCGGCGGCTGTTGCCAGTAGCGCCGTATGACACTCAGGGGATGTGCTAACTCAAGAGGCCCGATCTCGGCGGATTCGGAGTCGATATAGATCGCAGGCTCGACGTCGAGGAATGCGAGAGCGTTGGACGTGCTCGCCTCCGCGTTGGTCATGCCCGCCGCCGCGTTAGACATGCGCGCCTCGGCGGTAGCCACCTCGCAGTGAAGTCGTTGGTCACCGTTCGACAGGGCTTTCCAGGCGAAAATCGCGTGGCGAGCCGTGCCTGCGCTTAGCGGCTGGCTGCGCAGGGATTGCCAGTAGGCGCGGCCGGTTGCAACGATCTGGCGGACAGCAGCGCTCGCCGGCTCTCCGCTGACATCCCAGGCGCCGCCGAGGTCTCCAGAGGCCTCGGCACGCATGGCATTGAGGGCTTTGAGGATATCTTTGTCGTTGACGTCGACGTAGCGTGGAAAATCCGTGCCGCCCAGAGAGGATCGGAACGAGAAGGGCTGAACGGCAGCGGTTGCGGCGCTGTGCTTGGCGGAGCCTCGTGGCCCGCTTTGGCCGACCCACGCACAGATGCGAAGCCCCCGCGCGGCCGCAACCAAAAGATAGAGCAGCCGTTGCTGCAGTGGGGCACCGCGCGTGGCGGACGAACGTTGGGCGAGTGTGCCCGCGCTGGGGCTGATGCCAACACCAGCGCTAGTGCTTGTCGCCGCGCCGGAGCCAATGCCAACACCAGCGCCACTGCCGGTGCCCATCTCCCCGCCGGGCCCCGTGCCAACACCGGCGCTCCCGCCTGGATTAGCACCTCCGCCCCGACCCGCGCCCCCCTGCGCCGTACCGCCTCTCTCCGCCGCAATCAACACGGCCGCAACATGTACACAAGGACTACGCTCGCTACAGTTGCATTCCCCCTCAATCTTCGAGCCGCCGCCCGCAACACCGGCACGGCGAATATAAACGCGATGTTTCCCCACTACGCCGGTTACCACAGCGCCGCCCTGGAGAATCCGCGCGTCCGTCACGCTTCCGCTATCCACGAGTTGGGCGGCGGCACTGTGCAGGCGCTCACCGAAAATCTCGCGCAGCGGGTCGGGGCTCACTCGTTCGGGCATCACGCCGACACGCTGGGCTTCGGGACCGAGCCGCCAGGGTTACCCGCGAGCCGGGAGACACTCACGGCCGCGGCGGTGAGAGCGACTCCGGCTGCCACGGCCAGTGTCAGATTCGAGCCCTTGCCCGGATAGGTGCGGAAGAGGATGGCCACTCCGGCGGCGCCGAGTGTTTGTCCCAACAGGCGCGCGGTGGCGAGCATCCCGCCCGCGGCTCCCGTGCGCGCGCGTGGCGCGGAGCTGATGAGCGTCCGGTTGTTGGGTGCTTGAAAGAACCCGAATCCCAGGCCGCAAAGTGCCATGCGCCAGATGAGATCGGCCGCCGAGCCATTGTGCGGAAACAGCGCGAGCAGCGTCAGTCCCGCAGCCATCGCAAGTAACCCGATGCTTCCCAGGATTCCGGCCGGGTAGCGGTCGGCGAGACGGCCGGCGATGGGCGCGGCCAACGCAACCCCGACCGGCCAAGGCGTCATCAATAGCCCCGTCTCGGCGGCGCTGTGACCCAAATGTTGAATCTCGAACGGCAGCGCCACGAGTCCGGCCATTTGCGCCATGAATGAGCCGATGGACGTGGCCACCGACAGCGAAAACAAACGCAGGCGCAGAAGGTCGAATGGAATCAGCGGCGCATCGCGGTTGATTTCGTGTCGTACGAGGATTGCCCCGAGGATGCAGCCGCCGGCAATTTCCGCGAAGATCAGCGGCGTCGCTGTCTCCTGCGCCAAGGATTGCAGTCCGCCGATGAGCAGCGCGAACGTCCCGGCCTGTAAGGCCGCCCCAACATAGTTCAGCGGTCGTGAGGAGCGCTCGGTCTCGGGCAACGAGTACAGCGAAATCACGATAGTGATCACACCGATCGGCACGTTGACCGCAAACAACCAACGCCAATGAGCGATGGCCAGGATCGCCGAGGCGATGGTCGGACCGATCGCGGCTGCGACGGCAACGGCGAATGCGTTGATGCCGATCGCACGTCCTAACATGTGTTGAGGATAGGTGAAGCGCACCAGCGCCGAATTCACACTCATGATCCCGGCGGCTCCCAGGCCCTGCACGATCCGCGCGATGCTGAGAATGCCAAGCGTCGGGGCGAGCGCGCATGCGAGCGAGGCACCCGTGAATATGGCGAGGCCCCATTGCGAGATGCGCCGGTAACCCACTATCTCCCCGAGGGAGGCGAGCGGGAGGAGCGCGATGAGGATCGCGACCTGGTAGGAGTTGATCACCCAGATCGAGGCGGCGTCGCTGGCGCCGAAGTCATGCGCCATCGAGGGGAGTGCGACATTGACGATCGTGCTGTCCAGCACCGACATCGTGATGGCCAGAACGATGGCTACGATCGCCCAGTAGCGGCGCGGAACAGGCAAACCGTCGGCATGCGGAGCCGTTGCCGCTTGAGCAAGACGTGGGCTAGGCATCAGTCAACGCCCGCTTGTGGTGCGACGGTCTGCGGGAGGCGGCGCCTGAAGTCCGCGCAGCGCGGCCGGGTGCGCCCGGTTATTCCTCACGGCGTCGTTGAAGCCCCTGGATGCGCTCCCATATCTAGCCTCGCTACTGAGCCAGGTCCGTCTCACTTCACTCTCACCCGATGGCCTCAATGCGAATCCGCCGCCTCATGCCTTTGATCATATTGGGTCTGCTGCACGTGTACATCGGGGTGCGCCTGCTGCCCGACCTCGCCTCGAGTCCCGGGGTGAGGGTGGGGGGCGCGCTACTGCTGGTGGTCTCGTGTGCGCTCATGCTGGCGGGCCTCATGTCCCGCTCGATGCAGCCGAGGGCGGTTGCCGATCGCGTGGCGGCCGTGGGGCTGCTCGCCATGAGCCTGTTCTCGTCTCTGTTCGTCTTTACCTTGCTGCGCGATCTCGTCCTGCTGGTGGGCATTGTCGCGTTGCCGGCCCGGCATGTACACATGCTGGTGGCGGTGACCGCGCAGGTAGTGGTCGGCCTGGCGACCTTTGTCACGCTAGTCGGCTTCGCGGGAGCACGGCGCCGGGCGCGGATCGTAAGCGTCGAGGTGCCCCTGGCGAATCTGCCCGCGGCATTGCAGGGGTTTTCGATTGCGCAGATCAGCGACGTGCATGTCGGCTCGCAGATCAAGCAGAAGTACGTAGATGCGATTGTCGATGCCGTGAATGGTCTCGATCCCGACCTCATCGCCGTGACAGGAGACCTGGTCGATGGAACGGTCCACGACCTTTCGCGGCACATTGCGCCCCTCGGAAGGCTGAGCGCGCGCCACGGCACGTTCCTGGTCACTGGCAATCATGAATACTACTCAGGCGAACGCGCCTGGACGGCGGAGTTCCGGCGACTGGGGTTACGTGTGCTTTTGAACGAGCATGTCGTCGTGCGACACGGAGGGGCTCCCCTCGTGGTCGCCGGGGTAACCGACTACAGCGCGCATCATTTTGATCCCCAGCAGCGCAGTGACCCGACTGCCGCACTCGCGGGCGCACCGACGGATGCGGGTGCGAAGATCCTTCTCGCTCACCAGCCGCGCTCCGCGGCCGCGGCGGACACAGCGGGCTTCGATCTCCAGCTTTCCGGGCACACTCATGGTGGGCAGTTCTGGCCCTGGAATCTGTTCGTGCGCTTTCAGCAGCCTTTCACGGCCGGGTTGCATCGGCTGAATCATCTGTGGATCTACATCAGTCGTGGCACCGGCTATTGGGGCCCACCCAACCGCTTCGGGGCGCCCTCCGAGATCACCCTGCTGCGGCTGGTCGCTGCCTGACTCGGTCCGCGCCGCCGCCGCGGCACAGTTTGCTCCCTCACTCCCAACACCTCACGCGGTTGCCCAGGCAGTTATTTCTACGTCGTAGGTTTGTGGTGTCGCACATAACAAACGCCTTATGATGTCTCGCCGGTCACTGAGCCGGTGCGAGAGGGCGAGCTAATGATCAACGTGCGAGCGGCGATCGCAGCGGATGAGCCCCGCTGGCGCCAACTCTGGGCGGGCTACAATGCCTTTTATGCAGCGACTGTTCCAGAGTCCATCACCCAGGCAACCTGGCGGCGGATTCTGGATCCCGCGGCCCCGATCGTCGGCAGAATCGCCGAGGCCGATGGACGCGTAGTGGGCTTCTCGAATTCGGTGCTTCACGAGAGCACCTGGGCGGCGACGCCCGTGTGCTATCTCGAAGATCTGTTTGTCGATGCCGCCATGAGAGGCAGCGGTGTCGGGCGCCTGCTGCTGCAGGATCTCGTCGTGCTCGCCCGCCAGCATGGCTGGCCGACATTGTATTGGCACACCCGCGGCAACAATGCGACCGCGCGGCGTCTCTATGATACCTTCATACCGGCCGACGACTTCGTGCGTTATGTTGTGACCGTCGGAGATTGAATCGGCTCACCAGGTCGCGGTCTCACAGGGATTCTTACACTTGTCCACCACCGCGACTCGCAGCAGCCGCATTGATTTTTTGCGGGGCGTAGCGATTTTCAGCGTGCTGCTGCTGCATTTCTCGCTCAGCTACGATCTCATCCACAGCCCCCTGGCGGCGCTCTTGCCGCAATCATGGGTCGCGGCAGCGGTCGACAACGGCAACTATGGGGTCACGATGTTCTTCGTGATCTCGGGCTTCCTCATCACGTCGAACAACCTGGTCCGCTTTGGGCAACTGCGCGATGTCAGCCTGCGGCAGTTCTACGCGTTGCGCTTCGCGCGCATCATTCCGCCGCTGTTGCTCGCATTGCTCATCATCGTGCCGTTAGGAGTGCTGGGCGTCCCGTCGTTCAGCAACAGCGATGGCGGGCACGCGCTGCCGACATCCTTCTTCGTCATCGCGACCTTGTCCGTGCTGACGTTCTGGCACAACGTACTCATGCAACAGGTGGGTTGGTTCAACTATTGTCTGAACATCTACTGGTCGCTCTCGGTCGAGGAAGTCTTCTACCTGACGTTTCCGATCGCGTCGCTCTTCCTGCGACGGAATGGCCTGATTGTCGCACTGTGTTGCGTACTCATTGCCGTCGCCCCGTGGTATCGCGCCTTGCACCTGGACGATGAAGTGTCCTTCGAGTGTGGCTATCTCGCCTGTTTCGACGCCATCGCCATCGGTTGCCTGGTCGCCTTGCTGAATCGCCGCGTGCGTCTGGGTCGAAGGCCGGTGTTGGCACTGCGAATCGTTGCATCCACGATGTTGATCGTGACGTACTTCATGGGCATCGACGGGCACGAGGTGTTTGGATTTACGGTGCTTGCCCTATGTACGGGAGTGCTTCTGATCCGGGCGTTCGACGCTCCAGGGGAGCAGTCACGGTCGCTGCCGGTGAGGCTGGTGTGTGCCATGGGACGACGCAGCTACGAGCTGTACCTGTTTCACGGGATCGTGCTGGCCACCCTGCGTAATGTGGTTCCGAAGGGCACTATGGCGTATGCCTGGAAACTGCCGGTTTTCGTGCTATTCGTCGTAGCTTCGGCGTGGCTGGCATGGGCGATCGCGAAATACTACGCCGAGGTCACGAATGCCGGTCTGCGCCGGTATTTCCTGACCGGTGCCCTGGCGCGAACGTAATATTCGGTCGTCTCCGCCGGTCTCCTATGCAGGTGGCGCGGGTGACGAGTGGTCCAGGCCTCACCGGCGGCGTAGCATCCTGGTTTCAAAGAGCGCCAGGCGCTCGACTGGAGAGGTCCATGAAACTGAGCGCTCGCAATGCCCTGGCCGGAACGATTCGCAAAATCGAGATGGGAGCGGTGAACGCCGAGGTGACCATTGAGGTTGCCCCGGGAGTCACCATTGTCTCGATCATCACCATGGATGCCGTGAAGAACCTGGGGCTCAAGGAAGGCCGGAACGCCTACGCCGTGATCAAGGCGTCGAGTGTGATGGTGGGTGTGGATTAACGGAATTTCGGTAAAGTGAGGCTCGTTGTGAAACAGGCGCGTGCTGGGAACTGGCTGTTCGGAGGAGTTGGGGCGGTGCTCGCCACGACGCTCGTGGTGGGGTTTCTGAGCCTGGGCGGCTTGCACGCCGCGGAGCGGGCTACCGCGGTTCCGGCCCCGGGAGTCGATAACTCCCTGGCATCCGGTCCGTTGCAGACGGCGGTCCTGTCGGGCGGTTGTTTCTGGGGCACCCAGGGTGTGTTCGAGCACGTGAAGGGTGTTCGGCAGGTCCTGGCCGGCTACTCGGGTGGTGCGGCGTCCACCGCCAGTTACGAGACCGTTAGCACCGGGACGACGGGGCATGCCGAATCCATCCGCGTTATTTTCGATCCCGCCGTGGTGTCCTACGGAGAGATTCTGCGGGTGTTCTTTTCGGTCGCCCACGATCCCACCCAGTTGAATCGGCAGGGACCTGATGAGGGGACGCAGTACCGCTCTTCGATCTTTTTCGGCGACCCACTCCAGCAGAAGATCGCTACGGCCTACATCACGCAGTTGGACCAGGCGCACGTCTTCGCCCGTCCCGTGGTGACGCGGGTCGATCCCCTGAAGGGCTTCTACCCGGCCGAGGGCTATCACCAGGACTACCTGGTTCGCAACCCGCACCAACCGTACATCGTGTACAACGATTTACCGAAGGTCGAGAACTTGAAGCGGGTGTTTCCCGACATCTATCTCGACAAGCCGGTGCTGACACGGGATAACAACGTAACGACGGGCGAGGTCGCCGCTACCCTGAGCAAGTAGATCTCAGCTCGAGCGCTCGAGGCTGGCGCGATCCCATTTCGCAAGCGCTGCCGCCGCCTCGTAGGTGCTCTGCAGGAAGCGGGTTAGTGTCTCTTCCGGGTTGGGTTGGGAGCGGACCACCTCGTACGGCAAGATGAATTCCGAAAGCTCGCGGTTGTAGGCCGCTTCGGCTGGCAGAACACGCGCCTCTTTGAGCCCCGCGGGCTCAGGTGCGGCGTACGCATAGAAAGCCGCCGACTCAATCGCGCCGCTACCAGGCCAGAACCCGTGACTGATCACTTCGTGTGAATACGCTTCGCGCGTGATCGGGTCGGCGCCGGGCCGCTCGGGTGCCTTGCGTCCCGAGAAGCGCGTGACGGCCAGGTCGAAGCTGCCCCAGAAGAAGTGCACCGGGCTGCACTTGCCGACAAAGCCCGCCCTGAATCCCTGCATGACGTCCGCGGCCCGTAACAGGATCTGCCAGAAGCGATGCGCGTAGACGGGGTCGTAGCTCGCGTGCTCCGTATCGAGCTCGAAGCGGATGGGGTTGGGGAGTTCGACCGGCATCGTCCAGATCTTCACCTCGACTCCGAGCTCGTGAAGCATCTGCATCGTGTCCCGATAGAACACGGCTACCGACCGTGCCGATAGCGGAATGCTACGTGCGCCACCATCCGAGCACCGTGCGACCAACTCGTGGGCGATGAAGTCGAAAGTCATGTTGAGTGTGCGGCCCTGGCCGTACGGCATGGC
>Ga0209169_10001946_pt1 | contig 12592 bp, 13 predicted proteins | sample HubBroMetageWRM4_FD_188346 | JGI IMG/M metagenome (GOLD analysis project Ga0209169, IMG submission 188346) | Warmed soil microbial communities from the Hubbard Brook experimental Forest, New Hampshire - Hubbard Brook CCASE Soil Metagenome WRM 4... | ecosystem: Environmental > Terrestrial > Soil...
GATCGGTGAAGACCCGTACCACCTGGCAGATCGCGTCGGTCTCGCGGATATGCGACAGGAACTGATTGCCCAGGCCCTGACCAGCAGAAGCACCCCGGACCAGCCCGGCGATATCGACGAACCGCACCGTGGCCGGAACGATCTTGGCCGACTTATACAGTCCCGCCAGCTCATCCAGCCGCGGATCGGGGATTCCGACGATGCCCACGTTCGGCTCGATCGTGGCGAACGGGTAGTTGGAGGCCAGCGCGTTGGCCCGGGTCAGGGCGTTGAACAGCGTGGACTTGCCAACATTGGGCAGGCCGACGATGCCGATTGACAAGCTCACGGGCGCTAAGTCTAGGGCCCGTCGGGCCGGGCTGCGGCCAGTGGGCGGCGGGCCGGGCACCGGCCCGCACGCGTGTCGGACCGCGGAACTCCCGGCCATTCCTGCCAGCATGGCTTGATATGAACGCGATCTCTCTGCTGGTCACGCTCCTGGTCGGTGTCGCGCTCGGCGCTGCGATCGGCTTTCTGCTCGCTCGCGGCCGGCTCGCGAATATGGTCGCTGACCTAACCGGCCGGGCCCAGGCCGCCGACGAGCGTGCCTCCTCGGCCCAGCAGCGAGCGGCGATGGTGGAGCGCGCCGCGCAGGAGAAGGCGGAGCTGCTTGACGGTCAGCTGGCCGAGCGGTTCCAGGCCCTGTCCGCGCAAGCGCTCGACCAGAGCGCCAGGACGTTCCTGCAGATCGCCGAGGGTCGCCTCGGCGCGGCCAACGCCAAGGCCGCCGGCGAGCTCGACAGCAGAAAGGCTGCCGTCGAGCACCTGGTCCAGCCACTGCAGGACACGCTCGCCCGGATGGAAGTGCAGCTCCGCGAGTCCGACGCCTCCCGGCGGTCGTCGCATGCCGCCCTGGCCGAGCAGGTGACCATCGCCCGGCAGAGCTCGGATCAGCTGCGCGCGCAGACCCAGTCGCTAGTTACCGCCCTGCGCAGGCCGGAGGCTCGGGGCCGGTGGGGCGAGATGCAGCTGCGCAGGGTGGTCGAACTGGCTGGCATGAGCGCTCGCTGCGACTTCGACGAGCAGGTAAGCGTGTCGACGCCGGATGGCGTAGTCCGCCCGGACATGCTGGTCAGGCTGGCGGGCGGCAAGAGCATCGTGGTCGATTCGAAGGTCTCGCTGGCCGCCTACCTGGAGGCAGCCGAGACTACGGACGAGACCATCAGGGAAGCTCGGCTCGACGCGCACGCGCGTCACCTGCGCGATCATGTGGACCGGCTGGCCGCCAAGGCGTACTGGACCGCGGTGAGTCCGGCGCCGGAGTTCGTCGTCCTGTTCATCCCCGGCGAGGCCTTCCTGGCCCCGGCCCTGGAGCACGACCCCGCGCTGCTCGAGCACGCGCTGGCACACAAGGTCCACATCGCGACGCCCACCACACTGGTGACGATGCTTCGCACCGCGCAGTATGCGTGGCAGCAGGAGGCCCTGTCGGAAAACGCGAGGGTCGTCTTCGATATCGGCCGCGAGCTGTACGAGCGGCTATCTGGGCTGGGCAAGCACGTAGACGGTCTCGGCAAGGCCCTGACGAACGCGGTGACCGCATACAACAGGACGGTGGGCTCGCTGGAGAGCAGGGTCCTGGTCAGTGCCCGCAAGCTGAACGAGCTGGGCCTCACCGATGCCGAACTTGATCCGCCGAAGGCAGTCGAGGAGACAGTCAGGCAACTGTCCGCCCCGGATCTGATCGTCGACTCAGGACCGGAGCTAGTGAGCAGGACTCGCGGCGACCGGGATGCCGTCATAGCACCGCATCTGGTCAGTGGCCGGTCTATCAGCGCGGCCGGCTGACCGTGATGATGCCCAGAGTCGGCGCGCAGGCGACACCAGCGCAGCAGGCAGACACCGGGGAAGTCGGCCAGGCAAGGCCGGTGCCTGGCCGCCAGTTCTTCGACGCCACCACGGTCACCCCGGCCCGCCGACCCGGCACTGTCCCAGCCAGTCCGAGCGCTCCGGCCGGTCCGAGCGCTCCGGCCGGTCCGAGTGCTCCGGCCAGCGCGACCAGTCCCGCCAGCGCGACCAGAGCGGGCGCCCCGGCCAGACCGATCGGACCGGCCAATGCCGCGAGCGCAGCAAGCGCCGTGGGCGCCGCCCCTAGCATCGCCGGCTCAGCTAGTCGGATCGGTCAGACCGTTCGCGGCGGTGCAGCCACGGCTGACCCGCCCGCATCGGGCCAGGTACCGCGTAGCGTCGGCGCCCGCGAGCGGGCGTACGTCACCGCACGCGGCGCCGTGGTCGGGATGTCCGCCCTGTTCTTCGCCTGCAACCTGATCGACGGCTGGACCGGGCTGGCGGTGCTGGCTGGTCTCGGCTACGTAGCCGGCTGCGTCCTCGCGCCGTATTTCGTCCGCCAGTACGCGCTCCCGCTGGTAGTCGCGGCACCCCCGGCGATATTCCTGAGCGGGCTAATCGTGGCGCAGGTGCTGACTGCTCAGGGATCGGGTCGGCACGGGCAGGCCCTGTCGGTCCTGGAGGGAACGCTGCTCAGTCTGGCCGCCCTTGCGCCGTGGCTGCTGGCGGGGACTGCGCTGGGCGTCTGCGTGGCGATCCCCCGTGGCCTGGTGCGGTGCGTCCGTGAGGTGCTCACTGAGCGGCGCGAGGATATTGAGGAGCGGCGCCCCTGGGCGCCGCGGACTCGCTAGCCAGTCGCGGACACGCTAGCCAGTAGCTCATGCACTAGTCGGCCGCGGGCCGCTTGCGCAGCTCGTGCGGCAGCGCGAACACCATCCGCTCCGGCACGACCTCGATCTCCTCCACGTCGCTGAAGCCGGCTTCGGCCAGCCGGGTCAGCACTCCGGCGACAAGTTCCTCCGGTACCGAGGCGCCGCTGGTGACGCCCACCGTTCCTGACTCTGTCAGCCAGGCCGGGTCTATGGCGCTCGCGTCGTCGATCAGGTACGACGCGCCCGCGCCGGCGTCGAGGGCGACTTCCACCAGGCGAACTGAATTCGATGAGTTTCGCGAGCCGACCACGATGACGACGTCGGACTGGCTGGCAATCTGCTTCACCGCTGCCTGCCGGTTCTGCGTGGCGTAGCAGATGTCGTCACTCGGCGGGTCGAGCAGCTGCGGGAACCGATCCCGCAGGGCCGCCACCGTCTCCAGGGTCTCGTCCACCGACAGCGTGGTCTGCGACAGCCACGCCACCTTGCCCGGATCCCTGACCTGCACGGAATCGCTGCCCGCCGGGCCATCGACCAGGTGAATGCGCTCCGGCGCCTCGCCGGTCGTGCCCACGACCTCCTCGTGGCCCTCGTGACCAATCAGCAGGATGTCGTAATCCTGGGCGGCGAACCGGCGCGCCTCGTTGTGGACCTTGGTCACCAGCGGGCAGGTCGCGTCGATCGTCCGGAGGCTGCGATCTTTCGCCTCGGAGCGCACCTCAGGAGCCACGCCGTGGGCGGAGAAGATCACGACGGATCCCTCGGGGATCTCGTCGGTCTCGTCCACGAAGATCGCGCCGCGCGCCTCCAGCGTCTTCACCACGTGGGTGTTATGCACGATTTGCTTGCGAACGTAGACCGGCGCCCCGAACTGCTCCAGGGCCACCTCAACAGTCTGCACAGCGCGGTCGACCCCTGCGCAGTAACCACGTGGCTTAGCAAGCAGGACTCGTCGCTTCTGGGCAGGCATGGCACTCATTTTAGGCGATCATCCTCGCCCGCCCGTCGCGTGCCGGCAGTCTGGGCTGTCCCGCAGTGGCGGATTACCTGGGATTTTCTGGTAACCACCGCTTGCGGCGACCCGGCGACTGGCAAGAATGATCGGGAGGGGTCGCAGCACGGCACTGAGGTCAGGTTGCCGGGTGGGGCTGAAGGCGCGCCCCGAGCAGACATTTAAGGCATTCAGGAGAAGCAGTCATGGGTAACCCGCAGATGAGCGATCGGATGAGACTAGGGCCGACGGAAGCGCTGCGGGCGGTGTTCACCGGGATCGGCCGGCTGCTGATGTCTGCCGACCGGCCGCCGCGTCAGCCGGCCAGCCAGATGGCTGGCCAGCGCGGCCAGGACGCCTCGGCCGGCAGCGGCGCAGTTCGCGCCAACGGCCGCCGAAACCGGGGTCAGGCGGCGCCGGTCAGCTCGCCATGGCGGTCCCTGGACCAGACCGGCAATGTGCGGCTCTTGTCGGCCGAGGATCTCGACGACGGCGCCGTGCGTCCGGACCCTGCCCAGGCCCTCGACCCGGAGATTGTCCTGGCGGCCGAAGCCGCGCCAGCCCCCGAGACCGCCCTCGACACCGAACCCGCGCCAGCCCCCGAGACCGCCCTCGGCGCCGAGACTCCTGGGGCAGCAGACCGGCCGCTCGCTGCCGAGGCTCCCGCCGCCGCCGAGCTCGCAAGCCCCGCCGAGCCCGCACGGCCCGAGGCGTCGGCCGCACTGCCGCTGGCCAGCTACGACACGCTCTCCCTGGCCTCGATCAGGGCCAGGCTGCGCAGCCTGGACCCGGCTCAGCTGCGCATCCTGGCGGGCTACGAGCGAACCCATGCCGAGCGAACCGACGTGCTCGGCATGCTGGAGCGGCGGATCGAGAAGCTCGAGACCGGCGGATGACCGGGCAGCCGACCCAGACCGGCGGAGCGCCCACGTGCCGCTAGAGACCTCGGCTGAGTCGCCGGTCCCGGTCCGCACGGTGATGCGCCTGGTCGGCGACTGGATCGGCCGTCTTGGCCGGGTCTGGGTCGAGGGCCAGATCGCCGAGCTGAACCGGCGCGGCGGGACGGCATTCCTGACCCTGCGCGATCCGATAGCAGCGGTCTCGGTCCGGGTCATCTGCCCGGCCAGCGTGCTGGATGCCAGCCAGCCTCCCCCCGCGGAGGGCGCCAGGGTGGTGATCTGGGCCAAGCCGGAGTTCAACGCCGCAAAGGGCTCGTTCGCGCTGGCCGCGGTGCAGATCAAGGCCGTGGGCATCGGCGATCTGCTGGCCAGGCTGGAGCGGCTCAGGTCCGAGCTGGCCGCCGAGGGCCTGTTCGCCTCCGAGCGCAAGCGCAGGCTCCCGTTCCTGCCGGACACCGTCGGCCTCATCTGCGGTCGCGACTCCGCCGCCGAGCGCGACGTGCTGCGGAACGCCGCGCGGCGCTGGCCAGCGGTCCGTTTCCGGGTCGAGCAGGTCGCGGTGCAGGGCAACCGCGCGAGCGAGGAGATCATCGAGGCGCTGCAGCGGCTGGACGCCGACCGGGCGGTGCAGGTGATCATCATTGCCCGCGGCGGTGGCTCGATCGAGGACCTGCTGCCGTTCTCGGCCGAGGACCTGGTCCGCGCGGTGGCGGGCTGTACGACGCCCGTAGTGAGCGCGATCGGGCACGAGCAGGACGTGCCGCTGCTGGACCTGGTCGCCGACGTCCGGGCGTCGACGCCCACCGATGCGGCCCGCCGGGCGGTACCGGACGTGGCCGAGCAGCTGGAGCTCATCAGTCAGTTGCGCGCCCGGGCCAGGCGGTCGGTGACGGGCCGGCTGGACCGCGAGGCTTCCTGGCTGGCCGCCGTGCGCTCGCGACCCGCGCTGGCCAGCCCGCAGCGCGAGCTTGACCGGCGTCAGGAGCAGGTCCTCGCGCTGGCCGAGCGAGGCCGGATCGCGCTGACTGCCGATCTCGGCCGGCGCGCCGCCGACGTCACCCACCTCCAGGCGAGGATCGTCGCGCTCTCCCCCGCCGCGACGCTGCGCCGCGGCTATGCCATCGTGCAGCAGCAGGCAGGTCAGGTGGTCCTGCGGGCCGACCAGGTATCCGAAGGCGAGCAGCTGACGATCCGGTTCGCTGAGGACCAGCTTCAGGTCACCGCCGCACCGCAGGCCGAGCCCCTTTAGGCCGGGAACGCGCTCAGCCGTGCGGACCCGCCGACCGCCAGCTCAGCGGCGACCAGGGGAACCGCCGGTACCAGCAGGAGCCCAGCTCAGCAGGCAGGCCCCGACGGCGCGAGCCGGGCGCGCAAGGCGTTACCGGCCCGCGCCGGGGCCGCGGGCTGCTGTGCCGCACAGTAGCCGCGGGACGCGGCCGGTCCCGGTCCCGTCCGCCGCAGGCGGGCGCCGATGCGGCGCACCAATGCCGAACCCGGTCGCTGTCGTGGCCGTCCATAGGTGTTCTCCCCGGCAAGCTCGCGTCGTCAAAGAGTTCATCGGCGCTGAGCACGAGCCCATTACGCGGCCGCGGGCCGCAATAGGGTGAGAATCGTGAGTCCGACAAGTAAGAGCGCGAGTACCAAGGCAGGCGGCGGCGACGGGCCGGCCGCGCAGCCACAGCGTCCCGGCTTCGAGCAGGCCAGGGATGAGCTGACCGAGCTGGTCAAGCGACTGGAAGCCGGCGGCCTGACCCTGGAGCAGTCGCTGCAGCTGTGGGAACGGGGCGAGCAGCTTGCCGCGATTTGCGAGGAATGGCTGGAAGGTGCGCGCGCCCGGATGGCTACCGCGATGACCAGGCAAGAGCAGCCAGGGGACGCGCCAGACGCGCCTTTCTGACCGCCGTTCGCAACCTCCCGAGCGAAACTGGCGTCCAAGAGGTCATGCGCTACCGCCTGATTCTTATCGCCGCGGTTCTGGTCCTCAGCGCCTGCGGCAGCGAGCCGTCGACGACAGCCGCCGGCCCGGCCGCAACGACGCCAGCCGGCCCGGCTAGCCCGTCCGCCGCTCCGGCCAGCCCGAGCGCAGGCTGCTCCGGCGGCTCGGCCGGAGCAGCGTTCGCTGGTCTTGGCGCGAACCCGCTCACGGATGTGCAGTTCATCTCGCCTAGCCAGGGCTGGGTCGTCGGCCAGCGATCGATCCTCGCGACGGGCAATGGCGGCGCGACCTGGACCGCGCAGAAGCGTGGTGACCTGAACCTGACCTCGGTGGACTTTGTCAGCAGCAAGGTCGGCTGGGCGGTCGGCCCCGGCACCCTGCTGGGCACCACCGACGGCGGACAGCACTGGACCGCGCTGCCCGAGCCCTGCCCTCAGATCCACTCCGTTCACTTCCTGTCGGCCACGACCGGGTTCGCGATCGCGGCTCGCGGCGGCTCGCAGGCCGCCTGGGCGACCATCCCGCCGACTGGCGGGGTGGTGCTGAGCACCGCCAACGGCGGCCGCAGCTGGCAGCCAGTGGCCGCGCCCGCGAACGCCCAGAGCGTGTGCTTCAGCGGGACGCAGGCTGGCTGGCTCGGCGCCGGAGGCAAGCTGTATTACAGCGACAGCGGTGGCCGCAGCTGGACCCTGCAGGCGAAGGGCCCGAGCGGTCCGGCCGCTCAGGGCGCGATGCAAGTCCAGTGCGCTCAGGACGCTGCCTGGGGGCTCGATGTCGGTCCGGGCGCGGCCATGAGCCAGGAACCTCATATCGGCTATCACGCCACCCCCGGCGCGGCCACACCGATCTTTGCCGAGCAGTATTTCCCGCATCCGGGCGTTGCGGTCCACGCTGAGCCGCCAGGTTCGTACGCCGGGCCGGTTTCGGCGCTCACCGACTCAGCCGCGGTCTTCATCGACTCCTGCCCGGCCTGCGGCTGGGGTACCGCGCCGTGGGACCTGGTCACCGCCGGCGGCGCGACGCTCACCAGAGAAGGAACCGTAGGCGGGATCACCCAGGCCAACGGGGCGAGCTTTCTCAGCCCGGCTGACGGCTGGGTGGTCGGAGTAGAGCGCAACAGCCACGGGGCGGCGCCGCGGATCGTGCGCACGCAGGACGGCGGGCGCAGCTGGCAGGTGCAGTTCCGGTAGACAGCGCGCTAGGACGGACGGACTCCGAGCCTGGCCAGCACGGCCAGCACGCCATCGGCGAGTTGCCGCGCCGTGTCTATGTCCGGGGCCAGCGAGACTTCGGCCACGGCCAGCATCATCGCCCCGGTCATTACGATCGCGGCCGCCTCGTCGAGCGGCTCACCGCTGCGGGCGAAGAACTCCGCGTTCTTGCGTACCCAGTCCGCGAGCCGCTGCCGCCACAGCAACTCGAAGCCGGGCGGCCCGTCGCCCCGCGCGAACAGCCCGGAAAGCTGGCGCTGCTCGATGCACACGTCAAGGTAAGCGCGGGCCCCGGCCAGGAACAGCTGCATCGGGTCGCTGACGCCGGTGCTGCGGCAGGACCGCACGGCCGCGCGCGTCCGCTCGGTGTGCTCGCGGCTCAGTTCCTCGAACAAGGTCAGGTACAGATCCGCCTTGCCGGCGAAGTGGTGATACAGGCTGCCAACGCTGGCGCCCGCCAGCGTCACGATGTCCGAGACTCCGGCCTGGGCGTAGCCGACCAGCGTGAAAACCTCACGAGCGGAGCCGAGCAGAGCACTCCGAGTCGTGGTGCCCCTGTCGCTTCCCTTGCCGACAGGCACAGCCTGGTCAGTCGTCATCGCAGTCCGCGTTCCCGTATGTAGCCGGTCAGGGTTGGCCAGCCGGCTGACTTGCCTGGTACATAGGATTCCACCACGGCCAGCAGACAGGGAAGGTGCGTTGGTGATGAGCGAGGATATGGCGGTAGCCACACCCGAGCCGGGCAGGCATGCCCCCGACCGCAACCTGGCCCTCGAACTTGCCAGGGTGACCGAGGCAGGGGCCATGGCCTCGGCCCGATGGGTCGGCCGCGGCGACAAGAACGGAGCCGATGGAGCGGCGGTCAACGCCATGCGGCAGCTCATCAATACCGTCTCCATGAATGGCGTCGTAGTGATCGGCGAGGGCGAGAAGGACCATGCCCCGATGCTCTACAACGGCGAGCAGGTCGGCGACGGGAGCGGACCGAGCTGCGACGTGGCCGTTGACCCGATCGACGGCACCCGGCTGACCGCGAACGGCATGCCCAATGCCATCTCGGTCATCGCCGTGAGCGCTCGCGGCTCGATGTATGACCCTTCGGCTGTCTACTACATGACCAAGCTGGTGACCGGCCCGGAAGCGGCCGGAGCGATGGACATCGACGCCCCGCCCGCGGCCAACATCGCCGCGGTGGCGCGGGCCAAGGGCTGCTCGGCTTCGGACGTGACCGTGGTCATCCTGGACCGGCCCCGGCACGCGGACCTGATCAGGGCCGTCCGGGCCGCCGGGGCCAGGATTCAGCTGCTCACCGACGGCGACGTGGCGGGCGCGATCATGGCGACCCGCGAAGGTACCGGCATCGATCTGATGCTGGGCGTCGGCGGCACGCCGGAGGGGATCATCGCCGCGTGCGCGATCAAGTGCCTGGGCGGCGTCATCCTCGGCAAGCTGGCGCCACGAGACGAGGCCGAGAAGGCCAAGGCGATCAACGCCGGCCACGACCTCAGCCGGGTGCTGACCACCGATGACCTGGTCACCTCGGACGACGCGTTCTTCGCGGCGACCGGGATCACCGACGGCGAGCTGCTGTCCGGCGTCCGGTACAAGGCCGGCGGCGCGACGACGCACTCGCTGGTCATGCGAGCCAGGTCCGGCACGGTCCGCAACATCCACAGCGAGCACCAGCTCTGGAAGCTCAGCGCCTACAGCGCGGTCAACTTCCGCGACTAAGCCCGGCCGGCGTCGTCAGGACGGTCACGGCCGGGCTGTCGCAGGTCACGAGCTGGTGCTACCGGTGCATTGCGGGCTGGTCTTCACCAGGGTCACGTGCAGCTGAAAATTGTCTGCCGCCCCCGAAGTGCCCGAGGTCCAGATCTGCAGGCCGACGCCGGACGGCAGCGCCGAAGGATTGATGACGAAGGCGTAAGGCGTGGTGTAGGCGCCCTCAGGATGGTTGATGAAAGCCGACCCATCCAGCGGACCCGGCCGCGAGCCATAGGGCCAGAAGGCCTGGCTGGCGCTGACGTGGTAGGGCTGGCAGGCCGTGTTCTGCTGACCGGTGAAGGTGACGCTGGCCGGGACGCCGTCCGCGCGCAGCGTCTGCTGCAGCCCGGCCGGGTCGCTGACCTGGCGGAATGTGACCTTGATGCTGCCGTCGGCTTGCCGGGTGACGGTCCAGGCCGCCAGCCGGACACTGGGCGGGCTGGCCGAGTCGCTAGCCGCCGGAGCCCCGGCCCCCGACGGCCTGACAGCAGGGTGGCCGACCGGAAGTGCCACGCCCGCGGCCACTGCCGCCGCGGCTGCTGCCACCCCCACCGCAGAAGCCACGACGGGCACCCGGCGCCGGGCCCGCACGGTGCGGCCCCGGCTGATGATCTGTTCCACCGGAATGGTCATCACGACCTTGCCGCGCTGCTCCCGCAGTACCGTGATCAGTTCGTCGTCGTTCATTTCCGGCTCTCCTCCTGCCAGATGGGGATGAGCTCGCCGCGAAGCGAGGCCATCGCACGGCCCAGGTGGGCCTGGACCGTGCCGGGCGCGATTCCGAGCGCTCGCGCGGTGCCCTCGGTATCCAGGTCCAGGAACAGCCGCAGCACGACCACCTGCCGCTGCCGCTCCGGCAGCCGCGAGAGCGCCGCCATGATCCGGGGATCGACACCGCCACCAGCGGCGTCGGCCGCGGGCCGGTCGGCGACGATGGCAAAGTCCGGCACCGGTACCTCCCGGCGGCGGCGACGCCACCGGGACACTCCGGCGTTCAGCGCGGTACGCACCACCCACGCTGCCGGAGCCGGATGCGTGCTGACCGCGGGCCAGGACGCCCAGGCCCTGGCAAAGGCCTCGGCCACCAGATCCTGCGCCGTGTCCCGGTCACCGACACTCATCAGCACCGCGAACAGGCATTCATCCTTGGCGGCGCGGTAGAACTCCGCAAAGTCCGGCTGCTGGGCTCTCACACCTCTTCAACGCACAACCGCTGCCCGCCGGTTACATCGGCTTCATCGGCCGATCCGGCGGACTACTCAGGCAGTCAGCGACCGGAAGAAGTCCTGGCCGTGACCAGGCGCCTTTGCCACCCGGCCTCAGCACCTAGCGCGGCAGTCCGTTCCGGCGCAGCCCGCCGAGCCAGCGCGACTTGCGGGGCGAGACGACCCTGATCGTGCCGCCGACCGCCACCGACCGCACCTCGACGACGGCGACCCCGGTCACCCCGGCCCGCTGCGTCTTGTTGATCTTGCGCGTCATGAACGCGGTGCCGTGCAGTTCGACCAGGACGCCATCGGGGACGATCAGCTCCAGCGTGCCGCCGAGGACCGTGGCATGCACGATGACCCGCTGGCTCTGCAGCAGCGCCTCCCGCAGGTCAAGCACCACCTCGCCGAATACTGCGACCACCGGGATCGTGGCCGGCACCACCCACCGGCCGTCCCGGCGGTCCCGGCCGAAGAGCGCCAGCACCGGGCTGCGGTGATCCAGCCGGAACGGCTGGCCGGCGGGCCCGGTCAGGTCCGTGGTGAGTACCGCCAGCTCGCCGAGCGTGCGGGCCCGGTAGGCACGCTCCACCCGCTCGGTGTGCTCGGTCAGGGTCAGCCTGCCGTCGGCGGCGGCCGCGCTGAGCAGCGAGATGACATTGTCTCGGTCCGCGTCGGAGGCGCGCATGTCGCGAGGCGGCGGCCGGTATGTCACAGTCCGAAGGTTACCCCGGCCGGGAAGGACCGGCAGGTCCTGCGGTTACCGACCGGTCAGGTCCAGTTACGGCCGTGGTCGACGGTCTCGAGCTGAATGACGTTGTGCGACTCATCGATGTAGTACAGCCTGCCCTGCCCGCCGATCCACACCGTCACCGCCGGGGTGCCCTGCGCCTTGGTCGGGCTGATGTTCTTGAAGTGACTCCAGGACTTGCCGCCCCAGAGCGCCGCCTGGATATAGCCGTTCTCGCCGAGGCCCGCGAGGACCGCCTGGCCGTCGGCCCAGCGTCCCATCGTCAGCCCGGTAACGAGACTTCCGCCCAGGTTCTTCACATCGGGCTCCTTCGGATCTGCAGTCTTGCCGAGCGCGGCGAACATGGCCGCCTCGGTGCTGTATTTCGCGACGTCCAGGTCGATAGAACCACTGATGTCGTACTGGTGAATGGTCCACGACTTCCACGGCCCTGGCACCCGCGGATGGCCTGCCGCACTCGACGGATCGGCGATCCAGAGCGGATATTCGCCAAGTCCCGCGCAATTACCGGCCTCGGCGAAACTCAGGTAGGTATAGAGCAGCGGCAGCCGGCCATAGTGGTGCTCGAGCTCCGCCTGCACCTCGACGCCCCACGCCGCGACCTTGGCCGCGCTGAGGCCATCATTGACTTCGAGATCGAGGGCGATCCCGTCCGTATCGCGCACCTTCAGCGCATCGAGCTGGGTGACGAAGAAGTCGACGGTATCCGCGGCGCTGACGGACGGATGGCCGAACAGGTAGGCGATCCTGCCCTTCTGATGCGATGCCAGCCACGACCAGTCCGCCGCTGCATACGGGTTGACGTACCTGGTGCCGTTTTCCTCGAGCTCCGTGATTTTCACCGCGGCCCACGTGAAGCTCCCGGCTTGCTTGGACCAGCTGGCCGGCGCGCCCTGGAATGCCGATACATCGACGCCGTGCTGCACCTTCTCCGGGGCCGCCTTTGTCAGGTTACGCAGCAGATTTACCACGGGGGAGACACTATCGCTTCCACTTGTCGTGGCGTGGCATTCGACATCCATTCGCCGCCCGTCAGGAGAATGCCGGCGGCATGTCCGACATGACGCCGCGGCACCGGCAATGGCGCCCGGCCGGCGGGCCTCAGGGTCCGGATCTGACCCCTGAGGTCCCCT
>Ga0209169_10001947_pt1 | contig 12592 bp, 8 predicted proteins | sample HubBroMetageWRM4_FD_188346 | JGI IMG/M metagenome (GOLD analysis project Ga0209169, IMG submission 188346) | Warmed soil microbial communities from the Hubbard Brook experimental Forest, New Hampshire - Hubbard Brook CCASE Soil Metagenome WRM 4... | ecosystem: Environmental > Terrestrial > Soil...
ATCGCGTTTTACGCAAACTTGTTCGGAATCGCCTGCCCGCTCATCACCTTCGCGCGAATCGTGTACACACCGTTCGGCTGAATGTCCTTCACGTTGGAAAAATGAATGCGGTCTTCGTAGCGAAACGGCAGGTACAGCAGCAAATCTTCGACGGTGTGAATCCCGCGCTTGGCCAGCAACTCCGCGCGTTGCGGACCAACGCCCTTGATCATGCGGACTTCGGTACCAAGTGTGAGAGGCGGCATGCGTCGGGCGGCGGTGGACATCTGCTCTAATTTACCAGCAACTCCGCTTGCGAGTCTTGGCGGATGCCGCGTGCGTCCAATGAAGGCGTGATGTAGAGTTGCGACTGGCGCACCAGCGTTGGCGATTGCGACTGGCGCACGAAAGTTTTTGGGCCGCGCTAACGTTACGTTCTTGCGGCTCCATCGGGCTTCGCGGAGGCGGATTTGGACAGCGGCAGGCTAAGCGGGCGGGACAGGCGGGCGCTGGTGCTGTGGGTGCTGGCCGGGATTATCGGCGCGTGGTTCGCCCATCATTATTATTTCCGCGCATTCCCCGAAGCTTCCATCGATTTTCGCGTGTCGCGGCCAGAGGCGCTGAAGCGCGCGCAGGATTTTATGGCGTCGATGGGGCAGAAAATCGACGGCTACCAGTCTTCCGTCGTTTTCGATGTCGATGAAAACGCCAAAACTTATCTGGAGCGACAGATTGGATTGCAGCAGGCCAATCAGCTCATGGCTTCGCAACTCAACATCTGGTATTGGGACGTCCGATTTTTCAAACCACAGCAGGAAGAGGAATTTCTCGTACGGGTAAGCCCCGCGGGAAATGTTGTCGGCTACGACCGCACGGTTAAAGAAGCGCAAGCAGGAGCTTCACTCGAACGGGCGGACGCGCAAAGCAAAGCTCAAAATTATCTGAGCGGAAAACTCGGTGTCGATCTGAGCGCCTGGAATTTTCTTCCAGAAGAAGTAAATTCCGATAAAAAACCGAACCGTCTCGACTGGTCGTTCACCTGGGAGAAAAAAGATTTTCATGCGGTCGACGCGCCGTACCGCCTCCACGTTGAACTGCAAGGCGCCGATATCGGCGGAAGCAATGAATTTCTGAAAGTGCCGGAAGCATGGGTGCGCGATTTCAAGAAATTGCGCTCAGGGAATGACACGCTCGCGGCCGTTTTCACGATCCCCTACATTTTGATTCTTGCGATTGCGGTGCGCCTCGGAATCATTCTGACGCGGCAGGGTCGCACGGCGTGGCGCGGTGCGCTGATCGTGACCGGAGTCGCGGCGCTTCTGCTGTTCCTGCAAAACCTGAACGGCTGGCCGCTCTGGAACGCGAATTACGACACCAACAGCGCATACAGCAGCTTCATCGCACTGAAAATCGGATCGGCGCTCCTCATTTCGATCGTCACCGCGATCACAATCCTCGTACTCCCGGCGGCCGAACCGCTCTACCGCGAATCGCAGCCCAAACAACTCCAGCTTGCGAAAGTGCTAACGCTGCGCGGGCTGCGCTCGAAGGAATTTTTCTCCGCCGCGGTCGTCGGACTCTCGTTCGCTGCCGCGCACATCGGTTACGTCGTCGCTTTCTACGTCATCGCGACAAAATTCGGCGCGTGGGCGCCGCAGGAAGTCAACTACGAAGACTCGGTGAACACGCTCTTCCCGTGGATCTCCGGCGCGGCGATCGGCTTGCTCGCATCGACGAACGAAGAATTCACGTTCCGGTTATTCGCCATTCCCTTTTTCAAAAAGTTTACGAAATCGACCTGGATCGCGGTGATAGTTCCCGCATTTTTGTGGGGCTTCCTGCACAGCAACTATCCCCAAGAGCCCGCTTACATTCGCGGAGTCGAGATCGGAATCATCGGGGTCATCGCCGGCCTGGTGATGCTGCGCTGGGGAATCATGGCGACGCTGATCTGGCACTATACGGTTGATGCGTCGCTGGTGGGACTTTTTCTCATTCGCTCCAACAGCCTCTACTTCAAGATTTCCGGTGCTGTTGTCGCAGCAGCCGCCGTGGCTCCGCTCGCCTTCTCTGGAATTTCCTACCTGATTCGTGGCCGCTTTGAGCCCGATGAAGATCTTCTCAACGAAGCCGCACCGGTGCCGGAAGTCAGCGCGGCGTCAGCACAAGCGGAAGTGGCCGCAGTGCGTGGACGACGTTACGACGCGCTCGCTCCCGCGATGCTCGGCGTGCTTGCGCTGTGCTTTGTCGTCGGCGGCATTTTGATCTGGAAAGTAAAACCGGCGTCGATCGGCGACTATCTCAAACTTTCGGTGAATGCTCGCGGAGCGCGCGCTCGCGCCGACGAGATTCTGCGCGCGCGCAACGTCAGTCCCGCCACCTACATCCAGAACACGCAATTTGTGGAAGTCACCAATCCGCTCGTGAATGAATTCCTGCGAGAACGCGGCGGAGTTGATTTCGTCAACAGCGTTTACGCCAGCCAAGTGCCGGGCGCGCTGTGGAGCGTGCGTTATTTCCGCGACGGACAGCCCGAAGAATACCGCGTCATTCTGAAACCCGACGGCTCACTGCACTCGGTTCATCACACGCTCGCCGAAGCTACGCCCGGAGCTTCGCTCAGCAAAGATGAGGCGGTCGCGCTTGGCGAAAAGTATCTTCGCGATGAAAAGAAAATCGATCTGAGCCAGTGGTCGCTGGTCGAATCGAAATCCGACAAACGGCCGAAGCGCATCGATCACGATTTAACCTGGCAGGCGAAAGCTCCGCTCGACCGGGCGACAGATACCGCCGCGACCTCCTCCGCTGCCCCGGGCGACGATCACGCTTACGCCCGCGTGGAACTGGAAGTGATGGGCGACGAAGTAACAAGCTATCGCACTTACATCAAGATTCCCGACGAATGGAGCCGCCAGCGTGAAGAACAGACCATCTCACGCGTGATGCTCGGCATCATGATTCCCGTTATGTTTTTTGCGGGACTCGGGCTCACCGCGCTCATCATCTTCCTGAAAAATCTAAAATCACCGGATTCGCGCGCGATCCCCTGGAAGAAGCTATCCCGCTGGGCCATCTGGGGACTCGGCGCGTACATCGTGATCTTCGCAATGGGAAATCGCATTCCGGCGTTTCTCGCGCAATACAACACCGCAATCCCTTTCAAAACATTTATCGGCACGCTGGCCATCGGCGGAATTCTCGGTGGGCCGTTTTACTTTGGCTTCATCGTCGTGGTGTTTGGGGTCGCCTGGTTTTTCGCGCGCCGCGCGTTCACCGAGGATTATTTCCCCGCCTGGACGGGAATGCCCGCGAATTATTATCGCGATGCATTTTTCATCGGGATCGGCGGAGCGGGGGCGCTGATTGGCTTGCAGACGCTGATCCAGGCAGTGGCGCAGCATTGGCCGACGCCGCATCGTGCGGCCGGGGCGGACTTCGGCACGAATTTCGACGCGTACGTTCCCGCCGGCGCGATCCTCGGCGCGTCGCTGCTTCACAGCTTGCTGTACATGGGCTTCGTCGCGCTGGCGGCGACGTTCATCGCGTCGATTCTTCGTCCCACGTGGCTCAAGGCGCTCGTATTTTTGGTCGCGACGTTCGCGGCGATGCCGAGCAACTGGGGCAGCCCGGCTGACTACGCAAAGCAGTGGATCGCGGAGACGATTCTGCTCGCGGTGCTCGTGCTCGGCGTGCGCTACGTGATGCGATTCAACATCTTCGGCTGCTTCTTGGTGGTCGCATTGATCTCACTCGCGAGCGGCGCGGCCGAACTGCTCGGCCAACCGGATCGCTTCTACCGCCTGAACGGCTATGCAGTCGTTGCCGCGTTGGTTTTGCTGCTGGCTTGGCCGCTGATGAACTGGAGAAGCGCGCGCGGCGAAGACAACGCGATAGGAAGCTCAGGAATCTGAAATGTGGGTAGGCGCGAGCCACCGCAATCCTTCGTGACGAGAAACAAACGAGGTGCCTCCGTCGTTATAACAATGTGTAGCGGCTGCTTACCCGACCTGGGTGCCTGCGTCCAAATTGGTGGTACTCTGCTGGCTTGTTGACAGCGAATTTGTGTGCGACGTAGCAGAGTCGAGCTAAGGTGTTAAGGCTAAGGCCTTAACAATCCGGGACGCGAACAGAAAGCGAAACATGCCGCTACCTCGATTGGCTTTGGCGAATGTGTCTGGCCAGACGGCGCAGTCCGGTGCCGCACTGGCAACGGTGGCTTCCTTGGCCCATCTGGATGAGCGTTGTCTGGTGGTCGAGGCGCAGGCGGGTTCCCGCCATGCGTTCGAGGAACTGGTGCGCCGCTACGACCGTGACGTGCTGCGGCTCGCGCTGAACCTGATGAAGCGTCCCGAGGACGCGCGCGACGTTTATCAAGAAGCCTTCCTGAAGGTCTATCGCAACCTCCATCGATTCCGTTTCGAGTGCAGTTTTTATACCTGGCTGTATCGCATCGTCACCAACGTATGCCTCGATCAGCTACGACGGCGCCAGGCGCGACCCGAAGATCAGGCACCCGAAACCAGCTCGACGCACGACGAAGGCATCACCGATTTCTTCGAGCGGCAGAAAGAACAGCGGCCGACGCTCGATCCCGAACGCAGACTGCTCGGACAGGAAATTCAGACGCGGATTGCAAGCGCGATGGAATTGCTCTCGCCGCGCGAGCGCGTCGTATTTGAGATGAAGCACTACCAAGGATTGAAGCTGCGCGCGATCGGCGACGCGCTTGGCACCACCGAAGAAACGGTGAAAAATTCTCTCTTCCGCGCGACGCGAAAATTGCGCAGCCAACTCGGGGTGCTGCGATGAGCGGAGCGATGGACAGCACGCCGCAACTCAACTGCTGCGCCGAAGTGGCGCCGCTCCTCGTTTTCTACGCGTGCGATGAAGTGGAGCCGCACGAGCGCGAACAGATCGACGCGCATCTTGTCATTTGCGAAGCGTGCCGCGGCCTGCTGGGTGAAGAATCGGAATTGCGGATAGCGCTTTCGAGCTTGTCGCAAACTGCGGACGAAATGGATCCGACCGGAGCGTTGCTGGCGCAATGCCGCAGCGAGCTTTCGGAAAAACTCGACGACCTGGAAATGCCGAAGGTGCGCGAGCGCTGGATGCCGTTTGGCTGGGTGCAGCGCTGGATGGCGTTGCGTCCGGCGTGGAGCGCGGCGGGACTCATCGTATTTGGCGTCGCGATCGGAACGCAATTGGTGCCGTGGCTCGCGGTGCGGAGCGGCGGTGAGGATCGCAGCACGGTCCAGGCGGTAAACGTTACCGCGACGCCCCGACTGACCGACGAACAACTTTCCAAGATGGCGGTGGCGGGAATCACGTTTGCGCCCGCGCCGGACGCGGCTCCCGGAACGTTGCAAGTGCAGGTGAGAACGGAACAGCCGCTGGTAGTTGTCGGCAGCGTGGACGATGAAGATGTGCGCCGGGTGCTGACTTTTGTGGTGGCGAACGGCGAGCGATTCGATCCCGGCACGCGGCTCGATTGCCTGGATGCGGTGAAGGCGCGCACCGATGACGAGCACGTGCGCAAGGCGCTGGTGAAGGCGGCGCGGACGGATAAGAACGACGCGGTGCGACTGAAGGCGCTGGACGCGTTGCGCGACTACACGCATGAAATTTCGGTACGCGATACATTGCTCGACGCGCTGCATCACGATGCGAATCCGGGCGTACGCGTGGAAGCAGTGAATTTGCTGGTGAATTCGCTGGGCGGCGACAACGATGTGCTGTCAGGCGAAGGCAACCTGCCGGTCGTGGCGACTCCGGCGTCGAATGCGGAGCCAGCGGCGATCAACGGCGACGGCGAAGATGTCGGGCGCGTGGTGCGCGCACTGGAAGATTTGCAACGACGCGATCCGAATCGCTATGTGCGGATGCGGAGCGCGGCAGCTTTGCGACAGATCGGTTCACGAGATATGCAGTAGGCAGTTGAGCGCGACTGGTGATCGCGCTCTTTTTGTGATTGGCGGAGCAGGGACGGAGTTCGAGAGCTTCACGACGGATGAAACCAGGGATCACATTTGGATTTGCGCAGCGGCGCGGGATTGCGCTGGTGGCGTTGTGCGTTTGCATCGCAATGCTCGGGCTGATGTGGCCGGCAGCGCCGATGCCGAACGTCGTGGCAGCGGCGGCGACCAAGCCAAAGCCGGAGCCGCAGCCGGCACCGGAGCCGCTCGGAACGAATCCACCAGAGCCGACGAAACAGCCGGGTGACCCCGCGGGCGTGCACACTGGTGCAGATCGCACTGGTTCATTTCCCACACGCGAAAATTTGACGCTGCATCTGACCACCGATCTGGGCACGGTGAAGATTACGGCGCTGCCTGCGGGCGCGGCGCCAGTCCTGCGCTACACGGCTCATATCGAAACGGATGCGCGAGAGCCGCTTGCCGACCGACTATTGAGCCACTACTCGCTGACGGCGGAGGCGACTTCGTCGGGCGTGGAGATCAAAGGCACGCTGCCACAGCAGATCGCGAAGAGTTCAGCGGCTGGCGTTCAATTTTGGGTGACGTTTGAGATAGCGGTGCCGCGCGGCTACAGCGTGGATGTGAAGACGGACGCGGGCGACATCGAGACTGCCGATCTTGGCGGGACCGCGGTGCTCTCGACGCAAGGCGGAAACATCAGCGCGGGACGCATCGGCGCGAACTTCGTGCGCAATGCCGGTCCGGGGCGCATGGTGGCGAAGCTGCAGACCGAAGGCGGGCACATTCAGGTGCTCGACGTCGGCGGAGATTGCGACGCGTTCACGGCGGGCGGACATATTAATGTGCGCAACATCGCGGGCGATGCTCAGCTGCATAGCGGCGGCGGGCACATTCGCGCGGAGCAGATTGCGGGGCGCGCGGATCTCGAGACCGACGGCGGAAATATTACGGTTGGGCAGGCAGGAAGTCTGGTGAGCGTGCGGACCGGCGGCGGGCAGATCGATTTCGGCGAAGTGCGCGGCTCGGTGCGCGCGCAAACGGGCGGCGGCGGAATTCGCATCATGTATGTGGCCGGGCCGATGGAAGTGGAGTCGAGCGCGGGCAGCATTTGTTTGACGCGCGTGGCGGGGACGGTGCGCGCGGCGACGGCGGGCGGCAGCATTCGCGCGTGGATCAATCCGGATTCTCCGGCGACGGGCGGCGGCGTGGTGCACCTGGCGGGAGTTTCGCAGTTAACGTCGGGCAACGGCGACATCGTCGTGTTTTTGCCGCGGAATCTTGCGGCGGACATCGAAGCGTCGGTGGAAGATGGCGGCGAGCGGCACATCGAAGCCGATCCGGCGCTGGCGATGATGGTTTCGGGCAATCGCGGAGCGGGCGCGGCGCGCGGCATGATCGCGCTGAATGGCGGCGGGGCGCCGCTGAAATTGCGCACGACTTCGGGAACGATTCATCTGCGATTTCTCGATACGGAAGTTGCGCTGCGCGATTCGCTGATTCGCGACCAGAGAGAACGGCTGAATCAGCACGGCGTGCAGCTTGTGCCGGCAAATTACGATCCGTCGGATCCGATGGGGCAGGCGCAGCCCGGAAACGCGCCGCAGCCGGAGAGTGGCGATTGGCTGGAGAGCTGGATCGATCGATTGCAGCTCGCGTTCATCGGCGGCACGCATGAGGATCCCGACGAATTTCGCAAGCATTTGACGTGGGAGCCGAATCCGATTTATCCGGAAGTGGCGATGCGCGCGGGCGTGACGGGGCTTGTGAAATTGCAGGTGCGGGCGACGCGCGATGGGCACATCGAAGTCGAGAAGTTGCTGGATGGTTCGCCGGCGCTGGCGGACGCGGCGATCACCGCGGTGAAGCAATGGCGCGTGAGCCAGGCGTGGATGGTGGGCAAGCGCGGCGACGTTATTACGACGCTGACTTTCAATTTTCAGTTGCACTGAGTTTGGTGAGGGCGCGGCGAAAGAAGCCGCGCGAAGTGGAGAGCCGTAGACGGAGCAAATCGCAAGAGCAAAAGCGATCGATCGCAGACGAGTTTCGGTTCGAGCGAAGTTTTCGTTCGAGTGAGTTTCGGTCCCTGGGTCAGATGTCGGGTGTCGGGTCTGTTCGGTTTGGGGAAATCGAAAGGCTTCGAGGGGAGGAACGGTTATGGCTCGCCGTGCATGTTATTTCGCTGCGATCGTTGCGCTGATTCTGGCGACGGCTTCGGCTGCGCCGAGTTTCGCGGTTACCAAGGAATTCAACCAAACCTATCCGCTGCAACCGGGCGGCGTCTTCGAGTTGCAGAACGTGAATGGCACGGTGGACGTGCAGACGTGGGACCGCGATGAGGTGGAAGTGCGCGCGGTGAAGACGGCGAAGCATCAGGATACGGATCTATCGCTGGTGTCGATCGACGTCGATGCGAAACCGGGTTCGGTGATGGTGACGACGCGGTATCCGCAGAACGAGGGTGTCGAGGTGGCGGTCGAGTACGTCGTGCATGTGCCGCGCTGCGCGCACGTGGAGCATCTGGGAACCGTGAATGGTTCGCTGCGCGTGGCGGGTGTGGAAGCGGTGGAAGATTTGCGCACGGTGAACGGGAATATCGACGTGTTCGACGGCGGCGGCGCGGTGCATGCGCATACGACGAATGGGAATGTGCACATCGAGTTGCTGCGCGTGCAGAACAAACTTGGCGCGGTGGCGGAGACGACGAATGGGTCGGTGCTGTTAGCGGTTCCGGCGAGCACGCAGGCGGAGCTGGATGCGCGTTGTTTGAACGGGAGTTTCTCTTCGGAGCTGCCGATTTCGTTGCTGAGTGCGCAGAAGCCGCGCGAGACGCGGGGGAAATTGGGTAAGGGCGGGGCGCCGATTCATTTGAATACGATCAATGGCGGGATTCGGGTTGTGGCGCTGCGATCGACGGTTTAGGTTGTCGCTTTCGTTTGTCGCCGGTTTCGTGTTGCGGCGAACCAGCCAATTTGACTTCCTTCGCGTCTAAACCGGACAAGGAGGGTCACCCATGAAGAAAAATATTTGGATTGGTGCGGCGGGGATTGCGGTTTTGGCTCCGGCGCTGATGGCGTTGCCACAGCAGCCGACGCAGAGCACGGCTCCATTCACACCGGATAAAGATGAAGTGAAAGTGCTGAGGCAAGAGCTCGGAGATGAGCCAGGCCGGCGCACGATTTTGATCTCCACCGATGAAGAGGGCGGGCCGAGTTTTCTGGGCATCGAGGCGCGCGAAGTCACTCCCGAAAATGTGAAGCAATTTAAATTGCAGGCGGAGCGCGGCGTTGTCGTTGGGCGCGTTGCGCCGGATAGCCCGGCGTCGAAAGCGGGATTGAAAGAGACGGATGTCATCACGGAAGTCGATGGGCAGCGCGTGGAAGGCGCGACGCAATTTCGGCGGATGATTCGCGAAATTCCGGCGGGGCGCACGGTGCAGTTGACGGTGTGGCGCGACGGACGAGCGCAGAATTTGAGCGCGAAATTGGATCAGGCGGAAGAGTTGCATCGCGTGTTGAGCGGAACGCTGCCGGGCTCGTTTGCGTTTCAGATGCCGGACGTAGAGGTGCCGGAGATGCCGGAATTGCATGAGGCACCGGAAGGGCCGGATGGGCCGATCGTCGCGCTGGGCGATGGCGGCGAACTGGTGATTCCGTCGTTGCATCCGCGGCTGGGGATCGATGCGGAAGATCTGAGCGGTCAGCTTGGTAATTTTTTTGGCGCGCCGGATGGCGAAGGCGTGCTCGTGCGCAGCGTGAGCACGGGGTCGGCAGCGGAAAAGGGCGGGCTGAAAGCCGGTGACGTGATTACGAAATTCGATGGCGAGCGGATTCGTTCGCTGGGCGAGTTGCGCGAAAAGCTGGCGGCGAAGAGCGATACGGCCACGCTGACGGTGACGCGCAATAAGTCGGAGATGACGCTGAGTGTTGCGTTGCCGGCGGCGCCTGCGAAGGTTCAGCATCACACGGTACACGGCACGAATATTTAGGCGCGTTCAGGGATTACCGGAAGTCACGAGTGGCCTGCGGGGCGAGCGTTGGAGGGTTAGCGCTCGCCCTCTTTTTTTGCTCGCACTCATTTTCCTCACACCATTTTCGCTCAAGCTATTTCGCCGGGTTGGATGCCCGCTTTCCGCTCTGCAACAGGCTATTTTTGAGCGCGGCCGTATTTTCGCGCGAGGCGGAACGGCCTTTCGATCGCCCCCAGGACGCCCCCTCTTTCGTTTTCGGAATTGGCAAGCCAATCTTCTTCGGTGGGAGACAGGGCGTGCCGCAAAAAGTACGTGAGTCCGGGAAATCCGCCGCCGCGCATGTTGACACGGAACATTGCGCGACTGACGAGACTCATCGGCTGGTCGTCGACCTGCGGGATGCGTTCGGCGATTTGCCGGGCCATCCGGATGGCGCCCGCGTCGGACTCTGCGTCAATCTGGATTGACGCAGGCAGTGTCGCGCCCGCGACGCTCTTTGCAAGCAGCAATGCGAGTCGAAACATGCGTTGCGCATCCACAGCGCGCGCGATCGCTGCGGCGCGATCCCAGTCGATGGAGTTGTGCGTGATCAGCGCGGCGACGTCGGCAATCCACAGCAGGCGCTCCCAAAAATGTTTTGCGCCGTGGATGGAGATCAGCAGCAGCTCGTCTTCGACCGAGAGCGCCGGGACTTCCTGCTCGCCCAAGCGCACAATCGTTTTGCGGCGCAGAAGTTTTTCGATCGAGAGCGGCTGCGGATAGTAGCGGAATGTCTTTTCAGTGTGCAGCTCGACGAGGAGTTTCGTGGCGAGCTGCGTGAAGGCGTATTCGCCGGCGGGCCTGCCAGCGCGAATCGCGCTCGGTGGAACCTTGGCGTCGTAGCCGAGCGAAATGAGCGTTTCGGTTGCACGCAAAACGTCGGCGTCGCGCAAAACGAAATCGAGATCGGTGTATTGGCGGGCGAAGGAAAAACCGTAGCAGCGCTGCGCCAACACGGGGCCTTTCGTCACCATCACGGCGATTCCCTGCCCAGCGAGGCGGTCGAGAATGCGGTACAACTCCGCAAGCATGCGCAGATCGAAAATCGTCTGTTCGCGGAAAAGGGATTTCAGAGTTTGTTGCGCATCGGGAGGAATCACTCCCGCCCCGGAGTGGGAAAGCTTTTGCGTCAGGAGCGGCAACAGACCTTGGTCGCCGGCCAGAGCGACGAGTCGAGGCCAATCGAGAGATGAAGTTTGTTCGGGATGAAGAGCGAGGAGCGTGACGTTGGGATTCGCGCAGTCGAGCAGCACGCGCCATTCGGTCGAATTGGAATCCGATCTACGGTCTAACACTCGCGCAACGTTCTCCCGGATGACATTGCAGGATAGCGCGATGCGAAACGCTCATGCCAGCGCGAAGCAAAATCGGAGGCCGCTGCGAGACAAGCGGAAAAACAAAAAGGCCGGCCCTCAAAGAGCCGGCCTCAAATCAGGCTGTTCGAGTTGGCTTAGGACTTTTTCTTGCCCGTGGCTTTCGTCTTGGTATCGATGCCCGGCGCGATCTGCGCGAGCGCTTCGAGTCCCTGCTTGGCCTGCTGCCCATACGGGCCGTTGGGATCGAGTTCGACGGCCTTTTGGTAGGCTTCGACGGTGCCAGGCTGAACGATGACTTCCATCTTGTCACCCTTCTGCTTGTATTCCATCGCGCCGACCAGCGCAGCTCCGAGAAGATACCACGCCTGCGCGCTCTTCGGATCGAGTTCGGTCGCCTTCTTGAGCGGCTCGACGGCTTCCTTCATCTTGCCGACGTTGTAGAGCGTGATGCCGGCATTGCGATAGGCCTGCGCGGCGTTGGGCGGATCGAGCTCTGCGCTCTTCTGATAAGCGGCCATAGCTTCGTCAATCTTGCTGTTTCGACCAAGAATTCCACCGAGGTTGTTGTAGTAGCCGGGCGTCGGCTTGAGCGCGATGGCCTGGCGGTATGCGTTCGCAGCATCATCGGGACGATTCGCAATGTCATATGCGTCTCCGAGACGCGCCCAAATCAGATGCAGGTTCTGATCTTTCTCGGGAGCGCTGGATTTCGCGGCTTCCAGTTCCGTGATGGCCTTCCCGGAGAGGTCGGCGACCTGGGCCTTCATTGTGTCGCGCTGGTCGGCGGGAGCCTTCGCCATATCGGCCTTGGCCGTCTGGGCCTGGGTCAGATCGGCGATACCCGCGTCGAAGTGCTGCTTCATGCCGGTGAACTTCTGCTTGTCCTCTTCCTGCTTCTTCACCTGCTCGGCGGCAGCGGCGCCCTGCTTGGCCAAGATATCCTTGAAGTTGGCGTTGACGTTCGGCGTCTCACCGCTGCCAACCTTGATTTGCGCGAACTCGTAAGGTTTATTTGGCGCCGGCAGCTCGACTGTGAAGCTGTAAACTCCCGCGCGCATGTTGTGGAACGAATAGTGCCCATCCTTGTCGGTCTTTGCGGTGAGCTTTGCGCCCTGGTCGCTGGTTGCATCGACGGTCATGTCAACCCACGGCTTGCCGGCGACGTCCAAGACGGTTCCGCTCACGGATCCATCCATCTGCGCGGCAGCGCGAGGCGGCGCGATGACAGCGAATGTAGCGGCGGCGACCAGCAGCGCGGCGCGGAGCCAATGGCTGCGCTGCGCGATCGAACGGGTTTGCGACCGCAACGCGGTCAAATTCATATGTGGCCTCACGGCGGCCAGCAATTGCAGCTT
>Ga0209169_10001948_pt1 | contig 12590 bp, 13 predicted proteins | sample HubBroMetageWRM4_FD_188346 | JGI IMG/M metagenome (GOLD analysis project Ga0209169, IMG submission 188346) | Warmed soil microbial communities from the Hubbard Brook experimental Forest, New Hampshire - Hubbard Brook CCASE Soil Metagenome WRM 4... | ecosystem: Environmental > Terrestrial > Soil...
AAGCGCGGTTCGGACTACGTCGCAATTTTTGTTCGGCAGCTCGGGGGTACAATCACCGAAACCAGCTCTGAAGAAAATGGAACCGTCATCAAGGTTCGACTCCCGTTGCTTCTTATCCCATCTGGTGGCGCCGAACCGCTGGCGGCGTAACCACGACGCCGAAGCAAGATCGGTTGCAGCCCAATAAAATGGTTACGTGAGCCTCGCGCCTATTGCGCCGGGCGGGGCGGCGGCGGGGGGGCGTTGGGATCCACCGAGCCCATGCCCACCACTTCACCCGAGGCGAGAATATGATCCTTCATCGCGCTGGTGAGGCTGACATAGGTGGAGTCCGCGGTAACCGGAATGGTGGTGTCCAGCGCGAAGACCTGGAGATGGTAGGGATGCGCGGGACCCGGCGGGGTGCGCGGTCCGGTATAGGCCTGCGCCGCGCCGCGCATATTGGGACCATAGGCCGAGCCGGAGGGATTGCCGGTGGGCTGCATGCCGGGGTCCATCTTGGTGACATTGGCGGGGATGTTCCACAGCGTCCAATGCAGGATGGGGTAACCGTCCTTCATGGTGCCGCCGGTGTCCTGCATGATCACGGCATAGGATTTGGTGCCGGCGGGACCGGCAAGGGCGCTGGAAGGAACGGTGAAGGAGTCGCTGATGGCCGTAGCGGTCCCGGTCGCGGTGGTAGGAGTGATGTTTCCTGCATTCTCGGTGAGTTTCGTCAAAGACCGAGGTCGGGCGGCCGTGCTCTATTGGCGCAGCCTGAAATTTATCCTCCTTGCGCTTTTTCCGATCATCCTGCTCATCGTCGTTCTCGCCCGGAATGGATTGACCCTGTGGCTAGGCGCCGACTTCGCTCAACACAGCACGCGTGTCGTTCAGTGGCTCGCCATAGGCGTGGTTGCGAACAGCCTGGCTCTTGTCCCGTTCTCGTTTGTGCAGGGAGTGGGCAGGCCCGATCTCACAGCCAAATTGCATTTATTGGAGTTGCCCGTCTATCTCGGAGTGCTTTTCTGGCTCGTTCATGCGGACGGCATCGAAGGTGCGGCCCTGGCTTGGAGTGCGCGGACGGTGCTCGACGCGTTGGTGCTTTTCCTGATGGCCAAGCGTTTTCTGCCCGCACGTTCGCCGATGCCCTCAAAAACAAAAGGACTCTTGGCGGCTGCCACCGCCACCCTGCTGCTTGCGGTCCTGCCCCAAGAACTCATGCCCAAAGTGGCTTTTCTACTTGTGGCTATTCTAAGCTTCGTCCTGGTGACGTGGTTCCTGATTTTGACGCCCGAAGAGCGCTCGCTTGCTCGAGATTATCGGTGATGAACAGATGAATACGATCGGTGAACTGCAGCGTACGGCGGACAGCGCCGATGGGATTCGGACTCGTCTCTGTCCCAGGTGCTACCTGTGTCAGACACAAGGAGAACCCCTCTACGAAAACTTGGCTGACTGTCTATTCGGCGTACCCGGGACGTGGAACCTGATGCGGTGTCCAAATTCCAAATGTGGAATGGCTTGGTTGAACCCGGTACCGTTAGAAGAAGACATCGGTAAGGCGTATGCAAAATACTACACTCACGGCGATACGCCGATGCCCCGAACGTGGTTCGCCGAAGTAATGCGAAGGCGGGGCCTGATTCTTCGCTCGTTAGCAAATCCCGTCCAAGCCGAGCGCGAAAGTTTGTACTTAATGCACTTAGACAACGTCAAGCCAGGCAAGCTGCTTGACGTTGGTTGCGGCGATGGCGCCCGACTCGCCAGGCTGCGGGCGCTCGGCTGGGATGTTTGTGGTCAAGACGTCGATCCCGTCGCGGTAGCGTACGCGCGTGAGACGCTGGGATTGGAGGCGAACTTGGGACAACTGAAAGATTTGCCATACCCAGAGAACTCCTTTGACTGTGTAACGTTAAATCACGTCATAGAGCATACGCACGACCCCGTAGGGCTGCTGGAAGAGAGTCGGCGCTTCCTCAAAACGGGCGGTTTGCTCGTGGTGATTACCCCGAACGTGAGCAGTTTCGCCCATAAACATTTCGGGCGTTTCTGGCGGGGGCTTGAACCGCCTAGGCACATCCATCTGTTCTCTCCAAAGACACTCGCAACGACAGCAGCTAAAGCAGGATTTACCGGCATTCGTGTGCGGACGACAGTTGGGAATGCACAGATTTTTGCGCATGGGAGCCTCGCGGTTAGAAACGGTGGAACTCTTCGGTTCACGCCCCTAAGTATATTCCTTCGCGAAATCTACTCGCTGGGTTGTCTCTATCGTTCCGTGTTCGAGCACTTCCGAGACACCGATTCCGGTGAAGAGTGTGTTCTACAGGCAACGCACTAATCTCCTGGGGCTTGAGAATAGAGGCACTTTCGCGATCCGGTCGCCTACTAGCCTATGAACACACTGCTACGCGCGAATCTTTTCTTACTGCTCCTGGTGGCGGTATTTGATCCGGTGGATCAGACCCATCTCAAGGCGCCACTGTTCGTGGGAGTTTGGATACTCTTCCTCACTGACATTGCGATTTCGCGGCATGGGCGATATCAAGTTCCCGCGAATTTATATCTGTACATGTTTATCTTTGTGGTTTTCCTCCCGCTCATGGGCCTGTTGATTTATCTGCTCCGAGGAGGAGGAATGGAGGGGTACGAAGGATTTAAGTATTGGAAATCCTATCTCTTCCTGACGCTCTGTATCCCGGTCGCTGTCAAGCGCCTCGATCTGAGTCGGCCCCTCAGCATCGTCTTATCGCTCTTATCGGTCGCGACCATCTGTTTATATTTAATTGCTCTGAGCGACGATCTGCTACGGGCGCAACTGACAGCTTTTGCAGACGCCTATGTCGTCTTCAGTGTGACGGATCGCAGTTATGGAAGCCTTTCATACCAGAGTGTCTATTTTCACGGAACGCCGTTAATTGTCATCGCCATTGCTTACTTTTGTTACCAATCGCTGCGTTCCACGGGTCGGGCAAAATTGTGGAATGTTTTGTTCCTCATGCTGAATGTCTGTGGGATGGTGCTGTCCGGTAGCCGGAACAATATGATCGTTGGGCTCCTCACGCCCCTGATGGTCATGGGGTGGTACACGGGGACAAAAACTAGGGTAGCGATTGCTGTGCTGTTGGTGCTTGTCGTAATCGCTGGCTTTAGCTCTGGCGTGTTTCAGGCGATGCTAAGTCCTTACGATGACAGCAACGCAATTAAGCTGGCACATCTTCACGACTACGGAATATTGTTTGGCGATTGGAAGACTCTGTTGTTCGGCCAAGGTCTCGGTGCCAGCTTTTTCTCTACCGCGTGGGGAACTCGCGTCACTTTGACTGAAGTTACATATCTGGAGTTCATCAGGAACTACGGATTGATGCTGGCTCCGATTTTCTATTTTCTAATACTGTATCCCCTCCGGATGCTCGCCGATCCTGAGGCACGGGCCGATCATTACCTGTTTTTAGCCTATGGTGCCTATTTGTACATGTGCAGCGGAAATCCTCTCCTTTTATCGTCAAGTGGGATGCTTGTCCTAGCAGTTGTTCTGGTCAAGACGTTTTGCAACATAGTCGCAATACCCCGGCGACTTACCGTGGCAAATGTCGGTGTGTTGAGTACAGGGAATCTCCCGCCAGCACTGGGATGAGTTTTTATCTCGCAATGTTGAAGACGAACACTCACGAATCAGAGAAGCGAGGATGATTCATGTCGTCACAAATTCGTGGTCAAATGCAGAGTCACAGTCAGGCTGGCTTGATCTCGCGAACTATTTGGCGTACGGCAAATATCTATCCCGGTTCTGCGTTTGGAAGGCTTCTTCGATTACCTTTGAGACTGATCCCCAAGGGCACTGAAATCCAAGTGATGAGAGGGCCGATGAAGGGCGTTCAATGGATTTCAGATTCAAGTAATGCGACTTGCTGGATGGGGGTGTATGAATCTGAGAAACAACGGGCGTTCTGCAAACTCGTCGGCCCCGGCCAAGTAATGTTTGACCTCGGAGCGAACGTAGGCTTTTATACTCTGCTTGCCAGTCGCCTGGTTGGCGATGGCGGACGCGTAGTTGCATTCGAGCCAGCCAAGAGGAATATCCCATATCTCCGTCGCCATCTAGCGATGAATCGCGTAACGAACTGCGATGTGATCGAGGCCGCGGTGTCGTCGAAAGATGGAACCGCATTTTTCGATGTTTCCACCTTACCCGTAACTGGTCGCGTATCTGAGACTAGAGCCGAATCCGATTACGAGGTGGCGACGGTCACTTTAGATGGTTTAGTGCACAATGATGCGCTTCCGGGCCCGAATGTCATTAAGTGTGATATCGAGGGAGGCGAATATGAAGCGCTGATCGGCGCGTGCGACACCTTGCGGAGATACAGGCCAGTGATCCTGCTTGCGACTCACGGAGCAGAGGTACACTCTCACTGCTGTCAGTTGTTGAGCGATCTTGGATATAAGCTAAAGGGTTTAACGGAAGACACGGAGATCTCGACAACTGATGAATTGGTAGCCTACCCAATCTAGCCGCCGTGCAGGGCAGGCATTGAGTATGGCGAAGCCGCTGAACGTTTTCTCGTTCAGTCACATCGCGTTAGTGGTGAAAACCTCCAACTGCGGAATAAATTGACGGTACCGGCCTAATTCTGACGGGATCGGGTTGAATCTATTCAGCGGGGCGTGAGAGAGAATCAATCTAAAGGGGAGCTCGACATGCGGACGACAAATTATATACCGGAGCAAATCGTGACGCTGCTGTGGAAAGTAGAAAATCCGAATGAGCGCCGTAAAAAGATCGTGCTGGATTAGGGAGTGGTAGACCGCCTGCTACTGCAGGCCTTCCTCAAGCTCACCGGGAAGCGCCCAAAGAAATCATCCTGGTTTATGCCGGCAGAAGTATCACTTCTCCAGCCAAGCCGCTCGCGCTTTACCGCTTCTCGACCGGAGAGCATCAAATGCCCCGTAGAGGGTGGCGCAAAACTTTTTCTTTCTGGCATTTTCCTCCCAGGGAATCTTCAGAACGGCAAATATTAGGAGGCTGGCTACACTCTTGAGGACCCACCTGGGGGCGACAGTAAAATATCTCCTGGCAACCATGAGTCCGTTTCTTGTCATGTAGTACCTTCTGAGGGGCGACCTGTTGGTCAATACGAGCGATCCTCTTCCGGCACGGCTGTTAAGGCCGAATAGATTGGCGGTGCCGAGCGCATGAACCATCAGGGGCGCAGTTGAAATAATTACCTTGTAGCCCAACTGAAGGAGGCGCAGGCAGTACTCGTGATCGACAAAGTCAATGAAGAGATCTGACCGAAAGGGTCCTGCCTTAGAGCACGTGGCGACTGACAGAAGAGAACCAGAGGTAATTACGGCTTCAATTTCACGAAAAATCGGAGCGCCGGGCAGGCAGCTCATCAACGGAACGTGCGTGTTCTCATCCTCAAAATTGCAACCGATGATGCCGACAAGTTCAGGTCTAGGCTGCTGCGCGTAAATGCTGATCAGGATGTTGACAAGGTCGGGATGGATCCAACTGTCTTGGTCGAATGTAATTGCCCATTCATAACCGAGTTGCATGACGCGGGACACACCTTGATTCAGGGCTGCGCCCACACCGACATTCTGCTTGTTTCTGATGATTTCAATATCGGCGGAATTCATCGGCTGTGACACGGCGCCAAGGTACGGATCGCCTGTGTTGTCGATAATAATGGTCTTTCCGACTTGGCCGCGGATTCTATCGAGGCGCTCGCCAAAGTGGGTATCAGGGAAATAGGTCACAACGATCGCGCAGATATTTTCTTTCCTTGGACCGGCGCAAACTGTCCCTGCCGATTTGTCCTCGCTAAGCCCCATGACAGCTCCTGGCTTTCCCGCGAGCCACGCGACGCGGAGATTGGATTTGAGTCAAAGGTAGCAGGTCTTTAGCCCTTATCACAGGGATCGATGGTGGGCAAAATGGGCCCGTATGGTTTCAATCTTATATGAATAACCGGAAATATGACGTTGCCGTAGCTTACCGGATCTATCCGCGGGTATCGAAGATACCTGCGATGTTTCCGGAGGATAAACTTCGACTGGCAAAGCTGTGTTTACGCTCGCTCCGAGCCTCGCTCGGGGCAGTGCGTGCCAAGATGTTCGTGCTGCTGGATGGCTGCCCGCGCGAGTTCGAAGGGCTGTTCACGGAATGTTTTGACGGTTCGGATTTGGAGTTAATTCGCTTAGACGGGATTGGGAATCGGCAAACGTTCTCACGCCAAATTGAGATACTGCTGAAGCAGGACAGCGCGGATGCCATTTACTTTGCGGAAGACGATTATTTCTACTTGCCTGGCCAATTTGAAGTGATGTTGAATTTTCTGCACGAATGTCCAGACGCAGACTTCATCTCGCCTTACGATCATCCGGACTACTATCGTTTGCCGTTGCACAGCTCCCGGCAGATAATCCGGCAGCATGGAGATCGGCACTGGCGCACAGCTGCTTCGACCTGTCTCACGTTTCTCACCACCAAGCAGATGCTAGCGCGGACCCAAAGAGTTTTCCGGACGTACGCCCACCGGAATCTCGATGTGTCTCTCTGGTTGAGCCTTACGAAACAAGCGGTATTTGACCCGGCGATCATCCGGAGATGCTTTCAGGAGCGGATCGCCATGGGGGGATTTGTGGCTGTCTCCTGGCTGTACGGGTGGCCGCAGATCCTGGGCGGTAAGCGGCGGAGACTCTGGATTCCGAATCCCAGCATTGCGACGCACATGGAAGACAGATTTCTTGCGCCGGGCATCGACTGGAGAGCGCATTTCGAGAGCGCCTGCAAATATGCATGACAATCGAGCGTCCTAAGGTTTCGGTCTGCATGGCGGCTTTTCAGGGCGAAAGGTACGTTGCCGCTCAGCTACAATCCATCCTCGTTCAGCTTTCCGATCATGACGAAGTGATTGTGGTTGATGACCATTCGTCCGACAGAACCTGCGACGAAGTTCGCTCACTCGGTGACGGCAGGATTCGTCTGATTGAGCGTCCCAGGAACCAAGGCGTGGCGAAATCATTTGAGGAAGCGCTGTCGTACGCAACAGGAAGCGTGATTTTTCTGAGTGATCAAGACGATCTCTGGGCTCTTGGAAAGGTTCCGATTGTACTGCGGGCATTCGAAAGCAACCCGCGCGTAACGCTGGTGGTAACGGACGCCGCGCTCATCGATGAAGATGGAAATCGGCTGGGAAATAGCTATTACGCATGGAGAGGACAATTTAGTTCGGGCGTTTTGTCAAATCTTGTTCGCTGTAAATTCCTTGGGTGCACGATGGCTTTTAGGTCGGAGCTTGTGCCAAAAGTCTTGCCGTTTCCGCATAAATTCGCCGTTCTGCACGATATCTGGATCGGTATAGTAAATTCAATTACATCCGGTAGCACCTTGTATATTGACGAACCGCTGGTGTGCTACCGCAGGCATTCGCGCAGCTTCACGGCCGGAAGGTTAAGCCGGATACGTCAATTGCACACGCGTTTACAGCTTCTCTACACGGTCGTGAGCTACTGGATCAGGGATCGACTGTGCCACCGGGTTGGAGCGCAGAATGTCCATTAACAGTGTTCAATTAGCAATGGATTCAAGCTCGAAGACGGGAGACGAAAACGCTTTGTTCCGTGGCCAAGTGGCAGGTCCGACAGGCATACTTCACATTGGTAAGTATTATCCGCCGCACGTGGGGGGCATGGAGACACATCTCCAGTACCTTGTTTCCCATCAGAGTTCTCTCCTCTCGGTAGAGGTGGTGGTGGCGAACGACCGGTTCGTGACTCAGACGGAGGTTGTGGACGGAGCGAGAATTACCCGGGTTGCTTCGTTCGGGACACTAGCTTCGCAGCCCATCTGTCCAGGCCTGCCCTGGAGAATGGCCGGGCGTGGCGAGACAATGGTGCATCTGCACCTACCGAATCCGTGGGCGGCGCAGGCCTATTTAATGAGCGGCCATAAGGGTATACTGATTGTTACACATCATTCAGACACCCTGGGCCGGCGCCATTTGAGAAGATTTGTTGAACCTTCTGTGCGCCGTGTCATGAAGCGCGCGAAGGCTATCATCGTCACGTCCAAGCGGTACCTGGAGAACTCGGAGGAGTTGGCGGGCTTCCATGATAAGTGCCACATTGTCCCCCTCGGAATCGATGTGGAAGCATTCAAAGCTGAATCGTTGGAAGAGATAAGGGCAATCCGGGCGAAATATGGGCCCCGACTCATTGTCTCCGTGGGGCGTCTGGTTCCTTATAAAGGTTTCGAGTTTCTGTTGCAGGCCATGAAGAACATCGATGCCACCCTTCTTTTGATTGGATCTGGCCCCTTGCGAGAACAACTGGAGGCTGCGGTCGAGAGGCTTGGGATTGCAGCCAAAGTCCACCTGCTCGGGCACGTGGGAGATATTGTGCCTTATTACAGAGCCGCGCAGATGCTTGTTCTGCCATCGGTGTCTCGAGCAGAGTCATTCGGAATGGTCCAGCTGGAAGCAATGGCTTGTGGAATTCCCGTGGTAAACACGGAGCTCGATTCCGGCGTGCCGGAAGTCTCGCTTCACGGCGTAACCGGCATTACCGTTCCACCTAAGGACCCGCAGGCACTATCGCATGCTATCAGGATTCTCCTCGATAATGCCGAGACTCGCGCAAATTATGGTCAGGCTGCTGCCGTAAGGGTTGGCGAGAAGTTCACCGCGCGGCAGATGGCGGAAAGTACCCTCAGGGTATACGAATCGATCCTCTGAACCTCCAGGGCCCGCGAGGACCCGACGCATGGCCTGCTCGTCGGAAACAGAAGAACCAGTCGCGCTTGAGTACGTATAACGAAGGCGGAAAAAAAGCCGTTTAGACTACGACCTCACTAGGTCTACGGTTCCATTCCATTTTCATTGCCACTCGGGGGCGCGGAAGTCTCGGTCATTTCCTAGCGTTCGTGATCTGTGTGTTCCTGCCCGTCGCGTCCAACTAATACGCACACGAGCTTGCAAGCAGAATAGGGCGGAGCGACGCTCCGCAGTGGTGGTAGACACATTCTCAACCTACTACGCCAAGACGTCGTGGGTCGATACCTACTCTCTGGCCCCTTGATCAGATATTTGGTCATCTTTACCAGGCACGACTATCGTTTCAATGAACAGATCGAAGTCGGCACCCGCAAGCGAACCACCAATTCACCCGCCAGAACTCGAAGAAAAACTTTAGGGTACAAGTCGAGCTCCGAAACACTGCTGTACCAGCTCATGCGTCGGTCCTCGCAATGGCAGAAAAGCATGTCCGGAGGTCACTGTGATTGCAAGCAGCTACCTGCTTTGTTTCTTGCTTAGTGTTGCGCTGTCCCTACTACTTACGCGTTGGGTACGCAACTATGCTAACGCGCGCGGGTGGGTTGCCACGCCCGAATTGGACCGGCACGTTCACACGACGTCGGTGCCCAGGCTCGGCGGCGTGGCCATTTTTGGCTCATTCATGGCGGTGGCGGGCCTGGCGGCATTACTGCCGAAATCGACAGCGCTCGCGCTCGCTTTGCCTGCGCGCACGGCGTTCAGCATTTTCGGATCCGCTCTGATCATATTTCTGCTTGGCCTATATGACGACCTGCGTTTTGTGGGCCCGTACTGGAAGTTTGGGATTCAAGCCGTGGCGGCAGTACTGCTTTACTCGGGAGGTGTGGGAGTTCATCAACTCGATCTGCTTTCTGCGGGACATTCGCTGAGAGCCGTTTTAGGCCTGCCGCTGACGGTACTTTGGGTTCTGCTGATCACGAATGCGTTTAACTTGATTGATGGGCTCGACGGCTTAGCCGCAGGCTCCGCGTTCTTTTCCACGATCGTGGTGTTCGTCACCTCACTGCTGGCGCCGAACGCAACCACCACGTTGCTGGCGATCGCGCTGGCCGGCGCGATTCTGGGCTTTTTGCGTTTCAATTTTTACCCTGCATCGATTTTCCTGGGCGACTCCGGCAGCATGTTTATCGGATTCATGTTGGCGGCTCTGGCCCTCGCCGGATCGGAAAAAGCGCCCACCATGATTGCGGTGGCGATCCCGGTGGTTTCCTTTGGTTTGCCGATATTGGATGTGGCGCTGGCGGTTTCGCGGCGCTTTCTGAGCGGCAAACCTTTGTTTCGAGGGGATCGCGACCACATTCATCACAAGCTCCTGAAGCGTGGTCTGTCGCAGCGGGGCACCGTACTCGTTCTCTATGGCGTCACTTCCTGTTTCGCACTCTTAAGCCTTATCCTGCTGCACGACGCTGCGATGATCGCGCTGGTCTTGGCGGTGATAGGGATCGGCGTCGCGCTGGGAGTGCAATATCTTGGCTACGTGGAGTTTTCGGAGTTACAAGACGCTCTGCGCAGAGCCGCCGAGCGCAAGCGTGCGATCGCGAACAATGTGGAAGTGCGGCGTGCCGTGGAAGCTTTGGATTCTTGCACGGACTTCCTCAGGATGTGCGCGATTCTCCGTGAAACTCTGCCTGCAGTCGGATTCGATGGATTCCGTCTGGGACGCAATCTGGGTGAGATATTTTCAGGAACTCCGTTCTCTCCGATGCAAAAAACAGCAGACGGCGGATTGCAGGTGTTCTGGGACGATGCTGGAAACAGCGAATCCGTCTGGGAATTGAGATTGGAACTGAACACCGAGACGCATCATAAATTGGGCTACTTTTCTTTGCTGCGCAAAGGCGTTGACATTCCACTGCTGGTGGACTTCAACCTGCTGAGTTGCGCATTTCGCAGCGCGCTTTCCGGGGCGGTACTACGATCCATGAATGGTCACCGATTTTCTGTGCGACGCGCCGTCCCGGGCAACGGCGCCGCCACGGTGAAGAAAGCATCTGCTGGGTCATCGGACTGAAGGAAGAAAAGCTGTTCTTCGCCGTTCCCAGGCGGCTACCAGACGAGGAGGCAGGAACGGGACGACTTCGCCCGCTACCGAAGAAAAATTGTCGCGTAGGTTCTCAATCGCTGCGATTTGCAAACCCCGCCGGTGATTTACCCGCCTGTTTTGCCTCTGCAGTTCTGCTGAAATCCTGTCCTAACCGCTGCCGTCAGCATTGGTGTGGATAATCGCGTCTTCGATTCCGTGCGCTGGCTTCGGTTATGCCGAATGGCCGGCGTGCGCAGGAACTAAGGCGCCACCTTCGTTCTGAAGAACCTCGTAAATGCTGAGCCGATCCTCCACACCCACCTTTCGCAGGATCCGGTGAATGTGGTTTTTCACCGTTTGCTCGGAAATACTGAAGTGGTTTGCGATTTCCTTATTGCTAAGGCCGCGGCCAATCAAGGGGACCAGCTGTTGTTCGCGCCGCGTCAGTCCCCATTCGGCCCGCTTCTGGCTATTTGGCAAATCAGTGGTCTGCGTCGCCACATAGTCAAAGAGAAATTCCGTGTAATGAGGCGGGCACACGGCGTGGCCCTCCGCCACTGTCCGGACCGCCGCTACCACATCTGCGGCCGAGGCATTTTGCAGGACGTAACCCCGCGCGCCACGACGTATCGCTGTCAGAAAGCAGCTCCGATCATCCGCCATGGCGATGAGCACGCTCTTGACAGCGCGGTCGCATTTGCCAGCCGCGGAAGACGAGGCGAAGCTATCGAGCAGAAAGTCCAGTGAATCGAGGACAAGAACGTCCGCTCCGGAATCGCGGACATGTTCGAACGATGAGCAAGGCTCGGCTTGCGCCGCAATCTCGAAATCCGTTCGCTTCGTTAAAATCCTCGCAATTGACTCGCGCAACAACCGGTTAACGCATAAAATCAAGACTTTGGCGCCACTTCCCATTCTGTTGCCCCCGGCTAACCTGCTGGGCTGTGGTATGTGACTGCTAAGAGTTACAGCACTGGATTGAAACATCTGCGTGGATACTTATGCAAGTAGTAATTTGACGTTAACATGTCTGGTTAGGAGTGGCGCGAACCTGTGTGCCATGGCATTCGCGCGAAAAACTCCTAAGCATAAGCTCCGGCCTGACCTCCCTCTCGGCCATCGAGCGAACTGCGAAAGGCATTGGGCCCCCGGTCTAGATGAGCCCGGGTCTTCCTAGCCAGATCGCCTTACCATTGTCGAGGCTTTTCTCTTCGTGTGGCATACCGGAAATCGTGTATCTGGCATTTAGGAAGTGGTTCAAAGTCATAGGCCAACCCCCTCTAAATATGGGACCTACGGGCTTAGATGCGAACGGAGGCGCATTCGTCGCCTCGTTCGTGCCGCACGAACGGGCTGCCAAGGCGTCAGCATGGTCAGCGGGCGCGCTATCAGTTCGGTCATTTGCGTCGGAGACCTGGCAAGAGTATGCAAAATATCTCGGCATACGGCGGTGGGACCCTGCAGGATCCAGAAGCCTGACAGAGTTGCAAATGATCACCTTCTCTGAGTAAACGTGTCCACAAAGTGGCGCGGAACTCCATAAGCATTTATTCGTGCTGCAGACGCTGAAAATGAGTCACGGCACCGGTGGTTGGAACTAGGCGGGAAGCGTGCTGCCGCGTGTCTCCGCAGCGAAGGGAATCAGCAGCAGGCCGAGCGCGAAGGCAATCGAGGTGAGCGCGACCGGAATCCCGAGCGAGCCAAAATGCCGCACGCCCGCGCCGACCAGAAACGTGATTCCC
>Ga0209169_10001949_pt1 | contig 12589 bp, 11 predicted proteins | sample HubBroMetageWRM4_FD_188346 | JGI IMG/M metagenome (GOLD analysis project Ga0209169, IMG submission 188346) | Warmed soil microbial communities from the Hubbard Brook experimental Forest, New Hampshire - Hubbard Brook CCASE Soil Metagenome WRM 4... | ecosystem: Environmental > Terrestrial > Soil...
TCCGCGCTCCAGCCTCTTCGCAAACAAGCACAGCCCATCTCCGCTCCACCACAGAACTTTGATCAAGTCCCCGCGCTTGCCACGAAACACGAATACGTGACCGGAGAACGGATTTTCCGCAAGCGCCGTCTGCACCATTCCGCTCAGCCCCGTGAACCCGCGCCGCAGATCGGTTACCCCAGCCACGATCCAGATTCGTGTTCCTGCCGGCATCCCGATCATCCCACTAAACACTCGAGCACGGCGCGCAAAACCCCCAGGTCCACACTCCCCGCTATGCGCAGCTTTCCCTTGGCAAGTTCCATCTGCAGGGTTCCTGTCGCTGACTCACCCGGTAGGCTCGGCGGGCTTGCCGTCTCTACTACGATTTCCCTCGACACCGTCACAGGAAGCAACCTGGACGATCCGTGGTCTCCCAGACGCCCTTCGCGATACTGCTTCCGCCAATGGAATATCTGATTCGCGTTCACCGCGTACTTCTGCGATAGCTCCGCTACCGAGGCGTTTCCTTCGAAGCTCTCTTGGGCGATCTTACGCTTTGCCTCGACCCTCCAACTTCGCCGTCTCTTAACCGAAGTGTCCACTTAGCCCTCGTGGGCACTTCCTTAGTGCCCACCAGCACCCTTACTTATTCACCCACACTTCGTCCAGACGGTTCGAACCAGACGCTTACATCCGGAACGAGACGTCTTTTGTGACATAATCGCACCGCTACCTCCTCAGAAGCAGGAGCGATACTATGACTCGTCCTGGAGGGATTCCTTGGTTTGGATTGCTACTCGCGGCCTCACTGTGTTTCGCACAAGACCCACCCAAAGCCGGGCAGGATGTCCAGGCGGCCGCTCTAATTCACCAAGTGTCACCTGACTATCCGGACGCTTGGAAGCGAGAGGGGATCCAAGGCACGGTGCATCTGCGCGCGATCATAGCTAAGGATGGAACCGTGCAGGATATTACAATACTGGATGGAGACTCGCATCTAGCGAAGTCGGCGGAAAAGGCGGTCAAGAAGTGGCGGTATAAACCCAAGATGGTGAATGGAGAACCAGTTGAAGAGCAAACCACGATCGCCGTGGTGTTCGCTCTTAAACCCGCGCATTGATGTGTTGTTCCAGTGCTGACTTGCGGATCGCACGATTGGACCGGTTAAGTGGAATTGTGTTGTTTGAGGATTACTTCCGAGTTGCCTATCAACCGCCCAGAATCCAGCATACGTTCTGCAGCCAACTCCTTACCCGCAATTGGCGCCCAACCACGTTTCGTCCCCTTACCTGAATAGCAGCGGAGTAAACTCCGCCAGATTCCGCCTCCATACCAACCAAGTGTGCATCCCTGGCGTCTCGATCTCGGTCACCTTCACGCCCTTCGTCTTGAGCCACCCTCGGAGATTTCGGTTGACGGCGATCAGACGGTCCTCGGTGCCGCACGCGATCCAGAGCAGATGGAATTGCTGATTTGCCTCTGCGTCGATAGCAGGAAAATCATTTTGAAACTCGTCGGGAATGCCCCCTGAACTGAAAGCGCCGATCCAGGAAAACTTATCGGGATTATTCAGCCCGGTGAGCAGAGACTCCGAGCCGCCCATAGAAAGCCCAGCAATTGCCCGCGCATTGCGATCTTTTGTGATTCTGTATTCGCGTTCGACTTGCGGCATGACTTCCGTGAGCAGCGCCTCGCTGAACTTCTTAAAGTTGGCATCGCGTAACGCAGTGTGGCTCGAGCTCCAAGCACTCCATCCCAGCCTTACGACCTCCATCGTCCCGTAGCCAAGCGGCATCACGACGATCATCGGTTTGGCTTTGCCCTGCGCGATCAGATTGTCGAGAATCACATTCGCATGCCCGACTGCCGTCCAGGCACTCGCGTCGTCGCTGTAGCCGTGAAGGAGATAAAGGACGGGATACGATTGCTTCGCGGCGGGATCGTAATTCGGGGGAGTGTACACGTAGTAGTCGCGGTTGTCCTCCGCGACCGCCGACTTGTAAAAATGATGATGGATCACGCCATGCGGCACGTTGTTCACTTCCCAAGGCAGCGAGGGTGCTCCAGAAACATGCACGGCATTCGAGGGCGAAAGCAGGTTGGGCACTACGTCGTGGTTTGAAGGGTCGAGCAAGCGCACGCCGTCGGCAATAAAAACGTAGCTGTAGTAGTCGGGAGTCAAGGGAGGGGTCGTAACGCTCCAAATCCCCTGGTCGCCCTTCAGCATGGGCACAACGACCGTCTCTCCCCAATCACGCGAGAGGGCCACCTCTGCCGCATTTGGGTCACGGAAACGGAACGTGACACTGCCGTCGGCATGCACCTCAGGCGAGACAATGGGCGCTGGCGGTTGGGGGGGCGGAGTCTGCGGCGTTTTGTCCTGCGCAGGAACGAGCAGGGCAGAAACGAAAATTAGCACGGCCGAGCAGGCAGTAAGAGAAATTGTCCTTTTCACGAAGCGACCTCGCGGGGCAAGAAGCGCTAAAGCGGAGAGTGTGCATCCGACGGCGCGATTTCGCAACTTGGTATGGCCTCGAGCGCAGCGCGGATTGTAGGCGACCTTGCATGCCCGAGCGGCGATGTAGCGTGGGGGGATTCCTGTCGGATTGTCGGGTACTCGAAACTAATGCGTAAGGTCCTGTAAACGCCCTGACCGGTGAAGTGGATTTTCCAGGGTTCCGGGAACGCGACCTATCAGGCAAATGAAATTGCATCGGTAATCACAAGCGCCTTTGTCGGTACTAACCCAGCGGGCGAGCTGATAACTTCCGGGTTGCCGTAATCCGCCCGCAATCGCCGCAATCGGAGGCAAGGCTGCAAAAGGAGTTCCTCCTGGTATGATCGTCCGTCAAACGGAGAGTACATGCGCAAGCTGATTTTCTTTCTATTTTTTCTGGTGTTAGCAACTCCCGTTGTGTCCGCACAGCAGTACGATCTGGTGCTCGAAGGCGGACGTGTCATGGATCCCGAAACCGGCCTGGATGCTGTGGGCAACGTTGGCATCCGTGACGGAAAGATTGTCCGCATCTCGTCCGAAGCGCTGAGCGGACGCCGGGTTATCCATGCCGCCGGGCTGGTGGTCGCTCCCGGATTCATTGACCTGCACCAGCACGGCCAGGAGATGGAGAGCCAGCGCGTGAAAGCGCTCGATGGCGTAACCACGGCGCTCGAACTGGAAGTCGGCGCGCCCGACGTCGCTGAGTTCCTGAAAACGAAAGAGCGCCACTCGCTCATTCACTACGGCACTTCGGCCAGCCATGCTGCGGCACGGGCTCTGGTATTCGGAGCCCCGCTGCCGCCCGGAGAAATCCTGCCGAAGAGCGGCCCCGCGACCGATCAGCCCGCGACGCCAGAACAAATCATGCGGATCGAACAGCGCCTGCGTTCGGAACTGGACGCGGGCGGATTGGCCGTCGGCATGGGAATTCAGTACATCCCCGGAGCCACCCGGCTGGAAGTCATTGATATGTTCAGTCTGGCGGCCGAGCGCAGGGTGCCAGTTTACACTCATGTGCGCAGTTCGAGCCGCGTCGATCCCGGGTCCTCGATCGAATCCGTGAGTGAAGTGATCGCAGCGTCTGCCATCACCGGCGCTTCGCTGCACATCGTGCACATCAACAGCTCTTGCTTGCGCGATGCCCCGGAGTGCCTCTCCATGGTCGAAGGAGCGCGCTCCCGCGGCCTCGATGTCACTACCGAAGCCTATCCCTATATCGCTGGTATGACCTATATCAACTCTGCGCTCTTCAATCCGGGCTGGCAGGAAAAGGAGGGGGGCATCAGCTACGGCGACCTCGTCCTTCCCAACACTGGCGAGCACCTCACGAAAGAGCGCTTCGACGAACTCCACAATTCAAGTAACCCCCAGACCGTGCTGGTCTTCGCCAACACTCAAGAGGTGCTGGACAAAGTGATCCCTCACCCATTGGTGATGATCGCCAGCGATGGCTTCCAAGGGCATCCTCGCAACGCCGGAACCTATTCGCGCGTGCTGTCCCAATACGTGCGGGAAAAAGGGACAATCACGCTGATGGATGCGCTGCGAAAGATGAGTCTGATGCCGGCGGAGATGCTCGAGCGTTCCACGCCCGTGGCACGCCAGAAAGGCAGGCTACAGGAGGGCGCCGACGCCGACATTGTTGTGTTCGACGCGGCGACCATCAGCGATCACGCCACATTCGAGAAACCGATGGAGCCGAGTGTAGGGGTGCACTACCTGTTGGTCGCAGGAACCGTGGTAGTCAATGAGGGCAAAATCGTTCCCAATGTATTTCCCGGCCGCGCTCTGCCAGGGCGCGCAGCATTGCATGACTAGCGCTCGCTAAGGCCTCCGCAAGCACGCGACCTCGAATCGCGAAGTACGCGATCCGCTTGGATGTGTTTGCCATAGCCAATTACGTAAGCGCAGAAAATGATTTGGCCCGCTTATAAACCTTAGCGGGAAAAAACCACGCCGTGGGGTACGCCGGAGCCCTTCCAGCCTTGCGGCCACTCTCGATTCGCGAAGTCGAATCCGGGCTTGCCGTTCGCGTCATGGAAGGCCGTGTCGATCACCAGTGCGCCCGTTGCCTCATCGAGTTTCAGCAGATACAACCGATTTTCTGAGCCGGTTACCGCCAGACGGCGCGTCTTTTCGTCCCAGCTCGTCCAGTGCGGAAAAAAATTGTTGCTCAGCTGAAGCCGCGAAACTTCCACCGGCTTAGCGCCATTCGAAATGTCCAGAACGATCAAGCCGTGCATGGCCGGAACACTCTGAATCAGAAAGTGTCCGACGATGGTGGGCACGCCGCAGAACGATCCGGGAAACGTCCAGACGAGTTTCGATTTTGGCTCGTCGGTCGCGATGTCCGTAATGCGTTCGATTCCGCAGCCCAGCGTCTGCACGTAAACCGCACCATCGGCACCCAGGCGCGGCTCTTCCGGGCTTATCTGGCCGTAGTGGTTCGCGCCCACATCGAGATTTTGCGTCTTCAGCAGCTTCAGATCAGACAAGCGCCAAATCTGATAGGTGACGCCGCTGAAAATATATTCGTTGTGCATCGAAGAATTCGTGGACACCACGCGGTCGATGTCCGGGATCACGACCAGGCTGTATGGAGTCAGCAGCGCGTCCGGAAACGCCGAGTCCGCCGAACTCGCCGAGCGAATCACTATGCCATGGTCGTCGATCTCCACCAGTCCGCCGCTTTGTCCCATCTGATCTTCACTATTTCCGGGATGCTTGTGCTGGAATGTCGCGAGCACGTGTCCGTTTGGCAGGCGCAGGTACGAGTGCGGGTGCATGTAGCCGTCCATGTCCGTGAACGAGGTTGCAACCTTCGGGTGCAGCGCGTCGCGCACATCGAGAATGAAAGTGCGGCCGGCGTCGTGATCGTTGGCAAACAGCATCCCACTTGCAGGCATCACGTATTCCGTGTGATGGACACGCATCGTCGGCTGGTCGGTAACAAGCGTCGTCATCAACTTGCCGTAGGTCGGCGAAGCAGGATCCGCGTCAATCACCGCGAGGAAGTCCATGTTCTTTTTATCTGCGTCGCCGGTCCAGGCGAACAGATGATGCCCCGCTGCGGTTGTCGCCGCTGCAGTATCCTGCGGAAACGCCGAAACATGCGTCACGCAGAGCATCATGATGAGACATGTAAGAACCGCGACTGTGCGCGACACAAAAACCTCCGCTGGGGGAACTGTTATGCCCCACGCGCAAGCGAGAATATCAAATTAGCTTGGAGCTGTACCAGCAACCGCAACTTGCAATCGTGGCTCGGGTTTCGACCAAAACGCGAGCAGTGATACTCCGAATTGCATCGAAATCCGACTATGTGCCTGATTCAAGCGTAAGTGATTGACTTGCGCAAGGTTGGCGGAAGCGTGTGGGAGTCGAATTTACTCTGAGTTGATTATCCAAGTAGTTACGCGGAAGGCCGTGGTCGGAATCGGAAGGAATTAGCATCCTTCGGGACAGCTAATGCCGCCTTTTTGCCGCCTCGTTTTTTCATCCCACTTTTCGCCTCGGGAGAACCATTTCGACGACTCGACTGTTGGCCTCCCGCATTGCATCGGGCACCGCTCGCGTGTAGATGTTCATGGTTGTGCGAATGTCCGAATGCCGCAGCAGTTCCTGCTGAACTTTCAAGTCCACCTGCAACGAACGCAGTAACGTGGAGTAGGAGTGCCGAAAATATTTCAGCCGATCGGACCAAATCCGGCACGTATTCCGGCGGGAAGCAAGTGATCACGTTGGATCGTCCATGGCCATCGTGGACGCCCGGTCCGTCGGAATTGGCTGAGGCCAACCTGTCGAACGTCCGAGACAGGCCCGTCCTGTAGAATTGCACAGTGGCCTCTGCGTCTGGCGAGAGCCGTTTCCTGATCACTCCGGCCAACCGATTTCGTTCTTCGCGTAGAGTGCCAGTTCTTTGAAGGCGCCGGTTTTCCGGTCGCTCAGATCGGCTTCCACGATCACGTGGGCGGTCTGGAGCGTCCAGCACAGTTCGGTTTTATCGCTGAAGCGCACACGCACGTACATCACCCTGCTTCGAAAATGTGCTCGGCCCAGTCCACGACCTTGCCGTGGCAATTCTTGTCGGAATCGGAATGCCTCGCGACGGACAGTGTGTCAACATGACCTTGACAGATTATCGCATTATTGCTATACTCAAACCATCGAATGAGCCCAGCGGCAGACGAGTTCAGAATCGCATATGTAGCGCTACCAAACGGGCGCTTGCCAGCCCGGGAATTTGTGGACTCGCTGGACGACAAAGCTGCCGCTCGTGTAGACGCATTCATTGAGCGCCTTCGCATTTACGGCAATCGGATGCAAGGCAAGTTTGTAAAAAGCTCACGAATGAAATTTTCGAGCTAAGAGTCAAACAATTCGACCGCATTTTCCGGATATTGTTCTTTTATCAGCCGGGAATGCTGATTGTGATCACTTCGGGCTTTCAGAAAAAGACAGAGCAGACGCCACCCGCCGAAATTGCACGCGCAGAGCTACTCAGGAAGGCTTGGATTAAACACAGAAACCATTACCCGGCATCGTCATAAGAACGAGAAGCGATTTTGAAGGGGTTGAGCCTATGAAACGTGACCGTCCCACCAAAATCGTTGAGCGCCGGATGCGCAAGAGCGCTACGTACCGGAGAAACTTTGAGCGAACTTTGCACCAAATCGACTTGGCACTCCTGGTGCGAGAGATGCGGGAAGAGGCTGATATGACCCAAGCGGAACTCGCGAAGAGGATCGACACGACGCAGTCTGTAATAGCTCGCTTAGAAGATGCCGAATACACCGGTCATTCTCTAACAATGCTGGAGCGCATCGCGGCCGTTTGCGGCGTGGCCCTGAAGCTCCACGCTGAGAAGAAACCCGACTTCGACCGCGAGGTCGCTCTTGTCTGAGCGGACAATATCGGGCTACTCGTGGCCCGTTTTTAAGACGATCAATGGCGCCTCTTTTCAGGAGCCATGCACCGGCTACGGTTCCGCCACCACGATCGGCTTCCGCATTTGAGGCGAGCGCGGTTGCGCGTCCGAGTGGTGCTTTGAGAATATATCCGGCGATTGCCGGAAACAGAAACAACATCGAGATAAGCGAATGTCTTATTTCGAAACGCACCTGAACGAGAGCGTCCGAAGAATCGCTAGGCAAAGGAGCACCAAGAAATATCCTCTCGATTCAGAGATGTTCCCGCGCTCATGACAAAGAAATCTATGTTTTCGGTCGAAGCTCACGATTCTCGCGCTCCCAAGTCACCATATTTTAGCTTGCTGTCGCGCATTCGCGGACATCCATGGAACGCAGCTTCCTACCAGTTAACGGGCTGATTCACGCGGTAACCGTCGAAGTGGATTTCCGATGGCGCGAACGCTGCAGGCCGTCAACTTCCATGCACCCAAATCGAAATTGAAATGAGGCTCATGCATATAAGAATCAAAATGCAGGCGGCGTAAAAATGCCAACGCAAAATCCACACTCGAAGCTCTATAGGGTTGGTTGGACGTGGCCCTGGGAATAATCTCATTGGCGTGCGAAGCCCCGCTGCTTCGCAGACATAAACGCGTACCCACGTAGATATGCAGGCCCACGCCAGCCCGATTCCCAAAACTACGCCAACAAATTGTCGAATAACGAACGGATTATTTGGCTGTGGCGGGGCAAAGAGAACGGCTATGAACACGAAAAAAGATGTTGAGAGGACAGCAAGGCACGCTAGAACGAATCGTTTCACTTGCGCCTCCACCGGTTACCGTCTTATTTTAGGGCGTATCGATTGTTGGTGAGGTTTTGAAATTACGCGACTGAATCCTATTTGTTAATCCAGCAATCGCAGCGGGATGCTATGGAAACGATTGGGCAATCAGCACTAAAAGCGGAATAAGCACTAAAAACCGCTTGTAAGTGATTGCAAAATAAGTAGGTGGCGGAAGCGTGTGGGAGTCGAACCCACCATTCTGGCCGCGAAGGCCAGAATCAATGGCTTTGAAGGCCACGAGGACCACCGGGCCCCTGGCGCCTCCGCCGACGGCAAGAGCCAAAGAATACTCGGCTTAACGGACAGACACAACTTCGGAAGAAGTGCGCGCATGCGGCGCGGGTAGAAGCTTCTGCAGCAAGTTCAGTTGGGCCCCACGACCTCACGCCTTGACAAACTTTTCCAGCAGATACACCAGCAGTCCCATCGCACAGCAAAATAGCACCAGCTGGTAACCGTCGTGAAGGTGCAGGATTGCCCAAGAAGAGAGCAGCACGAAGCCAATGCTCAGCCCCAGGGTGCGTTTATTCATGGACCACCTCTGCTTGTCACGCGTACTTGTTAGGTGGCGCGCGACAACGCGAAACGAATAGCCGATCCCACTGCGCCCGGGCTCTGCTCTACAGCTGTGCTGCGCTGGCATGTCGGCTGAGCGGCGCGCGCCCCAGCACTTGATGCACTTTGGCCGTCAAGTCCTCTGGGCTGAATGGTTTCTCGATAAACTCGGTTCCCGGACTCAGGACCCCGATATTGATCGCGGCATCCTCGGTGTATGCCGACATATACAGAACCTTAAAATCGTTGCGCATTTCGGCCAGCCGCCCGATCAGTTCGCGTCCCTTCATGCCGGGCATCAGCACATCGGTAATCACTAAATCGACTCGCTCTGCCCGATTCTCCATGATCTGAATGGCTTCGGTCGCTTCACGGGCCTCGATGATCGTATATCCCTTTACTTTCAAAAACTCGCGAGCGATGCGACGCACCGCGTCGTTGTCTTCAACCACTAGAATCGTTTCAGCGCCGTGCAATTGGTGCGGCATGATGGGGGGCGCCTCGACGGCCTCAATCGCTTCTTCGACGCGCGGCAGATAAATCCGGAACGTCGTACCCTCACCGACCGTGCTGGAAACGCGGACGAACCCTCCACTTTGTCGCAACGTTCCATACACAGTGGCGAGGCCCAGCCCAGTTCCCTTGTCCGTCTCCTTGGTGGTAAAAAAAGGCTCGAAGACATGCGAGAGCGTCTCGTGGGTCATGCCGTGCCCGGTGTCAGACACAACTAACATCACGTGCGGACCCGCTTGAGCGCCCTCGTGGCGCAGTATCAATTCTTCGTCCAGATCCGTATTCATGGTTTGAATCTTCAACACACCGCCGCGGGGCATCGCGTCTCGCGCATTAAATGCGAGGTTCATGATGGCTTGCTCCATCTGCGCCGCATCGGCTTTGACATGCCCCAAATCGGGCGCCAGGTCCAGGATCAATTCGATGTCATCGCCCATCACGGGCGGTAACAATTCGTTCACCTGGGCCACTAGCGCGTTGAGATCCAGTACGCGCAGTTGCAGCACCTGCTTTCGACTGAAGGCTAGCAGCCGTCGGGTGAGCGCGGCGGCTTTGTCCGCGGACTTCAGAATGCCATTCAGTTCGCGGCGCAATGAGCCGTCGGATCCGACTCTGCTAAGCGAAAGTGCCGCATGGCCGCGGATCACCGTCAGCAGATTATTGAAGTCGTGCGATATGCCGCCGGCCAGGCGACCCACCGCCTCCATCTTTTGTGCCTGGAGTAAGGCCGCCTCCGCATGTTCGCGTCCGGCAATTTCTGATTTGAGTTCCTTATTCGCGGCAAGCGCTTCCCTGGCGCGCAGCGTCGCGGTTTCAGCCGCATACACCGTGAAACCCAGCAGAGCGGACAATAGTATCCCGCCCACGAACGCTACCTTGGGAAGCGTTGACAGTGCGTAGGTGATCGTCCCTGGTTTCGGCCAAACTTGCGCGCGCCAGGAAAGATCTCGAAATTGTACGTCGACGGTGCTGGCCCACAGCGCGTCTCGCGGCGCCAGATTGGCCCCTTCTCCATAGATCTGCTCGCTTCCATCGTACAAAGCCACCCAGTAGCCCTGCGCCACATCCCGCAGCATCGAGGAAATCAGCTCTCGATAGCGGAATACCCCAACCATGAAGCCGCTAAGTCTTCCCGACCTGTACACCGGCACGCACGCCAGCAGGCCTCGACCACCTTGCGCTAAATTCACCGGACGCGTGATCATCACGTCCCCGTACTGCCCGCCCGCCTGAAACGCGACCTGCTGTACGGCATCGGCGCGCAGGTTCACGCCTTGCTCGACTCCGTTTCCATTACTATGAGCCTCCCAGCGCACATGGAAGGTCGGGTCCACCCACTCGACCGCCTGATAATCGGGGTAGCCGCTCATCATCAGTTCGGCCGCGGATTTCTTCTCCCGGTCGCTGCCCAGCGTGCTCCACTGCGCCGCCAGCCCCTGCAGCGGCATGAGTCGCTCGCGCAGTTCTGATTCGACTTTGGACTTCACAAACGATGCCTGCTCGTCTGTAACAGCGTGTATCTCTGCGCGCCGATGGCCGAGCAGGAGTTGCCAAAACGTGAGGACCGCAACGAGTGAGGTTAAAAAGAAAATGCTGGGCAACAGCAACCGATCAATGATTTTCCACGGCACAACGATCCTGGACGGCATTGGCTGTAGGCTACCTCCGCCCAATCACGACGTCGTGATCAGGTTGAATTGGGACACTGCAACGACGGACGGTTGCGCGCACGTAGTCCTCCCGCACAGTCGCAGATTGCATTGCATCTGGATGTCCTTCCCGACGGAGAATGTAAATTACTGACTCGCCGCGCCTTAGCGCGAAAGCGGATTCTGGACGCCGTAAAACAGTTCACAAATGAGGACGGCCGCGCGCCCTGCTAGTATATGGATGTGTCCACGGCGAAAATTTCAAGGAAGGCAAGTGCCGCGGGCCGAGCAACGCTTCGGCCGCAACAGCAGGGGCGAAATCAATGGTCCTGCGGCTGGTGTGGCAGTTTGAGGGTGGTCTTAAGGCGGGCTGGGGAGCACGCTGTGCGCTCTGCTTCCTGAGACGGGACTCGCGATCTTACTTGATGGGTGAAGGGTTGGTCGGGAAGGTTCCCCCCGAGCCGCCACTCCCGCCGCCACTTCCGCCGCCGCTTCCTCCGCCTTGACCGCCGCCTTGGCCGCCGCCCCCGGGCTGGCCACCACCGCCTTGACCCGAACCGCCTGGTTGGCTGCCGCCACCGCTCGAGCTCCCGCCGGCGCGCGAGGCGCTGGAGGAAATGCTACCCGCGGCGTCGCTGATCAGTTTTCCATTGGATGTGCCGAAGGAGAACAGCGCCACGAGCACTACCAGGGCGATCATGGCAACCAGGAGCGCATACTCCGCAACGTCGTCCCCGGATTGCTTGCGCCAAAGACCCTTTAGTATCGTCATCATGGCAGGACCTTCAATTACGAACTGAGGCTATGTCTTTCCCGCTTCAAAGACCTTGCTAGGATTTATACTGCTTTTTCGCCAAAAGCGCAACCCGACGCCGCCAGCAATCGCCGTGTCCTGCGCCACCCTCTCGCGTGGAATTGCAAGCTCCCGAAAATCGGCCTGCCTCGTAGCGCGGCGCAAGTGCGGTGGCGATCCCGGAAATGAATCGCGCCCGAATCTAAGGCTTGCTGTGCCGGCGTGCGCGGTGGCTGCTGTGCCCATGCCTGTGCGGCGCGTCCTTGTAATGCGGGTTCGATTTTTCCGGGTGCCGGCTGTGAGATTTGTGCGGGCTGATTGCTGCAGACGGCTGCCCCACTGCCGGTTGGCACAGTGCCAGAAACAAGAACGCTGTTCCCACCAAACCAGAGAGTTTCATGATTTTTCCCCGCCTCACTGCTTGTTCAGTCGCGCGATCTCCATCCGATCGCCTACCTGCGTCCCCGTGCGGTAAACTGTATGCGCCGGCAGTTCCAGCACGCTGGTAGCTTTCAGCGATACAGCCGAGATTCGAAATGGCCGCAAGTGTTCCTCCACATGAACGACTTCCTTTTCCTTGCTCAGGAAAATCAAATCGATCGGGAACATCATCCCAATGGTGTGAACCCCGCGCGAGGGAACGATCCAAAGACCACGACCGAGCTGCGCCCATCGTTTCGTCTTCCCGAGCAGTCCCACAAGGCGACGAAGATAGCTGTCCGCGACGGTAGCCTCGGTGGCCACAAACGTCTCTCGGGTCTTGTTGTAAATGTACACGTGGCCATTTTGGCCGTTGTCAGTCGTAGCTCTACCGTTGCCGCCCACACGCGCGTTGTTCATTGA